>Ga0172365_10001211_pt1 | contig 18432 bp, 16 predicted proteins | sample LakKivSesite48cm_FD_114535 | JGI IMG/M metagenome (GOLD analysis project Ga0172365, IMG submission 114535) | Sediment microbial communities from Lake Kivu, Rwanda - Sediment site 48cm | ecosystem: Environmental > Aquatic > Freshwater > Lake > Sediment | place: Rwanda: Western Province, Lake... | reverse complement strand
TTGGATTTTATGCCCTTGACCGCCTTCCAGGCAAAGACCAAATCAGATAAGTCGGCCTCGCTGGGCTGGCGCTCGGTCACCGTGCGGGGTGCGAGCTCGGAGTCGGCCACTGTGTCCGGGGTTTGAGCCAGAAAACCGCCCCTGACCCGGCGAAAATCGAGATAGCTTGAGGAAGGCGAAGGAGGATAAGGGGCGACTTTGACAAGGCGCAAGCTTTCCTTTCGGTTCAGCAATTCCAGAGCTTTTCGCTCGTATCCCAGGGCAACGATGGCGTCATAATGAGACTTGGCTATTTCTTGAGCAGCGGCCAGGTCAATTGTTTGGTTAGCGGCAACTACGCCCCCGAAGGCGGCCACCGGGTCGCCGGTCAAAGCCCGCCGGTAAGCCTCAGCCAAATCATTGTGCGAGGCAAGCCCGCAGGAGTTGTTGTGCTTGATTATGGCAATAGTGGGCGTAGTGAAATCGCTCAATATGTTCAGAGCGGCATCCAGGTCCAGGATATTGTTGAAGGAAATCTCGGGACCGCTAAGTTGTTCTAGGGAACCCAGGCCTTCTTCTTTTTGCTTCACATTCTGTTCAATGTAGAAAGCAGCCTGCTGGTGAGGGTTCTCGCCGTAGCGCAAGTTGCGCGCTTTCCTTAAGGCCAATGTCATTTCTTCGGGGAAGGTTTCTTCATTAAGGTACTGCGCGATGGCCGTATCGTAAAGGGCCACATGCTGGAAAGCTTTGTGGGCCAGGCCTTTCCTGTATTCCCGATCAACGTCGCCCGCGCGCAACTTCTGCAATATTGCGTCGTAATCTCCGGGGTCAACCACTATCAGGACGGAGGCGAAATTCTTGGCTGCCGAGCGAATCATGCTTGGTCCGCCGATATCGATATTCTCCAGCGCCTCGTCCAGCGAGACTCCGGCCCTGGTCACGGTTTCCACGAAGGGATAGAGGTTGACTACTACCATGTCGATGGGCTCGATGTGGTTCTGGGCCAGCTGCGCTAGATGCTCGGGAAGGTCGCGCCGCGCCAGGATGCCTCCGTGCACCGCGGGATGAAGAGTCTTCACGCGGCCATCCAGAATTTCGGGAGAGCCGGTAAGTTCGGAGATGCCGCGTATTTTCACTCCGGCGGCTTCTAAAGACTTCCTGGTGCCGCCGGTGCTGAATATCTCGATGCCCAGGTCTTTCAGGCCACGGGTAAAATCAACCACGCCCGATTTGTCCGAAACACTGATTATGGCACGCACGGCATCTCCTTCATCGTATTACTACTCTCTCGTCGCCTTCTCCCTTGCGTATCCCGCCGATGACCCTGGCCTCGGGCAGGATGGCGGCGACCTTGTCCGCCTCCTGGGGAGAGCAAACGAGGATCATCCCTATCCCCATGTTGAACACCCGGTACATTTCCTTTTCTTCTATATTGCCCTTCTCTTGAATGAGCTTGAAGATTGGCGGAACCTCCCAGGACTGTTTCTCCAGGTGTGCGGCAACGCCTTTCGGCAAGATGCGGGGCACATTTCCCACGAAGCCGCCGCCGGTGATATGGGCCATAGCTTTGATCAAGGGCAAGGCCGGCTTGAGTTGAGGATAGTAACAGCGATGGACCCGGAGCAGTTCCTCGCCCAGGGTCTTTCCCAGCTCAGGATAGAACTTGTTCAGGCCGCCTGGGTTCGCATCTACGTCGAAGACCCGGCGGACCAGGGAATAACCATTGGTATGCAGACCGGACGAAGGCAGGCCAAGGATTACGTCGCCCGGAACGATTGCATTGCCGTCAAGGATATTCTTCTTCTCCACTACCCCGACGATGAAACCTACCAGGTCGTATTTTCCCTCAGAGTATATACCGGGCATCTCGGCGGTTTCGCCGCCGATTAACGAGCAGGCGGCTTCACGGCAGGCCTTGACTATGCCCGAAATGATGGCCTCTACCTGCTCGGCGTTAAGCTTGCCCATGGCGATATAGTCGAGGAAGAAAAGCGGTTCGGCGCCGCAGCAAAGGATGTCGTTCACGCAGTGATTGACGATATCCGTCCCCACGGTGTCGTTCTTCCCCAGAAGCGAGGCTACTCTGAGCTTGGTGCCGACTCCGTCGGTGCTCGAGACCAGGACCGGCTCGCGATACCCTTTGAGCTCGAACATACTGCCGAAGAATTCCGAGCCGATGACTTCGGAGCCGAAAGTCGTTCGAGCCTGCCGGGCGATGGTCTTCTTTACTCTGTCGGCAAGATTAATGTCCACGCCGGCAAGGGCGTAAGCCTGCTTAGTGGTCGGCTCCAATGAGGTCCTCCTGGGGCAGGGCTTCCAAAGCCAGTTTGTCCATTTCTATCTGGACTGGAATGGGGTATTGTCCCGTGAAGCAGGCAAGGCAGAAAATGTCTTTGGGCAGGTCCACAGCCCGAATCAGACCATCGAGGCTAAGATATCCCAGGGAATCAGCGCCGAGATGCTCCCTGATTTCCGGCACAGTTTTCCTGGCGGCAATAAGCTCCCATTTGGTAGCCATATCCACCCCGAAGAAGCAGGGGTAGCGGATGGGCGGGGCGCAGATGCGGATATGGACCTCCGCGGCGCCGGCCTTCCTGAGCATACCGACCACGCGCGGGGTAGTGGTGCCGCGGACGATGCTATCGTCCACGACTACCAGCCTCTTGCCCGCGATTACCCGGGACAGCGGGTTGAATTTCAGCCGGACACCGAGCTCTCGCATCCTTTGGTCGGGCTCGATAAAGGTGCGTCCGACGTAGCGGTTCTTCAATAGGCCTTCGCAATAAGGGATTCCCGAGGCGTGAGAATAGCCGATGCCGGCGGCGGTGGCCGAGTCGGGAACGCCCATCACAAAATCGGCATCAACGGGGTATTCTTCGGCCAGTATTCTGCCCATGGCTTCCCGGGCCGGATAAAGCAGCTTGCCCTGGATCACGCTGTCGGGGCGGGCGAAGTAGATGTATTCAAAGATGCACAGCGCCTTTCTATCGCTTTCCTTCTTGAAGCTCTGCACTCCATTGCTATCAATGACCAGGATTTCGCCCGGCTCGATTTCCCTCACGAACTGGGCGCCGATGTGGTCTAAGGCGCAGCTTTCCGAAGCAATGGTCCATCCGCCGTCTATAGACCCGAGGCACAGAGGTCGGACCCCAAACGGGTCGCGAACTGCGATCAGCTTGTCCTCGGTCAAAATCACCAGTGAGTAGGCTCCTTGCAGGCGGGCCATAGCGTACTCTATCCTTTCCTGCCAGTTCTGGCCGGGGGAGGCCAAAATCAGGTAGGCAATAACTTCGGAATCGCTGCTGCTGTGAAAATGGCAGCCTCGTTCCTGCAGCTCGTCGCGAAGCAGTCTGGAGTTGATGATATTGCCGTTATGCGCCAGGGCGATCGTCAGCCCGTTCGATTCTGCCATTATGGGCTGCGCATTCATAGCTTTGCTTGAGCCCGTAGTGGAATAGCGGTTGTGCCCGATGGCGATGTATCCCCGGAGCAGAGCGAGGTCGGTGTCCGTGAATGCCTGGGACACCAGTCCCATGCGGGTGTGAATGTTTATTTCGCTGCCGTTGGTGACAGCGATGCCGGCGCTTTCCTGACCGCGGTGCTGCAGAGCAAACAGGGCAAAGAAAGTCGCCTGAGCTACATTTATGCCCGGGGCGTAGACCCCGAAAACGCCGCAGCTTTCATGCATAAACAGTTGAATTAACGGGGAAATTATAGTGCATCTGGCCCTGCCGGTCAATTTCACAATCTTTCTTTGCCATGCTATGATATACGACATTATTAACTTTGGAGCTTAGAGTGGATAAAGAAAAAAAGAGGGAAATCATCACCCAGTTTAGACGTAAGGAGAACGACGGCGGGTCAGTCGAAGTCCAGGTGGCTCTGCTTAGCGAGCGGATTAATCGGCTGACAGAGCACCTCAAGTCGTATCCCCAGGACCGGCATTCCCGGCATGCACTTCACGGGGTCATAGGGAGGCGGAGGCGTTTCTTGAAGTATCTGAATCAAACGGCGCCCGAGCGGTATTATTCCCTTGTTAATAAATTGAGTCTGAGGGAATAATATGGCTGATGTTTTTGAGCGTTCGATAGCGGGCAGAACACTTAGCATCCAGGTAGGGAAATTCGCCCAACAGGCCAATGGCGCCGTCGCCGTTCAATACGGTAGTACGGTTGTCCTGGTTACCGCCTGCGCGAGTTCTGAGCCTCGAGAGGGTATAGATTTTGCGCCTCTGACCGTGGACTATGAAGAGAGGCTGTACGCCGCGGGCAAAATACCGGGCAGCTTCATAAGACGGGAAGGCCGCCCTTCCCAGGAAGCAGTCATCACCAGCCGGCTCATAGACCGTTCCCTGCGTCCGCTTCTTTTCAAGGAGTTCAACTACGACGTGCAAATCGTGGCCACGGTGCTGTCTGTTGACCAGGAGAGCGATCCCGATATCTGTGCCCTGATCGGCGCCTCGGCGGCCCTGACACTGTCGGAAATCCCGTTCCTCGGCCCTATCTCGGCGGTGCATGTCGGCTACATGAATGATGCTCTCATGGTGAATCCGCCTTTGGCCGGGATGGAAGGTAGTCTGCTTGACATAATTGTCGCCAGCACCAGCAAGAGCATTGTTATGGTGGAAGCGGGGGCCAAGGAGATTTCCGAGGAAGTATTGCTTCAGGCCCTGAAAACGGGTCATGAGGCCAATCAGGAAATCATTGAGCTCCAGGAGGACCTGCAGCGTGCGTATGGCAAAGCTAAGGTGGAAATCAAGCCAAGGGAGCTTGCTCCCGAGCTCTTGTCTCAGGTTGCCTCTGCACTTGGCGGAGGACTGGAGCAGGTTCTGGAAACGCCGAAGAAAATGGAGAGAGACAAGGCGCTGGACTCTCTCAAGGAAGAAATAAAGACTAGGCTGGCCGAGTCATTCTCTGAGGACGAGACTAGTCTCGCTTTCGAAAAGCAGCTCAAAGCCGCCGTGAGGAGCAGAATATTACGGAAGAGACGGCACCTGGATGGTCGCCAGCCCAAAGACGTTCGTCCGATTAGCTGCGAAGTGGGTGTACTTCCCCGTACGCATGGCTCAGGGTTGTTTCAGCGCGGGGAAACCCAGGTGTTGACCATTACTACCCTGGGGTCTACGAGCCGGGAGCAGCTGATAGATGGCATCGGCCTGGAGGAGACGAAGCGCTTCATGCACCATTATAATTTCCCTCCGTTTTCCACCGGCGAGGTGAAACGGATAGGAACCACGGGAAGGCGGGAAATAGGACATGGCGCTTTGGTTGAACGGGCTATTTCATCGGTGCTGCCGTCGGAGAGCGTTTTCCCTTACACCATACGGTTGGTGTCCGAAGTGCTCAGTTCTCACGGAAGTACGTCAATGGCCAGTGCCTGCGCTTCCACACTTTCCTTGATGGATGCCGGCGTGCCCATGAAGGCGCCCGTGGCTGGCATCGCGATGGGATTGGTTACCGGGGAGGCTGAGGACCATGTCGTGCTGACTGACATCGTGGGCATGGAGGACGCCTATGGCGATATGGATTTCAAAGTCGCCGGTACGGCCGCCGGAGTCACCGCCGTGCAGCTTGACATCAAGCTCCGGGGAATAAGTTACGGCATTCTGGCCGAGGCTCTCACTCAGGCCCGAGAAGCCAGGTTGGAGATATTGGGGAAGATGAGCCAGGCTATTAGTGCCAGCCGGGCTGAGCTTAGTCCCTATGCTCCGAGGATGCACGAAATAACCATCGATCCCAGCAAGATCGGGAGCGTCATCGGCCCCGGAGGCCGAATCATAAGGTCTATCATAGATGAAACGAAAACGACCATAGATATAGACAACGATGGTAAGGTCCTCGTCGGCTCTCCCAACGAAGAATCGGCGCAAAAAGCAATCAAAATGATTCAGGACTTGACGCGTGACGTGGAGCAGGGAGAGATTTACACCGGAAAGGTGACAAGGCTGTTCAATTTCGGCGCAATGGTCGAGATCCTGCCCGGGAAGGAGGGCCTTATCCACATCAGCGAGCTTGCCAACTACCGGGTGCCGCAAGTCGAAGATGTGGTCAAAGTGGGAGACGAAGTGATGGTGAAGGTCATCGGCATAGACAATTCGGGCAGGATAAACCTGTCTCGCAAAGCGATACTGGAGGGCATTTCCAATGTCCCCGGCGCTAAAGTCAGTGAATCCTCGGCTCCACCTGACAGGGACCATCGCAGGAAATTCGCTCATCCGCGCGGCCGGGGTGAACAACCCAGAAGCCGCGGCAGGTAAGTTTCTTCACCCGTAAGGAGAGAAAGGGACATGACTTCGTCTGCAGAGCCGATAAGAGTGGTTATCAACGGCGCCTTCGGCAGAATGGGCCAGGAGATAACCAAAGCCGTAGTGCGTGAGCCCGGCTTGAGGGCCGTGGGTGCCGTGGAAAAAGAGGTGAACCAGCAGTATCTTCCCTTGACCGAGGTTTCTGAACTGATACTGCTTTCTTCGGATTTGGAGTCGCTCCTCAAGAGCTGTGATGCCGACGTGGTGGTGGATTTCACTAATGCCGAAGCTTCAATTGCCGCCGCCCGCGTCGCTCTTAGACAGAAGGTCAACATGGTCATAGGCACTTCAGGCCTTTCCGAGGCGAATTTGGCTGAAATCGGGAAATTGTGTCGGGCCAACAAGGTAGGCGCTATAGTGTCGCCCAATTTCTCTCTGGGGGCGGCCCTTCTGATACATATGTCGAGATTGGCTGCCAGGTTCTTCGACCACGCCGAGATTATCGAGATGCATCATGACAAAAAGGCGGATGCTCCGTCAGCGACCGCCATCGCCACAGCCAGGGCAATGCTGGAAACGCACGGCAAGCCGTTCGCACATCCTGAAGTAGTACGCGAAGTGGTGAAGGATACCCGGGGAGGCCAGATGGACGGCATAGCCATCCACAGCTTGAGGCTGCCGGGGTTCGTGGCTGGCCAGGAGGTCATATTTAGCGGCGTAGGTGAGACACTGAGCTTACGTCACGACAGCATAAGCCGGGAGAGTTTCTTGCCCGGCGTCATTATGGCGATCAGGGAAGTGACAAAACGCAAGGGACTGACTTACGGGCTGGACGCCCTGCTAAAGCTGTAGGGAATACCATGGAAGGATTCAACGTAGCCGTAATTGGCGCCGGCGACATCGTTGGGCAAGAGATTGTTAAGATACTTGAACAGCGTAAGTTCCCGGTGACTTCAATCCAGCTGATGTCCCCTGAATACTCTTCCGGGCTGAAGCTTTCCTTTAATCATCAAAGAATCGAGGTCAAGGAAGCGAAGGCGGAGTCATTTCGTGATGTTGATATTGCCTTCTTCTGTGAGGGCGCCGATACCAGCCGCAGGTTGGCGCCCGTGGCTTCCGAAGCCGGGGCGGTAGTCATTGACACCAGCACGGCTTTCAGGATGAAGGCCGCGGTCCCGCTGGTGGTCCCGGAGGTGAATCCCGGAGACATAGAGGGGCATAAAGGCATAATCGCCAGTCCGAACTGCTCCACAATCGAATTGGTGGTGGCGCTTCAGCCCTTACACAAGATCAACCCGGTCAAGCGAGTCGTGGTGAGCACTTATGAGTCGGTGTCGAGCAGCGGCAGCGCGGCACTGAAAGAAATGACGAATCAGGCGCGGTTGGTTCTGGAAGGGCGCCGGATTTGCCCTCACGTCTATTCTCATCAAATAGCCTTTAATGTACTGCCGGAGATCGGCGTATTTCTCGATAATGGGTACACCAGAGAAGAACAGAGAATGGTGGAAGAGGCCCGAAAAATACTGCATTCCGAAGACATAGCTATCTCGGCGACTTGCGTACGGGTCCCTGTTTGGTTCGGACATAGTGCCGCGGTCAACGTGGAATTTGGTTCGCCCATCACGCCCGAGGAAGCCAGAAAGATCTTGGCTCAGGCGCCCGGGGTCAGAGTGCTGGATGACCCTACGGTGAGTTTTTACCCCCAACCCTGGGCTGCTAGTGGGTCCGACAACGTGTTTGTGGGGCGCATCAGAAAAGATATGTCTCATCCCAGCGGGCTCGTCATGTGGATAGTGGCTGACAATGTCCGCAAAGGGGCAGCGCTTAATGCCGTGCAGATTGCGGAAGAGGGGATAAGTAGGGGGTGGATACGCCTCAAAGAGAGTTTGGCCACCCTGAATGAATAGGGCTAAGGTTTCCGGAAGCACTCCAAAATCCCCACGTAAGAATAGGCTGGGCCGCCTATTAACGGCCATGGTCACGCCGTTCGATGACGGCGGCGAGGTTGACTATGCGCAGGCTCGTAGGCTGGCGCTGGCCTTGCTGAATTCGGGCAGCGATGGGGTAGTCGTTGCCGGCACCACCGGCGAATCTCCCACGTTGAGCCTGGACGAGAGGCTGCGGCTTTTTGCCGAAGTGAAATCGGCCGTAGGCAACCGGGGAGCCGTGGTGGCTGGAACCGGTAACAATGACACCAGGGAAAGCAGGGAGTTTACCAGGGAGGCCGAGAAAATCGGTGTTGACGCCTGTCTCCTGGTGGTCCCTTACTACAATCGGCCGACCCAGGAGGGCCTGTTCGAACACTTTAGCGCCATCGCCCGGAGCACTAACTTGCCCTGCATTATCTACAACGTGCCCTCGCGCACCGTCACTAATCTGGCCGCCGATACGACGATCAGGCTGAGCCGGATTGATAACGTCGTCGGAGTTAAGGAAGCCAGCGGTAACCTCGGGCAAATAGCTGAAATCATCCAGGGAACGAAAGAGGACTTCCTGGTCTATAGCGGCAACGACGGCGATACTTATCCCATACTGGCCCTGGGTGGCTACGGCATAATCAGCGTTGCCTCCCACCTGGTAGGACTTCAGATAAAGGATATGATAGATAGGTTCCTGGAGGGCAAGTTTCTAGAGGCCGCCGGGCTTCACCGGCGCCTGTTGCCAATAGTGAACGCCTTGTTCGTTCTTTCCAATCCCGTGCCCCTCAAGTGGGCTCTGAACTACGTGGGCTTTCCGGTAGGCAAACCCCGCCTGCCTCTGGTCGAGCCCGATGAGAAATCGGCCGGAATTATCAAGGACGCGCTGAAGAACCATAAGATAGACTTGCCTATTCCCGGGTCAAATTCCAGGTCCTAGTTTCTAAGCCCCAAATGCCCAAATTCGAACATCAACAGTCTTCTGGTCATTTCTGTCTGGCGCTTCGATACCGTCCCGACTTGTCGAGGATGCTCGATATTATCGGCGTTTAGGACTTCGTGCTTTGGGATTCGGATTCTTTTCAATAATCTGACTTCGGTCGGGTCCTACTGAGACCAGGCTGATAGGGCAGGAAAGCAGGTCCTCGAGGCGCGACATATAATCGCGTGCCCCCGCCGGTAGCTTCTCGAAGGTTCGGATTCCGCTGATTGGCTCTTGCCAACCGCTCAGTTCTTCGTAGACGGGCTGGCATTCTTCCAGTACGGCAATGTCGCTGGGGAAATAGGTCAGGGTCTCGCCCTTGAACTTGTAGGCAGTGCACAGTTTTATTACGGGGAAGCCGTCGTAGATATCGAGGTGAGTCAGGGCTATGTCCGTGAGGCCGTTTATCTGAACGCTGAAGCGGCCGGCCACGGCGTCGAACCAGCCGCATCTGCGCGGTCTCCCGGTCCTGGCGCCATACTCGCGAGCCTTCTCCCGTATCAGGTCGCCCGTCCCGTCTTTGAGTTCTGTGGGCATAGGGCCGGCGCCCACTCTGGTGTCATATGCCTTGAATATGCCCACGGCACGGTCGATTTGTCTGGGACCGAGGCCTGCGCCAATGCAGCTTGCTCCTGCCAGCGGTGAAGATGAGGTCACATAAGGGTAAGTGCCGAAGTCGGGGTCAAGAAGCGCCCCTTGGGCTCCCTCCAACAGGACAAGGTCTCCTTTGGCTGCCGCTTCGCGAATTATCGAGCTGGTTTCCCGAATGAAAGGGGCGAGCCGCTCACCATAGCCAAGGTACTCCTGATAGATGTCCTCCAGTGACAGAGGCGAGGACTGGTAAACCTTGGTCAGGATGATATTCTTGAGTTCCAGAACCGACTTCAGACGACTCAGAAATGCATCTTTGTTCAGCAAATCTCCGGCGCGAATTCCCAGGCGGGCCACTTTATCGGCAAAGGCAGGGCCGATTCCCCTGAGGGTGGTGCCGATTGCTCTCTTGCCGCACCTTTCTTCTTCCAGCTTATCCAGGAGGACGTGATAGGGCATAATCAAATTAGCGCGGACACTGATGAATAGACGATTGACGCTTATGCCGTGGCTCTGCAAGTCATCTATTTCCTCAAGAAGCACGGCCGGGTTAATGGCCACGCCATTGGCGATGATGCAGGTCACCTTCGGATAGAAAATGCCTGACGGAACAAGATGCAACCGGAATTCGCCGTGAGGGTTAATTACCGTGTGACCGGCATTGTCTCCGCCGGAAAAACGAGCTACTAGCTGTGCCTTCTCGGCCAGCAGGTCTATGACCTTACCCTTGCCCTCGTCGCCCCACTGCCCCCCCACGACAGCTACAACGGCCACCTAGTCACCTGCCACTCTGCCTTGTCTCCATAGGTAAACCAACCGCTGCCCCACGGTTACAAAGACGAAGACCACCAGAATGCATAAGACGATAAAGACTTGATTTGCCAGCAATCCTATCGCCAATACTATAACCCGTTCCGCCCTGGTAAACAAGCCCACCTGGCACTGCCACCCCAGCCCTTCCGCTCTGGCTCTCACATAGCTGACCAGGAAAGAGCCGATCAGGACGGTAAAGATAAGGGCAACTTCCAGTCTGCCTTCGTGACCCGAATACCAGATCAAAAGGCCGAAGAGAATCGCCGCTTCCGACATGCGGTCAACCGTCGAATCCAGGATGGCGCCAAACTTGGTAGCTTGCTTGGCGAAGCGAGCCAAGGCGCCATCGAGCAGGTCGAAAAAGCCGGAAACCAGCACCAAAATCCCGCCGGGAAGAAAATGCCCGGTGGCAATCACATAGGCGGCAACTACGTTCAGAGCCAGATTGATGAGCGTGAGAGCATTGGGCGTGACCCCCGTCTTGCTCAAGACTCTGACTATGGGGTCGGTAATGCGATAGGCTAGGTTCCGTCGAAGGCCTGGTAGATTCATTAAGCTCTGCCAGCCAGGCTATGCCTCCACCTTGGCGGACTCCAGTTCAGGCAAGCAGACGGGGCCTTGCTGGTCCTGTCCGGCTATGAACGTCTCGGTCCTTATACGCGCTTCATCGTCGGAGAACTGAATCGGTGGGGATTTCATGAAATAAGCCGAGGGCCCGACTATGGTCCCGCTTAGACTGCGGTCCCGCGCCAGTTTGCAGCATCGTATGGCGTCTATGACCACGCCGGCCGAATTCGGACTATCCCATACCTCCAGTTTCAACTCCAGATTCAGAGGCACATCGCCGAAGGTGCGGCCTTCCATCTTCAAGTAACAGAATTTGCGGTCGTCCAGCCAGGGTACGTAGTCACTGGGACCGATATGAATGTTGTCGTGACCGATATCGTAGTCCAATTGAGAGGTAACAGCATTTGTTTTGGAGATTTTTTTCGATTCCAGTCGCTCTCGCTCCAGCATGTTCAGGAAATCGGTGTTGCCGCCGAAATTCAGCTGGTAAGTCCTCTCCAACTTGACACCGCGGTCACGGAACAGCCTGGTTAGTACCCGGTGAGTGATTGTGGCGCCTACTTGAGACTTGATGTCGTCGCCGATGACGGGGAGTCCCCGCTCGGCAAACCTGCCTTGCCAGTATTTCTCACGGGCTATAAAGACAGGCATGCAGTTGATGAAACCGCAGCCTGCGGACAGCACCTGTTCCACGTACCATTTGGTCGCCTCTTCACTTCCGACGGGCAGATAATTGAGCACCACGTCGGTTTCCGTCTTCTTGAGAATCTCCACGATATTAGCGGTCGGGCCCGGTGCCTTGGTGATAACCTGAGACAGGTACTTGCCCAGTCCGTCGTGGGTCATGCCGCGCTCGACCCGGACGCCCGTCTTGGGGACATCGCAGAACTTGATGGTGTTATTCGGCTTGGTGTAAATAGCTTGGGCCAGATCTTTGCCGACCTTGTTCTTGTCAATATCAAATGCGGCTACAAAGTTGATATCAGATATGTGATACCCTCCCAGGTTGACGTGCATCAGGCCGGGTACGAACTCATCTTCGTTGGCGTCCTTGTAGTAGTGAACTCCCTGTACTAGAGATGACGCACAATTACCGACGCCTATTATGGCTACGTTTATTGGTCCCATTATTACCTCCTTTGTTGGTGCCAGGGCCGCTACCGCCGTCAATTCTATCACTTTCGCCGCAGCTTAGTTCCCCCATCAGTTTAAGCAATCGCGCGCCGCGCTCTATAGAATCATCATAATGGAAGCTAAGCTGCGGTATCTGCCTTAGTCTTATGCGAGCCGCCAACTCCTTGCGCAAGAATCCTGAAGCCTTATTGAAGCCCGCCAGCAAATCCTGCCTGTTGGCCTCGCTGCCCAGGGTGCTGACGTAGATTTTGGCATATTTAAGATCGGGAGAAAGGGTGACTTCCGTCACCGACACGAATTTGCTTAACCTGGGATCATTAACCTCGCGTTCTAGCAGGCTGCTGATCTCACGCTGTATCAATTTACACGTTCGCTCACTCCGCCTGCTCAACCAAGTCTCCTGGCTACGGAGTCTGATTAGTCTATCCGTTCCCTCCGGTAGAACTCGATAACGTCGCCAGTCTGAAAATCCACGTTGCCCTCCAAACCCAGGCCGCATTCCAGCCCGGTTGACACTTCCGTCACGTCCTCCTTAAACCGCTTCAGGCTGGAAATACGGGCCTCGGCAACGACTTTGTTCTGGCGTAGTATTTTGACACGAGCGTCTCTCGATGCTTTCCCTTCCGTAACGTAAATCCCGGCTATTTTCCCTGCCTTGCCGCGCGGGAAGACGGCCCTGACCTCGGCGCGGCCGCTGAGCACTTCGCCGTAAGTCGGCTCGAGCAGTCCCTTCAATGCCTTGTCCACATCCTCTATTAGCCTGTAGATTATGTCGTAGTGCTGGATGCCTACCCCCTCGGCGTCGGCTAGCTGTTTTGCCCCCGGCGAAGCGGCGCTGTTGAAGCCGATGATGATGCCTTTCGAGGCCGAAGCCAGAAGCACGTCGCTCTCGGCGATGCTGCCGCTAGCCGCGTGAATGACTCTCGCCTTTGTCTTCTCCGTGCTCAGCCTCTCTATCGAGCTCTTGATGGGTTCAATGCTGCCGTCCACGTCCGTCTTCAACACTATGTTGAGCTCTTTTATCTGCCCGCTGCTTATCTGACTGGAAATAGCGCTCAAACTCAAAGCGGGACCGGGTCTCGCATGGCCCTGTTTCTCAACCAGGCTTCGTGCTTCGCGCTCGTCGGGGAGGACGGCGAACAGGTCGCCTGCTTTGGGCACCTCGTTCAGGCCGAGGACCTCCACCGGCATAGACGGCTCAGCTTTGTGGACCTGCTTTCCGTTGTCGTCAAACATGGCCTTCACTTTCCCCCAGGCGCTGCCGGCCACCACGACGTCGCCTCGTTTAAGCGTACCCTTCTGCACAAGAAACGTAGCCAGGGGCCCCTTGGTCTTGTCCAGCTTGGCCTCGATGACCACACCCTCTGGGACGCTCTCAGGGTCGGCTTTCAGTTCCAATATATCAGCCACCAGGAACAGGTTCTCCAGCAAATCGGGTATTCCCTGCCCCTGCTTGGCCGATATCGGCACACAAACAGTGTCGCCGCCCCACTCCTCAATGACCAGACCCAGGTCCGCAAGTTGTTGCTTCACGCGGTCGGGGTTGGCATCGGCCTTGTCAATCTTGTTGAGTGCGACTACTATGGGCACCTTGGCTTCCTTGGCATGGTTCACGGCTTCGACGGTCTGGGGCATGACGCCATCATCGGCGGCTACCACCAGGATTACAATGTCGGTTGCTTGCGCCCCCCGGGCTCTCATGACCGTGAAAGCCTCGTGTCCGGGCGTGTCCAGGAAGGTGATTTTCCGTCCATCCAGTACCGCCTGGTAAGCTCCGATATGCTGTGTAATCGCTCCTGCCTCGCGGGCGGTCACATTCGTCTTTCTGATGGCGTCGAGCAGGGTCGTCTTGCCGTGGTCGACGTGTCCCATAACGGTGACCACCGGAGGACGGGCTGCCAGTTTTCCCTTGGCTTTTCCTTTGCGGGGTGCCTTTCGGGAAGGCGCAGCCGCACGCTCTTTTTTCGCTTTTGCCTCATAGCCGAAGTCCACGGCCGTTGCGATTGCGGTATCCAGGTCAATGGTCTGGTTGACATTGGCCATGATGCCCTTACGCATGAGCTGTTTAATGATTTTTATTGGCTCTACTTTCAACAGGTCGGCCAGCTGCTTCACAGTTATGGAAGGTGGAAGCTCGATTTGCGGCGGGCCTTTCTTCAACGTGGGTTTGCTCTCATCCAAGTCTAATTCTCCTCCAGAGCGTGACCATACTCACGCAATGTTTGCAGGCTGTCGTCGTGAAGTTTTGTTCGTAGAGCATAGTCCAGGCGGTTTTTCTTCAGCGCCACCTCCCAGCACGTCCTTCTGGGACAGAGGTAGGCGCCTCTTCCCGGCTTCTTTGCAGATCTATCTATCTCAGCAGCGCCGTTCTCCGTGCTCACCAGCCGAATCAAGTCTTTCTTCTCCCTGGTCTGGCGACAGGCTATGCAGGTACGCAAGGGCAGCCGCTTGCTATTCACTTTCATCTTCTGCGAAACGTTCAACTTGTTTCTTATGTTTCGTCACCTTCCCCTTTCTCTTGCCCTTGGCCGCCCCTTTTTCCGGCATCTTGGCTTTCAGCGTTCCTGCCAGTATATCTTCGGCAAAACGAATCTGTTTTTCTTCAGGCTTCTCAGGCGCGGCTTCTGTAATCTCAGGAATCTCAACCGGCTCTTCCTCTCCGACCTCTTCAGTTGCTTCCGCCTCAACCGGCTCTCTTTCCTTGACCGCTTGGCTCGTGACTTTCTCGGGGATGGCTTTCTCTGCTATCTCGGGCTCTTGTACAAGGCCCCTTTCTGCCTCGATGGCGGAGACACTCTTAATATCAATTCGCCAACCTGTAAGCCTTGCTGCCAGTCGGGCGTTTTGCCCTTCCTTACCTATCGCCAGGGAAAGCTGTTTGTCGGGCACAACCACAGTGGCCGTGTTGCTTCCTTCGTCGGTTCTTATGCTTGCCACCTGCGCCGGGCCGAGGGCATTGGCGATGAATACTGCGGGGTCGGGATGCCACTGGATGACATCTATCTTTTCGCCGTTCAGTTCATTGATGATGCTCTGAAGCCTTATGCCTCGGGGGCCAAGGCAGGAGCCCACGGGGTCAACGTTTTCTTGGGTGGTGGCGACTGCCACCTTCGTGCGATGCCCAGCCTCTCGGGCCACAGCCTTCAACTCTACTACGCCGTTATGGACCTCGGGAATTTCCAGTTCGAAAAGGCCGCGGATAAGATTGGGGTGAGAGCGAGACACTATTATCTGAGGCTCTTTCTCTCTCTGGACCATCTCGAGAAGATAGAATCTAAGCCGCTGGCCCCTGTAGTACCGTTCGTTGGGAACCTGCTCGCCCAGAGGCAGTATCGCCTCCATCCTGTTCAATCTGACGTAAATTCGTTTGGGCTCGGAGAACTGAATTCTGCCGGTGACGACCTTTCCTTCCCTGTCGGTGAACTCCTCGTATACGATGCGGTGTTCTGCTTCCCGCAATCTCTGGAGGACCACCTGTTTTGCTGCCTGAACGGCAATACGACCGATGTTTTGCGGCGTGCACTCTATGTTGATTAAATCGCCGAGTTGCGCTGTAGCGCGTAGTTTCCGCGCTTCTTTGAGGGAAATCTCACGATTCGGATTGGCGACCGGGTCAACTATAGCTTTTTGAATATAGAAATTGATTTCGCCGCTTTCAGGGTCAACCCTTACCAGAACATCCTGTTCGGGAGCAGGTATGCTCTTCTTGTACGCCGAAGCCAGAGCCGATTCCAGGGCGGCCAGAACTACCTCTTTCGGTAGGTTCCTCTCGGCCGAAAGCTGAGTAATCGCTGCCCTGAGCTCTGTTTTCATCTTCCCGTTTCCCTTCAGTTTCTGGCATTTAGTAAAAAGGTGGGTCAACCCCACCTTGAATCAAACCTATTTCGCTCTAATGTAGCATACTGCGGGTGAAAATGCAAAGGATGGCCTGAATATCCTATAATTGAGGGCGATTGAATTGGAGGACGTATGCTGGCTTTGGAAGGCGTGAAAATCCTCGACTTATCGAGGTTGGTTCCGGGTGCTTTCTGCACGATGCTCCTGGGAGACCTGGGAGCGGAAGTGCTCAAGATTGAGGCGCCAGGGTTAGGTGAGATCCGGGGTTTGGCGGGAGCCCTCGCGGGCGAACAAGACCGTAAGGCGACAGCCTATTATGCCCCTGACCGCAATAAGAAGAGCATCGCGGTCAACTTGAAGTCGGCGAGAGGACGGGAGATATTCTATGGTCTCTCGCGGACTGCCGATGTCATCGTCGAGGGCTTCAGGCCCGGCGTAGCCGGACGCCTCTGCATAGACTACCCGACCATAAACAAGGTGAACCCAAAGATTGTCTACTGCTCGCTCAGTGGCTACGGCCAGGATGGTCCTTATAGTCTCTTTCCCGGACATGATATCAACTACATCTCTATGGCGGGTGTCCTGGACTCGATCGGGTCTAACGGGGGACCTCCTGCCGTTCCCCTGAATCTCATTGCCGATTTTGCCGGAGCCGCCTTGTACGGGGCCTTAAGCATTGCCGTCGCCCTGGTGGCTAGAAACACTACGGGTAGAGGTCAATACGTGGACCTGGCTTATGCCGATGGAGCAATGTCGCTCATGACCTGGTTCGCCTGCGGGTACTTCCTTGACGGGTCGGCCTTGAAGAGAGGTGAATCGTGGCTTCACGGCGCCTATCCCTATTACGCGGTATATGAAACCGGGGACGGCAAGTATATTACCATCGGCTGCCTGGAGCCGCATTTTTGGGAGAACCTGTGCCGGCTCCTGGGAAAGGAAGAATATATCCCTTATCACTTCGCTCTCGAACACACTTTTCACAAACCGGAAGATAAGAAGTGGGATGAGATTCGCTCCTCCTTGAAACGAATCTTCATGACCAAAACAAGAGATGAATGGTTTGAACTGTTGATTCGTAACGATGTGCCTGCCGGCAAAGTTTATACTCCCGGCGAGGCGTTTGCCGACCCGCAGGTGCTTCACCGCCAGATGGTAATAGAAGTGGAACACCCGACTCTGGGCAGGATAAAACAGGTCGGCATAGCTCCCAAGTTCTCCGACACGCCGGGCAAAGTGAGAAGTCTGTCCCCCCTTCCCGGGGAACATACCGACGAGGTGTTAGCCGGGCTGGGCTACAAGCCTGAGGAGATTGAGAGTCTGCGGCGGGAAGGCGCAGTATCTTAGGGGAGTTGGATTATGGCGGGAGAGTGTATCTTTTGTAGAATTGTTGCCGGTGAGGTTCCCAGCGACATAGTCTATCAGGATGAGGACTTCCTGGCGTTCAGAGATGCCATGCCTGTGGCGCCTGTGCACGTGCTCATTGTACCTAAGGCCCACATTACGTCTGTCAGTGAGCTCACCGACGACCAACGAGACATTGCTGGTGGTCTCATAATGGTAGCCAGGAAAGTGGCTGAGAAAGAAGGGATAGCCCGCAGAGGTTATCGTTTGATCATAAACTGTGGTCCTGAAGGCGGGCAGGTGGTGCCTCACCTTCACCTTCACCTTATCGGAGGCAGGAGATTGGGCTCCAGGCTAGGCTAGAATCCGTTCCGTTCGCCCTGAGCTTGTCGAAGGGCAGTCTTCACGCGGACTCCAGCCTGTCTACCAAATCCTCCACGGCTTTGTCCGGGGTGGATGCTCCGGCGGTAATGCCGATGTGATACTTGTCCGCGAGCCATGATGCCTCGACTTCGTCTGCCGTTTCCACCGCGTGCGTTTCCACCAGGGGAGAACATATTTCGACGAGGTGTCTCGCGTTGGCGCTGCCGCCGCCGCCTATGACTATCATGAGTTGAGTCTTTCGGGCTAATCTCATGGCGGCTTCCTGCTGGCCCTGTGTCACCTTACATAACGTATTAATCAAGTGCATCTCTTCGATATCGGGCGCGGCTAGTTCCATAAGATTCCTCACAAAATTCGCAAAGGCCGGCCCCGTCTGCGTAGTCTGGGAGATGATGCCCAGGCGGCGTAGGGGTCTTCCGGACGCCCGTATCTGCTCCACGTCCAGCGCAGCCAGACCCCTGTCTCCAGCCCAGCCCAACAGTCCTCTGACCTCGGAATGCTCCGCGTCCCCGAATATGACGACGTCGAAACCGGCTTCGGCCAAGTCCTTAGCTGCGCTCTGAGCCTTGCGGACTATCGGACATGTTGTGTCAATAACGCGAATGTGGAGGGCCTCGATCTCAGATAGCACCGACGGGCTCACA
>Ga0172365_10001209_pt1 | contig 18444 bp, 15 predicted proteins | sample LakKivSesite48cm_FD_114535 | JGI IMG/M metagenome (GOLD analysis project Ga0172365, IMG submission 114535) | Sediment microbial communities from Lake Kivu, Rwanda - Sediment site 48cm | ecosystem: Environmental > Aquatic > Freshwater > Lake > Sediment | place: Rwanda: Western Province, Lake... | reverse complement strand
GTGCATGATTAAACCTCCTTCAACCCCAAACTCGGGTGTCTTTTATCATGATAAACGTGGGAGATAACGAAGTCATAAAATGAGGAAAGGAAAGGTTAAAAAGTTATCACATTTTAGGAAGAACGGCAGTAGTTGTTGGGTTGCGCTGCTCGTTTCGTCAGTCGTTATTCGGCTCTATTGGGCAGACACACGGGTCTGCCCCTACGTACCCGTTGATATGAAGAGGTGCGATGAGGTTGCCACGTCCCGATAAATCGGGACTCGCAACGGCACGAGAGGCGCATCTCGCCACAACATACAACTAAAAAGAGTGATATGGCGAGGCAACCTCGCCCCTACCTTGAGGCTAGAGTAGCTCGCGGTAGACCTCGACGGTCTTGCGGGCTGCGGCCTGCCAGCTGAAGAAGTCCTCGATCCTCTTGCGGGCGGCCTGCCCCATCTTTTGCCGCAGCGGCTTATCGGCGAGAAGGCGTTTTATCGCTGCAGCCAGCGCCTGCGGGTCTGCGGGAGGCACCAGAATCCCGGCGGCATCGTCACCCACTATCTCGGGCAACGCTCCGGCCCTGGTGGCGATAACAGGGGTGCCGCAGGACATCGCTTCCGCCGCAGGCAGTCCGAAGCCTTCATAAACGGAGGCGGTTACCCCTATCTCTGCCGTAGAATAGAGCCTGACCAGCTCATCGGTGCTGACATAGCCGGTGAAGGTAACCCTGTCGGAGATGCCCAACTGCTGCGCCAGGTTCGTGCCGTACCCCTCGCTGGCCTCCTGCTTGCCCACGACGTAGACTTTGACATCGACGTCGCCCTTCAGCAGTTTCACCGCCTCCAGCAGATAGGGGATGCCCTTGGTCTTGTCCTCGACTTTGCCCACTACAATCAGGCTGTTAGGCTCTTTTTCGATGCTGTCGAGCTTTCTGAAGATGTTGGTATCTATGCCGTTATAGACAACCCTGACCCTGTCTTGGCGCAGTTTGAAGGCGCGGGCGGTGTCCTCAGCCGAGGACCGGGAGACAGTAATAACTCTTGCCATGCGCCTGCTGACGATACCCTGCATGGTGAGGAAAGAATAGAACATGGTCCATCTGACGCCGCGCCGGAATGTATCGGAGCGGGCCAAAGAGGCTGCGAGGTCGACGGTGATGGGGTGATGTATGGTAGCGACGACGGGCACGCCGAGGCTTTTCATCAGGAGCAGGCCGTAGCCCAGGGTCTGGTTATCGTGAATGACATCGAACTTCTCCCGGGATATCAGTTCGTGCAGTTTGAAATATGCCCTCATGCTGAAGGTTAAGATGTCGGGGAAGAAACCGATATGCACCGCCGCAATCTCATAGAGGTTGAGCGGCGTCAACGCTTGGAGAGGGCTGGATAGAGAAGAGAGGTCGCTGGTCTCGTAGAGGTTAAGACCCGGGACCTTGTGCAGTTTGACGCCCTCAGGGGGGGTGGGGTAAGGCGGGCCTGATACTATGTGGACTTCGTGCCCCAGCTCCTGGAGCGCCCCGGCCAGATAGCATATGTAGACCCCCTGCCCGCCGCAATACATGTTTCCCCTGTAGGTCAGGAGGCAAATCTTCATTTAAGGCTTTTATATGCGATAGCGTGTCGTTTGTCAAGGCAAAGGTGTTGCGGGGCATCTTACCGCAGAGTGCGCTGAGTTCGCCGAGGGAAAGGGGAAATTTGGCAGTTTGGATCTCCCTCGGATGTTACAAATTTTTAATCTTTCCTCCTTAATTTTTATGACTTCTTTATCTAATAACGCCTATCATCTGGGCAACCTTCTCAAATAAAAAATTGCGAGTTTCATACCGGAAGGAGGTTATCCATGGAACCTTTGCCACCACAACTATTGCCGACTGTGCCTCATGTTACGTTCTCGATTTTCAACCTGGCTATTCCTAATATCATCGCCTGGGCAACAGTGGTCTGCGTATTCTTTCTGGCCGCCTGGGCGCGGCTGCCCAGGATATTCTAAGGGAATCTCAATCGGGAGGAGGTGGATGATGAATTTGACCGAAAAAGCGCGGGGAGCGCTGGGAAGGAATTTACCTCTTGAAGATGCGCTGCCCACGGAGATGCCTGTCTACGTAAACTCAGTTGCCTACCTCTTCGGCGTTTCGACCCTGGCATCTCTGGGTATGCTGATAGTTACCGGCGGGGTACTCGCCCTCATGGGAATCGGGTGGCATCATATCTCGGCCATAGGACACTTCGTGGATGCTCTCCACTTCTGGAGTGCGCAGGTCTTTTTTGCCTCACTCGGGGGGCACATGATCGCCAAATTCTTTAAAGCGGCCTGGCGCGACGGCCGCTGGAAGACCTGGATCGTCGGACTGTTGACTTTCGCTGTCGCCGTATTCGCCGGACTGACCGGCTATCTCACGACGACCAGTTTCGATTCTCAGTGGATCAGTGTACAGTCGAAAGACGCCATGAACGCGGTGGGAGTGGGCGCATTTTTCAACACGATGAACCTGGGCCAGGTCGTCACGCTGCACGTAGGCCTCCTGCCCGCGGTTGTTGTTTTACTGGTCGGCCTGCACCTGTTCCTGGTCCGCCGCGACGGTCCGGTCCTGCCCATAGGAGAGCGCAAAGCCCGATAGTTCTCGCCCGGTCACTCGAATAGCACCAGGAAAGTCAGGAGAGTGAGATGAGCAAACGGTCTGAGAAATACCTGTCCGGCGTACCCATGAAGCCCTATGACCTGCTCAGAGAAGGGCTCATCATGCTGGGGGTCATTGTTGTTATAGTGGTCATACTGGCGTCCGTAAAGAGCTCTCCTGACTATCCCACGGTGCGCGCACAGGACGTGGCCAATCTTCAACCCGTCGCTTACCTGCAGACCAGTGCCACCATCCTGGCAGGCAACAGCAGCATTCAGCACTATGGCCCGCCTTACACGGAGGACCGCGAAAACGCCCAGCACCTGTTTCGCCTGGCCCCGGCAAACTGGTTCGGGGTGCAGATCCCGATCAACCCTATCCAGGACTTCATTCTGAAACCGCTGGCCCGTGCCTCAACCCTTGATCCGAACGTGACCGGAGCGCTGGACGCCTACCAGTCGGCATCAACCGACCAGCAGCAGGCCTGGCTGTCTGCCTACGTGGCCGCACTCGATAAGGCCACGGTAACCAATGGAGAGGTGCAGATCCCTCCGGGCGACTACGGACCGGTTCCCACCATGATGGACGCCATGCTGGCCTTGGGCAAAGCGGGACTGCTGGAAGGCGCACTGGAAAGCAATGCCAGACTGCCGTTTGAGTATGACTTCACACGATCGCTTCTGTTCTTCCAGGACGATGTGGACGCCAACGTGGCGGAGCAGCTCGACCTGTCGAGCGACCAGTGGGGGGTCATCCATGAGACGGGCAACTACCCCGGCGCCTGGTGGCTGGCCCCCTATGCTTTACTCTATCAGGTTCCGCCTATGAATAACTCAACCAACGCCGATATCCAGGCGATATTTATAATAACGCTCATCTTCCTGTTCCTGATATTTCTGCCCCATATACCGATTTTCAACCGTATACCGCGCTGGCTGGGGGTCTACAAAATAATCTGGCGTGACTGGTACTCACGAAAGAAAGGCGACAGCGGCAGAGAGGCTTGAAACCCAGCCGCCTCTAAGATTACCGGAATTTAGCTTCCCTATGATAGCTGTCCCGCCATCCCAACTCCTAATGACTTTCATGCCTTCTAATGATGCCAGATGTATGAAATTTTTAATATAATTGCACGGGATTTTATGACTATTCCATCACAGGTCTGTTAACCTTGACACCGTCTTATGTCTGAAAAGTATATTGAGGAGGTATTCGGCAGATGAACTGGCTGGATGTTGTGTTAGGCATTTTCTTGCTTCTTACCGCAGTTATGGGGCTGATGCGCGGTCTGATAAGCACACTGATTCCGCTACTCGGACTGATTGCAGGCGTAGCGGTGGCGGGACGCTACTATACAGGCCTGGCCCACGCTTTCCACGGGCACTCCACCGCTGCCGATATAGCTGCCTTCGTTGTGATAGTCATCCTTTTCATGATAGCCGCTTACATTGTAACCATGCTCCTGCACCGCTTCCTGAAAATAGTTATGCTCGACTGGGCCAATCACCTGGCGGGATTCTTGCTGGGCGCTATATTAGGCGGTCTCATAGCCGGCGCTATCCTATCTATACTGTTAAAATACTCGCTCGGGGTATCCCTGATATCCGGATCCATAGTCGCCGCCTTCCTGGTGGAGAAATTCCCGATTGCGCTTTCATTCCTGCCCGGAAGCTTTGACCATGTCAAGCAGTTTTTTCAAAAATGACCCGGGAGCAGGTGCTTCTACCGGCCCCTTAAGCACGAGAAGATGCTACGGCGGCCATTCTTTGATAATTTCTTTCGAAGTAGCCTCGAGACAAAGGCGGAGCATTATCTTAAGCGCCATTTCGTGCGCTGCTTTGTCTGTCGACGAGGCGCAGTCGGAGACAACGACGGGGTAAAAGCCGCGGATGGCGGCCTCGCGGGCGCTGTGCTCGACGCCGTACTCAGTGGCAATACCGGTGAATAGGATAGTCTGGATGCCTCGGAAGCGCATCAAATGCTCAAAGTTGGTGCCGAAAAAGATGTTGGCCGAATGCTTGTTGAGAACTACCTCGCCCTCGGCTGGAGCCAGCGCGGCGGCGATTTCGGCTTCGGGACTGCCCGGCTTCATGAAGACGGGGATTTTGGAGGGGTCGTCTAAATTGAAGCGTTTCATGGCCTGATAGATACCCCAGCCAGACTGATAGCCTGCGGGCAGCGGCGTGATTTTGGTATAGATTACGGGGATCTTCCGGCGGCGGGCAGCGGCAAGCAGCGCCTTGAGGTTAGCCAGGAACTCCTCCTTGTTGAAGATGTGGTCGACCAGCCCGTTCTGGCAGTCCCAGATAACGAGCGCAGTGTGTTCCGGCCCAACGATTTCCTTAAGATTTTCGAAGATAGCCAGTCTACCCAGTGTTTTCATGTCCTTCCTCCTCCACCTAGATGCAGCTTATTTCTTCGCTGCGGCGTTACAGATGCATAGACTTCGAAGCCCGCTATTTTCTGCCCGGCCTGGAAACAGCCGTATTCGAAGGGGCACCAATTAGTAGAAAGTCACGGCTTCGCTGCCCTTGGTCACGTTGTCGAGTTCGCAGAATATAGTGTGCGTGGTGTTCCCGTCAGCAGTCGCGGCGCTGGGCTTAACGGTAACATTCGCACCACCGGTGAGCGTAACGCTGTGGCTGCCGTCCGCCGTTACCGCAAAGACAGACACCGACCCCACAACGGGAGACGAGAAACGAGAAACGATATCCGCCGCACTCGGAGAGGTCAGGGTACGCTCCGCATCGGTGGTGTCAAAGCGGAACAGCACGTATTGACCGAACTCGTCGCCGGTCATGGTAAGATCGCTTGTGCCCGAGTTATAGAAGGCGCTGACCGGCGTTCCCTGAGACCCAAGGCAGGATGTCAAAGAGAATAAACTGAGCGCCAGGAGGATCAAAAATGGGAGCAGATACCAGCGGGAAGACCTTCGTTTCATGTGTTTCTCCTTTCCTGACCATGCTTACGCGGCCCGCACCCGGCCAGCCGCCAGCAACATTTCGCCGGAGGACAATGCTCTCGTCCTCCAGATTAGTATATATAAATCGCTCCGCATATTGTTTCACATTACCTATAGTAAAGTCAAAAATGTGAGTGGAAAAGCGTGAAAAAGGCAGGGGCGTCCGCCTGCGGCGGACGCCCCTACACCCCCTCCACATCCCCGACCTGCCCAACGGAAGGAGGACAGGGAAGGCAAACTCCCCACAGGGCAGTTGTAATCCCCCTTACCCCCTTTAGAAAAGGGGAATCGGAAACGAAGCCCAGGGGCTTTATCCCCCTCCCTGGTCTGAGCCAGGGACAGGTTTACAAAAGAGGGAATTCTGAATTCACAGCCTTCTTCCTAACTCTGTAGTTGCCTGATTTATCAGGCTTTACGGCCCAATGAATTGGGCAACTACATTCTGGGCGAGGAAACCTCGCCCCTACGGTTCTGGACACAAAACTTTGTGCCCCTACTGAACGACCGTAATATCCTGGCTCAGCGTTTCCGCTTTGATATCCGGGTTATAGTAGGAATAGGCCTGTGAGCTGACGCCTTTGGCCGTGACCGGGTATAGCGCCTGTACATCGAAGCTGAACGATATTTTGTCTCCCGGCTGCATGTCTTCGATGTAGAAGATGACCTTCCTCCCGGCAATATCGTAACGCTTGATGTTGTCGCTGCCCGCAATTGCCTGGTCTATCGATTCCGTAACCGGAGAAAAGCCGGTGGGAACCGAGACATCGAGCACCACCATCTCCGCCTTCATCTCTATCGGGGGGGTGTACTCCAGGTCTACCGAGACCTTGACCAGGTCGTTCACCTCGACCTGGTTAGTATCGTAGCCAACGTTTATCTTCAATATCGGGTCGCTTTGCTGCTCGGCCTGGGGCAGGTTGTATCTCTCGACGACCTGGGCTATGGCGTCACCCCTGCCCTCCGTGCTTATGGTGATGTCCTGATTCACAGGCACTTCCACCGTCTGGAGAACATCGTAGTTGTCCTGCTTTATGCTGAGCTGCTTTACCTCACCTCCGGCGTTTATGGTCACGGTCAGGGCAACGTCGGCCCTGGCGTTGCTGCAATACTCAATCAGGGCCTGGAGAGCCACCACCGTATCCTGGGTCGAGCCGTAGCCGCCGTAGGCATTGCGCTGGGAGACCAGCCACTTGGCAGCGCGGGAGGCATCGAAGGCATCACCATTCTTAAGCAGGGCCAGGGTGGCGTAGCCGGTAGCCTCGATGGCATTGCTTCGATTGAGTTCCATGGGACGGAACGGCATGATGTCGCCGCCCGTCTGATTCAGGGGCTCAACATCCGACACATCGCCCCAGTGCAGGCCGTTCTCATCCTCCTGCGCCATGCCCATCAGCTTGTCGTGGGCCTGGCCGCTGAGAGGGCTTCCGGCAAGCTCGAGGGCATAGTCTGTAATCGCCATGGTGTAGGCATCATCTATATTGCCAAGCTGGCCTTCGAGGTAAGTAATAGCCCTGGCGGCGTCCGCCTGGTCGCCAGCCTCAAGCAAGGCGATGGCGACATAGGCAGTGAGTGCGGTTTTCCCTTTGAGCCCGCCCATCATGTCCTGATGGCAGACGAAGCCGAAGGGGTCGAAGGAGCCGTCGGCGTTCTGATGGCTGACTATCCACGCCTCGGCCTGACTGAGGATGCTGTCATCAATGTAAATGAGGTCCTTGGCCTGAGAGAAGCACTTCAAGACGAAGGCAGTGAGGAACAGGCTGCCCTCATCATCACTGTCGCCGAAGGCGGAGAAGCTGCCGTCGCTGCGCTGATAGGTAAGCTCTCTCTGATAGCCGGTTATCATCAGCTTTTCCGCTTTGGCCATTATCTCGGGCTTGAGCTGCCCTGATTCCTTGAGATACTTGGTGATATAGACGTCGGGGGCGAACAGAATCATGTTCTGCTCGCCGCAGCCGAAGGGCATCTGGATGAGCGCATCAAGTCCGTCTATGGTCTGAGTCAGATAGCTGGAGGTCACTGCGATGTAAGCCCTGCCCGAGCCATCGACCACGAAGGCCGGAATGTTAGTATTTACCACTGTATTGTTTCCGGCGGATAGCACCAGATTCTGCACATCCTCTCTGGCAACACCTTCAGGCTCGACGATGAGCGTCTTAATCACGGCATCGGCAGCCTGGCTGCTCTGCGCGGTAATCTTCAACTCGCCGGTACCGAGCCGGGTCGGCCTTATCCGGAACTCCACGCTGCCGACATCGTTGGGCGCTATCTCTACCGTCTTCTGTGACTGGTCAAGCAGGTCGAACCAGTCGGCGTTATCGATTTGCACCACAACGCTCTGCGTCTGGTCGAGGTAGTTGTAGACAGCCGCTTTGACCGGGAACTCTTCGCCCCTTATCGCCGAGTACGGCAGGTCGGCGCTGAGGAAGAAGGGTTGGAACGCCGTAAGCTGGCTTTCAGCTACCCCCAGGCCGTTTTCCTGAGACAGGGCAACAGCCCGCAGCATCCAGGTAGTTATGGTGTCGGGGACGGTGACATCCAGCGTAGCTTTTCCATCAGCGTCGGTGATGACGCTCTGCCAGAGCCAAGTCTCGGGGAAGTACTGCCTCACCCTCTGGACTTCAGCAAGGTCCGCTGTGCTGATACTGAACCCTGTGCCTGTTGGCGCGGGCGCGGGAACGGCTTCGCCGTTGGCTAAGAAAACCACACCACCAACTGGTCCGACAGGTCCTCTTGCACCCATGAACTTCCAGGCACCGTCCCACATGTTCGGCCCCCAATCGGCCTGGTAGTTCTCGCCTTCGGGAATATTGTTGTTGCTGAGCACCACTACCCCGGCATCATCGAAGATGTCCTTGGCCCCCTGGACATCGATTCCGTTATAAATGGAGACCTCGTGAAGCTCAACCTGCGGGTTCATATACAGCTTCTCCAACTCGTCGAAGACCTGCTGTAAATTCAGCCTGTTTCCGGCAAGGATAAAGACCGACTTGTCTACGGCGGCGAGGCCGACCTCCGACTGGCCCTGGGACTGGATATTTATCTGAACTTCATCTCCGGGCTTAGCCTCACTCTGATTGAACTCCACATTCAAATCGTTGGGATACACTGCTTCGACATCGAAGGGTATATAGTCCGCCGCCACCTCGCTGTTGGGCAGGATTTGATAGACCAGAAGCCTGGCGGAAGGCGTCATGAGCGGTGTGGTTGCGAAAGATATGACATCGCTCTGGGTGAAATCGGAGAAGACCACCCTGTCACGGGCAACGACCTCATAGTAGAAATTGGCAGCCTCCTTGGTGGAGTAGACCCTGAAGCTGATCAGGTCTCCTATCTGGGGGGTACCCTGGCTTATCTGCTCCACATGAATGAAGTTCCCCGAGGGAGAGTAGCCGGCCTCCACCATCTTGGAAGCCTGGGCGGGTTCCCTGGACGATATCGGCGTAAGCTCGAAGGCTTCTATGGCCAGGGCCACGCTGTCTGCGGGCGGGTTCAACTCGACCAGCGCTTTGCCGCCGCTGGTATCGACATTTTGCTCGTCCTTGCTTATCTCCTCGAGTTTACTATTGAGATAGGTTACCGTAACAGCTACCTGCGCATCTACAGCTTCGTTATCCGGCGTCTCGGTGACGATAAGGAAGCTGAAAGGCAAGCCCGGCTTGAACACAGAGCTCTCGGGGATTATCTGGATATTGAGAGGAGTGCTGGAGACTGTGAGCAGCTCGCTGGTGTTTCCCTCATAGCCTGTGGCAGTCTCTTTGACCGCAATATCGAGCATGACGTTGCCCATGCCCCCTGCTGCCGGGACACCGGCGACATAGCCCACGGCGGGAAGCTCGAAGTCAGTCTGCCCGTCAATGGACTTGGACAGGGTAGCGTACTGCTCCCACTGGCCGACATATCTTTTAGCCGTGATGACGAGCTCGCCTTTCACAGGCTTGCCGAAGCTGTATTCCGCCGAGACGCTGCCCTGGATAGGCTCGCTGGCCAGGAACCAGTCCTTGGGCAGCTCAGCCTTGACCTCGTACTTGGGCAGAACGTACTCCTCGACACTGACGTCTAACTCGGTATCGTCATTCGCAGATTTGGCGGTTATCTTCCAGGTGCCCAGGTTGGGCTCCTGGGAAATCGGAAGCTCCAGAGTTGCCATGCCGTACTCGTCGGTAGTGACCTCGCTACGGAATATTTTGATGCCCTTGGCATCCAGCACCTCTACGGTGGCGGCCTGGCTTACCGGCTTGAGGTCGGGATCGAGGGTCATCACCCGCATCTCGATGTTCTGCCCCGGCTTGTAGATGGGCTTATCGGTCTCCAGAAAGATAAGAGAGCTTCTCTGTACGGTCACCTGGGCTTTATCCTCGAAGCCCGAGCCTTTGACGCTGAGCTCATACGCGCCTTCCGCGGTAGGGGGAACCTTGAACTCTATAGTCCCTTTTCCGCTGATCTGACTGGCGACCCGGAGAACCTGTTTGCCATCTTTGAGCAAGGCTACCTCGACCCTGTCCGAAGTTAGCCCTGAACCATTAAAAAGGGCCAGGGAAATAGATTCCTGGCCCCCTGCATGCAAGACCTTGGGGACTACCGCCATGTAGCTTTCGACCTGACCGCCCCCTGCATTCTCCGTAAACACGGCCCCGATAGGGGCGGCGATAGCCAGAACCATAATGAGAATAAATGCTATGCCCACTAAACCTGTAGACCTCATGGCTCCCTCCTCGGAAAGTGTTTGTGAGGAGCGCTTTTCAACACTCCGGATTGCCCGGTGCAAGTGAGGGGATGGACAACCTTCTGTAAAGAAAGACGGAGGTCAGGGCAGGAAAGTTCCCGTAAGACTGTCAAAAATGTAGGGGCACAGTGCATCGTGCCCCTGCCAATTTGGAAGCATTCCAAACTCGTGTTTACATTATGGACGAATGGTACTCAACAAACCGCAATTTGTATGGACGGCGACGCGGACTCAATCCTGCAAACGCAAAAAGACTCTGTGAACGTATTTCACAGACAGGTTGTGCTTGAGAGCATTTTAGGAGGGCTTATGGGTAGACACGATTGGAGCAAGGCGGCCTGGTTACCGGTTGGATGGCGATTTGCTAGCGAGGCTTGAGAACTCGTTCCTGGACAACGCCACAAACACAATAGCCAAAACACCGAAGATAGGAGTCCATATAAGCGACCCATATGGGTGAGTTGGGAAGACAGCACAGATGGCCCCTACCAACGCCAGACCCCAGACCCGACGCCTGAGGGCAAAAATGCCGCCCACTATAGCTATTAGACCGAGTACAATACTAGCTGCACCAAGAGGCCAGCCAAATGCAGTACCAATATGCCCCATGCCCAGGAGGCCACGAATAAGAATAAATGCCCCTCCGATGATGCTCAGTATCCCGGCGGCGGTTGGTCTCCATGTCTTCATAAGTCTTTCACCTCCACTACCCGGAAATAATGCTAGGCTATTCAAAACGGGCATTCTCGGGTTTGGTGGTGCTGCCGAGAAGCGGCAGCGTTAAGATAATCACTATCAGGGAAATGGCCAGGCCGCCGACCATGGTAAGATAGTAGGCCAGCCCCGGGGCTGCTACTGGTACAGAGAAGCCAGAGCTGGCCGACAGTGCTTTGATCGCCACTGCTGTTAAGGCATAGCCCATGCCCGCTGCAACCAGAGCTGCGGCCACTAAAGGCAGGACCGATTCCAGAAGCACTACCTTATTCAGGGCAGATGTCGGCGTCCCGCTCAGGCGCAGCAGAGTAAACGGGCGTTTGCGCTCTACCAGACTTCCCACCACTGTGACTGCGAGACTACAGCCCGCAACTACCAATGTCAGAGCAACCACAAAAAACGCAATCCGTTCTGCTTCGAGATAAGCGGTTGCCCTGATTTGGCCGATTTCACCGAATGTTTCCGGCGCAAGGTGTGAGCCCGATAGTGCCCCATAAGTCGTCAGCAACGTACGGACTTTCTCCAGCGTATCCGGATTGTCTGCCCTGACCAATACACCGCCCAGGTACAGGTCTGAGACATTGCCCGAATAAGAAGGGCTATCCTGGGTGACGATAGGCAACTCTTTATTTATCCATAGCGGGTCATCGATGGTCAGCAAGATCATAGTGTCAACAATCACAGCCTGAGCGCCAGGGGGACATTGACCGAGCACGGGAAATTGTGCCAGGCTTTCGCAGCTCACGACGCTGGTAAGGCTGGCAGGGGGGCCGCCGGGGATGACCTGCTGGGGGACCTGCTGGGTAGGCGCTTCCGCCGGGTTGTGATAAATCGGAAGCACCGTGACGCCGGGATATGCCTGTAACTGGTTGATAAGCTGGGCGCCGGTCTGGGGGTTAAGTCCCACAGCAGCCGAAGGACCGCCCGCAAACTGGTCACGCAGCACATTGCTCAGGGCGTTATTTGGAGTTTGCTGCGCCGAAACCAATGATGGCACGAACACTGCAGCTCCCGTTCCCAGCAGGACTGCCAGCACCAGACCGCTTATGGCCCTGAATGCTGCCTGGGGATTGTCGGTAAGCCGCCGCGCAGCCAGCAACGATGAAGCCCCTCCTGTGAACCTGACTAAAAGACGCCCGAGCTGCATAGTCAGCCAGGGCCCACCAACTATCAGACCAATCATGGCGAGGACAAACCCGAGGAGAGCAACGAGGGCCACAAAACCACTATTATTAGACTTGGTAAATAATATAGCTACGATAAACAAAGGTATGCCGATCAAGAGAGGTATGATGCTCGACATTTTCGGGGCAGGCGGTGTTACCTTCCGGCTGACACCGAGCGGGGATATTCGCACCCGCTGCAGCGACAGGACTGAGGCACCGGCCGCAGCAACCGGAACTCCGATGAACACGGCGATATACCCCCAGAGCGTAGGTGTGACGTCTTTGGGGAAAAACCTGGCGCCTGTGATTGCTACATCGGCAACAGCGGGCTGCACCAGCGCAAATATCCCTATGCCCAGCATGGCGCCAAGCAGGGCGCTGGCGACAGTATCAACTGAAGCTATGATATTGACCTGGCCTGGCGTGGCACCGACCAGTCTCAGTGCTGCGTATCGTTCCTCCCGGCGGGTGGCGGCGAGGCGCGAGGCTGTCCCGATGAGAATCAGAATGGGGAACAATATTACGATCGCACCAATAGCGAACGCGAATCTATAGATGTTTGTCGTGCCGTATGACTCAGGGGAGGTGTTGATTGTGTCAACCTGAACAGTACCAGGTAAAGCGGCAAGCTGCTGAGGCGTGTATCCGATGATTATTGCCAGCTCATCCGGCCCCGACAGCGCCTGGTTGCCTATGATACCAACCTGGGAACCCGGAAAACGGGCGCCCAACTCATCGCTTGGCACAGTACTTAGCAATGCCGCCAGCGCGGGGGAGGCATAATACTGACCCGGGCCGGGCAGTTGGGGAATTCCCGGCATAACAGGGGCGTCAGGTCCCAGCGCTGCCACGTCCAGCCGCTCAATGGTCTGCCCCTTAAAAAAGTCCTCGCTGTAGTTCCATAGCTCTGCATTCGAGGGCCCGGGCATCTGGCTTACCGGTGTGCCCTGCGTGCCTTCCCACCACGGCCTGCTGACGGTCGTCTGAAAGGCGTGGAAGTCGGACAGGACGACAAGCAGCATTGCGACGCCGATGGCCACGGCCAACGTTGTTAGAATAAAGCGGGTTAACGCTTCTCTGCCGCTGCGTAGCGCCAAATACCAGCCAAGCCGCACCATTACTGAGCAACCTCTGTCTTTGGTTGAGTAGAAGTCTTGCCGTCACGCACCATGACCTCACGATCGGCATAGGCAGCAACACGCGGGTCATGTGTTACCAGGACCACGGTCGTGCCTTCTTCACGCGCGCCATCCACCAGCAAATCCATGACCTTCTCGCCTGATAGTGAGTCCAGCGAGCCGGTTGGCTCGTCAGCAAAAAGGACCCTGGGATGCGTCACCAGTGCCCTTGCCAGCGCCACTCTCTGTGCTTCTCCACCGGACAACTCACCGGTCCGCCTAGCTTCTAATCCGTCCAAGCCCAACCGTTTCAACCATGAGACTGCCTTTTCGTAGGCCTCTTTACGGCCCACTCTATTGAGCAGCAGGGGCAAGGCGACGTTATCTGCTGCGCTCAGTTCGGGCACCAACTGGCCAAACTGGAAGACAAAACCGAAAGCCGTGCGCCGTAACTCAGTGCGCTTCGTTTCGTCGAGCTGGTCAAGCCGCTGACCATCGTACCACACTTCACCACTATCAGGCTTAAAGATACCTGCTAAACAATGAAGCAGCGTTGACTTACCTGAGCCGCTCGGGCCCATAATGGCGAGTATCTCGCCCTGCCTTATCTCCAGGCTCGCGCCCCGCAACGCCGGCGTTAATCCGAACGATTTCGTGAGTTCACGCGCTTCGAGAATATATCCGTTATCCTTCATACGCCACCCCTCGCATTCGTATCTCCTTTGTTAGCGTCTGTAATCGAGCGACTGTCAGATCAATCCAACGCAGGTCCGCTTCCAAATGGAACAGTGCATAGTCGGCCTGTAATAACTGCGCCAGATCTCCTTTGCGGCGCAATGCGGTCAGTTCACGCATTCGTTCCAGATGTGCGGCACGCTGAGCATCGAGGTATTCATCAGGCGCTTTGTCCAGCAGGATTGCGGTCACCACCTTAATAAACAACACTGTCTGCGTGTTTGGGTGAAGCTTTTCGGGAGTGGCGAGCCAGGACTCGAGGCCTGTGCGCCCCATCTCAGTAATGGCATACAGTTTGCGTTCCGGGCCGCCGCTTTGTTCAGTAGCTTGAGTGGATATTTTCTTATCTCTCAATAAACGGGAAAGCGTGGCATATACCTGTCCGAACAGAAGAGGCTTGTCTCTGCCATAAAAGAAATCGTAGTCGCGCTTGAGTTCATAGCCGTAGCTTGGCTGACGGCCTAGTATTCCAAGCAAAGCGTAGGAGGCAGACATAAGTCAACTATACACTTAGTGTATAGTTTTGTCAATACAGCTACCATTTGGGTTTTGGATTAGCGCGGGATTCAGTGCTTAGGGCTTAGAATCTACCTTCTGTTCGGCCAGCTCGCGCTGATACGCCTTCCAGCCGGGGCACCAGCCCGTGTGCCAGCGCCAGATTTTAGCTATTATGGAGTGGGGATTTTTCTCGGCACGCTTGCGCATGCCACAGTTTTCGCATTTTGATTTCATGGCTACACCTCCATTGCCTGGAGTAGCTAGAATCGTATCAGTATAAAAGTGATTTGTCAAACCAGGCGCACAGGCAAGGTGCCTGTGCTACCAATTGGTAGAACGGCCTCCCCAGCCTGTTCGAGTGTGGGGGGGCGGGATATAGGGGCAATTCATGAATTGCCCCTACTGAACATCAATACGACCTCCTACAACAGCCCTTTCTTTTTGTAGTAGACCTCGTAGCCTGCTACCGTCAAGGCCAGGTCCATATCGGTTAAGGTCAGGGCAAAACGCTTTGCGGCGTATTCCTTAATTCTGCGGGTGACATCCTCGGTCGTTCCACCCTGCTTCAAAACCTGGAGAATTATGTCGCCCAGGATGCGGGTGTTCTCCTCGGCCTGCGTAATCAGCTTATCAGGATCGTGCCCCACCGCCCCGCCGTGGGCGTAGAAGAGGATGCGGGCATTCAGCTTCCTCAGCTTCTCCATAGTCTCCAGATATATCTCCTGGTCGAAGCTGGGTGGTGCTACGGCAGGCAGCAGAACCCGGTTACCCTCGCCTCCGGGCAGCCCCAGCGCCTCGCCGCAGAAGATGCCCTGCACTCTGCGGTCGAAAATTGCTATGTGATGGGGAGCGTGGCCCGGCGCATAGATAATCTGCAGCTCCCGGCTGCCGACTTTAATTATCTCGCCGTCCGCTACCGACTTAATCTGAGATTCCGGCACGGGGAGAATGGGGCCGAATCCAGCCTCGAAAGCCTCGCCGAAAACAGTTTTGGTGCTCTCAATGAGACGGGACGGGTTGACCGCGTGCTTTACTCCGGCGGGGTGAACTACCACCTTTGCCGCGGGGAAAAGCTGGGCCAGCCTTCCCGCACCGCCGGCGTGGTCTACATGGATATGGGTGGGCATGATATAGGCCAAATCCTTCATGCCCAGCTTTCTCATAGCTTCCTGAATTTGGGGAACCAGAGCCGCAGGGCCGGGCTCTATCAAGACCCCCTGAGCCTCTTTGATAAGGTACACCGTGAACAGGCTGGTCATCACCGGTAGGCCGGCCTCAAAACGGTAAATTCTGTCGGCTACTTCCTTTAGTTCTATCATGCTGTCTCCATTTATTTAAGTGCTTCGGTAGATTGTAGGGGCACGGCATGCCGTGCCCCTACGGAATTTAGTCAGCTTTCTCAACCTGCACCAGCGCCGTATTGGTGCAGCACGCCCCGCCGGGAGAATAGGCATCGTTGGTCAATATATTAGCGCAGCCGCCCCGGTCTACACCCTTCTCATCAGGGTCATACCAGGCACCCTGCGGGACATCCACCACGCCCGGCATGATACGCTGAGTTACTTTGGCCGGGATTATCATGCGTCCCCGGTCATTGAACACCCTGACCGGGTCGCCGTCCTTTATGCCCCTGGCTTTGGCATCGGAGGAGTTAAGCAACACCGTCTGAGGCAGCAGCTCCTTTATCCAGGGCACATTGTGGAACTGAGAGTGAGCACGGCCTTTGAAATGTGTGGTGACGAGCTGGAGAGGGTATTTCCGGGCCAGCGGGTCGTTGCGGTCTTCCCAGTTCCCCAGGTACTTGGGGATGGGAGGTATCTCGGGGTTGTTCATCTCCGCAATCAACTGGGAGTATATCTCGATCTTGCCCGACGGCGTGGGGAAGGGGTTATTCTCAGGGTCTCTGATCTCGTCGCGGAAGGCGACATGCGGCTCGGCAGGTTGCATTTTGTGCAGGCCCTGCTTCTTGAACGTATCATAGTCTTTAATATCGGCGCAGCCTTTCACCATGTCCCTCAGTGTCTCGTCCTCTGTTTTATCGAAGAAGTGCGGTATGTCCAGTCTCTGCGCCAGCTCTTTGCATATATCCCATGACGATTTCGACTCGCCCAAAGGCTCGATGGCCTTGTTCTGGTATCCATAGAACCAGGTAGCAGACCACTGGGCCATGTCGTTGCGCTCCAGGAAGGTGCTGCACGGGAGCAGAATATCGGCGAATTTAGCGCCGGGCGTCATGAACTGCTCGTGCATCACGATGAACTCCAACGACTTCGATTTCATGGCCCGCACATGCTTGTTGACATTGAGGTATTGATTGGGATAGCCGGTGCTGGCTATGTAAAGCAGCTTGTAGTCGGCGGGATAGCCCCCGGCCTTGCCCTTGAGCATGGCGTCCGCCATCTGCGCGACGTGTATGCTGCCTGCACCCCAGGGCCAGATGCGGCGCAGAGGCAGCATATCCGGCGGCGGAGCATTATTCGACTCATGAGGATTGACCACAATGTCGGGGATGCCCATCAGCATGAACGGAAAGGGAACCAGACCGGCGGGCCATGACCTCTGGGCAGCGCTCCCGCCGTGGATGCCGATGTTGCCCGTCATGGCGGACAGGGTTATGGCAGCCCGATGGTATTGCTCGCCCCTGGCGGAGCGGCCCGGGCCTATCCCGGCAATGAGCGCCGCAGGCTTGGTGGCAGCGTATTCCCGGGCCAAGTCTTCTATAACGGACGCAGGGACGCCCGTGATGGGCTCGGCCCAGGCCGGAGTCTTGGGCACGCCGTCCTCTACGCCCATGACATAATCTTTGAATTTATCGAAACCGCAGGTATATCTATCCAGAAACGCCTGGTCCTGAAGGCCGTCCCGTATCATGACATAGGCCATAGCAATCATCATGGCGGGGTCGGTTCCCGGCCTGATAGGTATCCACTGATGCGCCACGGTTGCGGTGGTATCGGTGAATCTGGGGTCTATCGAGACAATCCTGCATCCGGCATCTCTGGCCTGAGCCAGGTACCAGATAGTGTTGGTGTCCTGTATCGTAACCGCCGGGTCCCAGCCCCACATAATTATCAAGCGCGAATTCAGAAAGTCCTCGCGGGAACTCTGCGAGGACATCGTGCCGTAGGTGGTAAGCTCGGCGAAAGTGCCGCCTTCATAGGAGAAGTACGCCCAGGGCGAAGAATAGCCGCCCGCCATAGCCAGCAGCTTTTCCACGACCATAGCGCCGGTATGAATGAAATTCATATCGCCGACGGAGGTCTTGAGCAGTATGGCCTGTGGCCCGTAGGTGTCCCTGATGCGCTTGATTTCACCGGCTACGGTGTCCAGGGCCTCATCCCAGGAGATGCGCCGGAACTTGCCTTCGCCTCGCTCACCCACCCTTTTCAGGGGATAGAGCAGGCGGTCGGGATGATAGGCCCTCTGGCGATACGACCGTCCCTTGAGGCAGGCCCTGGCCTGCGGCTCCTCGCCGTCGTCGGTCTCGATTCTGGTGATAACGCCATCCTTTACATGCACCTTGAGGCCGCAAAACCCGCCGCAGTGGCTGGCGCAGGTGGTCATTATCACCTGTTCATCTGTGTGCTTTTCCTTCACCGGTCTCCTCCGCTCATCTATAACCTTCTTTGATTTTAGAATATCTGGCGGCAAAGCCAAGTGATTTCACCGCCAGCTCGAAGTCCAAATAAGCAGGATAGTCGAGCGCCGCGAGCTGTCGCAGCATTTCCTCGAGCACTGCACTCCTCATACCGTAAATGTGCACGGCCATAGTTTTTACTGGGGGTTGCTTCAGGCCCTGGAAGGTTGCCGCTATATGGGGTATCAGCGCATCAAAGCCTACATATAATGATGCTGCAACGCAATCCACATTTTCATCTTCTAAAACGGCCTCCAGAATCTGCTTCTGCACAGCGAACGGGTCTTCAGC
>Ga0172365_10001205_pt1 | contig 18489 bp, 14 predicted proteins | sample LakKivSesite48cm_FD_114535 | JGI IMG/M metagenome (GOLD analysis project Ga0172365, IMG submission 114535) | Sediment microbial communities from Lake Kivu, Rwanda - Sediment site 48cm | ecosystem: Environmental > Aquatic > Freshwater > Lake > Sediment | place: Rwanda: Western Province, Lake... | reverse complement strand
GGGCCGATCTGATGCGCTCAGGGGCCATGTAGGGTTTGAATCCTCGCTCTGTCAGCGGCCTGTCGGCTTCTGTGGCCGCGCTGAAATCCGTCAGCACGGCTTCTACTCTTGGATCGGGACCCGATAGTGGATATCGGAAAAAGATGGTTTGGGGATGAATGTTCAGATGGACGAGCGCCTTGGAATGGATGTAGTCCAGGGCTGTTGCAACCTGATAGGCGATCTCCGCTGTCTCTTCCAGGGGCAGTCTTCCCATCTGCTGCATCCTGCTGACCAGCGATCCGCCTTGCAGGTGCTCCATGGCCCAGAACCACCAGGTCTCATCCTGGAAAACGAGCCCGGAAAGATAACGTTCTTCTTCCACAGATAATACCTGGGGATGAAGGGGGTAGATCTTGACAATGTTCAAGTGTCGGAGTTTCTGGAGAAGCTCAACCTCATTCCGGAAGATGGCGTAGGCTTGCCGGTCCTCGTCATCGAGGTTTTCATGGGGGAGCCGAATGATCTTGAGGACAACCTGGCGTCTATCGGACAACTGCGCCAGCCAGGCCTCAATGGCTCGATCTCTGTCCAGTTCCTGGAGGGGGTTAACGAGATTATACGGCCCAAGTTGGACACCTTTTCTGATGCGCGGCATTGAACTCCCTCCTCCCCCTAGCCCAAGGCCCTTTTCTGGCACAGCACAGGATCAGGTAGCTTCCTGCTTCCGTACCGATGCCTCTTCACTGTGGAGCACGCAGTCGGTGAGAATAGTGCGCTGACATCCCAGCAACGGGCAATGGGAAAGCTGCCAAGAATCAGTTTACCGAAAGTATACCATAGAATTCGAAGATTGTCAAATACCATTTCACAGGATCTTGATAAACGAGGGTTATTCTTTCCCTCAAACTTCTCCCCGGGAGTGGCCGCGCCGGACCATCTTTGCTCAGCCATTGCCCAGCCCCAGTTCCTCATGAATGTGGCACACCGCGGCCTCGCGCTCTGAATCGTTCACCACGATGGAGATGTTATGCTTGGAAGAGCCCTGCGCGATGCAGATACAGTTGATGCCATGCTTGCCCAGCGCGTCGAAAAGCTGAGCGGCCACGCCGGGCGTATCCTGGAGGCCAGCTCCTACTGCAGCAATGATGGCCACCTCCTCCTGCACCCAGATGCGGTCCACATTGCGGCGGGCCAGTTCCAGGGAGAAGGCCTCCTCCAGTGCCTTCACCACCCGCTCCGCGTCCGCCTGTGGGACCGCAAAGCAGATGTTCTGCTCTGAGGAGGACTGGGTGATCATCAGGACATTCACCCCCTCGTGGGCCACGGTGGTGAAGACCTTGGCCGCGATGCCGGGCACCCCGATCATCCCCCGCCCCTCCACCGTGACCAGCGCCACACCCGTGATGGCGGTGATCCCCTTGATCGCCCGCCCGTTGTGGAGGGGCTCACGGCAGACCAGCGTGCCGGGATGGGAGGGGTTGAAGGTGTTGAGAATGCGCAGGGGAATGTCCACTTCCTGGGTGGGGATGATGGTCTTGGGGTGCAGGACCTTGGCCCCGAAGTAGGAGAGTTCCGCCGCCTCAGCGTAGGAGATCTGGGGCAGCGTGCGGGCATCCTCCACCAGCCGGGGATCAGCACTCATCATGCCGTCCACATCGGTCCAGATCCACACCTCATCCGCCTCCAGGACCTGGCCCAGGATGGCCGCGGTGTAGTCGCTTTGGCCGCGCCCCAGGGTGGTAGTGATCCCCTCCCGCGTGGCTCCGATGAAACCGGTCACCACCGGCGTGATCCCATCGGCTAGCAGGGGCAGCAGGCGGGACCGGGCACGACCCCGCGTCTCCTCCATCAGGGGCATGGCGGCTCCGAAGTCGTCGTTGGTGATGATCAGTTCCGTGGCGTCCACCGCCTGGGCGGGAGAGCCCTGATCGGCCAACAGCGCGGCCAGGATGCGCGCGGTGAGCCGCTCGCCCAGCGAGGCCACAGCATCCATCCCCCGCGCCGTCAGTTCCCCCAGGATATAAATGGACTGGCAGAACGCCTCGAACTCACCCAGCCGGACCTCGATCTGATCGAGAAGCTCCCGCTGGCGATGCCTATCCCGAAGGCACTGGACTGCCGCCTGATGGTGCTGGGAGAGCAACTGATGTTTGATCTGGCGGAAGGTCAGGTCATCGCCCGAGGCGGCTGAGCGGGCGGCGTGGGTGAGGGCGTTGGTGACCCCGCTCATGGCCGAGACCACCACCACTATCTTCTGGCCCTTCTCCAGGTGCTGCTGGATGATCTCCGCCGTTCGGGCGATCATCTCCGGGTTGCCCACCGAGGTGCCACCAAATTTCATGACGATCATAGGGTCTATCCCTTCCTGTCATCTCCCCCACTGCTTCTCCTGTACTATGATAGCCATATATGCGGGGAAAGCAAATGGAAGAATTGATCGCTCATACGTACCTCCTTGTTTTTACCCCGCTTTTGTGATATACTCTGAGGCATATCGGACCGCAAGTATACCCCTGGCCTGAACTATGAGTGTGGGCACCGCCCCTGGCAAAGTTATCCTCTTCGGCGAACACGCCGTCGTCTATGGACGGCCGGCCATCGCCGTGCCCGTGCGTGACCGGCAGGCCACGGCCTGGGTGCAGCCTGCCCCCCCGGGTAGTGGGATCGTTCTGCGGGCCGAGGACCTGGGCCAATGCTATCCACTGACCGCTGCTCCGACGGATGACGCCCTGGCGCTCATCGTACAGTTGACGCTGAAAACTTTGGAAGTTGCGCTCAGCCAGGACCTCACCGTGACCGTGCGCTCTACCATCCCCATGGCCTCGGGGCTGGGGAGCGGAGCAGCGGTGTCAGCAGCAGTGGTGCGAGCCCTGGCCGCCCACTTCAGCGCAGAACTCGCCCCCCACCAGGTCTCAGAACTGGTCTATCAGACCGAGCTTCTCCACCACGGCACCCCCTCCGGAATAGACAACACCGTCGTCGCCTTTGAGCAGCCGGTGTATTTCGTCAAGGGACAGCCCTCCGAGCGCTTCCAGGTCGGCCATCCTTTCCACCTGCTCATCGGCGATACCGGCATCCCCAGTTCCACCAAAGTGGTTGTGGCCGATGTGCGCCGGAGGTGGGAAGCCAACCGCGCTCGCTACGACGCGCTCTTCGACGCCATCGGCCACATCACCGATGAAGCGCGCCGGGCCATCGAAAGGGGGGACATCGCCGCCCTGGGTTCGTTGATGGACCGTAACCAGGACCTTCTGCAAGAGATCGAGGTGTCCTCGCCAGGGCTGGAGCGACTGATCCGGGCGGCAAAGAAGGCCGGAGCGCTGGGGGCGAAACTCTCCGGTGCAGGGCGGGGCGGGAACATGGTGGCCCTGGTCAGCCAGAGCACGGCGGAGCGGGTGGCCAATGCCGTGCGCCAGGCCGGAGCAAAGGATGTCATCATGACCACCTTGGAAGGAGATACCCGTTGATCAGCCATCAAGTCACCAAGGGGCTGGAACGCGCCCCACACCGCAGTCTGCTTTACGCCCTGGGCTACACGCCCGAGGAGCTGAAGCGCCCACTGGTGGGCATCGCGAATTCACAGAATGAGATCGTGCCTGGACACCTGCATCTGGACCGCATTGCGGAGGCGGTGAAGGCGGGGGTGCGCATGGCCGGCGGCACGCCCATCGAGTTCCACACCATCGCCATCTGCGACGGCATCGCCATGGGCCACCAGGGGATGAAGTACCCATTGGCCAGCCGGGAGCTCATCGCCGACTCGGTGGAGGCCATGGCCGTGGCCCACCAGTTTGACGGACTGGTGCTCATCCCCAGTTGCGATAAAAGCGTCCCAGGGATGCTCATGGCTGCCGCCCGGCTGAATCTCCCGGCGGTGGTCGTCAGCGGGGGACCAATGCTGGCCGGGCGATACGGCGGCGAGGACGCGGACCTCAACACCGTGTTTGAGGCGGTGGGCCAGTTTGCAGTGGGCAAGATCGGTGAGGCGGAGCTGACGGCCATCGAGCAGGCAGCGTGTCCCGGCTGCGGCTCCTGTGCGGGGATGTTCACCGCCAATACCATGAACTGCCTGAGCGAGGCACTGGGCATCGCCCTGCCGGGCAATGGCACCATCCCCGCCGTCCACGCCGACCGTATCCGGTTGGCCAAACGCGCCGGCATTCGAGTGATGGCGCTTATTGAGACAAACCTCCGACCACGGGATATCCTCACTCGGGAGGCCTTCGAGAATGCCATCCGGCTGGACATGGCCGTGGGCGGCTCGACCAACACCGTGCTCCACCTGCCGGCCATCGCCCACGAGGCAGAAGTCGAACTGCCCCTCACTCTGTTCGACGAGATCAATGCCAGCACGCCCTATTTGGCGAAGCTATCGCCGGCCGGCCCGCTGCACATTCAGGATCTGCATGAGGCGGGTGGGGTGTCGGCCATGCTGAAAGAGCTGAGCAAGCGGGACTTGCTGCACTTGGATCGGCCCACGGTCACCGGACGGACATTGGGCCAAAACATCGCTGACGCCCAGATCCTGCGCCCCGACGTGATACATCCCATTGATGATCCCATCGCACCTACTGGTGGCATCGCTATCCTGTGGGGGAACCTGGCTCCCGAGGGTGCTGTGGTCAAAGCGGCGGCCGTCGCGCCGGAGATGAGGGCCCATGAGGGGCCAGCGCGCGTGTTCGCCGGCGAGGAGGAGGCGGTGCAGGCCATTCTAGGTGGAAAGATCCACCCCGGCGACGTGGTCGTGATCCGCTACGAGGGGCCCAAGGGAGGCCCGGGCATGCGGGAGATGCTGATCCCCACCTCGGCCATCGCGGGCATGGGGCTGGATGACAAAGTGGCCCTCCTGACCGATGGGCGCTTCTCCGGCGCCAGCCGGGGGGCAGCCATCGGCCACATCTCCCCCGAGGCGATGGAGGGCGGCCCCATCGGCCTGGTGGAGAAGGGGGATTGGATCCGCGTGGACATCCCTGGCCATCAGCTTGCTCTGCTCGTCTCAGAGGAGGAACTGGTCCAGCGGCGGGCGCGCTGGCAGCCCATCCCGCCTCGGGTGACCAGGGGGTATCTGGCCCGCTATGCCGCACTGGTGACATCGGCGAGCATGGGAGCGGTGCTAAAGGCGGAATGAAGAAGGCAAGATCGGAGACGAACCCATGACCAACGAAGAACACCCCCATTATCTCTGGCTCGACGGCGAACTCGTCCCCTGGCAGGAGGCCACGGTCCACATCACGGCACTGGAATGGGTCGGTGTGGGCTCGGTCTTTGAGGGGATCAAAGCCTATCGGAACGAGGAACTGGGCCGGGCCTACGTCTTCCGTCTGGATGACCATCTGGCGCGCTTTGCCGACTCGATGAAGCTGGTGGAACTGGAGTCTCGGTTTTCTCCGAGAGAGTTGAAGGAAGCCGTCGTGGAGCTCCTGCGGGCCAATGAGGTGTGCCAGGATACCTACATCCGTCCCTTCGCCTTTGCCAGCCGAGGGCGATACCTCAGCCGTGGCAGCCCGGAGGCTGTGACCTGCGTCCTGATCAACCTCTTCCCCTTCGAGTCCCATCTCAAAACCGATGACGCCGTCCACTGCTGCGTCAGCTCTTGGACGCGCATCTCGGACAACGTGATGCCGCCGCGTATCAAAGCCGTGGCCAACTACTGGAACAGCCGTCTGGCGGGGAACGAGGCCACGCGCAACGGCTACGACTCGGCCATCCTGCTCAACGAGCGGGGCAAGGTGGCCGAAGGACCAGGGGCCTGTCTGATGCTGGTGCGGCGGGGCCGGGTGATCACTCCTCTGGTCACGGCGGGCATCCTGGAGTCTATCACCCGCGACACGCTGATCCATCTGTTCCGGCAGGAGTTGGGGGTTGAAGTGGTGGAGCGGGAGGTGGACCGCACCGAGCTGTACCTAGCGGAGGAGGCCTTCTTCTGCGGCACAGGGGCCGAGGTCAGGCCCATCCTCTCCGTGGATCGCTTTCCCGTGGGCGACGGACAGATTGGCCCTCTGACCCGCCAGATTGGGGCGCTGTACCACGATGTAGTGCGGGGGATTGAGGGCCGGTACAGAGAATGGCGGACGCTGGTGTGAGAAAGGGGGGACTATGAGCGAGAAAAGCCTCATCGAATATCACCCCACTATCAAGGATCTGCCTGCAACTGAACGGCCTCGCGAGCGTCTGGTACACTACGGGGCCGGGGCATTGTCAACCGCTGAGTTGTTGGCCATCATCCTGCGCACCGGCGTCGGCGGTCAGAATGTGCTGGAGCTGTCCAGCAGCCTGCTGGCCCAACACGGAGGGCTGGTGGGTCTGGCCCGTGCCAGCTTCATCGAGCTGTGTGAGACCAAGGGCATTGGGTCAGCCAAAGTCACCCAACTCAAGGCCGCGCTGGAACTGGGCCGGCGGCTGCTGGTCTCCGCACCGGAGGCCCGTCCCCAAGTGCGCTCTCCAGCCGATGCAGCTAGCCTTCTGATGGCCGAGATGAGCTTTCTGGAGCAGGAACACCTGCGCACGCTGCTCCTCGACACCAAGAACTACGTCCTCGGCAGCCCCACCATCTACATGGGCAGCCTCAATACCTCCCTCATCCGCGTGGCCGAGATCTTTCGCGAGGCGATCAGGGCCAACTGTGCAGGCATCATCATAGCCCACAACCATCCTTCCGGCGATCCCACCCCCTCGCCAGAGGATGTGGCCGTCACGGAGCAGATCGTAGCGGCAGGTAAACTCCTGGATATTCAGGTTTTGGATCACCTCGTGATCGGCCATCAGCGCTACGTGAGCTTGAGGGAGCGGGGATTGGGCTTCTCATAGCTCACCCCCAAGTGAGTTCGTCCTTTTGTTGTGTTTACTCGTTACCCCGGATGCACCAATCGCCTTACATCCTCCACCGTCACCTCCACCAGCGAAGCCACGACCTCATCGGCTTCTCTCAACCCTTCGGCGGGGTGGGTGGTCGTCACCGCCAGGCAGGCCATCCCCGCCCTCCTGGCCGCCTGTACCCCCATCACCGCGTCCTCGATCACGAGACAGCGCGATGGAACCACCCCCAATCTCCCCGCCGCCTGGAGGAAGATTTGGGGATCGGGCTTGCCCCGCTCCACGTCCTGCTCACACAGCACGGCGTCGAAATCCCCCTTGATCCCCAGTTCCTCCAAGATCAGCTCAATGTTGGCCCTGGGGGCAGAGGAGGCTATGGCTTGCCGGACCCCGGCCTCTCGCAGCTTTCGCAGCAGTTCTATCGCCCCCGGCAGCGGTTTCACCCTTCCCCGCACCGCGTCGCGGTAGAGCTCCTCTTTGCGATCTCCCAACTCTGCCACCCGCTGATCTGGAATATTCGGACCCAGGAGCTCTCGCAGGATCTCCTCGTTGCGCCAGCCAAAGGTACGCTGGAAGTCCTCATAGCTCATGGGGAAGCCCGCCTCCCGGCTGAGCTTTTCCCAGGCTTGCCAGTGAAAGGGCTCGGTGTCCACCAGCACGCCATCCATGTCCCAGAGGACAGCGTAGAGGATGTCGTGTGTTGCGGTCTTACACATCCAGGTTGACCACCTCTTTGGCATGGGTCTGGATGAAGCGTCGTCGAGGGGGAACCGCATTCCCCATGAGCATGTCGAAGGTGCGGTCGGCCGCGGCTGCATCCTCAATGGTCACCTGCAACAGGATCCGGTTGTCGGGGTTCATCGTCGTCTCCCAAAGCTGCTCGGGGTTCATCTCGCCCAACCCCTTGTAACGCTGCAAGGTGACGCCGCTGCCATCAATGCGTTTCAGGATACTCTCCCGCTCCGCCTCGGAGTAGGCGTAATACACGTTGCGCTTGCTGGCGATGCGATAGAGCGGCGGCTGGGCGATGTAGAGGTGACCATTCTCGATGAGGGGGGTCATGTAGCGGAAGAAGAAGGTCAGGAGCAGGGTGCGGATGTGGCTCCCGTCTACGTCAGCATCACTCATGATCACCACGCGGTGATAGCGCAGCCCACTGAGATCGAACTGATCGCTGATCCCTGTGCCCAGGGCAGCGATGAGGGCTTCGATCTCTTTGTTCTTGAGGATGCGATCCAGCCTGGCGCGCTCGGTGTTGAGGATCTTGCCCCGCAGGGGGAGAATCGCCTGGAAGTGGCGGTCGCGCCCCTGCTTGGCTGACCCACCAGCGCTATCGCCCTCCACGATGTAAATCTCCGTCTGGGAGGGATCGCGCTCCGAGCAGTCGGCCAGCTTCCCCGGCAGGGTGGTGGATTCCAGCGCCGAGCGGCGGATGACCATATCCCGCGCCCGCCGGGCCGCCGACCGCGCCCGCGAGGAGATGAGGCACTTACTCACAATGGCCCTGGCGTAACTGGGGTTCTCCTCCAGGAAGGCGGACAGGGCCTCCCCCACCACCGACTCCACCTGTCCCCGCACCTCGGCATTGCCCAGCTTGGACTTGGTCTGGCTCTCAAACTGGGGATCCACCAGTTTCACGCTGAGGATAGCCGTCAGCCCCTCGCGGATGTCCTCGCCGGAGAAGTTGGGCTCATTGTCCTTGAGCAGCCCCGCTTTGCGGGCGTAATCATTCAGGGTGCGCGTCAGCGCCGAGCGGAACCCCGTGAGATGGGTGCCCCCATCCACGGTGTTGATATTGTTGGCAAAGGCATACACACTCTCGGCATAGCCGTCGGTGTATTGGAGGGCTACTTCCACCCATGTGCCGTTGACCTGCTTCTCCACATACAGCGGAGAGTGAAGCACATCGCGGTTCTTGTTGAGATAGCGGACAAAGGACTGGATCCCCCCTTCGAAGTAGAAGGTCATCTCCTGATCATCCTGTTCATCGCGAAAGTGGATAGTGAGCCCCCGTGTGAGGAAGGCCATCTCCCGAAAGCGCTGGGCCAGGGTATCGAACCGGTAGTTCAGGGTCTGCATGATCGTCGCGTCGGGCAGGAAGGTGGTTTGGGTGCCTGTCTCCCCCTTGGGGGCCTGGCCCACCTCCTCCACTGAAGTGGCCGGCACGCCCCGCTCATAGCGTTGCCGATAGCGCTTGCCCCCCCGCTTGACCTCCACCTCCAGCCATTCGGAGAGGGCGTTCACGGCAGACACGCCCACGCCATGCAGCCCCGAGGCCACTTTGTAACCCCCGCCGCCGAACTTGGCACCGGCGTGCAACACCGTGTGCACCACCTCCAGCGCTGAGCGGCCCGTGGCCTCGTGGGTCTCGACAGGAATACCCCGCCCGTTGTCCATCACGGTCACCGACTTGTCGGAATGGATGACCACCTCGATTCGGTCGCAGACTCCGGCCAGAGCTTCGTCCACCGAATTATCGACGACCTCAGTGACCAGGTGGTGCAGGCCCCGCATGTCGGTGGAGCCGATGTACATGCCCGGCCGGCGGCGCACGGCCTCCAAACCTTCCAGAACCTGAATATCGCTGGCTTCGTATCGCTCAACTTCTGCCATATCCTTATCTCCTCACTCGCTTTCGCTTCCTGTGGCCTCAGCCCCCTGCTCTTCCCGCCATCGCCGGTAGCGGTCCAGATAGAAGGTCATGATAGCCGCCATCACGCCGCTGCCAATGTAGGCGTTTCCCAGAATGCTCAACAGCGTCTGCCAGGAGCCGGTGTTCAGCCGCTGCCATATCTGCCCGAATCCCACCTGGATGAGCAATGACAGAAAGATTAACCCCAGCGTAGCCCAGAAATTGCGGCGCACCACGTTGAAGCTGCGCCATACTGCCTTGATCAGCCCTACATCCTGCAGCACCAGTGCCTGCACGGTGAAGAAGGTGTTGAGGGCCAGCCACAGGCCCAGGCCCAGGCTGATAAGCCAGAGCAGGCTGAACAGCCCTTGCGCCGCTGTCTGGTTGATGAGGACTGCAGGCAGAGTGACCAGGAAGATGGCCAGGTTGATGAACAGGCCCAGTCCCACCAACAACATTCCCCAAACCACCACCCAGGCCCAGCAGTGCCAGGTCCGCCGCCAGACCTCCCTCATGGATAGGTTCTCCTGCCGGATGGCCAGGGCCATGAGGGCCAGATAGACGCTGCCGATCAACATGCCCAGCAGGAGCAGGGCTCCGGATATGATCAACAGGCTTCCCCAACTCCGTATCTCGATCACCTCTCCCATCCGGCGGGCTCCGATCTCCGACGCAGCCCAGGCGATCAGGCTGGGCATCCCCATGAGGCCGTTATGGAGAAGGGAAAAGAGATCCAACTCCTGGCCCATCTCCTCCAGCGCTTGTGCCAGGGCTGAGGGAGGCAAGCCGCTCAAGCTTGTCGAGGGCAGCCTTCGCAGGAAGTAGGCCAACTGTCGGGCCATCGGCAGGATGGACAGCCGTGGCCCCTGCCATAGATAGAGATCCAACAGCACGGGGAGAGTTATCAACCACAGCTTTCGGGTGATGGTGTTGAACCCAACGGACAACGTGTCAATCACACTCAAAGGTTTTATCCCTTCTACTGGATCGAGAACATTTCCAAGCGTAATTATACCATGAGCCAGAGGGGGTGGAAAGTCACGGTGAAGAGGCGAAAGCCCGCTTTCAAAAAGGGCTCGATGTGCTCCGGCCCAACATAGGCCACCGTTGCGGGCACGGGATGGCCATTCAGGTGAAGCGTCGGTACGCCTTGATATGGGGCTATGGTTGTGGTGGTCATCGTGCAGATCACCTCGTTTTGCGAATCAGCGAATGTACGAATGGTGTGATCAGTGTTAGGCTCATTCGCTCATTCGCCCTTCGTTGCCAGCCACTCCCTGGCCGCGTGGGGGAGCTGGGCGATGGGCCCTCGCCGGATAGTGCACTCCGGCAGAGAATCGAGAAAAGCCTGGCCGTAGAACTTGGTCTGTACCCGCCGGTCGAGCACAACGACAATCCCACGATCCGTTTTGGAACGAATGAGGCGGCCGAAGCCCTGGCGGAAGCGCAGGATGGCCTGCGGGACCGCATACTGTCCGAAGGGGTCGTCGAAGGCCTCGCTGCGGGCGGCGAAGATGGGATCGGTGGGCACGGAGAAGGGGAGCTTGGCGATGACCAGGCAGCTCAGCGCCTCACCCACCACATCCACCCCCTCCCAGAAACTGCTGGTGCCCAGCAGCACCGAGCGCGGGGTGGTGCGGAAGTTCTCCAGCAGTTGCTGGCGCGAGGTCCCCTGCCCCTGGACGAAGACCGAGATGTCCGCCTCCCCCAGGGGACGGGTGATGGCCCGTGCGGTATTGTGCAACTGGCTGTAGGAAGTGAAGAGAGCCAGCGTGCGCCCTCCCATCGCCCGGCACAGGAGGGTCAATGCCGCCTCCACCTGCTGCTGATAGTGGGGCTGATTGGGCTCTGGGATGTCGTTGGGCAGGTACAGGAGGGTGGAGGAGGCGTAATCGAAGGGGGAACCCACGGCCAACTCCTCGGCATCCCAGGCCTGCAACCGCTCCCTCATGTAGTCGAAGGCCCCCTCGGCCCGCAGCGTGGCCGAGGTCAGCACCACCGCTCTTTTGGGGCGGAAGAGATGCTGCTCCACCAACTCCCCCACGTGCAGGGGAGCAGCGTGCAGGGAAATGCGCTCATCCGGGGTGTGGATAGTGGCCCAATAGATGGCGTTCTCCTGGGGCTCGAGGAGGAGGGGGCGCAACTGCTGGTAGGCAGCGTAGATCTGCCCCCCCTGAAGGTAGAGCCCCTGGAGCAGGTCCTCGCAGGAGGTGAGATCGCACTCCGTCAGGCTCTCCAGTTCCTCCAGCAGGGCGCGGAGCCCCTCCGCCACCCCCTCCAGTTGCAAGGTGAAGTTGTCCCCCCCAATCTCCACCCCATCCCAGGCCGGCTGGGCCCGTATCCCCCCCGTGAGGCGCACTGGCTGATCGTAGCTCTGCGTCGGCCGACGGTGCTCGTTGAGACAACCGCTCAGCCCGTTGAAGAGATCATACAGCGCCGACCGCACCCTTTCCACCTTCTGCTGGATCCCCCGGATGTGCTGGCTGACCTGATGGTACCGGGCCTCGGAGCCCTCGCCCCCGGCCCCTCTCCCAATTTTGGGAGAGGGGGGACGATTGGATAGTAAAGGCTGGAGGCGGAGCGACAGTTGGGTCAAGAGGCCCACGTAACGGCCGGGGGCCACCTCCTGGCTGATAGAGGTCAGCATCCTCTCCAGCCGCTCTTGATCCACCTCGAAGCTGAGCTGGCGGGTGACCGCGTCCTCCAGGTTGTGCGCCTCGTCAATGATGAGATAGCGGTATTCGGGGAGCACGCGGTTCTCCACTGCGATGTCGGCCAGGAGCAGGGCGTGGTTGACCACGATGAGATGGGCCCGCTCCGCCCTTCGCCGGGCCTCGTAGAAGAAACACTGTCCCTGCTGCCGGTAGCGACACCGCTCCCCCAGGCAACTGCCCGGATCGGAGCACACCTGACCCCAGATGGCCCTCTCGCCCGCCTCGGGCAGAAAGAGCTCCGCCCGGTCGCCAGTCAGTGTGCTGGGCAGCCACACCAGGATCTTGGCCAGAACTTTCATCTCGGTGGGAGAAAGCGGGCCTCGATGCCGAAGCGCGTTCAGGCGGCTCAGGCAGAGGTAGTTCCCCCGCCCCTTCACCAGCGCGGCCCGGAACTCGATGCCCAGCAGCCGCTGCAGGTCGGGGATGTCCTTGTGATAGAGCTGATCCTGGAGGTTGATGGTGTTGGTGGAGATGACCACATGGTCGGAGTTGGTGGCGGCGAAACAGGCCGCGGGCAGCAGGTAGGCGATGGATTTCCCGATGCCAGTCCCGGCCTCCACCAGGAGGTGCTGCCCCTGGTTGAAGGCCCGAGCTACAGCACGCAGCATCTCCATCTGCTGGGGGCGGTGCTCGTAGCCGGGGAATCGGCGGGCGAAGAGGCCCCCCTCCTCCAGCATCCTGGCCAGGGCCTCGACATCCAGAGCCCTGGGCTGGGCCACCGGCTGCAGGGGAGGTTCGGCTCTCTCGCGCTGGTATAGGAGCTGGGCTGAGCCCTGGCCATTGAGCACCCCCTTGGCCAGCAGTTGTTGTCCGATGCTGCTGGTGAACACGGTGCGGCTTCGCTCCCGCTCCACCTCCTGAAAGAACTGCGCTGCAGGCCAGTGGCTCCGCGCGCCCAGGCGGCTGATCTCCTGAATGGTGGCCAAGTTCAGCCGGTGGGCCTGTTCCTGGAGGGCCTGAAAGAGCCGGGCGGCGGTTCGTGCATCGTCCAGGGCGCGGTGTTGCGTCGAGGACGAGACGCCCAGCTCCTTCGCCAGCCGCTGAAGGCTGTAGCGGGCCACATGGGGGAGCAGGATGGAGGCCAGCTCAAAGGTGTCGAGGGCCGCGTTTTCAGCGAACAGGCCGTGGCGCTTCAGAAAGGCCAGGTCGAACCCGATGCTGTGGCCCACCAGAGGAGCCGGGCCCACGAAGCGGCGTAGCGAGCTCAGGAGGGAGGGGAGGGAGGGAGCCCGATCCGCTTCCTCTTGTGTGATGCCCGTCAGCCGCTGGATGCGGTAGGGAATGCAGCGCTGGGGGTTGACCAGGCTGCTCCAGGTATCCAGGATCTCCTCCCCCCGGAATTTGACCGCGCCGATCTCCAGGATCGCGTCGCGCTCGGGGTTGAGGCCGGTAGTCTCCAGATCGAGGGCCACGTAGATGCGGGGCATGGGTGCTCCAATCTAGGGGTAGGGGCGATTCGCAAATCGCCCCTACGGAGAATAGAAGGGCCGCTAGTAGATTATACACCCCAAATGGATTCGCTCATAGCACTCCCCAGTCACGTCAAAAGGTGATATAATAACCCTGAATCAAAGGCCTATGACGAAGCGGCAAATCGGGGGAGGAAAGTATGGAGATTGTCAAGAAGCAGAAGGAAAGCGATAAAACAATCCCTCCGCTGCTGACGGAGGGATCATTGGCCGCCCGCGCTGCCACCTGGCTCACGGCGTGTACCTCCGAGGTCTACCTCGTCGGGGGCACTATCCGCGACTGGCTGCTGGGGCGGGAGAGCCACGACGTGGACTTCGTCGTGGCTCAGGACAGCCTGTCACTGGCCCGTGGACTGGCAGACTATCTGAAGGGCTACTTCGTACCTCTGGACCGCAGGCGCGGCATCGCCCGGGTGGTCTGTTACGAAGAGGAAGAGGCCATCTATGTGGACCTGATCCTCCTTCAGGGCCAGACACTGGCCCAGGACCTGATGCGCCGCGATTTCACCATCAACGCCATCGCCCTCCGGCTGGGAGAAGAGGAACTCCGCCTAATTGATCCCCATCAGGGCCAGGAAGACCTCAGGCGACGGCTGGTCCGGGCAGTGACCCCTCATGTCTTTGCCGATGATCCCCTACGGCTCCTGCGGGCAGTACGACTGGCGGCGGAGCTGGAGTTCAAGATCGAGCCCCAGACTGAAGAGCTCCTACGGCGGGACGCCCCGCTCATTGAGCTGTCAGCGGCGGAGCGGATACGCTATGAGCTGGTCAAGATACTGCGTGCCCCTCAGGCCCCCCGTTGGGCGCGCTTTCTGGTGGACACAGACCTCCTGGCCTCCATTGTGCCCCAACTGGAATCCCACATCGGCCCCGCCATGGAAACCTACGAGATGGTGCACCAGCTCATCACCGCCCTCAAAGAGGAAGCGCTGGGGCTCTTCGGCCTTCAGGCCCTGGCCCCCTTCGGAGAAGGCTTGTTGGAGCATCTGGCCCAACCGACGAATGAGGAGCGTTGTCGGGAGGACGTGCTGCGGATGACGGCCCTGCTCTCCCCCCTTCCGCCCGAGGAAGTGCGGGGAGTTCTGCTAGAGCTGCGCTTCAGCGGCTACGAAGCCCACTGTGGAGGGCACATCGTCGCCCATTGGCGGAAGCTCCACCCACTCCGGGGTTCGGATATCTCCCGGCGGACTATCTATCGTTTCTTCCGCGAAGCCGGTGACGCGGGGGTCGAGGCGCTGCTATTGGCCCTGGCCCAAGAGGGTGAGGGCCAAAGACGCGAGCAACTGAGCCGGAGTGCGGCCCAGTTGCTCGAGGGCTACTTTCGCCGCTACCAGGAGGTCATCGCCCCGCCGCTTCTACTCAATGGCCACGCCCTGATGGGCGAGCTGGGCCTGGAGCCCGGGCCCTGGGTGGGCGAACTCCTGGCTGCCCTGCGGGAGGCCCAGGCGGTGGGTGAGGTGTGCACCCCCGAAGAGGCGCTGGCCTTTGTGCGAGCCTGGGCATCAACCCATTGGGCATCTTCAAAGTCAGGTATCTCACCACAATCGCACCTTCAGTATCCTCTCTCGGATCGAATGGAGTGCAACCCGAAAGATAGGGGAAGCTATGGCCGATGATAAGCGTACTTTCAGTTAGGACACCTGTCCTAATGCCTTAGCTTCGCTAAACTACCTCGGTGAACAGTTCCGGGTGGTACTGGCGGGCTAGGTCCACGTATTCTAGCACCACTCGCTGACCACGTCCAATCAGGCCGCTGATCTCCTCTGCTCCCATGCTGCGCTTCAACAGCAGTTTCACCCGCTCGTAGTCCTTCAGGTAGCGCTCTACACTCTTCAGACTGTGTCTCGCCTCGCGGGCGATGTCCGGCGGCTCCATCCCCTGCTCGTACAGCCGCGCGATCTCCCGCTTGTGCGTCGGGCGACTCCCCTGGTCCATGCGGTAGCCCTTCAAGGGCAACAACTCCCCCGTCTCCTCCTCCCACTCCCGTATCAGCCCCCGCGTCACCTCATACGAACGGTTCAGGATCACACTCAACTCTGCGATGGTCAGCAAGCCGCCTTGCGCCTCTGCTACCTTCACCATCCGCACCAGCCGCCGCTTATCCGTCCGATCCCTGAGGTCTTCTTTCCTCATCAGCGGAAGCTTCACCGTCACCGTCTTGTACTCCTCCGTCCGCTTCCCCGGCTCCGCTTTCTTCCCCTCATCGGCAGTGCAGGTCCAGATCAGCGTCCCACTCTCGGCCCCCTCGGTGGAGGGGTAGAACTCCTCTTGCAAGGCCAGGATATCCTCCACCAACAGGTGCAGGATGCGCCGCCCGCCCAGCAGCCCATACTCCGTCTCCAACAGGTGCATCAGGGCGCTCTCGAAGGTCCGTTTCTCGATGCTGGCGTAGGGGTTCACCCGGCCCATAGCTTCACCTCCCCCCTTTTCCCCTCCTCGGAGCCACCCTGCTGCCAGGTACTCACCCGGGCCAGTTCCTCTTCCAGCTTTTCCCGGCGGTGGGGCTGCTCCATCGCCGCCTCGTACACCGCCAGGTAGTCCTTCACCAGGCGCACCGAGGATCCGGTCAGAAAAGCCATCTCCTGCACTGGCGTGCCTTGTCGGTGCAGCACCACCATCCGCAGGAAGAGGCTCACGTAGCGCTTGATGGCCTGAGGGGAGTGATGCATCCAGCGGGCGATCTTCTCATACCCCTCCCGATCCAACCACAGCTCGATAATGCGCACCTTGTGCGTTTGTCCCCGTCCCACCCCCTTCACCACCCCCCGTGTGGGCACCAGATGCCCTTCGGCTTTCAGCACTTTCACCTCGCGGCGAATGGTACGCACGTCTACCTTCAGGGCGCGCGCCAGATCCTCCTGGGTGAGCGCGCCTCCTTGCTCCAGCGCCTCCTCCGTCAGTCGCAGAATCCGCCCCTGGCGCAAAGCCTCTCCCCCCTGCTGCCTCTTGACCTCGGCATCTTCGGCTCCGGCATCTACGGTCAGCGTCACCTCCACTTTCTCTGTCTCGGCCAAGGGGGGACCGAAGGGGGCTTGGAGGCTGGTCACGACCAGGCGCACCTGCCCGGGGCGCACCGCTGACGACGGTGCACTTCCGATCAGCATCTCTTGGGCGGTGTGTAACACCTCTCGCGACACGCGTGGGGAGAAATGGAATTCTTCCTTCAGCACGTGCACAAAGGCGGCTTCCGGCGTCTTGACAGTCAGACGATCTTGTGGGGTTGCTCTTGACACTTGTCCCTCCTCTCCGCATATCCTCCCTGATTCTACCTCAGGAGGCATACAGGACAAGTGTCCTAATTTTCAGTTGCACATTGGATCAGCATTGGACCGACTTCTGAGACCTCGTACCTTAATCTTGCGCTGGCATCCAAACTGGCGCTACCTAAGACGGAGCGATTCCTGGTCATTCCGGACGAACTGGTCAGAAGACCATGAGAAGCCCAACAACGGCATGAACGCCGACCCCAAGAGTGTGGCTCCTTAAGGGGAAGTCAGGCTTCCGGGGGTGGTTTGAAAAACAGAGGAAGGCTGGCATATTCTCTTGGGGCGGGTTATGCCGAGCGTTATGTTGCTTCAGTATAACTGAGAGCAAGCAAACAGCCCGAGCCTGAAGGAGTTCAACACAACGATGAGTGAGACTTATGAAGAAGCACTGCTTTCGTTCGGGCTCACTGAGCAAGAACTTCAGCAGATCCAAGGGTCACTGGACCCGACTCGCGTAAAACACGAAAAACAGATTGTCTTTCAGCCTGCTCTTTTTGACTACGTGCCAGGATCGTTTTCCTTCGGTGGCCGGCCTGTCAGACATGCTGTCATAGTGGTCAAGCCCCAACAAGATGATGTTCGAACGATCGGCGCGATACTGGATGCACATCCCGATATCGTTGAAGGGGCTGAGATCGGAACCTTTTTGGGCGAGCCCGAAAGGGTTGACCCCGCACAGATGGTATATCTGTTGATAAGCTACGCTCAAGACCACGGAATAGAGGATAGGGATTTCGTGGATTTTGCATACGCGTGCCGTGGCAAACTTGCTGGCACGGACGTTACATATGCTATGGCGAAAGTTTTCTCCAAGTCGGGCCGTCTGCTCTTCTCTGATGAAGCATTGGATTCGCTACTATCCCAGCTGGAAGCTATACCCGAGCCTGAACGCACAGCCGAGGCAGCCCACGGCTTGGCGGCACTCCACAAGAAAATGTATCCCCTGCCAGACAACACCGCTGTCCGCCGTGAATACGCCCAGGTACTGGTTGTAGATTCCTATTTGTGTTCTAAGGAGGGTGATCTCCTGACGGGCATATACTGCGCAGAGATAGCGTCGGAACTTGATACCAACTGCAAGGAAGCATGGCATAACCTGGGATCCATGTATCATGACCTAGCGGTGAAGATCCGTCCGCGCAACAGGCTTTTCGTTGACGCGTCAATACCAATCGAGCGCCGTAGGATCGAAAGGGTGATCTGTTTCGCGCCCGAAGAGCAAGTGAAAAGATTCCGTTCCTTGTGCGAGCGCTCGCTGGTTTGCTACGAGAATGCTCTCAGCATTGATCCAACACTCAGTGTTTCCTGGCTTGGATGCGGCAATGTCAGTTTTCGACTCTTCAGATTCGCACAAGCCAAGGCGTGTTATAACAAGGTCATAGACATAGAACCCGACGGCGAAACAGCTGCCATCGCGAGGAGCCAACTGCAACTACTTCCCGCATACCAAGACGTCCTGGGGTCAGAAATCACGACGAGCAACATAACCCCTCGCTGGTGTGTCCTGAAAGCTGTCGTCTGCTAGCCGGTGGAAGTCCAGTCGCGGTAATGGTCAGGCAGCCGCGTAGCAGGCAACCAGTGCTTCTGGGTGACCGGAGGTGCTGAAGCGTTGT
>Ga0172365_10001203_pt1 | contig 18497 bp, 18 predicted proteins | sample LakKivSesite48cm_FD_114535 | JGI IMG/M metagenome (GOLD analysis project Ga0172365, IMG submission 114535) | Sediment microbial communities from Lake Kivu, Rwanda - Sediment site 48cm | ecosystem: Environmental > Aquatic > Freshwater > Lake > Sediment | place: Rwanda: Western Province, Lake... | reverse complement strand
CAATCGTACCGAGCACATCCACCAGGTCTTTCTCCAGCCCATAGGCTTGGGCAGGAGTTGACTCCAGAGTGTAACATATGTGGGTTTACCCAACAAGAAGGAGTTCAACTCGAAGGTTCCGCCCCTGGTGGAGCAGGGGGGATACATACCCGCGGTCGACGACATGATCATGCCGGACATATCATTCGAAAGCTACAGGCACTACATCGCATTGGTCAGAGACTTCCGTCCCTAGGTTTCGGGTCTCCACGCGAACCTGCAGGCTACGGTTTCGCTCGCAGTCGATGTTAGGCTCAACTTCCCGTGGGGGACGCGAAATCGCGAGGCCACGCTCGACTGGATTGCGGCCCCAACGTGTAAGTACGGATCCGAGGATCACGACGTTTGAGGTCAGCCTTGAGGGATCGCAAGCCTGATCCCGACTTCTCCAGACCCTAAAGTCGCCAGTCCCATGAATCAACGCTGCTAAATACATTTAAGAGAATTTCCGGCCGGATTCGGCAGGGAATGGCCGCGAAGAAGGTCGTCGTTGTCGGACTGGGGAGGATAGGGCTTCCAAGCGCTGTCTGCTTCGTCCAGGCTGGGTTCGAAGTTCTCGGGGTCGACGTGAACGAAGGGAAGCTCAGAGACCTGGAGCAGGGGGAGGTCCACCCATTCGAGCCCGGGCTCAAGGAGGTCGTCGCCAAGTCCATCCGCTCGGGGAGGCTTCGTCTTTCCACAACTCCCGAAACAGGAGATGCCTTCATACTCTGCCTCCCAAGCCCTTTGGATGGGAACCACAGTTGCGACCTGACCTACCTCGGTGCCGCGCTCGACACGGTTGCCAAGGTGCTTCGACCCGGCAACCTCCTCGTCATCGAAACCACGGTGCCAGTCCACACGACACGTGACTTCGTGATACCCCGACTGAGGTCGGCGGGCGTCGATGTGGGCTCCGTGTTGGTCGCACACGCCCCAGAGCGGATCACCTCGGGAAAGATGCTTGAGGAAATCCGAAGGGGCGACAGGATCATCGGCGGCGTCAATAAGGAGGCGGCGGAGGCGGCAAGAGACCTGTACAGGCGCTTCGTCGAGGGTGAAGTGGTCCTGACCGATGCATCCACTGCCGAGCTTGTTAAACTGATCGAGAACACCTACAGGGACGTGAACATAGCATTCGCCAACGAGATCGCGCTTTTCTGCGACAAGGAAGGCTTGAACGCCTGGGAGGCCATCGCCCTGGCAAACCGGCATCCGAGGGTGAACATCCACACGCCGGGCCCCGGCGTCGGAGGCCATTGCATCCCCGTCGTGCCATACTTCCTGGCCCAAGGTACCAAGCACAGCACCATGATCCTTTCGGCCCGCGAGGTCAACGACTCGATGCCCAGGTACATCGCCAACCTGATCCTCAGGGAGGTTGCGGACCTGGAGAGGCCGAAGGTCGCCCTCATGGGAGTCGCCTACAAGCCCAATGCCTCCGATCCCATCAACAGCCCCGCCCTTCAGATACGCGCCTTCCTAGAGAAGGAGAGGGTGGAGCTGCTCCTCTGTGATCCGTTGATTCAGGAGTCCGAGCTGCATCTGGTCGACCTTGCCCAAGCTCTGACATCTGACTGCCTGGCCTTCCTGGTCGCACACGATGTCTTCAAGCACCTCAAGCCCACAAAGCCAGTCAAGGGCAGGGGCACGGTGATCGATGCCGTGAACTGCTTGAGCCCTGAAGTGTGGGCCTCCCGGGGCTGGACCGTCAAGGGTTTCGCGAGGGGCAGGCACTAGGGTTTGGCCCTAGCGAAGCTGATCATCCTCACCCTTCCGTCCTTGGCATCCACTTGCGCGACCACGAACTTCTTCTTCACGCTGGCCGCCAACCGCCCCGCCCTAACGATCTCGGTAGGGGTGATGCTGGATTCGCTGGGATAGACGTGTATCATGAAGGGAGCGTGGTCGAGGCCTGGCCCGTACTCGTAGACGGCGAAGTCAACTCCGAACTTCATCCCGGACTTTACAACCAAGCCTGAGCCCTTGAGCTTGTGGTACACCGCGTACCTCTCACGGAAGTTGGGTTCGCTCAATGCAGCCTCCGCAAGTTTGGCCAGGCTTACTTCTCCCTCCGTGCCCTCAAGCTTCACCCTTCCGGCTCCAGCCAGGTACAGCAGCTCGGTGAAGGAGAGCATGATCGGCTTCTCGAAGTCCATCGAACGCGGCTTCCTTATGCCTATCGGCTTGCCGAAGTAGCCCTCCCTGTACAGGCTCAGGGCACCAAGCGGGTCCCAGACAACAGCCATCGGGCCGACGACCTGGGCCACGTCCTTCCGATCGGGCGAGTACGGCGCAGTCGGCCGGGTCGTGAAGCGTTTCATCTCGTAGTAGGACACCTCGCCCTCCTCGTCCACAAGGGCGAGATACACCCCCTTCTTGAACCGACCCGCGACTGCAAGAACGCCCTCAAGTTCCTCCAGGGGGATGCTCTGGTTCCTGGAATAGACCGCAACCATGTGGGTGCATGGCCTCCCGGGCTTCCCGAAGAACCACAGGTAAGGCATTTCCCCCGTTCCCGCCTTCAGCCTCCGGCCCTTGCTCCTCATATCCCGGTAAACGAGGTACTTCAGGAAGAAGGACCGGTCGGAGGATAGGCCCCGGTTGAGTATCGTATCGAGGGGAACGTCAATTCCGCCGTCCAGTACCTGCAGAACGCCGCGGCGCTGGAGGTAGTAGGCAGCGACATCCGGCACGAGAAGACCGTCGTCCTCAGGGAAGCCATAATCCAACTCCACCAAGGATCCTGGGCTTTCGACGAGGACCCCTTCTTCAATCAGTTCCCCGGTGTGAGTCTCAATGATCCCCTCTGCCTCTTCCTCAGGTTCCCCGGCCTCCCCAGGCTCCCCCGACTTCTCCAACTTCCCCTCGTCGGACTCGTTCTCAGGCTCCTCGGACAAGGCCCACACCAGGTTCATACGCAGGTAGAACTCGCAGCAGACGGCACAGGGGGTCCCTAAGTGCCCCCCCAACGGGCCGCGCTCCTTCAGCGCCATATTAAATCTTTCCCGCTGCACGCTGCACCGCTGCACGCGCGCCGGCACCATGCCGCTCATCGGGCCCGAGTGGGGCACAGATACTTGCCTGCCCCCCTACCGGGAAGACATATTTCAGGTATTTTCCACCCTCTCGCCTGAATGAGAATAGCGATAGTCGATCCGGACCGCTGCAAGGGCGGGAAGGACTGTCCCTACATCTGCGTCAGGTTCTGCCCAGGCGTCCGGATGGGCGACCAGACCATCGTGATCGATAAGGACACAACCAAGCCGGTCATCAGTGAGTCCCTGTGTTCTGGCTGCGGCATCTGCGTGAACAAGTGCCAGTTCGGTGCCCTGACCGTCATCAACCTCTTGGAGCCGCCCAAAGAGCCGCCTGTGCACCGCTACGGGGAGAACGCCTTCCGCCTCTTCGGCCTGCCCATACCCAGGTCAGGCAAAGTCGTGGGCATAATCGGCCAGAACGGCGCGGGGAAGACGACCGCCATCAAGATCCTCTCGGGCGAGATGAAGCCCAATCTCGGGGACTTCAAGGGCGGGGAGAAGAGCTGGGAGCAGGTCTCGGACTTCTTCAGGGGCTCGGAGCTCCAGCCATACTTCGAGTCGATCTCGGCCGGGACGCTCCGCGCGGTGATGAAGCCCCAGCACATCGGCCAATTGCCGAAGATCGCCAAGGGGTCTGCAGGAAAGCTCCTCAAGAGGGCTGACGAGCGTGGCGTGTTCAGGGAGATCGTGCAGGGACTGGACTTCAAGGAGGCACTGAACAAGGATGTAGCGAGTCTGAGCGGCGGGGAGCTTCAACGCCTGACGATAGGGGCTGTGCTCGGCAAGGATGCCGACGTGTACTTCTTCGACGAGCCAACATCCTACTTGGACATCTACCAGCGCCTCAACGCCTCCAAGATGATAAGGGGGCTCGCAGCACAGGGGAAGTCGGTCGTGCTGATCGAACACGACATGACCTCCCTTGACTACATGAGCGACTACATCCATCTCCTCGTCGGGGTCCCCGGAGCGTATGGCCTGGTCTCTGGGATAAGGTCCGTGGGCGCCGGGATAAACACCTACCTGGATGGCTTCCTGCCCCAAGAGAACCTGCGGATTCGCGAACATCCGGTTCGATTCAAGATCCACTCCCCGATAGCAGCACAGGAGGGCGAGGAGCTGACCAGCTTCACGACGCTCAAGAAATCGTTTGGCTCCGAATTCTCATTGGTGATCGATGGGGCCAGGATCCATCAGAACACCGTGGTGGGCATCTTCGGCCCGAACGCAACTGGCAAGACCACCTTTGTCAGGATGGTCGCCGGTGAGGTCGACCCCGACGAGGGAAGTATCACGAGGAAGGTGACGGTCAGCTACAAGCCCCAGTACGTCACCATCCAGAAGGACGAGCCGGTCGTGGAGCTCCTGCGCCGGGTCGCTCAGGACAGATTTGAAGCATCGATCTACAGGACCCAGATTCTGAAGCCTCTGGGCATCACGAGGCTGACCGACCTCAACCTATCGACCTTGAGCGGCGGCGAACTCCAGAAGGTGGCTGTAGCGGAAGCGCTGTCCAGAAACGCGGAGCTCATAGTCTTGGATGAACCCACGGCTCACATCGATGTCGAGGACAGAATCGTACTGTCGGGCGTCATCAGGGATGTAGTGGAGAAGGGGAGCAAGGGATGCCTCGTGGTCGATCACGACACGCAGTTTCTTGATGTTGTGTCTGACACCCTGATGATCTTCGAAGGCACGCCGGGCGTCAAGGGCCATGGAATGGGACCCTTCGACAAGAGAACTGGGATGAACAGGTTCCTCAAGCAGATGCAGATCACCTATAGGCGCGACCTCCACACCGGCAGGCCCAGGATAAACAAGGAGGACAGCAAACTGGACAAGGAACAGAAGAGGAAGGGGGAGTACTACTATCTGCCGCTTGCCGAGTCCTAGCCAAGCCCGAGGACAGCCGTGACCTCCGAGAGCGAGAAGAGGTAGTTGGAGTCCTTGTTGAGGTTGTAGTCGGTCCTCAGCAGGTACGCATCGATCCCGAGTTGCCTGCTGGGCAGTATGTCCCTCTCGTAGCTGTCGCCAACCATTATCACGTCCTTGTTCCCGATGCCGAGCTGGAACATGGCATACTTGATGGGCACCAGTTCCTCCTTCTTGGCCTGGACCAGCGACGATGTCACGATGACGTCGAAGTACTCCCTGATGCCGAAGTGCTCGAGCAAGGCGCCCAAGCATTCCTGGATGTGGTTCGAGACAATGGCGACCTTGACCCCGTTCTTCTTGAGCGTCTTGAGGACCGGTATCAGCTTGGGATCCAGTTTCAGTTCCTGATCCACGTACTGCATCACTGCCTTCATGTCATTGCTGAGAAGGTAAAGGTCGATTATCTTGTTGCGCACGATCTCAGGATGTATGCCGGTGACCGAGCCCCACAGAGTGCCGTCTGCGTCCAGGAAGATGGCCTTGGTCATTTCAGGGCTTATTGTGGCGAAGGGCCGTAAAAGTCTTTCGATGAACGATGGACGAACTACTCAACGTGGAACTCTATCTCCCTACCCCACCTATCGTAACCCTTGACCGTTGACCTGGAGTAGGGCCTGGCCATTATAAAGTGAACCAGGCCGCTCTTGCCGAAGAACCGGATGTCAGCCTCGGAAGGGACCGCGCTCGCCCCGGGATGGCTGTGTATCGAGCCCAAAGTCTGCATGGTGGATGGCAGCAACCCTAGTTTCATGACGACGCTGGTCTGCCCTTTGGTGGAATGGGGTAGGACGTAACTGGTTATGCGAAGGGTATCTCCATCGATGGTTCCCTCCAATAAGGCGCTGAACTCCCGCGGGTGGGACGTCTCCGCCGCGCCAAGCACATCGTCGAGTACTCCAGGGTCAACCACGATGCGCCTCAGCGGCCTTTTCTTCGTCCCGAAGAGCCTGTCTAGGACCCCGGGCATGTCTGCATCTTGCAGAACGCCGGAGAAAAAACCTTCGCTGTTGACCACAGTCTGGGCCCGATCCACGCTCGAAGGCAGCAACACATAACTGCGCTCCCCCTCCACCTGCCCTTCAGAGCCTTGGAGGCCTGCATTTGAGAATACTTGACGTGCACAACTTCCTGAAGGAGACGGCGTACTGGAACAACTGGTCGAGCACCTGCGACGGCTTCCTGTGGGGAGACCCCGACAGGGAGCTGAAGGCCGTGGCAGTGTGCTGGTGCAGCAAGAAGCCCCAGCTCGAGGCCGCCATCCGAAAGGGCGCGAACCTGTACATCACCCATGAACCGCTGTACTCCTACGTCTCGCACGACTCCTTCCAGCACCCGCAGGAGCCTGAGAAGACCAAGCTGCTCAGGGAGTCCCGCATCGTCGTCTACCGATGCCACGACGTGCTGGACATGATGCCGGACATCGGCATCCCGGACTCCTGGGCCAAGTTCCTGGGATTCGAAGGAGCCCCCGCCGCCACCCGCAACTACTACAGGGCATATGATCTTGAACCAGGGACCACGGCGCGCAAGCTCGCCCAGCATCTCCTTGGAAGGCTGGCGTCGATCGGGCAGGACGTTGTTCACCTTGTTGGCCCTGAGGACAAGGTTGTCTCCAGGCTGGTCGTCGGCACCGGGGCCATCACGAGCTTCAGGGTCATGGCCCAGATGGGCGATGTCCTACTGCTGACGGATGATGGCACCAGGCTCTGGGAGTCGGCGCAGTGGTCAAGCGACACCGACACCCCGATCCTGCTGGTCAACCACGCGACCGCAGAGGAGCCCGGCCTGAAGGCGCTGGCCCAGTTCCTTGCGGAGAAGCTGCCAGTGCCGGTGAACTTCATCCCCCAGGGCTGTCTGTATCGATCCGTGACGCATCAGCCGAAAGCATGCTCTAGGGTGCGATGATGCGGGGCCTAGCCTCCCGCGGAAGCAGGCAGGAGGCTCACCACATCCCCCTCCGACAAGGCCGCCTGGGATCCGCCTGAGAGCTGGACGCTCAGCCCATTCAGCAGTATCGATAAGCCCGGCGGTATCGTGCCGTCGGATGAAATGAGCTTGGAACCCCGGCCGATCCTGCCCTCCAAGACTCGGAGCAGATCGCCTACGTCCGAGCCGGACTTTAGCCTGAGCTCGAACTCATGCCCTAGGACCCTCCCAAGTTGTGCGAACGCCCTGACCCTGACCCTAACCATGCGTACCACCCCTGCCGTGGATCTGTTCGGAGACGAAGTCGAGGCCCAAGCTGAGGAGCTTCTCCTGCGTCGGGACGCCATCCCGGCTCCATCCGCAGAGATCGTAGTACTGGTTCAGCATCTCGTCCAGCCGTACCACCAGGCCCTTGCAAGGGCCTACGCTGTGAGGCTCCTTCAGACATCGGTCCGGCAACGAATCGTCCTTCCTGCGGAATCCCTCGCGGACGTTGAACGCCCTAGTCAAGTTGTCTATCCTCTCGCCGATCCGAAGGAACTCGTCCAAATCCTCGTACTCGAACCCGGTCGCGGCCGCGACCATCTTGAGGACCACGGCCTCGTCGTAGGCAAAGGACGAGAAAAGGCAAAGGCCGCTCGAATCCCACGCGACGGCTATGTTCTGGGTCCCCGTCTTCACCTCGGATGCCTTTCCCTCGGTGGTCCTCGGGTCCATCGCGTTCCACCCAAGCATCTCCTTGCCGGCCGTCCAAGGCCTGAGGTGGCATGCTCCCCTGTCGGAACGGGCATAGGCCAGGCCCATCCCCTGCGCAGCCCTCGGCTCGTATGCCGGGAACTCTAGGCCCTTGCTGTGCATGGCGAAGCTCTCGGACCCCTTGCCGATCTCCTCTGATGCGCGCTTGACCCCATTGCCCACCAGACGGCCGAGGCTGCCGCGCAGGGTCCCGGCCCTCTCCACTGCCTCCACCATGGCCTCCGCATCGCCGAACCTAAGGTCAACTCCGTCGGTCTCCTCCTTCGAGATCAATCCCTTCTCGAAGCACTCCATCAGGAACCCGACGGTGTTCCCCACGGACATCGTGTCGATCCCGAAGTGGTCGCACAGGTAGTCGGCCCTCGCTATGGCCTCCCGATCGCTTATCCCGCACTGCGGTCCGAATGCCCAGACGGTCTCGTACTCCGGCCCCTCGGTGACCGTCCCCGCCCACCTGCCCTTCTCGATGATGGCGACATGCGCACATGATATCGGGCAGTTCCAGCAGGGGCGCGTCCCAGGGCTCTGCCTAGGAACCCAGAGGCTGTCCGCGAAGGCGTCCCCGTCGACCTCTAGGATCTTGTCAAATGAGCCTTCCTGGAAATTCCTAGTCGGCCACCCGCCGGCCTCGTTTATTCCGTCCGCAATGTTGCAGCTGCCCCTGATGACGAGCCCGCCGCTTCTTGCCTTGCTGGTCCGAAAGTCCTCAGCGATCTTCCTGTGGGCCTCGCGAACGGCTGCCTTCATGCCGGCCGGGTCCCTCACCAAGTCGTCGGGCTTGGACGACCCGCTGACCACGATCGCCTTCAGATTCTTGGAGCCCATGACCGCTCCGGGACCCCCCCTCCCCGCGGCCCTCACCTCTGACATGATGGCTGCCAATAGCGCTCCCCGCTCGCCCGCAGGGCCTATCTCAACCACCCGGGGCATTCCATCAGCCCCGTGCTCGTCTTTGAGCAAGCGCTCCGTGGTGAAGGTATCGCTTCCCCAGAGCCAGGAGGCATCCCGGAGGGATTTCTGAGAGTCACGTATGTACAGGTAGGTGGGCTTCTCGGCCCGGCCCTCAACCACGATCCCGTCATAGCCCGACCACTTCAGGGCAGGACCCCAGGACCCCCCACAGTGGGAGTCAAGCCAGCCCCCAGTGAGGGGCGACTTGGTGCAGACGCAGAATCTGTTGCCCGTGGGGGCCCTCGTGCCCGTTAGCGGGCCCGTCATGAATACCAGTTTGTTGTCAGGACCCAGAGGATGGATCCCCTTCCTGAGCTCCCTGAATAGGATGTAGGCCCCGTACCCCTTGCCCCCGAGGAACTTCCTCGACGCGTCAACGTCTAGGGGCTCCTCCTCCATTGTGCCTCTGGAAAGGTTGACTCTCAACATCGTGCCCGTAAAACCGAAAGCCCGGCCCTTCATCTCGTACCGGCCCACGCAACGGCCTGCAACTATTAACTATTTGGTGAAGCCTTCAGTAGGTGAAGGATTCCTCGTACAGCATCAGAAAGAATTTGAAGGCGGCAAGGACGACGCCGAGTATGGCGAATACCAGGATGAGCATCATCAGGCTGCCCATCCTTCCCTTTGGTCCGAACTCAACATAGACTCTGGCTTCATCCGCGCTTGCTTCCCCGAAGCTCCAGAAGATGGACCTCCCGTCTCCCCTTGGGAGCACCGTCACGTTCTGCGTGGGCAGGTAGTTGGACACCTGTTGACCGTCGGGCAGATGCACGCCCACCCTTGTCTGTACTATATCCAGGTTGGACCTCGGGGTGACCATGGAGAACCTTCTGCGTTCTCGTCCCACCGTCAGCAAGGGTACCGAATACTGCCTGACTTCTTCCACCATGTTCATCAGGTGCATCCGGATCACCATCCCCACCACTGCCGAAGCATTGAACAGCTCGACTGCGACGATGGTCGCGCCTTGGCCGAAGTCGAACGACGAGGTACTCTGGCAGCCCTCGGCTTCAACCTGTATCTTCTTCTCCCAGTCAAGTATCTCCTGCGGATTCTCGAAGATGTGCTCCAAGCCGAATGCGTAGGTGAAGTTCACCTGCCCGGCCCAGCCTTCCTCCGCTGCAACGGACAGAGAGTGAACCAGATCAACCCCACCTTGTGCGTCGAACTTGATCTCAAGGGTCTGCCTGCTGATGACCGGCTCGCCACTTGCCTCCAGGAGGAGCGTCAGGAATGCGGCGAACGACAAGAGAACCCTTCTGGCCCTCAACAACAATGCCCCTGCGGTGCCCCGGCACATTCAGACAGCATCCACGATCCCGCCCCTCCCCGCGCCATGGGTACCCCTAGATCTTCCTCGCCAGCTTGGATATCGCCTTCAGGAGAGCCTCCTCTTCGAATTGGAGAGCCGTGACCGGGATCCTCACGACCTTCTCCAGCGTGTTTGCCGCGATCGGCCCACAGACAATGCCCTTCATCTTCTCCCGCTCCGCCCTGATGCCCTGGATGATCTCCTCCTCTATGGTCATCGCTGGATACTCGCGGATCAAGATCGGCTTGGGCTTTCCCTCGGCCGTGACCTCCCGGCGAAGGGTGTCCAGCGCCCCCCTTGCCGTTATCACCGCTATCCGGTCCTCTCCGTTGGCCTCGTCGATCTTCCGCATGGCCCATATTAGCTTCCTTAGATTCGAAATCATGAAATCCTCACGCTTCCGGGACATTATCTTGTACAGGGTGTTCGCAGGCATCCCCGATTTCTCGCAGAACTCCTTCGTCGTCAAACTCCTTTCGACAAGGAACGCCCTGATCGCAAGCACCATTTCCCCCGTCGACTCCACGGAGGCCAGCAGGACCCCTTGGGCATCCATACTTCCGCCTGAGGAAATATCGGGGCAAGGTAGCTTAAAAGCATTATCCCTCCATGGAAAACCGGTTTCCCCGTAGACCATGCTTTTTCAACTTCTCCGCGATCCTAGGAGTGGTTGATTCCATGAAGTCAAGGAGCATCCTTGCAGCGGTCGCAGTTGTGGTCGTTGTGGCCATCGCCATCACAGCTTTCCTCCTGATGAAGGAGAAGCCGGAGGCCAACCCCCCCGAGAACGAGACATCGCCCGACATAACGAACGTTACCATACGCTATGGGGGACAGTACTACGCCGGGGAGTTCCTCCTATACGGCCTCGGCCCCCAGTTCTGGCACAAGTACGGCATCTACGTCAGCCACTACATATTCCCCTCGGCGGGTCCAGCCAACGACGCATTGATCGCGGGCTCCATAGACATCAACTGCGGGGCGGATACCAGAACGGTGACCCTCTTCACCGCAATGCCTGACCAAGCCCTCATCATCGGCACCGTTGAGCGGGGAGACCGATACTCCACTATCGTGAGCGTCAACAGCACATACCAAAACTGGAATGACCTTAAGGGCAAGAAGATAGGTATAAAGCTGGGCACGGGCGGCGAGTGCGTGCTCCGGAAGTACTTCGATCAGCAGGGCATAAAGTGGGAGGACTACCAGTGGTTGAACATGGAGGTCACGGACATGGTGGCCTACCTGCAACAGGGCAAGATAGACGCCTTCCATGCCTGGGAGTTCACCCCGTCCATCGCAGAGGCCAAGGGCGTCGGAAGGGTGATCAGGACCTACGGTGACATTGCTCTTACGCCAGCCAGCATACACACCACCAAGAAGTTCGTGGAGGAGAACCGGGAAGCCGTCGTGAGATTCCTCGCCGCCCAGATGGAGAAGGCGGACCTAATCAAGAATAATCCCGACGAAGCCGCGCGAATAGCCCACGAAGCAGCCGCGCAGATCGGCGTCGATGTTCCCCCGGACGCCTTCAAGAAGTCCTTCCAGCGTGTCGACTACCAGATCGAATTCAACCAGACGATCATAGATGCAGTGGTGGAGACGGCCGAGTTCCTGAAATCCCAGAAGAAGATCGAGAGCATACCCACGATCGTGTGGGACGACACGCTCCTTGAGGATGCAAGGAAGTACTACGAGAAGGTCAAGCAAAAGGGCTAGGACTTGAGGAGGCAAGGCCGGGCCCGCAGCATAGTCTCTAGCGCGGGCTCCTTCATACTGCCGCTTCTGCTGCTGTGCGCGATCTGGGAGATCGTGAGCCGCAGCGGGTTGGTGAAGCCGGTACTCCTCCCCCCTCCCTCCACAGTGTTCCCCAGGATCATCACACTGGCCACAACCCCGACACAAAGGGGAGGTTCCCTGCTCGTGGAACATATCCTGACCAGCCTCTATCGGCTGGGGCTCGGATTCTTTGCGGGGGGGCTCGGTGGCATCGTCCTCGGCCTAGCCATGGGGTCGAACAAGTTCGTCAACGGCTACTTCAACCCCATAATCAGCATCCTGATGCCGGTCCCGGGCATCACATGGACCCCCATCTTGGTGCTGGTGCTTGGATTTGGGGACTCCACCTTGATCGCGGTCACCTTCATCGCATCCTTCTTCCCCGTCGTCTGCAACACCGCCTCGGGGGTTCGAAGCGTGAAGAAGGAGTTGATCTGGGCAGCAAGGATCATGGGGGCTGGGAGGGTCTCCCTATTCCTCAGGATCTTCCTGCCATCCAGCGCACCCCACATCCTTGCCGGCCTGAAGCTTGGGCTAGCGGCGGGCTGGAGGACCTTGATAGCGGTCGAGATGATCGCGTCGGCCCTATGGGGACTAGGATACATGATCTTCGACGCAAAGGAGTACCTCAGAACCGACACGATATACGCGGGCATCATAGTGATGGCCATCATCTACGCTGTGATCGAGAAGGCCGCCTTCGGGTTCGTGGAGAAGAAGACCATCGAAAAATGGGGCGTGGTGTCGGAAGTTGCGTAGGAAGGAGGCAGTCCTGAGGGTACGGGACGCGGTTATGTTCGCCCTACCACTTGCCAGCTTGATAGTAGCCTGGCAGGTTGTCGCATCGCTGGGCCTCATACGCGTATTGCCCTCCCCAACCTATGTGTTGGAAACCCTTCTCAATTTGTGCAGGCCGGCCAAGGGAGGGACGCCCATCATCCTAGCGCACTTCGGAGCGAGCTTGTTCAGGGTCGGTATGGGGTTCTCGCTGGCAATGGCCATCGGGGTCCCAGTTGGCCTCCTCATGGGCATCAATAGATATGTCAACTACCTGCTGCACCCTGTGCTGTCTCTGTTGATGCCAGTGCCTACCCTCGCGTGGGTGCCGATGCTTCTCATCCTGTGGGGACTTGGAGATCGAACTATAGTGGCAGCCATATTCCTTGGAGGCTTCTTCAGCATTGCCTACAACACGGCAAGCGGCGTTAGAGGCATCGACAAGGATCTGATCCGGGCCGCCTACACGATGGGGGCGTCAAAATGGACACTGTTCTCCAGGGTGCTTCTCCCGGGCTCCATGGTCTCGGTCATCACTGGCCTGAGGCTGGCGGTCGGCTACTCGTGGAGAGCACTGGTCGGCGCCGAGATGCTCGCTGCCGCGGGATGGGGCCTTGGATTCCTTGTCTTCGCTGCAAGGATGGTTTCAGCCACGAACGTGATGTTCGCGGGGCTCATCGTCATAATGTTTGCCGGATACCTGATGGAGAGGTACCTTGTGGGCCCGCTTGAGAAAAGGACGGTGCAGAGATGGGGAGTGGTGAGAACATAGCTGCATCGGGACCGGCCAAACTCGAGGCCCGGCATGTCAGGAAGGAGTTCGGAACCGGTGAGGACAAGGTCCTGGCCATCGAGGACATAGACTTCGCTGTCGAGGAGAACGAGTTTTGCGTAATCGTCGGGCCGTCGGGTTGTGGCAAGTCCACCTTCCTTTACCTCGTGGCTGGGTTTGAGAAGCCAACCGCCGGCGAGATTCTCCTTAACGGGAGGCACATAGAGGGGCCGGGGCCCGACCGCGGCTTCGTCTTTCAGGAGTTTGCCCTGTATCCCTGGAAGACCGTGCTCGGCAATGTCAGCTTCGGACTCGAGATCCAGGGCATGGAGAAGAAGGAGGCCAGGCGGAGGGCCGAGGAGTACGTGAAGATCATAGGCCTTTCTGGGTTCGAGAACGCCTACCCGCACACCCTCTCAGGAGGGATGAAGCAGAGGGTGGGCATCGCGAGGGCGCTTGCTTACGACCCGGAGATACTCCTTATGGACGAGCCCTTCGGTTCACTCGATGCGCAGACGAAGAAGCTGATGCAGACGGAACTACTGAGGGTCTGGGCCAAGACAAGGAAGACCGTTCTCTACGTCACGCACAGCGTTGTGGAGGCCACCTACCTAGCGGACAGGGTCATCGTCCTTACCGCCCGCCCGTCCAGGGTCAAGGGCATAGTGGAGGTGGATCTCCCCAGGCCAAGGAGCTACACAGACGACGAGTACCTTGGCGCACGGGAGAAGATCCTTGGCCTGCTGGACGAGGAGGTAGCCAGGGCCTTCGAAAGGGAGACCTCCCAGGCGCAAAGGACGGATGAAGGCCCGGCTACTTGAAGAGGAAGGAAAGCTCCTCGTCCACGACGTGGTTCTCGAGCTTCTCGTACCGTTCCAGACTGCCCACGTCGTACCAGAAGGAGTCCGTGAGGTAACCCTTGACCTTCTGGCCCCGCGCTATGAGCGCAGGTATCACGTCCCCGGTCAGGTCGATGCTGACCTTGTCCCCCCTGGCCTTCTTCTCCTTCTCAATCTCCTTGATCGTCTCGACAGCAGCCTTGCCCAGGCAGAATATGCCGATGGCGACCGGCCTCCCCAACATCGGCTTCTCTACGAACCCTTTCAGGTCACCTTCCAGGCCAAGGTCAGCGACGCCCACCCTGACCGGGAAGTCCTTGGCAAGGGCCACGGTGCAGGCGGCCTTTGACTCAACATGCTTCCTCCACATACCTGTCAGGTCCATGGAGCTGAGGATGTCGCCGTAGTAAACGATGAAGTTGTCCTCGAGCTGCCCCCGCGCATGCAGGAGGGCCCCTGCGGTTCCAGTGGCTTCCTTGGTGTCCTGGATGAAGTGGAAGCGTGCGTCGAACCTTGGTCCCTCGTTGAAGTAGTTGATGATCTGGTTTGCGCGGTAGTTGATGAGCATGATGATGTCATCAAAACCGTGATAGGTGAGCAGCTTGACGACGTACTCGAGGAGGGGTTTCTCCTTCGGACCCACGGGGACCATCGTTTTCTGGAAGTAGAATGTCAGGGGGCGAAGTCGAACGCCTTCGCCTCCGGCGAGCACAACCGCCTGCATCGGGCATTGGTGGTCCAATCAGCTTATAATCTGTTCTGAGCTCACCCATCAAACCCAATCTAACGATTTCGATGGGCAAGATTTTTCCGATGCGGGTTTGCTAGGCTGCGCCGTGGAGAAGGGACGGGAACACGACCTTATCACCAAGGCCAGGGCCTTCATGGCCGATGCCCTGGGATACGAGCCGAATATGTTGTTTGAGGAGGTTCCCTCTCCCTGGGGGCGGGCGGACCTTGTGGGCGTTCGGTCGGCATCGCCATCCCCTGCGCGCTGGACACCGATCGGCAGAAGCGCCTTCTCGCTGATCTCCGTTCTGGAGATGGAACGGTCGATCGGCGTGGATGGGCTGGTCGACCGATTCGGGATGACTAGGCGCAGCTTGATCCATTTGGCCTCTGCGCCGCTTGCCAGATCCATGCTGCAGGTCAACGGACACAACCTCACCGTGGGACCCCAGCCCATGACCCCATTCGGACAGATCTGCGCCGTCGAGATCAAGCTGCGGGACTGGAGGGCGGGCCTCAGCCAAGCCCTTAGATACAAGACATTCTCCGATCAGGTTTACGTGTTTCTGGGGGATCTGCCCAAGGCTACCTCCTTCGATCCCTTCCGCCGATCTAGGGTCGGGTTGGTCCAGCTCTCACCTGAGCCCAGGCTTGTGCTCGAGGCCGCAGAAACCTCGGATGAGAACGTCGGACTGTGCAGAAGGGTCGTCGAGGAGAACATCGCCAAGCTTGCATGGGGCCCTATGCAAAGGCCTTTCTGAGGTACTCGATGCTCTTGCTGGCGATCGTCTGGGGATCGGGTGAGAAATCGAACACTTCTACGGAAACGTAGCCCTCATATCCTATCTCGCGCAGGGCCTTAGCTATGGGCACGAAGTCCGTGCTACCGAAACCGGGGCCCCTTTTGTTCGGGTCGTTGGCGTGCACATGGCCCACCTTTCCTTTGGCGGCACGGATGATGCCGGGGATATCCCTGCCCTCACTGCTCATGGCCTTGACGTCCAGTATGAGCCTGAAGTTGGCGCTGTGCATCTCCTCGACCAGCCTGAGGGCCTCCTTGGCCGTCGTTATGAAGTTGGTCTCAGCCGTCGACAGGGGCTCGATGCAGAGGGTAACGCCCCTCTCCGCGGCCACGGGAAGGCTTTCGGAGAACACTTCCTTCGCAAGCGACCAGGCCTTCTGGTAGCTCGTCCCCGGCATGACGTTGCGCTGTTTGGGTGACCCGATCACCATGACCTTGCCGCCGATGTCCCCGCAGAATCTGATCAGGTCCTGCATGTACTTCGATGTCTTCTTCCTGATGGAATCGTCAGGGTGGTTGATGTAGAGCCCCTCGGGCTTCACGAGGAGCCAGTGGAGGCCGACGACGTCAAGTCCAAAGGACGCGGCATCCTCCCTGATTGCCTTTCTCTGTTTGGGGGAGAGTTCCTGGACGTTGTTGCAGAGAGTGAAGGGCGCGATCTCGACCCCGTCATAGCCAACCGACTTGGCATACCCCATAACGTCGCGGATCTTCCAGCCCTCGAACATCTCGTTGCATATGGAGAACTTCATGTGCTCGCCCACTCGCCACCATCCCAAAGGATGATATATCTTGCTTCAGGCCCTCCAGGCCTCTCTGGCCGAGGCGATCATCGCATCTATGGAGACATGAGGGGTGTCCCGTGGCACCTCGCACCCTGTCGAGAAGACGAAGCCCCGGGACCTCCCCGCTTTCCTGGCGGCACCCACGATCTCCTTGGCCCGTTGCCGAACCTCCTCGGCCGGCCGGAACCTCACCAGAGATGGGTCCATGTTGCCCTTGATGGCGGCCTTCCTCAGACCCCTAACGGAGTCCTGAATGCCCACTTTGTGGTCCACATCCACGATATCAACCATTCGGTCCAGCTCACCGAGGATCGGCGCAATGTTGCCGCAGATGTGCATCTGGGCCAACGCACCCTTCTTGCGTATGGCTTCGGACAGCCGGCGGTCGTAATCGGCCAGGTTGTCCAGGTATGTCCCCGGCGAAAGAATGTCCATTGATGACGACGCATTTCCGATTGAGATGATATCAGCGCCCTCATCGATCAGAACCCCAGCGAACCGGGTGCTCACCTCAAGACACTTGCCCAAGAGCGGCTTCAGCTTGCGGTCATGCTTCATGAGGTCCACAACCATCTGCTTGAATCCCCGCAGCTGGGCTGCAAGCTGAAACGCGCTCATCACCCATGCGATCACCGCGTAGTCGTCGTTCGAGAGGCGCCTCACCGCATCTATTTTCACGGGAAACCTGCCTTCGGCGGCAACGTCGGGCATTGGGATCTCATCCACGCCCATCCGGTCAAGGGCGGGCGTCTCCAGCCTGGGAAAATCATTCTCGGGATGTGTGGAAATGCTGCCCATGGACTCGGCCTCAATCAGGACATCGCTCGCCACATTCACCGAGTCGACCGCAAACCTCTTCGCGCATTTCAGCTGGGCGTCTGCCATGTCCTGTCCTCTCTCGCAGTACCTCTTGATCGAAATGCCCGCAACCTCGCAGGCGGTGGCCTTGAGAAAGGGAGCGACGGACAGCTCGTCAATGCTCTCCCCGACGCAGCCTCTCAGGAATCTGTCCCTTGGGGTCAAGAAGTTCACCAGGCCCGGTTCTCAGAGCGGGTTTTCTTCAAAAGGTAACTTAGACTTAATTCTTTTCACGCGGCTGCCGGAGATGTTGTTGTAGGGTTGCGTCCCTCCTAGTGGCGCGTGAAGGAACCGGGTAGTTCGCTTCAATGGTACGTCAGGCCCACCTTCAGCATGCTTTCCGGGGAGCCGAAACTCTACAACCGATATGCGGACGGTTTGGTCGTGGAGGCGGGCCACTTCCTCTTGAGGAAACGTTCCCTTTTGCGCGGGTTCCGGGGCCGCATATTCGCTCTGGATCCGAGGACACCCGCCTTTCAGTGCAAGCCCACCATGGCTGTGGATCCCCGCACGGACAAGATACGCACAAGCTATCTGAAACTGGCCGCGCGGCACGGCGGGCCCATATGGCACAGATTCTCACGCCTTGAACCAGTCAGGCCCGAGGACCTATCGAGATCGTCGTGTGAGACAGTTGGGTTGAGGATGATCGATCTCCAGAAAGCTGCCCAGCCATCGGTACTCCTGCCACCCTACTTCGTGGTCGAGGGTCCCCAGGACCCGTGGACCCAGGTGAACAGGTGGATGTACGAGGCAAGCTCTGGCGCCGAGGACGGCACCGTGTACATGCCCATCGCCTTCCGCAGTTCACTTCTTGCAGATCGGAAGCTCCTGGATCAGGTCTGTGAACCGTACCTAGAGCTGGGCGCCCCGGGGTACGCGATCTGGCCCGTGGGGCTCAACGAGATGAGCTCCGCAGCCGAGGAGTTGGGCGGACTTGCACACCTGCTGGGTAGCCTACCGAATGGGTCATTCGTCCTGTACGGCGGGTACTTCACAATGCTCCTCTGCGCCCTCAACCGGCAGTCCTTCAGCAGCGGTCCCTGCTTCTACGAGAGGCGCGACATCCAGATAGCCCCGCCGCTGGAGTTCAGACCCAGATGCCGGTACTATCTCCCACCTCTGTACGAGAGGGTGGATCCCGTCTCTGCGGTTGTTTTCTACCGGCTGATCTCCGATATGGGGATCGACCCCCGACTCTGTCCGGCGTGCCT
>Ga0172365_10001202_pt1 | contig 18500 bp, 23 predicted proteins | sample LakKivSesite48cm_FD_114535 | JGI IMG/M metagenome (GOLD analysis project Ga0172365, IMG submission 114535) | Sediment microbial communities from Lake Kivu, Rwanda - Sediment site 48cm | ecosystem: Environmental > Aquatic > Freshwater > Lake > Sediment | place: Rwanda: Western Province, Lake... | reverse complement strand
TAGAGACCATTTCCCAACAGTCCCGTGTCACCCAAGGCGTCAGAATCATAAAACTGGAAGCTGGGGACGCGGTCGCCGGCATCGTCTCGCTTTAAAAAATATTAAATAGTATGCCATCAATTTTAAATCCTTCGGAAGTGATGGAGCAAATAGAGATTAAACCGTCAAGCACGGCGGCTGATTTTGGCAGTGGTTCCGGTTACTTTGCTTTGGAGTTGGCAAAGAGGGTCGGCGAGAAGGGCAAGGTTTATGCGGTTGATGTTTTGCCAACCGCCTTGGAATCAGTTCGTTCTTTGGCAAAGATGCGCGGATTTTTGAATGTAGAAACTCGCTGGGCCAACTTGGAAAAAACCAGCACGCTGGATAGTGAAAGTTGCGATTTTATTTTGATTTCCAACCTCTTTTTCCAAGTATCTCCTCCGCATTGGCCGGCCATTATTCGGGAAGCGGTCCGAGTTTTGAGGCCAGAGGGCCAAGTTCTCATTATTGATTGGAAAAAAGAGAGCCCCCTTGGTCCGCCCAAAGACCAGCGAGTTTCCGAGGAGAAAGTTAAATCCATTGCCACCGGCCCCTTAAAGCTAATTAAAAAATTAGACATCAGCGAAAGTCACTGGGGTCTATTATTTAAGAAATAAAATTATGGCTAGCCCTGCTTTAACCAAAGGTCAAAAAATATTCTTTTTCATCGCCGGCATCATTATTTTAATAGTGATTTTAATGGCAGTAGGGATTTTGCCGGGATTTAAAAAGGCCGGAAAAGGAACAGGAAAGCAAGCCGAAATAACTTTAGAATTTTGGGGAATTGACAAGGAAAGCGCCTTCAGGGATTTAATCGACAGCTACCAATCAGCCAACCAGGCCATTAAAATCAATTATCGCCAAATTCTCCCTGAAAAATACGAAGAAACTTTAATTGATGCCTTAGCCAGTCGCCGCGGCCCGGATATTTTGATGATTAACCACAGTTGGGTGCCGAAGCACTATGAAAAATTATATCCGGTTCCAGCCAATCGCCTAAATGTTAAACAACTTAAAGAAGCTTTTGTTGATGTGGTGGCTGACGATATGATTTGGCAGGATAAAATTTACGGTCTGCCTCTTTGGGTGGATACTCTGGCGCTTTTTTACAACAAAGATTTATTTAACAGCGCGGGAATTGCCGTGGCGCCAGCCACTTGGCAAGAATTTCAAGAGATTAGCCGGACTCTGACAGAAAAAAGTTTAACCGGTGAAATCAAAAAATCCGGCTCAGCCCTGGGAACAAGTTCTAACATTGATGATGCAGCCGATATTTTGTCTTTGTTGATGATTCAAGCCGGCTCCTCCATCACGAATGCCAATGGCCAAGCAATTTTTAACAACGAAGCCGGTCATCAAGCCCTGTCTTTTTATACTTTTTTTTCCAATCCAGCCAGCGCCTATTACTGCTGGAATGATAATCTAGCAAACAGCTTAGAAGCATTCAGCCAGGGCCGAGTGGCAATGATTATTGATTACGCCGGTAGTCGGGAAAAAATTGACAGCCTCAACCCCTATCTTAATTACACCGTCAGCACCTTGCCGCAAGCAGCAAAAAATCCTGAAGTTGTCAAAAATTACGCTGACTACTGGTCTTTGGGGGTTTCGGCCATTTCCCAGTATTCAACTAATGCCTGGGATTTTATTTTCTATTTGGTTAATAGCCAGCAAGCCAAGCAATATTTGGCAAATACCGGAAAGCCGCCAGCCAGCCGCATTCTAATTAACGATTTCTTAAATGATGAAAAAATCGGGGTTTTTGCCAAACAGGCGCTTTCAGCCAAATCTTGGCGCCAAGAGGATCCGGTGAAGAATAGGCAAATTTTTACAAATATGATAGAATCAGTAGTGAATGGCCGCCTGAGCATTGACACTGCCCTAAATCAAGCGGTGGAAGAGATGAATAAACCATAAATCATTGAAATGTTTAGAAAGAATAAAATTTTAATTTTTGGCGGCGCTACCCTCTTAATCGGAGCCGGATTGTTAATGCCTGTTTTGAGCCACGCCCAAGGCGGATTTTTAACCGGCCTATCCAACAATTGCTATAATAACGGCGACTGCAATTTTTGCGATATTGGCAGAGTGGCTGCCAACATCTTTAAGTTTCTGCGCAATGATATTGCTTTCCCCTTGGCAATTTTAATGATAATTTACGGCGGCATTATGATGATTTTTTCTGCCGGTTCAACGGCGCGAGTGGCAACCGGCCGAAAAATTTTAACAGCCGCAGTTATTGGATTCGCCATTGTGGTGGGGGTGAGCTTGATTTTAAACACGGTTCTGATTATTGTCACCAAATCCCAGTTTAATTTCAGCACAATTTTCAGCGGCGGCATCCAATGTTTAAATCCACAATAAAAATGACAAAATTGACTTTTGGTTTATTTAGTTCTATTATAATAATTGGCACCTTGTTAATCTCAGCCAGTCCGATTTTAGCCCAAACTATCCCGGATTATACCGGCGGCGTGAGAAGCTTCGGCGCTTTCATTGAAAATGTCAGTTCTTACCTTTTGGGCTTGGCTGCCCCACTTGCGGTTTTAATCAGTTTATGGGCTGCTTTTATCTTGATGACTGCAGCCGGCGATCCGCAAAGAATTAAAGCTGGCCATAAAACTTTAATGTGGGCAGTGATTGGTTTAGCCGTAATTATTCTGTCCCGAGCAATGCTTCAGATTACCCAAACTACAGTTGCGGCTGGCGCGCCAGAAGCGATTATTCAAAGACTCATTGGTTATGCCCGAAATATCGGCGGGCCAATCGCTATTGTGATGTTTTTGTATGGCGGGTTTCTTCTTTCAACCAGTCAGCCGGAAAAAATCAAGACCGCCTACAAAATTTTCCTTTGGACGAGTGTGGCAATCGCAATTATTGCCCTGGCCTCCAGCATTGAAGCCATTGTCCTCTTCTTTTTTAAATAATTAACTATTTCGCCTATGAAAAAATTATTAATATTTTTAACATTTTTGGGAATTGCCGGATTTAATCTGTCTCTTGTGGCCAGCGCCCAAACAATTAGGCCGGTCAATATCAGCCCAAGCGATGTGCCGAAAATTATTATGAATATAGCCACCTGGTTTTACCGGATAGTTTTGGCAGTGGCAGTTTTCTTTGCTTTGGTGGCCGCCTATTACTATTTAACTGGCAATCCCAAAAATGTGGAAAAAGCCCATAAGCAGCTTTTTTATGTGGTGATCGGCATTATTGTTGCATTGATTTCTTTTGGAATTGTTCGGCTCGTTCAAAGCCTGATTCAAAAGTGATAAAATTTTAAAAATTAAGGTCGAAAAATTAATTATTAAAAGGTCGGTTTAAACACCACCCAATGATTTATGAAAAAAATTGCATCATATGTTTTGCCAATAACAGTCGGAATTTTCTTAACTGTTTTTTTCGCCGCAGCTCAGTCTCCAGAGCCAACTGGCATTATCACTAATGTCAGCCAGGTCTTAAATGTTGTTCGATACATTGTAAAATTGATTTATTGGCTCTTCTTCCTATTTGCCATTCTTTTTGTTATCTTGGCAGCCTTCAATTATTTGACTGCCAGCGGCGATGCGGCCAAAGTTAAAAAAGCTACCAATATGTTGATTTATGCAGTTGTGGCAGTGGTTGTTGCTTTGATTGCCTGGGGCATTGAGAGTATAGTTAGAAACGCCATAACAACAGGAGCTGGCGGCTAATATTTTTTACGCATCAAAAGACCCCGCCCTTTGGGGCGGGGTCTTTTTTTATTTTGTGCCGAAGGAGAGATTCGAACTCTCACGGGTTTTCCCAATAGGTCCTAAACCTATCGCGTCTACCAATTTCGCCACTTCGGCAATCCAATTTACTATCTGAAACAATTTCACAGGGTTAGATTTTCGGCAGCAAGAATTCCAAGGTTTTCTGAAAAGAATCTCCGCTTGTGGCAATAATTAGGTAATTTTGATAGAAACCGTAATAAAATTCTTTGCCAGTGGAAAATTTCAAATAGCGGCTGTTAACCGGGCCAATCGCCTTGCTTAAAAACGGTTTTTGGGCATCGCCGGCGTTTTCCAGATATTGAGGCGTCAATAACTCAGGATGTTCTTCAATCAATAGTTCAAAAGCCGTGGCAAATTTGGACTTCAGATTAGAGAGAGCGAAGGCCGACAGGCCTGATTCGTTGATTTTGAGAACGTAGCCAATGGCGCTTTGGCCGGACTGGTTGCTTAAAATTAGGAAGGAAAAATCATTTTCAAAAGCAGGAATGTCCGTCAGGCCGACGCCGGGAAAGCCCGAATAAATTATTTCCAAAAAATCATTGGCTGGATAAACATTTACATTGTCCTTCAAGAAGATGATTTCCTTGCTTTGGCCGGCCTCCAGTTTTTTAAACTCCTGGCTTAAAATTTCTTCAAAATCGTCAAGCTTGCCGCTAAAGGGTAGAAAAATCCGTTCGCCGCTGAAGCTTTTTAAAAGCGATACATATTGAGGGGTTGGTGAGGCGCTGGGAATGGCCGCGGGAGTTTTTGATTTTGGCAAAACCACAAAAAATACCGCAGCTCCGCCCAAAAGAAAAACGATCAATAAAATAACAATGATTGGAATGATTTTATTTCTTTTTGTTGGCGCCTGTTCCAAAGAAAAATTTTTTTCTTCAAAAATCGCCTCTTCAGAAACCGCTTGTTCCTGTCCAATCTCCTCCATTTTTTTGCCCAAAATTTGGCCGGAAGTGATTTCACCGCCGGATTGACGCATTTGTTCTGCGTCGCTTTTGAGTGTTCGGATTCTGATATAAGAAGGTGGCTTTCTTGGTATTTCCGCCATACCCAGTAGAGGAATTTCCAATTATCTTGGAGATTTAAGAAATTCCGATGGTTAAATAGTTTAGTGCTTGTTATTGTTATTCAGACCTTGTTTATGCCCAGAAACCGATAAGTTAAATCTTTTGGAAATTCTCGTACTGGGCATACTTAAATTCTAATCAATTAGAAAATTTTCGCAATTTCTAATACGAGCCCCGACAAAAGCAAGACAATAAGAATTATCCTTCCGAGATTCGGAATTTTTATTTGGAAAGAGGGGATTAGTTCGCTTTTTTCCTGACTTTTTTTGTGAATGAGAACCGTTAGAACAATGATGGCGCCCAATAAAACCGCTCCGATAAAACCAATAACCCCAATGAAGTTTTGAATGCCCAAGAAGTAAAGGGCGAGAGGGAAAATAGTCGCTATAATCCAGGCCAACCACCTGCGGGTTTTTAAATCCATCTTAAGAATATTTCTTAAACTTAAACCAATAATAAAATATGAAGTGAGAATTAGAATCAGGCCCAAGATGTCAGTTACTATGCCGATGACGGGATTAAGCCGAATTAGGTTAGGAACCAGATCAACGGGAATAACCCCTCCTCCCAAAAGACCAAAAGCTCCCAAGACAAAAAAGAGATAAAGAATGGGTGGCAAAATTGTTCCCCAAATAATCGGTTGCTTCAAGTTTACGTTTTCTTTGGAGATGTTTTTTTTCTGGAAATAACCTAAAATTTCCGGAACGGCCGAGCCATCAGAAAGGGAGAATAATAAAACACCATAAGGCAGAAATAAATGTGAAAAATTAATTTTGGTGAGCGCATTCAATTCTAAATGGGGCGCGCCTAGAATAAAAAAACCAATGATAAAAATAATAATCAAAAAAACCCCCAGCATTTCACTAACGCTAATAAGACCAATACCAAAAGTTATGCCAATGGTTCCAAGAAACCAAAAAATTATTGTAGCCAAATTATTGCTGATTGGATGGTGGATGATTTGACTGAAGTTTTGCATAAACTGGCCGCCCAGAATCAAATAAGCCAAAAGAACGCCAAGCGCGCTGATAATAGTGCTGATGGCTGTTAGGGAAAATCCCCATTTGCCCAGATATATTTTAGCCGCTCCCGGCAGGCGATGTTCGCCCGGAGTTCTAAGAAATATCTCCCCGCACATTAAATGGTTGAGAAGGACCAGGCAGCAGCAAATAATGAGAAAAAATAAACTGGTTAAAAAACCAGATGTGGAAAAGACGTAGGGTAGGCCAAAAATTCCTACGCCCAAAATTGTACCAGCCAAAATAAATGAGGCAGCAAAATAAGTTTTAAAATTATTTACCTTCATCCTTAGTTAAGATCTTCTTCAATCGGTTCTTTGTTCAAGAACTTTTTTTCAATGGAGTAAAAAACGACCAAAATCAGAAGGACCAGGAGGGTGGAATAAACAGCTAAATTATAAAGTTTATAGCCGACAGCGGCGCCAATTGCTGCTGTTGTCCATAAACTGGCGGCGGTGGTTAGGCCGCGCACTCGGGATTTTTGAAAAATAATCACGCCGGCGCCGATAAAGCCGATGCCGAGGACAACTTGCGAAAGAACTCGGGAAGGGTCAAAAGCCCCCACTCCAACTTTAAAGGCGAGTTGGGGAATGATGCAAAAAAGAGCAGCGCCCATGCTGACGAGGGCATATGTCCGCATGCCCGCTGATTTTCTGGCAAATTCTCTTTCAATGCCAATCAGCGTTCCCAAGACAAGAGCCAAAGCCAATTGGCCTAAAATTTCTAATTCCTGCATTTTACTTTTCCACTAAATAGGCCTCATTGCCATCGTGGGCTTTTTGAGCGACTTTAATTCCCACCTCATCACCTTTTTTGGCTTTGGTCACGCTTTCATGTTCAATTTGAATTGATTTCACTTCTTCTTCAAAAAGGTCTTCCCCGGCTTTGTTGCGAAAAACAATAGTGTCGCCGACTTTAAGCGCTGATTTTAATTTCAAAGCCGCTACGCCGATTTTGTCAAAGTAATGAGTAACTTCGCCAATCAATTTGTCTTTTGGTTTTTTTTCTGCCATAGATTTTTATTATATTTTACCGACCTTTACCCCAACACCTAATCAGGATAAAATCTGTTTGCGCATTTTCAATAATCCGTTTATTTTACAAATTAATTTCGCCCTCAAATCAGTTTGCTATTTTTAAAAAATGATTTCAAGCATAATCCTGATTAGGTGTGGGGGTGGAGATGGCGGGAGTTGAACCCGCGTCAGTAAAGCATTTCCTTGGGAATCTACAGATATAGCCGATTTGTTTTAAGCTGACATAAGAAATCGGCAAAACTGCCAGCTCCTGGTCTTACTTTAGTCGCTCTTGCAAACAAGACCTGTTTTTAAGAGTCTACCTCGATGATATAACACCCTTAACAGCTTATCGAGAATCAACCGTCAGGATGCCGGCTTAAGCAAATGCGAAAGCCGGGGTTCTGCTGAAATTGGCAGTTGTTTTTTGCTCTGGTGATTTGCGAGGTGACAAAGCTTCCTCGATCTGCTCTTGGTGGTTCTGCTTTACTTCAAGGCCCAGCATCCCCAAATTTTATATTTTCAAGAATCTTATCACGATTTTAAGTGACGGTCAATCTCTCTTTCTATCTCTCGTTTTCTCAATAACTCTCGTTTGTCTATTTTCCGACGGCTCTTGCCAAGCCCCAATTCTACCTTAATTTTATTATTTTTCAAGAGAAAAGATAGGGGAATAAGCGTCAATCTTGCCTCTTTTATTTTCCCTAATAGATATTTCAACTCTTTTTTGTGAAGCAACAGCTTGCGGGAGCGAGTCGGGTCAAAATCTTTTGGCGCATTTTTCGGCTGCCAAGCAGGAATATTGGCGTTTAACAAATATAAATCACCGCCATAAAAGTTGGCAAAAGCACTCTCTAAAGATAGGCGGCTATTTTTAATTGATTTAACCTCAAAACCAAACAAGCTGATTCCTGCCTCAAATGTTTCAAGAATTTCATAATCAAAATAGGCGCGTTTATTTTTGGCTAAAATTTTCATATTATTCGCCTTTGATGACCGCCAATGGTGTTAATTTTGCCACTTTTTTAGATAAATCAGCCCGATGGACAACTTCCACCACTTCATCAATATTTTTATAGGCCTGGGGCGCCTCCTCAGCAATCCCTCTTAAGCTGGAGCATTTAATTATAATCCCCTTTTTTTCTAATTCCCTGACAATTTCCGGGCCAGAAAGCCTCCTTATGGCAGCATGCCTGGACATCATCCGACCGGCGCCGTGGCAAGTGGAATGCCAGGCCTCTTTGCTTTTCTCCGTTCCCACCAAAACATAGGAGGCCGTTCCCATTGAACCAGGAATTAAAACTGGTTGGCCAACTTGGCGGTATTTTTCTGGAACTTCCGGGTGATTCGGCGGAAAAGCCCGGGTAGCGCCCTTGCGGTGAACGACCACTTCAATCGATTTGCCGTTAATTAAATATTTCTCTATTTTGGCAATATTATGAGCCACATCATAAATTGATTCAAGTTTAGAAGTTCTCTCGCCCAGGATGGTTTTCCAGCTTTTTCTGATAAAGTGGCTAATCATCTGACGATTGGCCCAGGCGAAATTGGCGGCTGCTGCCATTGCGCTAAAATAACGCTGGCCTTCAGTAGAGCGAAAAGGCACGCAAGCCAATTCTCGGTCCGGCAATGAAATTTTGTATTTCGGCATCGCTTGCATCATTTGACGAATATAATCAGTGGCAACTTGATGACCAAAACCTCGGGAACCGGTATGAATCATCACAACAATCTGATCTCTAAAAAGGCCGAAGGCCTTTGCCACCCCATCATCAAAAATCTCAGCCACTTTCTGAATCTCCAAAAAATGATTGCCCGAACCAAGAGTGCCTACCTGATCTCGGCCCCGACTTTTAGCTCGCTCCGAGACCGCCCCTGGTTCAGCTCCTTGTAAACAACCGTTGGCCTCGCAGTTTTCGCTGTCTTCTTTTTCGCCATAACCTTGTTCTACCAAGCTTTTCGCTCCTCCTTCCAAAATTTTGTCTAAAGTGGCGATGTCCAATTTAATTTGCCGACCCCGGCCCAGACCCGAAGGCACCTCTTTTTGGATTTCTGTGGATAGTTTATCTAAATAAGGTTTAAGGTCTTTTTCCAGATAATCGGATTTTAATAATTTCATTCCGCAATTAATGTCATAGCCGACTCCGCCCGGCGAAATAATGCCTTCTGCCGAATCAATCGCTGCCACGCCGCCAATGGGAAAACCATAACCCTCGTGAATGTCTGGCATAGCCAAGCTATAATTTAAAATTCCGGGCAAAGTGGCGACATTTAATAATTGTTCCAGAGAATGGTCGTTGGAAGTTTGGTCCAACAATTTTACTGATGCATAAATCCGGGCCGGAACTCGCATCTCGCCCCTTGGGGGAATTTCCCACAAATAATCGCTGATTTTTTGCATTTCTTTCTTCTCCATATAAACTTCATCTTCATTATATCTGCTTCGGGCTAAAAACTCAAAAACAAAATCCCGCTTTTAGGGCGGGTTCTCTTGCAACTGTTCAATTGCTCACTTCAAATTCTGGAATTGCTGAATCGGACATTCGGTGGGAGAAGGCGAAGCTCCTGGTTGAGAAATAAAACAGTTTTGCGGATGTTGGGGGTCGCAGGTTTTATAGCGGATTAAATTATAGACGCCGCGCGCCGTATAAAGCGTGGAGATAATAAACAAAACTACAAAAATCCAGGAAAAAACTTCAAAGTATTTCCAGAAAAACTGCCCTAATTTTTCCGAGCGCTTCATCAAGGAACTGGTGATTTGCGTTTTTACTTTCAAATCAAAACGCGACTCGCAGGGCCGAAAACTCATTCTCCTCAAAACACAGGCGAATGCTTCTTTGGCGAGCTTACGATAAGCAACGCTGAAAATTCCTAAAATCGCAAAAATAATTAAAGCGGCCAGACAAATCATAGAAAAAAATCAAAATTCAAAAATCAAAACTCAAAATTTAACGTTTTAACTTTAAAACTTTTTCTAAAGTTTCGACGAATATTTTAGCTTCTTCCAAAGTATTATAGAAATACAAGGAAACGCGAGCTGAACCAGAAAGACGATGATGATTAAACCAAGAATGAACGCAGTGCTGGCCGGAACGAATGGCGATGTTGGCCAACTGATCAACCATCAAGGCAATCTCCCGCGAATCAAATCCGTCCGCATAAAAAGAAATTATCCCTGACCGCAAGCTCGGATCTTTCGGCCCGATTAATTTGATTGGCGCCATATTTGAAAGGGCCTCAGTAATAAATTTATTCAATTCTAACTCTTGTTTTTTAATATTGTCAAATCCCAACTCTTCCAAATAAATAATTGCCTCTCCCAAACCATAAATGCCGGCGTAATTTTGAAGGCCCGCTTCAAAACGCTGCGGCGGCGGAAGGAACTGGTATTTGTTATAAAAACTGTTTTCCATTGCCCCGCCGCCGGCAATCAGCGGCTGCAATTGCTCTAATAAATCTTTTTTAGCGTAAAGAGCGCCGGTGGCGGTTGGCCCCAACATTTTGTGGCCCGAAAATGCCAGAAAATCAACATCCAATTCCGAAACGTCAATTTTCTGATGAGGAATGGTCTGGGCAGCGTCAAACATTACATAAGCGCCATTTTGGTGGCTGATTTTAATAATTTCTTTGGCTGGAATGGTCACTCCATCTAAATTTGAGGTCAAACCAAAAGAAACTAAACGCGGTTTTTCTTGCTCAATCAATTCTTTAAACGTTTCCAAATCAAAGAGGTTGTGTTCTTTGGAAGGAATGATTTTGTGAATAATCTTTTTTTCCTTAGCCAAAACCAACCAAGGGATCAAATTGGAATTATGCTCCTTATCGGTGGTGAAAATTCTATCGCCTTCGTTAAATGGCCAGCCGCGAGCCACCAAATTCAAACTTTCAGTTGTGTTTTTGGTGAAAATAATTTCCTTTTCCGAACGAGCGCCGATAAAACGGGCGATTAGTTTGCGGACCTGCTCAATCCGATGATTCACCTCCTCGCTTAATTTATGAATGCTCCTACCGGCGCAAGAAGATTGCTGTTCATAATAATCTTTTTCCGCACCTAAAACCGACTGCGGCCTTAAAGTCATGCAGGCGTTATCAAAATAAATGTAGGGCCGGCCCCTCAAAAATTTGCGGAGCAGCGGAAAATCCTGGCGAATTTTTTCTACGTCAAAATTCATAATAAAAATAAATATCTTTTATAACTCCAGCTCGGCACTAATATTTTGCATCGCTTTCAGACAAATTTCCGTAAACTGCTCCAAGGTCAATCCCAAGTCGCTGCACTTTTTAATAATTTCCCGGTTGGCGCCGGCAGCAAATCTTTTTTCTTCAAAACGATTTAAAATGGATTCAACTGTCAAATCACCGATTTTTTTGCTGGGCAAAACCAAGGTGGCGGCGACAATCAAACCAGTCATCGGGTCAACGCAATGAATAGCTTTGTCTAATTTTGATACTCGCGGCGCTCCGGTTTTTTCATTATGAGCCCTGATGGCCTGACCAATCTCTTTGTCCAGTCCCAATTTTTCCAATTCTTCCGCTCCCACTAGGCCATGTTTTTCCGGAAAATCCAACATTTCCAAATAATCATAATCATGAAGAAGGCCGGCCATCCCCCATTTTTCTTCATCCTCTTTAAAATAACGGGCCAAATTCTTTAAACACTCTTCTACCGCCAAAGAGTGTTTAATTATGTTCTTGTTTTGAATCTTGGTTTTTAACAGGTTATAAGCCTCGGCTCTGGTCATTAATTTTAATAATTATTTTTAATCGGCATAAGAATATAAAAATAGTTTTCGTCTTTCGGTGAATGCATCATCACCGGTTTTGTATCGCCGTTTAAACCCAAAAGGGCGCTGTCCGATTCAATGCTTTTTAGGCCATCCAAAAAATAGTGCCAGTTTAAAACTAATTCCTGATTTTCGCCGGTCACTTCCGCGTCCAGCGTGGATTTATTTTCGCCGATGGTTGATTCTTGAGCAAAAATTTCCAATTTATTAGGACTGGTGGCTTTAATTTTTACATCATTAACTTTACCAACAAATACCGCCGCCAATTTTACGGCATTAAACAAATCCTCCCGTTCAACCAACACTGTACTTTGGGTGTTTTTAGGAATGATAGTTTCATATTCCGGGAATGCTCCCTCTACTAACCGCGAAATTAATTCAATGTTTTCAAAATCAAAAAGAATTTGATGGGGGTCGACAAAAATTTTTACTCTTTTATCCTCCTCAAAAATCCTGGCCACCTCCTGAACGGTTTTTAACGGGATAATAACCTTCAATTCCTCCACCTCGGTTTTAAAATCGTCTCCTTTGATGGTTTTTTCCGCCAGACGGAAGGTGTCTGTCGCCACTAATTTTATTTTTTTATCTTTTAACCAGAAGAGGGTGCCGCTGATTTCCGGCCTTCTTTCGGTGAGGGAGGCGGCGCTAATTACCTGGTTTAAAGATTTTTTAAAATCGGATGTTTTCATTTCAATAAAATTTTCTGTTTTGATTTTGGGAATAATCGGAAAGTCGACCTCTTTGATACCCTGGATAATGTTTTCTGATTTTTCTGTTTTAATTTTCAATTTTGAATCAATAACCTCCAATTCCAATTTAGTAGCACCAATATTGTTTAAAATTGCCCCCAAAATATTGGCAGGAACGGTAATTCCTCCTTCCCGGGTTATTTTTCCGTTAATCCAACTAGTAATGCCGATTTCCAAATCGGTGGCGGCGATTTTAATTCTCCCCTTTTCTGTTTTTATCAAAACATTTTTTAAAATGGGAAGGATTGTGCCGGTACCAATCGCTCTTTCCACATTGAGAAAGGCTTGTTTAAAATTTTCTTTAAGTACTATAATTTTCATTTTTATTAAAATAGTAGTTAGTGTAGGGGAGGCGACTTTTTAATAGTAATTTTTAATTTTTGTTTTCAATAGATTATTTTTTGTTGGATAATAAGTGGAAAGGTTTTGGATTATTTGGGGAATTTTGTGAATAATTTTTGTATAATCAGTGATTATTATAAATTTTTTCTTTAATTAAATTAATCTCTTGGGCGAGAGTTCTGTTTTTTACTAAATCCTTGGAGATTTTGTTGTAGGCATGAAGAATGGTGGTATGATCCCGATTTCCTAATTTGCGGGCAATGGTCGGGAAAGAATTTTTTAAATCCTCTCTTAAAAGATACATAACAATTTGGCGGGGCTTGACCAGTTCTTTTTTGCGAGAGTGGCTGATTAATTCTTTCTCGGAAATATTGTAAAAATCCGCCGCGATTTTAATAATATTTTCCGGCGCAACCATCCTTATTTTTTGGGAGCCGATTTCCTCTAAAATATTTTCTGTGTTTTCTAAAGTCGGAGAGAGCCTTCTTATTCTTAAGACACCAATTAAACGGGCCAAAGCCCCTTCAAGCTCCCTGATATTGTAAGGAAATTTCTGGGCGATTAAATTGACAATTTCATCAGCCAAAGCCAGCTCATAATTTTGGCTCTGAAGCTTCATTTTCAAAATAGCCACTCGCGTTTCAAAATCGGGATAAGTGATATCCGCCACCATCCCGCCCTCAAATCGCGAGCGGAGCCGTTCCTCCAGAGTGGATAGAAGATACGGGGAGCGGTCCGAAGAGATAATTATCTGTTTGTTGGCTTCATATAAGGCGTTGAAGGTGTGGAAAAACTCTTCTTGGGTTTTTTCTTTTCCGCTGATGAATTGGATGTCGTCAATAATTAACGCATCAACCTTCCGATATTTATTTTTTATATCTTCCATTCTTTTTGTTCTGATTCCATTAATCACTTCATTAGTAAAAGTTTCGCTGCTGACATATTTTACTTTCGCTCTGTCTTTGTAAATTTTTTTAATCTCATTGCCTGCTCCTTGGAGTAAATGTGTTTTTCCCAGACCCACCCCGCCGTAAATGAACAAGGGATTATATTTTCGTCCAAGCTCTTCAACTGCCGCGGCAGTTGCCGAGTAAGCCAACTCGTTATTGGCGCCGACAATAAAATTTTGGAGAGTGTATTTTGAGTTGAGTCCGGTTTTGGCATCAATCGTGTATTCGGGAAATTCCAGCGGCTTCGGCAGGTGAAGACTTTCAATTTTTTTGTGAATCACAATATTTTTGGTTTTCTCTTCTGTCGGTTGGACTTGATAACAAACTTCTTTTATATCCGGGTCAAAGCTGCGCAAAATTTTTAAAATAGTTTTATGATATTTATTCTCCACCCACTCTTTGGCAAAGGTGCTTTCCAGCGCCAAAATAACACCCTCATCCTTTTTTTCCAAAAGGCGGCTGTTTTTTAGCCAGGTTTGAAAATTGGGTTTGGAAATTTGAAGTTCCAATTCTCCCAAAACCGATTGCCAAAGTTCCTTAGTGTCCATATTCACAAGCTCGATTGATTATGTTGAAATTTAACCAATATTAAAACCACTTTTAATATACATATTCTATACTAAAAATCAACCCAAATGACAAATTGGCGAAAGTGGATGGCCTGTGGATATCTTCCTAAATTTTTAAATTTTTGTTTTTCGCAAATAATAACCGGCAATGGCGCAAGCCAAAGCATCAGTGGTGTCGTCCAGTTTGGGGATTTTTGATAATTTCAGGATATTTTTTACCATTGAAGCCACCTGGTTTTTTTCCGCTCGGCCATAACCGGTCAAACAAACCTTGATTTCCAAGGGTGTCGGGTGAAAAATTGGAATTTTTTGAGCCCGGCCGGCTAAAATTATCACTCCCCTGGCCTGACTGACTTGAAAGGCCGTTTTTTGATTTTTGAAAAAGAAAATTTTTTCCAAGGCGATTAAATCGGGCTTATATTTTTTCAAAAGAGATGAAATTTTTTGAAAAATTTCTTCCAAAATTTCAGCTTCGTCTTTAAGTTTAGTTTCTAAACAACCGAAATCCAAGACCCGAAACCGATTTTTTTGATTTGTTTCGATTAATCCGTAGCCGACTCGTTTTGTACCCGGATCAATTCCCAAAATTTTTGTCATAAAATAAAAAATTTAAAATTTATGTTTCGATAAACTCACCACAAAATATTGGAATAAACTTCTTCAACATCTTGCTGCTCGTCCAATGCCTCAAAAAGTTTTTCATAGGTTTCTTGTTCTGATGGAGAAATTTTTTCCGCATTTTTGGGAACAAAATCCAGCGAGGATTCGGCGATGACAAATCCAGCTTCTAAAATTTTTTGCTTTGTTAATTCCAAATTTTCCGGCTTAGTGAAGATGATTGTTTTTTCATCATCTGTTTGGATATCTTCGGCGCCGGCTTCAATCACTTTCAGTTCCAGATCATCTGTCAACCTCTGTTTTTCTAAAATAATTTTTCCCTTCTCTTCAAATAACCATCGGACGCTGCCGGCACTCGCCATTTTTCCGCCGCATTCGTTCAAGATGTGTTTTATTTCGGCGATGGTCCGGTTTTTGTTGTCCGTAATAATTTGAATTAGGAGTGCCTTGCCAGCTGGCCCGTAAGCTTCCAAAAACAATTCCTCTAAACCTTCGCCTTCAATTTCGCCGGTGCCGCGCTTGATGGCCCGTTCAATATTTTCCGTCGGCATATTCATTGAGCGGGCCTTATCAATGGCCAATCGCAATTTGGGATTCATATCAGGATTTCCGCCTTTTTCGCGGCTGGCAATGGTAATTACCGCTGCTAATTTGGAAAAAACCTTGCTTCTTTTAGCATCGGTGGCTGCTTTTTTATGTTTGATTTGCGCCCATTTAGAATGTCCGGAAGTAATAGAAGTTAAAAATTAAAAAATAAAAATTAAAAATTGCGATAAATAGACCAACCCAATTTCATTATAGATTTCTTTTGCAGAAAATCAATTGACGGCGTTGGATTTGGCCGAAGAATGGTGTATAATAAAAAAGTCGTCATAAATTAAGAATAAATTTTTATGGATGAATATCAAAAAACAGAAGATAAAAAAGGAGAGACTTTGATTTTTGATTCCAAAGATATTCAAGAAAACAAAGGCGTTGCCGCCCTCTCTTATCTTTTTATTCTTTTTTTGGTGCCGCTCCTGACAAAACGAAATAGTAAGTTCGCTCAAATGCACGCCAAACAAGGATTGATTCTTTGCATCATTGAAATTATCGCCAGTTTCTTTTATTGGGTTCCATTTTTGGGATGGTTGCTGGGTCTGGTAATCGCTGTGGTTGCTATTTATAGCATCATTCAGGCCTTGAGCGGCAAGTACTGGCCCATTCCTTTAATTGGAACTTACACCGAAAAAATTAAAATTTAACCACTGTGAAAAATTACGCCTCCAAAAGAGCAAAGCGCGGAAAATTAGCTTATCGCACTCCTTCAAGTTTTCGTTTCCAGAGCTGCAAAGAAATAAACAAAAAGAAAAGCGAAAATTTTTTCCGGATTAAAAACCGGCCTTGAGCAAGGCCGGTTTTCTTTCAAGAGATCTGCTTTAAATGGCGGAGTCGGTATTTGTTTTTTCCCCTGTCAATTTCAACGCTGATTAAATCCAATTGCCAATCGTTCTCAATGTGGTGATGGTTAATGTATCCCAGAATTGTGCGGTTTAATTTTTTTATTTTCGCCTGGCTCATTTGGTCTTCGGGGACTAAATTTTCTTCTGAGTCGGCTCTTCTGTGCATTGTTTTAACTTCAACAAAAACCCAGAGCTTGCCCTTTTTGGCAATAATGTCAATTTCGCCCCAAGTTTTTCGGTAATTTTGGTCAATAATTTGGTATCCCTTTCTAATAAGGTAATTTTTGGCAATTTTTTCGCCTAATTGGCCGACAACTTGCTTTTCAGTTTCCATAATATTGAGTATATCTCATCTAAACCCAACTGCAAATCCTTTTTGTTAAAATGTTTCACAAGGCCCGCGGAACATTATTGTGCGACTCAATATTTAACAACAAGCAAAATCCGCTTATTGGCCAAGCACCAAATGTTTCACGTGAAACAAAATCAAATCCTTGAATTTTAAGTTCTAACCTTTAATTTTGTTTTAAAATGTTTCACGTGAAACATTAAAATTGGATAAAAATTGAAAAATGGCTCAAAATCTGGATTTTTTGAAAAACCGGTTTTTAAATAGGCAAAAATGTTTCACAAGTTTTGTGAAACATTATTTTGCGACAGAATAAAACGAGAGCTAAAGTCTTAAATTCGCGTCAGCTTTCAAATTTTGCCAATTAAATTTTTTGGCTTTTTTCCGATTGAAATGGCCAGCCAAAGCAATCATTGCGGCATTGTCAGTGCTGAATTTTCTTTCTGGAAAAATAAATTGAGTTTTTGGCAATTCCTTTTTAATTGTTTGAAAGAAGCGATTAACAAGCGATTGGTTGGCAGCCACGCCGCCGCCTAAAATTATTGATTTGGCTTGGAATTTTTTTGCGGCTTTTATGGTTTTTTTCACCAAAACATCATTGATGGTTTCCTGAAATTCATAACTAATGGCCGGAATCAAGGGTTTTAAGTGAATTTTTTTCTTTTTCAAATCTTTGATTAAATACAAAACCGCTGTTTTCAAGCCAGAAAAAGAAAAATCAAAATCATCGGAACCAATCATTGGCCGCGGAAGTTTTATTTTTGGAAATTGGAAATTGAAAATTGAAAATTTCTCTGCCTCAGCAGCGATTGCTGGTCCTCCTGGGTAGCCGAGTCCTAATAGCCTCGCGGTTTTGTCAAAACATTCGCCGACAGCGTCATCCCGCGTTTCGCCAATTAGCTGATAGTTGCCCAAGTTCTTCATTAAAATCAATTGTGTATGGCCGCCGGAAATAATCAAGGCAATGGCAGGAAATATATCTCGTTTGAAAATTGTCCGCCAGCTGGCGGATCGGGATTTGGCGCCATCTTCAGGTGGCTTTAGCCAATTGGCGAAGATGTGGCCCTCCAAGTGATTTATGGCTAAAAGAGGAATTCGCCAATAATAACTTAAAGCGCGAGCCAGATTAACCCCGGGCCATAAGGCCGGCGCCAGACCAGGGCCAAAAGTAGCAGCAATTAAGCCAATTTTCGGTCTGCCAGCTGGCAGATTATATTTTTTAAAGAAATTTAAAGCTTTTTTCAGTAAAATATTCTCTCTTTCCAAAATCTTTTTTATGGTTCGGATTTCGCCTGCCTGCCGGCAGGTAGGGATTTTCAATAATTTTGCTTCTTTCAGGGCCATTTTCAGCATCGGAATTAAATTTTTCTGGTGCTCTCTTTTAGCCAAAGACGGCACTATGCCTCCGAAGGGCGCGTGGATTTTCACTTGCGAGGAAACCAAGTTGGACAAAATTCTAAAACGCCCCCTTTTAAATTCCAAAATACTAATTGCGGTTTCATCGCAGCTGGTTTCAATGCCTAAAATAATAAAATTTCGCATAATTTAAATTTAACCCGTTTTTTAAATAAATCAAAATCCCGCGAGGCCGTAGCCTCGCGGGATTTGTAGTAATCTCGGTTTTGTTCAAGGTTAGAGTTTGATGCCCAATTGTTTCAGGGCCGGAGCGACCAGAGAAATTGGCGCCCGACACATTCGGACAGCGCCGCGCGGCCAATTGAAGGGGACGGGCTTGTGAAAACGTTTCAGATTTCTGAATTCATATTGTTTAAATTATACCATTCAAATAATTTATGTCAATATTAAAAAACAAAATCTCCTTTTTAATAAG
>Ga0172365_10001201_pt1 | contig 18503 bp, 18 predicted proteins | sample LakKivSesite48cm_FD_114535 | JGI IMG/M metagenome (GOLD analysis project Ga0172365, IMG submission 114535) | Sediment microbial communities from Lake Kivu, Rwanda - Sediment site 48cm | ecosystem: Environmental > Aquatic > Freshwater > Lake > Sediment | place: Rwanda: Western Province, Lake... | reverse complement strand
GCAGGTCGCGGTAAACCAGAAACTTCAGGGTAGCGGCCCGGGCCCGGCGCAGCGCTCGCCGGAGCCTCACGAGGCCCCTCCGGCGCGCAGCCGGACGGCCGCCGCGGCCTGGCGCCAGGTGGCGCAGAGGAGCGTGGTCACCTCGGCGGGGTCGCCGAAGTCCCGCAGCTCGACCCAGGACTCGTAGCGAGGGCGCCCGTCGAGGGTGCGGCCCACGAGGCGGCAGCGGCCCGTGAGGACGAAGCGCTCACAGGGGGAGCGGTACACGTCGGGGGCGATGGCGGTCCAGGACATAAAAACTCCTCCGGGCCGTCGTCCATGGTGATGCCGGCGCGCTCGCGAACGGACGTGGCCCAGGCGGCGTAGGTCTCGATCGCCGCGTCCCCCCGGAGCGCGTCCACCTTGAACCGCACCCGGGCCAGGTCGAACGCGCGGCGGGAGGCCTCCAGGGCCTGATCCACAAGGGCCGCCGTGTGATCCCCCTCCAGGATCCAGAAACGGGTTTGGCTTCGATCCTGCCGCGTGCTCTCGTCGGCCAGCTCTTCGGCGAGCCAGCGCAGCCCGGTGAGCGCTGAGGTCACCTCGGCGGCCTTCTCGCGGGCCATGAGCCAGCCCCTGACCGTGGTGAACCACTGGTCCCGCGCCAGCGAGGAGTTTTCGCCGAAGGCCGGCACGGGGGGGAGGACCGGGACAGCGCCGCACAGGATGGCCAGCACGCGATCGTGCAGGTGCGGGGGCCCCTCGTGGACCAACTTCCAGAGCCGGGCGCTGTCCACGTGAAACGCGGTGTAGGTAATCGCGTCGTCGTGGTACTTTTCCGCGTTTTCCAGGAGCAAGAACGCACTCTGTTGAGAGGTCATTTGGTAGATCCTTCTGCGGGATGCCCCGCAACGCCTCGAGCCCGGAGCCTCGGTTTTCCGAGACCTCCCGGGCGGGGAGAGGGTGCGGGGAGCGTCAGGGGGTGTCGTCCGCGTCGTCGTCGTACGCGTCCTCCTCCTCGTCGGCGAGCTCGGCGCAGCGGGCCCGGGCCGCGGCCTCGTAGGCTCTCAGGTAGATCGCCCGGGCGGGGTCGTCGCCCTCGGGCAGCTCTTCCGCGGCCTCCCCGACCGCGGCCTCGCCAGAGCAGACCCAGGCCTCGCTCGACGAGGTGCTCCAGTCGTGGCGATCGGCAGGGCGGGCGCAGTCCCGCAGGAGCTGGACCAGCTCGTCAGGATCCCAGGTGCCCTGGTGCTCGCGGCCGTAGTTCTCGACCACCGCCTCCGCGCCCTCCTCGCCGTCGCTGGTGCCCAGATCCTCGGCGCTCGCGAGGCGCCGCACCTCGTCCGCGGCGGCCTCTGCGCAGGTCTCGCACAGATCGTCGCCGTGCTTCTCCCACACCGACTCAGGGAGCCGGTCCCGCACGCTATCAAAGGCCATGCCGGTCCACCACGGATCCTCCCCCTCCGCGGTGGCGATCCAGGCGTCCGCCGCCTCCCGGTCGTCGAACTCCCCCCAGATCTCCCGACCCCACGCGATGCCCTTCTGGCGGGCGATCGTGCCCATGTCGGGGCCCTCGGCGCGCTGCGCGTCGTAGCCCTCGACGAAGGCCCGCGCGGCGGCCTGCCGGACGCTCTGGCTCATGCCCCACAGCGAGGTCTGCCCGACGGCCGCAAGGGCCTCTTCCAGCGGGACCGGGGACTGCTCGGGCCAGGTGTCGGCGCCGGGGCCCTGGAGCGCGGCCTCACGCCCGGCGACGCGGGCCGCCTCTTCCCACAGCGGGAGGCCCAGGGACCAGAGGGCCCGGGTGACCTCGTCCTCGTCGCGGGCCTCGTCGGGGGCGTCGGGGGCGTTTTCGGCGGCGGTGACCAGCTCCTCGGCGAGCTCGGAGACAGAGCGGCCGGCGGCGAGCTCGCGGCCCAGCTCGACCCGAGCATCGAAGAACCAGGAGAAAAGCGCGCCGGAGACGGCCCCCCAGTGGTGAGCGCTGGTGAGGGTGGCAACGATGGTGGCGAAAACGGGCAGAACGGTGGAGGTCATTTGGTAGATCTTTCGGTGCGGGGTTGGGGTGGGGTTCAGGCAGCGAGGGCAACGACGGCAGCGAGGGCGGCGCGACCGGCGTCGGTGAGAGAAGAGAAAACGGTGTGGCGGTAGTAGGTGCGCTTTCCGCCCAACCGGCCGAAGCAATGCCCTTGATAGACGGCGATCTCTTCGTGGTGCTCCTCGCAGGTGACGAGGCCCAGCGCGCCGAGCCGGAGCATGGCCCGCGCCTGGACCACCACGTTACCGTGGCCCGGGACGTTGAAAACCTTGCCGTTGATCACGGTGCCGCCCATGGCTTTTTCGGCGTGAGCAATCGCGGCAAGGTTCCGCAGGTCAGCGGCGGAGAGAGCAGAGGATCGGGGGGACATGCCCTGAACCTAGCGGGCGCCTGGCCACCAGTCAACCTCCGCGACGCTCTTTTCTTCTAACCCCTCGGAATCCTTGGCGAAGAATCGACAGCGAGGGGGCCGGCGCCGTCAGTTGACTGCGCCCGGGTCTCTCGGGGTGGGCGGGGGGCAGATCGGGCAGTGCCCGGGAGGGTGGGGGCAGGGGCGGCCCTGCGGGCGCCCCTTCAGCTCCTCGGCGACCTCCTCGATCGCCTCATCGGCCGCCTTGAGGAACCGCGGCCACAGATCGAACCGGAGCTGATCCATGGTGACCTGATACATCGCCGCCGCGGCCTGCTTGCGCTGGTAAAACTCCACCGACAGGGGGAAGATCTTGGTGCAGTAACGCACCATCACGCGCCAGCGGAAGGGGATCACAGGGCACCCCCGGACGGGGCCGCGGCGGCGGAGCTGGTGGCGCTGGCGCTCGCGGTGAGGGCGGCCAGGGAGGCGCGGGCCTTCAGGATGGCCTCGACGGCCGCGCGCACGTCCTCGACGGCCACGCACACATCTTCCACTTGCCCCTGCGGGTCGTGGATCCGCTGGACCACCACGCACCCGGACTCACCGGCCCGCAGCACCCCCAGGGCGGTCGCCTGTTGTTTCGGGGTGCAGTGGGCGGCCAGGGCGACGAGGGCGACGAGGATCAGGAGCGCGACGAAGGAGATCACGTTCTTGTTGTGCATGCCCCGAGGGTACCCCGGCGCGGGCGCCAGGATCAACGCGGCCTGGCCCGCAACGGAAAAAGAACGACCCCCCTGCGGTTTTTATTCGTCAGTCAACCGGGAGCGTGTGAGGCTCACCTGAGCCCCACACAAGAAGGCCTAGAATGACCCCGGAAGAACGCGAAAAACTCACCCCCGAAGGGCTGAAAACCCTTGACATAGCGGATCAGCTGGATCTGGTCCGTACCTCGACCCGACTCGACTTGCACCGCGAGATCGCGGGCAACCTCGCGCTGCACCTGGCCCGCCTGGAGGAGCAGCTTTGCGTTGCCCAGTCGGGGACCGTGTACGAGGCCGCAGGCGCCGCCGAGCTGGAAGCCAAGCTCAAGGCGGCTTTGGAAGAACTGGAGATCGCCAGGGCGGCAGCCAAGATCGATGGATCCTGTTTTGTGGCCATGAATGACCAGATAAAAGCGGCGACCCAGGAACGCGACAACGCCCGCAAGGAGGCCCACGACGACCGCGAGCAGAAGCGCGAGGCCTTGCACAAGCTCCGCCTCACCGAAGACGAGCTCAAGAAACGCGAGATCCGTCTGGAGGACGCCGCAAAGATGCTCGACAAGGCCCGCAGGGAGGCCGAAAACCTCCAGGCGGATCGTGACGCCGACGTGGACAAAATTGCTCAGTGTCCATCGTGCAAGGTGGCTACTGAGCTTCAAGTGAAGGTGAAAGCCCTGGAGGGCGCGTGCGCGGCCTCGACGAAGGCCCACGACGAGATCGCTAGCCGCCTGAGCGCGGCTCACAAGGACGCCGCAGGCTGGGAGGCCTGGACCAAGCACCAGTTCGCCCGGGCAGAGGAAGCCACGAGGCTCTTGCAAGAGAGCCGCGAGGAGTGCGGCACCCTCCGGGCGCAGCTCGCGGAGGCCACCGGCGACGCCCAGCGCTGGCAGGAGCAAGCGAAGAACGTGGGCCGGGCCTGCGGTGACAACTGCGACGCGCAGATCCACCGCTTGAAGCGCCGCCACAAGCGCCGGATCCGCGCCCTGAAGATGGCCATGCAGCGCCTTGCGAGGTCTCTGCAAAGCGTGGCCGTCGTCGTGGAGCTGGTGAGCCGGTGACGCGCCAGGACGAGGCCGCCCGCGTCGACCTGATCCTGGCGATGCGCAAGGCTCAAAAGCGGTACTTCGCGAGCCGCAACAAGGAAGCGCTGGAGGCCATGCGCGCCGCCGAGCACGAGGTCCGGAAGTGGGTCACCGACAACCGATCGGCCACCCCGGAAGGCTTCGATATCTTCTCGCTCACGAAGAACCTTCTGGACCAGCAAGCGGGCTGGATCAACGCGCAGGGCTGGACCGCCAAGCTCCGCGAACGCAACGCCTCCGAGGACGAGATCACCCGATCGATCGAGCGGGCCCGGCTCCTCCAGGGCACCTGCCAGGCGCAAGAGAAGCGCCTGGACAAGACGATCGAAGCCTACCGAACCCCCACCCTTCCAGGATTGACATGACCGAAGAGCTCTCAGAACTTCGCGCCGAGCTGGCGCTCACGATCGACGCGCGAAACGAGGCGATCCAGGAACGCGACGAGGCCCGCGCTGAGCGGGATCGCATGGCAAAAGACCTGGGCCAGCTTCGCCTTCATGGGCTGACCGCAGCGACGCTCACCGCCGCCGCCTTCAACCGTCTTGAGAGGATTGAAGATCTCGCCCGGCGCCTGTTTGAAGCCATGGATCGCGCCGAAGGCACCGACGACAACGACGACGCGGTTATAACCATGGCGGAGCTCATCGGCGAGCTTCGGCCGCTTCTGCAGCAACCCCCCGCCTCTCTTGCCAACGTGGAGCCCAAGTGACCCCCGAAGAGAAGGACAACGAAGCCCAGCGCTTGGCGGAAGAGCTGGGGAAGATCCTGGACGCCTCCCCGCTCTCCCGCGATCCCTACCTCCTCGGGATGGCCGCACTCTCGGCGGTGACCTCGTGGCTGGCCTGCCGGGGGCTTTCCTTCGGCACGATCTCCAGCTTGTACCACTCGCACATGCAGGCGCTGACCTCCCCCGAAGGGCAAGCGCTGGTCGCCAGCGGCAACGCCTCGCGAGGGCCCCGCTTATGGCACGCGCCGGACGGCCGGGTCGGGCGAGTAAGCCCAGCAGATCAGCGCCAGGTGAGAGCGTGTCGGCTGCACCAGGAGCCGCCCCGCCTCCAGCGCCACCGGCATCCAGAGGGCGCCGTCCTGGCGGTCGTCGATCATCGCAAGAAACCGTGAGCAAAACCCCTCCCGCTCCGCGCGCCACTCCGGCGAAAGCCCCGAAGGCTCCCCGCCCGCGCGCCGGTACGCCGACAGAAACCCCCGCGCCGAGCGGGCGACGCGCGAAACCCCCAGCTCCGCCACCAGCGGCAGCCACGGATCGATCGCAGACAGCGGAAGAAACGGATAGCGAGTCATCGCCGCAGAGTAGCCTCTCCCTGGGCCGCCGGTGGGAGCTCGCGTGCGAGGACTGCCGCACCTGGCTCCCCGAGCAGTGGATCGCCGACGTGACGATCACCGACCCCCCTTACGACGTGAAGACCCACGAGCGCCAGCGGCGCCAGGGCAAGCCTATGCCCGATGGCCTGAACAAGATCCGGGTCGCGGACCTCGGATTTGAGCCGCTCACCTCGAGCTTGCGGCGCTTCGTGGCGCGGGAGCTGGTGCGGATCACCCGCCGGTGGATCGTGGTGTTCTGCGCCTTCGAGCAGGCGCACCTTTGGCGAAACTCCCTTGTCGCCGCCGGGGGCCGCGAGGTGAGGACCGGCTTCTGGCGGAAGATCAAAGGCACCCCGCAGTTCAGCGGCGATCGACCTGCGGTGCCGTGCGAGGCGATCGTGATCGCGTGGGGCCACGCCCCGGGCCGGATGCGCTGGAACGGCGGCGGGATGCCGGCCTTTTGGGAAGCGCCGCTGGGGGAGGCCTTGTGGTTTGACGAACCCGTGGAAACCAAGTGGGGCGGCGCCCACAGGGTCTCGCGGATCCACACGACCCAGAAACCTCTTCGGCTCCTGGAAGCGCTGGTACGGCTCTTCTCGGAAGAGGGCGAGCTGATCATGGATCCCTTCGCTGGGGGCGCCACGACGGGCGCGGCGGCGCTGCGACTGGGCCGGCGCTTCATGGGGTGCGAGCTGGACCGGGCCTTCCACGAGCGGGCCGCGGCGAGGCTGCAGCGGTGCGAAGAAGAGCGCGGGATCTCCCCCCGCAAGGCGCGGCAGCTCGCGCTACCGGAGGTGCCTTGACCTGCCCCCCGATCCACGCCCAGTGCCGCGGCCGGCTCGCGCTCACCCTCCGCCGGCTCCGGGCCCTGCGCCCGGAGCTCTGGGCCCTCCTGGGGGAGCTGGACCCCCGGGTGCTCCGCGAGGGGCTGGCGCTGGGCCTCGTCGCCGACCCACCCGAACCCCTCGCCGTCAAGGCGGTCTGCTACCTGGAGCCTCCCCGATGAAGTGCGAGCGCGTCACCCTCGCAGACGGCCAGGTCGCGATCGTCTGCAGCCGCAAGGCCCGGGTGAGCCGGTGCAAGGTGCCGGGCTGCACTCGCGCGGTCGCCTCCCTCTGCGACGGGCACACCGAAGCCACCAACCCCGACACCGCGAAGCCCGACGGATGCGACCTGCCGATCTGCGCGCACCACGCGGTCCCGATCGGCCAGGACGCGCACCTCTGCCCCCGGTGCGCCGCCCGGGCCCGGGAGGTCTTCGAGGATCTTCGGCGCCGGTGCGTCGAGCTCGGGGAGCCTATCCCGCGGCGCCTGGTGCCCCTCCAGGGCGAGGTCTGGCCCGAAGTCCACCGGGGGGCATATCTGGTCGTGAGCGAGCGTCCTGTGCCGTTCCTGTGGTTCGTGGGGGGCACCGCTCACCGGCTCCGGATCGACGCTGAGATCCGGTGGGAGCTGGAGAAGCTCCCGGGGATCCTGGCGCTGTCATGAGGAATAGAAAGGGCAAACCATGAGCAAAACCAACATCGAAGCCGATCGCGCGGCCGGGGCCCGATGGCTCCGGGAGATCGCCGACAAGATCGAAAGCGGCGAGATCAAATCCGTGTTCACCGTTGCGGAAACGCACAAAGAAGAGACGTTTTCCAGGCTGTCTCTTCTCGTCGAGGAAACCCGCGAGCTCGCCGCGTTGGCAGAGATCTCGTTCTGGATCGACGTGTACCGCCAGAACATGATCCAGGGACTTCTTCCCGCGCTGTCTACCGTTTGCTCTCGCGGAGGAGAGGAGAACGAAGAACCGCAAGCGGATCTCTGCGGAGAGACCTGTGTGGACGATCCAGACGGCGACGGCGACGGCGACGGCTGATCATGAAAAAACGCCAGAACGACCCCTCGCGAGCGGTGGCCTACCTGCGGATCAGCACCGACGCCGACCGCCAGGCGCACGGGCTCGACGTGCAGCGGCGCTCCGTCGAGGCCTGGGCCCAGGGGGCTGGCGTGGAGATCGTGGCGTGGTGCCAGGACGAGCTCAGCGGGCGCACGGTGGCCGATCGCCGGCCAGGCCTCGGGGCGGCCCTCGTCGAGCTCCGCCAGCGCCAGGCCGGGCGCCTGGTGGTGAACCGCCTGGACCGGCTCGCGCGAGACCTCGCCGAAGCGCTCGCGATCGAGCGCCTGATCCGGGAGGCCGGGGCGTCGCTGGTGGCCGTCGAGTCAGGCGAAGCGGACGACCCCGCGAGCAAATTTCTACGCCAGGTCATGCTCGCGGCCGCCGAGTTTGAGGGCGCGGTCATCCGGGAGCGGATCCGCGCCACAAAAGCCTCTCTGCGCGAGCGCGGGCTATTCGAGGGGGGAGAGCCCCCCTACGGCTGCAGCGTCGAGGGGGGGCGCCTCGTGGAGCACCCTGGCGAGCGCCGGCAGCTCGCCCAGCTCCAGGCCTGGCGAGACGAGGGGCTCTCCTGGCGCCGGCTGGCCCGGCGAGCTCGCGAGGAGGGGATCGTCAACCGCCGGGGCAAGCCCTGGCTCTTCTCGGATCTTGCGCGGCTTCTGCGGCGCGGCCTTGTGCAGCCCCCCCGGGCGGGGTAGGCTCGCTGCTCACATGGCCCCGCAGCCGGCGCCCCGTCACCCTCGGGCCGGCGTGCGGGGCTTCCTTTTGGCGGATCAAACCGATACACTTGGGCATGACCGAAGAGTCCAAAACCATCGGAATTCTGGTCCGCGATTATGGAGCGCTGGGGGTGCTGGTGGCGCTGCTGATCCTCGTGGTGGTCCGGCTTTACTCCGAGCTGAACAAGGTCCGCTCAGACAGCGACGAGCGGGCAAAGAAGCACCTGGACCAGATCGAGGAGGCGATGAAAAACGCCCACGAGTCCAGCAAGGAGCACGCCAAGATTTTCGCCGATGCCATGGTCAAGACCAGCGAGATTTTTGCGGGCACCGTGCGCGATCTCACGCAAGCCCAGCGGGAGCTGATGCATAAGGTTCTCGATCTGGGCAGTGGCAAGTGAAGGCACCTGCGGCGTAGCATGGAGGGATGGCCAACCCCCCCTCTCTCCCGCCCCCTCCGCCGCCCCCCGAGCCCCGCGACTCCCTGACGACGCTCCGCGACCCCGTCGACCCCCTCGGCGCCGCGTGCAAGGACGCCCACCAGGCCGCCGAGGAGACGCGCAAGGCGTCCAGCAAGATCAGCGGCACCTGGAGCTTCCCCAGCTTCAAAAGGGGCTGATCTTCCGCAGGCCCTTCTTGATCGAGTCGCAAGGGCAGTTCCCCGTCACGGCCAGGGCCCCGAGCCCCACCGCCACGCCGCCCGCCACGACCGCCAGTGTGCGCAGCAACCCGCCGCCCTGGCACGCGGGCGGGTTATCGACGAAAGGGAGGCGGGTAACATCCGTGAAGCCGAGGGCTCGACGGCCGCTGAGGGGGCGCCCGTCGGCGCCCAGGGGGAGGCTTCCGTCGGGGGCCACGACGGAGCACCAGAGCTCGCCCAGATCGCCGCCGTTGGGGAACACCTCGACGAGTCCCCGGGTCCGGATGGCGATCCCCGGCTGGCCGCCGTCCAGGCCGCCCATGAGCGCGCCGCGGGGCCCCTCGACCCAGCAAATCACGTTCAGCTCGTGCTGGTAGGTGGGGGAGCTGCCGCGGGCAAAGGCGGGGGTATTGTCTCCGATGATCATGGCGTCGCCGGCCTCGGGGAAGGGCGTCCCGCGCTTCCAGGGCATCGCGTTGACCCACGCGCCAACCTCCTTGGCGTACTTGTACTCAAACGTCACGGCGGAGCCGATCCGGTTCTTGTAGGGTTTTCGCAGGTACGCCAGATCGACGCCCGCCGCGGCCCAGATCGCCTGAGTCGTGATGCCGCACGAGCTCATGGCGGAGGCGAACCCGTAGGCCTGTTTCCGGTCGGCCTCCGTCGGGCCGTCGGGGCCAAAGTCCTGTTGGTTCAGGAAGAGCTCTTCCACGTAGCGATCCCGGGTTTCGGGGTTCTCGTAAGAGAGCCCGTCGAGGGCCAGCGCGGCCTCGACGAAGCGGCACCGGGGAGGCCCCCAGTCGGCCGCCTCGCTCATGGCCTTCTCGAAGATCTCCGCGTCGGTGGGGAGCGCCATGATCAGCCCTCCCCGGGGCAACCGCAGGGGTTGCTCGTGCGCCCGTTTCGGTAGGCGCTGGCGAAGGCCGCGCGGACCCTCGCCTCCTCGCTCATGGGGAAAAACCAGTGACGCGCGCCCGCGTTCCACCGGCCCCCCAGCTCCAGGGCCTTCCCCTGGAAATCCAGGTTGAAAGGCCCTTCCACCTTGACCTTGTTGTCTTCGATCCACATGCGGGCCTCCATGGTTTCCTCGTTCTTCTGCGGGTTGCTGGTGAGATCCTCATCCCACTCCCCGTCAACGTCGGGGTCTTCTTGAGGGTTTGGCGTCCTGGTGGCGTTCTGGGTCGCCCAGCGCAAGGCGCGCTCGTCGACCTGGATAAAGCGGCGTTTTGGAAGCGAGGCCTTCTGGACAAATCCCATGGCGCGCATTTCCGCAGATGGGATGTTGACGCCGCCGCGCTTCTGTCCGCGTTGCTCCCCGGTAACGCTGTGGACCCACACACGCCCCCCCGGTGCGTCGCCCGTGTCGGTCCAATTTGTTGCGCGGTAGATCGTGCCCTTGTGAGCCTCGCCCGTCCTGGGGTCCACGGTGCCGGAGTCGGCGTAAGTCAACAAGATCGGATACTTCCGGCGATCGATCAGGCGCATCGATCGACCGAGGAGGAGCCCGGCGGCGTTCTTGCCAAGCCAAGGCGCCACCACGAGCCGCGAGAGGTGCAGGACCATATTTCGATCGCCCTGCAAGCCGGTCTTCTCATCTACCCACCGCACGGCGCTTTTGTGGGCCTCCGGCATGGATGGCATCCACCACGCTACGCCCACGACTTGACCCGAGGCGCGATCGTACATTGCGTGAACCTTGGTATAGGCGTTGGAGTGCGATCGGGAGTAGTGATGATCCCGCACAAACGCCTTGATCTCGTCGTCGGGGCGCACGTCCCGGACCTCGAAGTCCTTCGCCCGGACGACCGGCCCCTCCGGCGCGGGGTTGCTGGTGCGGTGCGGGTACGCATCCGGGTCCGATCCGGAAAGGTACTCTTCTTTGACGATCGCTCGCGGCACGTCGCGCACGAGGATCCACAGATCCGAAGGCGCGTCGATCTTGGGGTACTTCGTGCTTCCCCCTCGATAGGGGAACTTCCCGCGCAGGATCGACACGCCTTCGCCGAGCTTGACCGACGTGTCCCGCGACACGCGGCTCAGCACCTGGCGCCCCCACAGGAAGAGATCTTTCTGCTGGTTACCGTTGAACGCCGCCGGGCGCACCTCCAGATCTACGCGCGGCGTTGGGGTGCCGTCGGTGCCGTATTCCTCGACCAGAGCCTCGCGGATCCGGGCCTCGTCCCGGGCGTCAAACGTCCAGGCCTTGATCCCGCGGCGCCCCTCGCTGGTGTCCACCTCGACGAGCCCGAAGCGACCGCCGAGGCGCTTTGCTGCCGCAATCCACCCCGGCTCATACGGCGACCAGACCGCGATCTTGCTGCGGCCCTCCACGAAGAACACCGCCGGGTCCAGCCCCGGCACGCTCTTGCCGGCGGGCTCCTCGGGGGCCGGGGGCGGGGGCACCGCCGCCGCGGGGGCCAGAATGTGAGCGTGGGCCAGGTGCATCCCGCGAGGCCCGGGCGGCAAGATCTCCAGGTCTTCCCGGGAGAACCGCCCAACTCCGGTATCTGCGGTGAGCTCCCACAGCCGCTCGCGATCGGCCGCCAGCACCGCGGCGCGCACCTCGGCGAGCGGGTAGCCCTCGGCGAGTAGCGGGCGCATCACGTTTGCCACGGCGACCAGCCCCTGCCCGATCTGAGGGACGCTCCGGGCCACCTCGACCACCCGCTCCGGGGTGAGGGCAGGCCGGGCCGGTGAGGCCTCCCGAGGCCCGGGGGGCGTCCGGGGCTTGCGGCGGGGCTTGGCGGGGCCGCCAGGGGCCGCCGCGGAGGGGGGCAGGTGGACGGGGGGCAGGGACGCCAGGACGGGGTCGGCCTTCTGGGCCCTCGTGGCGTCCTCGGGGTGCTCCCGCACGTAGTCCAGGAAGACCTCCAGGCGCACCGACGCCGAGCCCTCGATCGACGGGGCGAGCTCGCGCCAGAGCGGCAAGAGGCGCGGCTCGACGCTGCCCAACGTCGCCTCGATAAGCTGGTCGCTGGTGCCCTTCGCGAGCGGGGGCAACTTCGCCCGGTCCTGCGCCTTGCCCTTCGCTTCCCACTCGCGGGCCTGGGCGTCGAGCTGGGCGGCCTGGCGCGTGAGGCGTTCGATCTCGGCGTCGTACTTCGCCCGCACCGCGGCGCGGGGGGCCTCGCAGGCGCCGATCTTCGCGTCGGTTAGCTCGTGGCGCTTGATCTGCACCAGCCGGTCCAGGAGCGCTCGCTGGTCCAGCTCCAGGGCGCGGATCTCCTCGCGAGCCGCCTTGCACTTGTCCTCCAGGCTCCCCGCGCTGGGGTTGCTCGTGCGCTTGGCGCGAGGCTTCCCGTACTTCTTCTCATATTCCTGGGCCCAGGCGAGGGCGTTCTTGGGGCTCATGTCTGGACGATCGCGCATGATCTCCCCCTTGAAGATCTCCACGATCCGGGCTTGCGTGTAGAGCTGGTCCGGGGAGAAGAGCTGGTCCGCAGAGCGCACCAGAAGCCGCCGGGCCACGTCCGTTCGCATCCCGGGCAACGTGTTTTGCTCCGTGATCGTCCAGACACTTCCCCCGAAGTCGAGGGAAGAAACGTTCTTGTCATTGATAAAGAACTTGCTCCCCTTGGACGTGACCTCTTCCTTGCGGATCTGCCGGGTCTCCGAACCAAACCCGCCGAGGATCCACGCGGTATCCTTGGCAGACTCCTGGCTATTCAGCTCCGCAACGATCAGGCTAATCAGGTTATCGTCTGTGTACTTCTTCCGCCAACCCTCGCGCAGAAGCGTGATGCTCTTCCCCTCGACCTTGCGGTGGAAGTCCGAACCCAAGCGCTCCACGGCGGACAAGACTTCACCGGGGTAAGCGGTACTAACCTGGATGGTCTGTTTAGGAAGTTTCTCGCCCTCGGAAACCATCGACACCTCGACGGTCACCAAGAAAAGCGTTTGCCGGTCCTTGTCGCTCCCTTGCGTGGGGATCGCGGAGGCCTCAAGCGAAATGCTCCCCTGGTTCCAGGAAGAGGCCCCGCGGGCTCCGTTCAGGAGAAACCCTTTCATCCTGGAAGAAACCGGCGGCGTGCTACGCGGATCCGCAAGGAAGATCTCCATGATCCCGGTGGAGCCGCGGATCTGCCCCGCCATGATCGGGACGGCCGCGATCAGGCTATTCACCCGATGGATCGGATCCCGGCTGGATACCTGGATCATTTCGTCGTAAAACTTGGCGAAGGAAACAACCGCCTCGCTCGCCAGCTTGAACGGGTCCGAAACCTCAAGCTTTTCAGGATAAACCGTCTGAACAACGTGGCCGTTTGCAACGCAAAGGACGCCCAGGGAGCGGCGATCTTTCTCGTAAAAAGCAACGAACGAACCGAACCGATCCCCGATCTTTTCGACCTCTTCGCTAAAAAACAAGCTATTACCCAGGCGAGCGTCAAGGATCGGGGCCCGGCTGAACGTGAGCAACTTGCTGTCAAAAGCGCTGGCAATCGCCATGGCAAGGATGGCGCTTTTTTCCAGCTTCCTGGTCTCGCTGATCTCCCGCTGGCGGGCCGCTGGGATCTCCGCGATGGCAGCAAGCAAGGTCGAGATCTTGATCTGGCCAACCTTCGGGCTACCAAGCTGTATGATAAAGTCTTGCTCCGTGTTGTCGCCGATCCCATCCTTGCCGCTGGGCACCTGGCGGAAGAACACGGTCACCGATCCGTAACCGCTTTTGCTCTCGCTTTCGGTGAAGCGCTCGACAACAAGGACGCTCCGATCGAAGGCCACCGAAGGCTTCACAATCGAGGCCAGGGTCGCCCAGTAAGCAACGCTGCCCCCGTTGGAAAACCACGGCAGTTCAGCCGCTGCGATCCCGTACCGGCCAGACTTGACCGCTTCCAGCTCGGCGCGTCCCTCGGAAGAGCTGGGCGACATGTACTGAACGTCAATCTCCCCGCCGGCCTTCCTGGTCTGCGCAAGAAAGACCTCTTTCGCGATCACAGAGCTACCCTTGGCGGCAACGCCCCCGGGGTTGATCATGGTGTTCATCGAAAGATGGTCGATCACGCTGGGAATCAGGCTCGCGCCCTTCTCGTGATTGTATGCAAGCTCCATCGCATACTTCACGCTCGAATCCACGTCGGGCGGGAACATGGGGAACGGCTCCCGGCCGCGCCGCTCCTCGTCCGCGCTCAGGGCATGGCGAAGCGCCTTGTCTGGGTTGCGGAAGAAGAAGGAATCCCGCAAAAACTGGATCAAGCGGGCGCGAGGCTCGCCGGGCTCGCTGACCAGCTCGTACACATACTCGGCGAGGGGGTAGGTCACGCCAGCAACGCCGCCGCCGCCAGGCGCCCGGCGCACCGTTTGATCCATGAAGCGCTGTGTCTTGCTCGGATCGTGGCGGATCTTGCGGATCCACCCCAGCGCCAGGAGATCCCGCAGGTACCCGTCAACCGATCGCGTCCCCGATTCGCCCGTCACGCTGGCCTCCAGGACGCGGTCCTGGAGCTCCGGCCCGGGGAAGTAGTCTCCCCCTCGACTCGCCGCCCGGCGCAGCTCGCGCCAGACCACCACCGCGGCAGGCCGGTACCAGTCCTGAGAGGTGAACGTGGCGTCAGGCTTCACCACGACGGGCGGCGGGGGGGCCTCCCGGGCCGCAAGGCGCCCCTCCGAAAGCCCCCGCTCGTAAGCCGCCTCCGCGGCCCGGTAGTGGGGCCCCGTGGGGATCCCTTGCTCCGTCCGGATCCGGTCCCAGGAAGGCGGGGCCCGGTTGGTGAGGCGCACTTCCTTTCCGGCCTCGTAAGCCAGGCGCACATATTCCTCTTCCGTCAAACCGATCTTCCAGGGGGACGGCGCGGGGGGCGTTGGCGGGGGAGGAGGGGCCGGGGGCGGCGCCTCGTCCTGGGGGGCCTCGCGGGCCTCTTGCGCCTCGTCCTCCTCGAGCTCTGCCGCGGAAGGCCTCACCGGCAGGCGATCGGGGGACACCTCGGGGGCGTTGCGCAAGCTCGATTCTGCGCCAAACATCGTGATCAGCCGAGACCGCGCGTTGGCGGTGCGCTGGCGCTGCCAGGCCCCAACGCTCGGCGCCCAGCGCCACCCGCTCCGGCGCAGCATGGCGATCTCTTCTTCCGAGGGGCGCCCCTCGTAAAAGATCTGGATCCGGTTGTCCCGGGCGTTATCGAGGACGCGCACCGCCTGCCCGTTTCTGGTAAAACGGACCTCTCGCGACGGGATCTCTTTCTCCTTGGATAGCCGTTCCAGGCGATCCGACAGGCGCCGGGCCTTCTCGGCGAGCTTCTGGCTATTCCAGCCCAAAAAGCGCCAGGACTGGGCCGCCACGGCGGCATCTTCCGGGGTCATGCCCACGCCTTCCAGCCGCGCCTTCTTCTCCTGAAACGTCCGGGCCTTGTCGTTTGCGATGGCCCGGAGCTGGTCCAGAGAGAACCGCATCCGGGTAAAATAATCCGCCTTGTTGCGGATCTCCTCGATCGCGTTGGGGTCGTCCGCCGAGACAAACGCCCGGCTCCGCACCTGCTGAACCGCACGAGCGCGGCTCTCTTCTACCTCGCGAACCACCTGCGCCGCGGAGGGTGGCGGCGGCGAGGCCCGCGGCGGCGTGGGCTGGTCCTCGTCCTCGTCCTGGCGTCCCCCGGCCGCTTGCTCGCGCTGGAAGAGGGCCGGCGCCGAGATATTGAGCGCCTGGCCGACCGGAACCGTCATAAGGCCGATCCCAAAAGGGCGACTCTTGCGCACCTCTTCGGGGGAAAGGATCCCAGGCGTGTTGATCCGCGCGCCGTCCGCCTCGTGCAAGTAAAAGGCAGTCGCCTGAAAGTTTATATAATCCAGCGCGCCAGCACCGGGCCGATCCTTCCACGAGGCTTGCAACGGATGGCCTGCGATCCGGAAAACCCGATCCTTGCCAAGCACGCCGATCGCCCGCAGCGTGCCCCGTACAAAGCCGCTCATGGTTTCCTTGACCTGGCGGTACTTCATGCCCTCAGCCGTGGCGCTACTGCGCACCGAATAAAGCACAGGCCAGAGCAGATCCACCAGATCGACGTGATCCCCCCCCATGCCCTCGACCGGGTCGTCGAGGTAAGCGATCACGTCATCGGCGATGCTTTCAACCTCGCTGTCTTCCGCCGCGATCCAGATCCCTTCGCCGATCTGAACAACCACGCCGCCCGCCCTCCGGGCTGCGGCCTGGGCCTGGGCGATCTCGGTCTGATCGTCCACGTTGCTCGCTTCGATCTCGGGGAAGTGCGAAGCGGCCTCGCTCCCCAGCGGCACCACCGCCCAGCCCTTGATCGCGCTGAACAAGTCCGGCGCAATGGACCACCCGCGCAAAACGTCGCCCTGCCATCGCACCGGCACCCCGAGGGCTTCGATCTCCGGCACCAGCGGCGCCGGCTCGATATCTTGAAAGAGCGCCCCCACCTGGCCCGCCTCGCTCGCAGGCCGGAACCCCTCGGCGGGCCGGAAGACCGGCGGCGGCGGAGGGGGCGGGGGAGGCGGTGGGGCCGCTTCCCTCGCCTTGATCGCCTCGGTATGCGCCTCGTCAGCGTCAGCCCGCGCTTTGCCCGCAAGTCGCCATGCCTCGTCAATCTTTGTTAGCGTCTCTTTGTCCTCTGGATACGCTCGAAAAAACGGATCCCGCCGCATCGAAAAAAGAACCTGGATCAACGCAGAAAGGGCACCATCTCCCACCATGGTACCCGTGACCCCTTTGGCTGGAAAGTTAGGGCCGGTTGCTTTCCACTGCCAAAAGGTCTCGCCCTTGATATCGCGTTTGGCTAGCTGGAACGTCCATCCCGGAAGAATCTCGCTCACCCTATCAAGCAAGCCCGGGGGCAGGTCCGACGAAACCAGCTCCCCACCAGCTCCCCAGGCACGGTTTTCGATCTGCACTGGCGGCGGAGGGGGGGCCGGCGGCGGAGGGGGCGGGAGGCTCGGGGGCAGCTCCACGGGGGGCGCAGGGGCCCGCGGCGGCGTGCCCTGCCACGCGCTCCCCAGGTCCACCCCGAAGAGTTCCCGGACAGAAAAACGGGCGTTGTCGGTGCGCTGGCGCTGCCAGGCCTTCTCGCTCGGCGCCCAGCGCCAGCCGCGCGACTTCAGCCGGGCCGCAAGCTCGCTCCCGATCCGATCGGAAAAGAAGAGCTGGATCCGGTTCTTCTCGGGGGAGTCCAGGATCCGCAGGTGGATCCCGTCGGGGAGCTCCGTCTCTGCCTCCACCTCGCCGCGGGCGCCTTCCTTCTGGAGCGCTTCGATCCGCTCCTCGATCCGCTTGCGCTCCTGCCGCAGATTCTGCCGCGAAAACTGGATCCGCGCCCACCCCCCTTGCGCCCCCCAGTCCGCCGCCACGCTCGACAGCCCCAGCTCCATGAGCCGGCGCTTTTTCGACTCGTAAGAGAGGCTCTTGTCGTTCGCGACCGCCTTCACGGCTTCCAGGTTCCGATCGCGCTCGTCGAGCTCCTGGAGCTTCGCCTGGAGCTGGCCGATCGCGTCGCCGGAGTCAGCAGAGATTGTCCGGGCCTCGTGAGCCACCGACGCCGTAAACTTCCGGTCATATTCCGCCAGCTCTTCCGCGCGCTTCCGCTCGGTCAAAAGGGCCTTCTCGTTGCGTGCCGTGGGGAAATTTGCCGGCCCCACCACCGCCGAGCTTGCCACGCGGCTGCGGGCCGCTTTCAACGCGAGGACGCGCGCCCGGTACCCTTGCTCGAAGGCCAGCACCAGCTCCCGGGCCCGGGCCTCGTCGTGACGCCCCGCGGCCATGGCGGCCATGGTCTCGATCCTCGCCAGGTAGGAGCGTTGATCCTCCTCGGCGCGGCGCTCCGGATCCCAGGAGGAGTTACGGTAAGCGCTGATCAAGGCGTCGCGGGGGAGCGGCGCCACGACGATCCCCAGGCGATCCAGCGTCGGGGTAGGCACCCCCCCAGAAACAGGCGCCGCGGGGGGGCTTTCCCATTTTGGGCCCTCGATTGTGGAACGTTTCTCAGGGGTTACGGGCGGAGGGGGGGGAGGGGGGGGAGCCGGTGGCGCCGCTTCCCTTGCCGCGTCGCGCGCCTCGAAAAACCCTGCCTCGAAAGCATCTTCTTCCGGGCTTTCGTCCTTGTAGCCGAGCTTTTTAGCCTCGTCCAAGACCCTCCAGTGGACCAGATCGGGGTCGCGCTGGGCGAGCTCGCGGCCCTTCTGGCGGGCGCCCTCGACCACGCTGGGCCGCTCTTCCGCGCGCTTTTCCGCGCGCTTCTTCCGGGCCGCAACGAGCTGCACCTTGAAGTGCTTGCGCGCCAGCCGGGCCAGGCGCTCAGGCCAGCCCGCCGCCTCCAGATCCGCCGCCGCCAAGAGCTCCTGATAGTGAGCAAACGCGATCTTGTACTTGTGGCCTTTCTTGACCGCATTGCCGTAGTTCGTCGTCGTCTCAAACGCCCCCGATCCAAAGGGCTCCAGGGCTCCGATCTTCTCAAAAAGAACAAGGATCGGCCTCAGTTGCCAGGGCGTTACTCCGAAATCCCGATCCGCGTCGTACTTCTCGGTCAGGGGATCCCGGTGAAACGGAGCGATCGATGAATAGCCCGGAAGGATATTGAAGATCAACAGGATCTGCCCGTCCGTCAGGTCATCCAAGGGCGAAGCGGCGGGCGCGGGAGGGGGGGCCGGTGGCGCCGGCTGGCGGCGAGCGGCCTCATACTCCTCGTTGCTGGCCAGCGCTTCCAGGGGCAGCCCCGGGGGCAGCGCCGCCAGCTCCTCGGGGGAGAGATCTTCCAGCTCCGCCGCCACGCTCTCCCCGCTCCGCTCGATC
>Ga0172365_10001200_pt1 | contig 18506 bp, 7 predicted proteins | sample LakKivSesite48cm_FD_114535 | JGI IMG/M metagenome (GOLD analysis project Ga0172365, IMG submission 114535) | Sediment microbial communities from Lake Kivu, Rwanda - Sediment site 48cm | ecosystem: Environmental > Aquatic > Freshwater > Lake > Sediment | place: Rwanda: Western Province, Lake Kivu... | reverse complement strand
TTGATAAAATCAAGATAAGATCTGGTAAGGGTACCGAAGGACATCACACAGTTATAGTCGTATTTTTTATGGGGTTTGATGGATACCCCTATTGAGTTGAAATTTTCATCGAGCATATTTGTACGGTGACCCAGATCGGGTATGCCCTCGTCTATCAGCAGGAGCATGACGATCTGGAGAGGACTGTGGTTACCATAATCACAGTTTTCTCCTACTGTCCTGTATTTCTCCAGAAGAGATTTGTACCGTTTGTTGAATCCCTTATGTCCTGCATACCCTGACTTACCTGACTGTATGGCATGTGAACGGGCAACATTATAAAGGTCTTTTTCAGGTCGCAGCAGGGGCAGGCCCTGTACCGACATAAGGTCATCGTAAAGGGACATGGTATAATTATTCGGTTTTGTCTCTGACATCTCGAGATATCTTTTCAGGAATGTTCTGGCAAACAACGATCCGTTGGTCCTTGCCAGGTTTGTCAGCAGGATAACCCTCTTTTCATCATCTGACAGGTAATCTGCATCCGCTCCCGTATTTGCCAATAAGATTACCGATGTATCCCACTCGGCATACTGACCTGTCTGTGCAAGGAGTGCTGACAGTGTCGGTCCAGGTAAAAAAAACAGTAATAACAGGAATGCCCTGATCATAAAGGTCCGGTAATTCTCGAACTCAAAGAAACCAAATTTCTTATATAATCGGATTGCTGTGGTATTGTCTTTATGTACTTCCAGTTTCACCTGTTTATGCTTTGTTTTCAGGTAGGCCATACATGCTTCAGCCAGCTTTGTACCCAGCCCTTTGTTCTGCCAGTCTGTCCTGATGCCGAAATGATGAAGGAACATTCTTCTGCCATCGCAGGTCATCCAGGATGAACCAATAATACTTCCATCCCGTTTATCAACCATAACCAGCAACCTGCCACCCATCCTCAGCGTTTCCTCTATCGTTTCCAGGTCATCTCCCCTTTCAGGATATGATAAACCGGTATCTTCCCAGAGCAGCTTAAGCTGGGTAAAATCATCGGGCAGGAAATCTCTTATAATGAATTGGTCATTCTCCATATTTCAATGCGGCAGAAGAGCCAGACCGGCCGGATTCATAATCCCGTACAGGAATCACGGACATCTGCTTTTTCATGTCATGTGGTACTTTAAATCGATGAATTGATGCCGGTTATTCTTCTCCGGTCTTAACGACATACAGCTGTCCGGTTTCGAACCGTATCACCTTTATCCGGTCTCCTTTATTGATATAACCAAACTCGGATTTGGCATCATAAAGTTCATCCTCAATGATAACTTTGCCTGAAGGCCTGAGGACTGAATCGGCTACACCGGTTTTTCCTACCATGGATTTATAGGATATATCCACCCCTACATATCCTTCCTTTGCCTCCAGGTCAGTATTCAGGGCCAGCTCTGAAAAGGTTTTGGATTGTGAGGTTAATAACCGTTTGCCAAAGTAAAGGGAAAGAATGAAGGACAGGAACATGCTGGTTATGACAATGACAAAGGACTTAAGCACCGCCATAAAAGCGACAGAGAATTTAAAATCAAAAACCACATTATCCACCAGTGCAAGGGTCAGTCCTGCGACAATCATGATTATGCCTGTGACTCCGGTCACACCAAAGCCCGGGATGACAAATATCTCAAGAGCAAGAAGGATCAGCCCGCCTATGAAGATGAGCAATTCCCAGTTTTGTGCCAATCCCTCAAGGTAGAGGGGGGCGAAGTAAAGGACTGCCGCCACTACTGCTGCTGCCAGCGGGAATCCTATGCCGGGAGTTTGCAGTTCAAAATATATGCCACCCACGATCAGCATAATCAGCAGTCCGCTGATGATCGGCTTGAGAAGGAATCCAATGACCCTGTCGATCCATGACATATGGTACTGCTCGATCGTATAATCTTTGATCCCGGCATGAGCAAGCACTTCACTGATGGAATTAGCCTGTCCCTCGCAGTATCCGTGTCGTATAGCCTCGTCGGTTGTGAATGTGAGCACTTTGCCTGTATCGATGATCCCTTCAATGTAAATTGACGGATCAACCATTGCTTCGGCAATTCTCGGGTCACGGCGCCACCTGATAATGGTATCCTGCCCGCTGATAATGGTATCTTTGCCATGCGCTTCTGCTGTGGCTCTCATGGTCGAGCGCATATAGGACTGGTATTTATCAGGAACGACCTCGCCCGTCTGGCTGACGACCGTAGCTGCACCGATGCTTGCCCCCGGGCGCATATAAATGCTGTCGGCAGCAATGGCTATGAGTGCACCCGCTGACGCAGCATTATTATCAATGAATACCAGGACAGGTATCGGGCAGTTAAGGATGACTGTCCTGATGGAATCAGCCGCGTCCACAAGCCCGCCATAGGTATTCATATGAATAAGTATATAATCTGCTCCTGATTTAATTGCATCATCAATACTCCTCCTGGTGATCCTCCAGACCGGGGGGGCAATGTTATCCATTATTTCGAGTTTATAAATAAGGATTTTACCGGAAGATTCCCGGGTGACCGGGCCGGCAACATCCTGTGCACCGGTAAGCAGGATAAACACTATCAGTAACCGGAAAATATTAGTTAAACGTGTATTCTGTTTCATGGTATGAATTATTCCCTATTCTGTCACTAAAATACTAAAAAATGAAATACCATAATTTATCTGAGAAGTACTGCAATTTTCTGTTAACTTTACTTTTTTAAAACCGATCAGTAATGGATCTTAATACACTTTCAGCTATCTCACCGATAGATGGCAGATACCGCTCAAAGGTTCAGGAACTGGGAGCTTACTTTTCTGAATTCGGACTGATAAAATACCGCCTGTATGTTGAAATTGAATATTTCATCGCCTTATGCCAGCTGCCACTTCCCCAATTAAAGTCCTTTCCTGATAAGATGTTCAACAGGCTGCGGGAGATATACCAGGAACTGAATCTTCAGGATGCCATGATCCTTAAAGAATATGAATCCGTCACCAACCATGACGTTAAGGCTGTGGAATATTTTGTAAAAAAGAAGTTCGAAGAGCTGGAGTTGCAGCAATTCAGCGAGTTTGTGCATTTCGGCCTGACATCCCAGGATATTAATAACACTGCTGTCCCGGCATCCTTAAAGGATTCTATGAATATTGAATATTACCCCCTTATGGACGGGTTGATTGGCAAGCTGGTAAAATTTGCTCGGGAATGGTCAGCTATACCTATGCTCGCCAGGACACATGGACAGCCGGCATCGCCTACACGGCTGGGAAAGGAGATACGTGTTTTCATTGAACGGCTGGAAATACAGCTTGCAGACCTGAAGCAGATACCTTTCTCTGCTAAATTCGGAGGTGCAACAGGTAACCTCAATGCCCATAAGGTAGCATACCCTGCGATAAACTGGATTGATTTCGCCAACAGGTTTGTAAACGAGATACTGGGATTGAAACGTTCGCAAACGACCACGCAGATTGATCATTACGATCAGCTTGCTGCCCTGCTCGATTGCTTCAGGCGTATCAATACCATACTGATCGATCTTGCCCGGGATATGTGGACCTATATATCCATGGAATATTTCAAACAGAAAATCGTTGCCGGTGAGGTAGGTTCGTCAGCAATGCCGCATAAAGTGAATCCAATTGATTTTGAGAATGCTGAAGGTAATCTTGGAATGGCAAATGCATTGTATGAGCATCTTGCTGCAAAATTGCCGATATCAAGGCTCCAGCGCGATCTTACCGATTCAACAGTACTCCGGAATATAGGAGTGCCCATAGCACATTCATTCATCGCTGTGAAATCACTGATGAAAGGTTTGGATAAACTTATTGTCAATGAGCAAAAGATCAAAGATGACCTGGATCATAACTGGGCCGTGGTGGCAGAGGCTATCCAGACAATCCTCAGGCGCGAGGGTTATCCCAGGCCTTTTGAAGCATTGAAACAACTTACCAGGACACACCAGGAGATCACCCGTGAGACATTATGGGCTTTTATCGACAGCCTTGATCTCGATGAGCAGGTCAGGAATGAGATCAAACAAGTCACCCCTCAAAATTATACGGGGTTCTGATATCCCGTAAACCGAATCACAGTTATCCATGAAAAATTTCCTGAATATTGCCCGGCAGATCCTTAATTACTGGCAATATGCCCTGCTGAACATTATTTTCAATATGCTGTCAGCATTCTTTGCCCTGTTCTCATTCATGATGGTCATTCCTTTCCTTAGAATACTTTTCCATACACAGGAACTGGTCAGTGAACCGATCCCATTTACTCTATCCCTTGAATCGGTACAGCATAACCTGAACTATTATCTTGGCAGGGTCATTAACAACCAGGGAGAGGCAGCAGCGCTGCTGGCAGTGAGTCTTATCGTTGTTATCATGAGCTTCCTGAAGAATGGATTCAAGTTTATGGCAAATTATTATGTTACCCCTGCACGCACAGGTGTAATCAGGGATATAAGGAATGAGGTTTACCGGAAGATACTGCAACTGTCACTCTCATACTTTACTGATGCCAGGAAGGGTGATATCATGTCGAGGGTCAGTATAGATGTCAATGAAATTGAAGTGTCTATCATGAGTTCCCTGGAAATGATCTTCCGTGATCCGATCACCGTGATTATTTTTCTCGTCTACCTCTTCAGTACCAGCTTTGAGCTGACAATTGTTGCCATCTTTCTACTTCCTGTCAGTGCCTATCTCATTGGTGTCATTGGTAAAAACCTAAGGAAACAATCACTCAGGCTTCAGCAGCAACTCGGCCTTATCCTCTCAGTCATCGAAGAAACGCTGAGCGGGCTGAGGATCGTAAAGGCGTTTAATGCGGAAAGGAAAATGTCAGACAGGTTTGTCGATGCCAATGAGACCTATACCCGCATTATGAACAGGGTTATCCGCAGACGGTTTCTTGCCTCACCACTGAGCGAATTCCTCGCCACCCTGGTGATGATGTTCCTTATGTATTTCGGTGCAATGATAGTACTCAACCAGGCGTCGGGCATGAAGTCGGAGGCATTTATTACCTACCTGGTGGTGTTCTCCCAGATTATCACTCCGGCCAAAGCTATTTCTACCGCATATTATAACCTTCTGAAAGGTCTTGCTGCCTATGATCGCATTAAAGCCATACTTGACCAGGAGGTGCATATTAAGGAAATGCCTTCACCGGTGAGGATCAGTGAATTCAAATCTTTCATTGAATATAAGGATGTATCCTTTAAGTATAATACAGAGCCGGTACTGAAAAATATAAGCATAAAGATTCATAAAGGACAGACTATCGCTGTCGTGGGTAAGTCAGGAGCCGGAAAGTCAACCCTGGTTGACCTGCTGCCACGGTTCATGGATCCTGATGAGGGCGAAATCTGCATTGACGGGATACCGATAAAAGAATTTAAGATGGATGACCTCAGGAAGCTCCTGGGGATCGTCAGCCAGCAGTCGATCCTATTTAATGACTCATTCTTTGGTAATATAGCCTTCGGGATGGACAGTGCCGGCGAAGAAGAGGTCATTACTGCCGCGAAACTGGCAAACGCTCATGATTTTATCATGGAGACCGGCGAGGGATATTATTCAAATATAGGAGAAGGAGGTAGTAAATTGTCAGGCGGACAACGTCAGAGGATTACCATCGCCAGGGCATTGCTTGCCAATCCGCCGATACTGATCCTTGATGAAGCCACGTCTTCCCTGGATACCGAATCAGAAAAACTGGTACAGGAAGCAATCAACCACCTCATGAAGAACCGGACCTCTATAGTGATCGCACACCGTTTATCCACTATCAAGAATGCTGATGAGATATATGTGCTGGAGGGAGGCGAGATTGTCGAGCAGGGTACTCATGATGAGCTGCTGAAGAAAAAAGGATATTATTCACGGTATCATAAATTGCAAATGTTCTAACCTCCAGGTATGCGGATCAGCGGATTCAGCATGGCTAAAAATGCTGCAAAGCTTTATTATCCCCTGAAGCAGGCAATAATGTCGGTATTGCCGGTAGTTGATGAATTTATTGTGGTAATAGGAGATTGTGATGAGGATGACCGGACAAGGGAAGAGGTGTCTGCCATTCGTAATAATAAAATCAAAATCATTGATACTGTCTGGGACCTTCAGAAATACCCGCGCGGCATGGAGCATGCCCATCAGACAGATATCGCTATGAGAGAGTGTTCGGGTGACTGGTTGTTCTACCTGCAATCAGACGAGGTGGTGCATGAAAAATACCTGCCTCATATAGTGCATATATGTGAAAAATACCTGGACAATAAAAATGTTGAGGGATTCCTTTTCAATTACCGTCATTTCTGGGGGGATTATGACCATTACCAGGATTCACATTGTTGGTACAGGAAGGAGATACGCATCATCAGGAATGATCCTGATATACATTCCTGGGAATCGGCCCAGTCTTTCCGGAAAATACCCGGTTTTGATGGAGTCAGTTACAGGCAGAAAAAAAACACCTTTAAATTAAAGGTGATCGGACTGGATGCATATATCTACCACTATGGCTGGGTTCGTCCACCCGTCCTTATGAAACAGAAGATCAAGGCTATAAATATCATTCATCAGGATAGGCAGAAGATTGATGCCCTTGAGAACAGTGGTGCCTTTACGGGAAATTATGACTATGGCCCTCTGAACAGGCTGCCTGTTTTTAAGGAAACACATCCAGGAGTCATGAAAGACTGGATCGCACAGTTCGACTGGAAGGATCAACTCAGGTATTCAGGTGGACTCAGTACGAACAGGCCCAAACATAAACATGACAAGCTGAAATTCAGGATCATATCATTCATTGAGAAAAACATGCTTGGAGGAAGGAGGCTGGGAGAATTTAAAAACTATATACTGGTGAAGAAATAAAAATCCATCCGATGGATTCCATCTGATGAAATTCATCCGAAGAAAATGATCCGAAAAAAATGATCCGATGAAAATGATCCGATCAGATTAGAAAACCAAATAAATGCACCACCATGAGCACCAGAACATTTTTAATCCTATTGTTTTTCCTTTTCACCAAGGTGATTGTTTCATACAGCCAGGTTTATGATTACTATAACCTGCAACCAATGGAGAAAGATGGTAAATACGGGTATGATCTTTTTTATAATATTAACCCTGACAATATTCTGATTGACTACCAGTTCGATGAAGCAGGGATGTTCTACTCACCCGGACTGGCAAAGGTAAAGAAAGACGGGGAATATGGTTTTATCGACAGTAGGGGTGAGGTCGTCATTGATTTCCAGTACGACGATGCCTGCTCATTCACAGGGGATTATGCCAGTGTCAAAAAGAATGGCTTATGGGGATTTATCAACAGTAATGGGAAGCAAGTCATTGATTTTCAATATGAAATGGGGTTTTCTTTTACCGAGGGAGCTGCCCCTGTAATGAAGAACGGCAAATTCGGATATATTGATGAGGAAGGAAATCCACTGACAGCCTTCATGTTCGACAAAGCCGGCAATTTTCTTGAGCATGTCGCTTTTGTGATGATCAGGGATCAGGTTTTCAGGCTGGAAAAGGATAAGTACCACCTGTTACAGCCCGTAGGGGGTTATGAAGAGTATGCATTCCTTGCAGGAGATGAGGTTGTTGCCGCTTTGAATATAGTTCATTCTGATGAAACCGGAAATGAAACGGGTAATTATGGATACAATGAAGTTGCTGCCATGCTTGGTCAGGGCGATGATTATTCCACATATCTGGAGGTCGGGAAGAATAAAAAAAATGAAACATCTGATATGCCCGTGGGAATGAGGTGGGCATTATACCGGACCACCGACCAGGTCAGATTATACGATACTGTTTTTACTGATCTCAGACAGTTTTCCGAAGGTTCGATAGCTGTACAACTGGGTGGCAGGTGGGGCTTCCTTGACAGGAACGGCAAAGCTGTGACCGGTTTCAGTTATGAAGATGCAGGTCATTTTTCCAATGGACTTGCAAACGTACGATCGAATGGCAGATGGGGATATATTGATCATAATGACAGGTTTGTTATACCACCAACATGGCAATATGCAGCACCATTTAAAGGTCAGTATGCATGGGTTGTACAGGACAACAAAATAATGCCTGTTAACAAGACAGGACAGGTATTGCCGGTCGGGATACTCCCATGGCTATTTAATTACCGGGAAAGACTGGCAGCAGTTAATATTAATGGCACCATGGGATATATAAATAAGGCAGGGGATATAGTTGTTGAACCACAGGTCGCATATGCCGGGGATTTTTACGATGGTAAGGCCAGTACATGGGACAGTAGCTGGTACCGGTACATCGATCATGAAGGCACACAGGTATTCGATGCCAGGTTTTATTCAGCTACTGATTTTTGCCAGGGAGGAGCAATAGTAGCCCGTGAATTCAGTTCTGACCGGGCAAACGGATATGACCAGCCCTTAATAATCTATTCGATCATTGACACCCTGGGCAGAACAATGAATGACTACCAGTTCACTGATATTAAGGAATTCCACCAGGGACTTGTTGCAGCATGCCCTGCAACCGTTAGTTTATTCAACGATATGTACTGGACAGGAATCAAATGGGGGTATTTCGACACCCGGGGAGAAGAAGCAATATCCATGATGTTTGATGAGGCAGGAGATTTCAGGGACGGATGTGCCCTCGTCAGTCAGGACGGAGCCTGGTTTTTTATAGGTTTTAACGGAGAATCGGTTTCGGATACATATTTTGAGTTGAAAAAAACAGGACAGCACATGCTTGCCGGCAAAATTACCGATGACTCTCTGAATACTGTTTATGCATTTGTTGACAGGTGCGGCCACCCACTGACAGAATGGTATGTGTCTATAGGCGAATGTCCCAACGGACAGTTCATTGCAGAGAGGACAGAAGGTGAAGGGAATTTGCAGTCTGCCCTGCTGAATGATTCCTGCCAGGTCATTTCTGACTATTATGATGCAATAAGCGTCTTTAATGATGCGATCTATAAAGTTGAGAAGACCGGTGAATCCAATCCTGTTTATGCATTTCTGGATAAGAACGGCGGCCTTACCTGTGAATGGCTGGCAGGAGAACCCGGCCAGTATACATCCGATCATCTGGTTGTCATGAAAGTTATCGGGGAAACAGAAGAATACAGGTATGCTGTTTTGAGCAGTTATACAGGCAGGATCACCAGTGAATGGTACACTAACATTGGTTACAATGAAAATGGTTTTGCGGTTGCAGAATTAAGTAATCCGAAAGAAGGAATGGAGTATGGGTATGCAGTGCTGGATGAATCAGGGAAAAGGTTATGTGACTGGGCAAATGATATCCCTGAGTTATATTATGGTTTTTTCATCATAGCTGTTGATAAAGGTTCCGAACTTTATACCAGATCAGGAGTCATGCTCAAAGCGTCCTATATTACTGTTTATGATATTTCCGAGGATGTGGTCCTTCTTGAAGCAGATAATTACTACAGGCATGTCGATCTGGTGGGGAAAGTGCTTCCCGGCAAATGGTCTGAAGCAGATATTTTTTCTGATGGAATGGCAGCTGTGAAGCAGAAAAAGGACGTCTACGGCTACATAGACCATTCAGGCAACCTGGTCATACCATACCAATTCACTATCGCAGAGCGCTTTTCAGAGGGACTGGCAGCTGTAGCGAATGATGATGGATATTATGGATATGTTGATAAAACAGGAAAGATGGTGATCGGTTTCCAGTTCGAATCGGCGGGCAGCTTTAATGAGGGACAGGCACTGGTGACGAAAGACTCGGAAGAGTTTTATATTGACAAATCCGGTAAAAAGATAGAATGACACAAAGGAGGAAAACGTTCTGAATTGTATATGGATATTAAAAAATCGTTTTGCCGCTTGCGGCAAAACGATTTTTTAATATCCTGAAAAGTTTAATATCTCAGATTAAACTCAACAGGTATCCCAGTGCTGCGCTGCCAGAAAGAATAAAAACACTGTTGATTTTCTTAAAGCTGAAGACAAGGATGAGGCTGACCAGGGCGATCAGGACAGTCCGCCAGCCGGTCAGGGTTTCCTTCCCCATGACAAGCATGACTGCAACGATGACAGCCACCGAAGCGACGTTGACTGCATCAAGGAAGGCGGAGAAAGCTTTTGAGCTCCTTATTTTTGGGATCAGCGGATTAAGCAGTCCGACAAATAACACTGCAGGCAGGAGGATGCCGGCTGTTGCCATCAGGGCACCCGTCAATCCCTTCATCTGCCAGCCGACGAAAGTTACGGAAGAAAATAACGGTCCTGGTGTGATTTGTCCCACTGCAATGGCATCAAGCAATTGCAGCCGGTTAAGCAATCCCCTTGTTACCAGCTCATTATCGAGTAATCCAAACAGTACATAACCGCTACCGAACCAGATGACACCGATTTTCAGGAATAATAAGAAAACAGTCCCTCCTGTCAGTGCAGCCAGAGTGAACGAAGGTACAGGCACCGATGCAATTAACCAGCTCCTAAGGCTTGTATCCGTTTCTGTCTTGTTCCTTTGAACGGTCAGGATTAGTGCCAGTAAGCCCGCTCCCAGCATCACCATGATATCGTTTATCCCTTCGAGGCAAGCGGCCAGGGCGACAGCACCCAGTACTGCCAGGGTGGTCGATTTGACAGCTTTCCTGCCAAGTGGTATGACAGCCCTGAGTATGATAGCCAATACTGCCGGCTTGATGCCGTATATATATGGCTCCACTTCCGGCAATGCTCCGTATTTACTGTACAACCAGGCAAGGATAAAGGTTATGAGGACTGCAGGAAGGATGAAACATATACCAGCCACGATCATACCCTTCCAGCCTGCTCTTTCCCTGCCAATATGCATAGCCATTTCCGTGCTGTTTGGCCCGGGTATGAGGTTGGTCGTCCCTGCCAGGTCAAGAAAATGTTCGTGGTTCATCCAGGTGCGCCGGTTGACAAACTCATCCTCAAACATGGAGATATGTACCGCTGGCCCTCCGAAAGCAGTACTGCCAAGCCTGAGAAATAAAAGTGCCAGCTCACGGAGATCCTTGTCAGTTTTCATTTTAGCAGGTTTGACCTGTAAAGGATTTTGTATATCCCCTGGCTTTCACACATGCAAAATACCTGGTGTGCTCGTGGTGCCTGTCCTGTTTATTTTTTACTTTTTCCCGGCAGCAGCCTGTCTGCAGAGAAACCTCCTCCACCGGCAATGACCAGGTAAAGCAGCAGCATGGTCATGGCAAAATCGGTGCGGTATGCATGTGCGAAGGACCAGAATCCGCTTTCAGTGAGTATCGGCCATTTGGTTGTGATAAAAGCAACGACCATAATAGTCAGCAGGGGTATGGATGCCAGGCGGGTCATAAGACCGGTCACAACGAGGAAACCGCAGATTATTTCAAAGCAGCCCGTGAAATAAGCCCAGAATTCAGCATTCACAAATCCGGCAGCCATAAATCTTCCGGTACCGTTGATGTCAGGCAAGATAAACTTCTGCAGGCCTTCCGAGAGAAATATCAGTCCCACCGTCAGTCGGATAATAAGGGCAGGTAAACTGTTTGTTGAAAGAAGATTTGATTTCAGCATGGTCACGAAATTAACGTTCAGGATTTGTTTTGAATGCAAAATTATTAAAATAACCTTTCGTACAGCTGAAATAAGTAACCGGAGTAGTCGTTTACCCTGTCATACTTCAGTAATGCTCGAAAAATAAATGATGCCGGCAGGCAGATGTTTTGCCGGCATCACTGTTACCACATTGGGAGTGTTAGTGCTGTATGATGAACTTTTGAACAATCATTCCTGATACAGTCTGCAATCTGACCAGGTACATCCCGTTATCCCAGTCTGAGCTGTTCATCTCGTACACATGACGGCCGTGATCAAGGGGCCTGTTCACCAGTGACCTGAGTTTACTACCGGCAATCGAATAGATTGTCAGCTCCGTATACCCGGATTCAGGTATGTTGAAAACCAGGTAGCATATATCATCCGAAGGATTGGGATAACATTGCAGGGTCAGGACTTTATCCTTAAAAGGATAGCTTATGAACGAAGGTGATCCGACCACCACGCTGTTACAGGAGGTACTTTGCTCACCCGACACATCGTCATAAACGGTCAGGCATACTTCATAGGTTCCGGCAGAACTGTAAATATGGGTCGGGGTAGTGGTGGTCGAGTCGTAGGTGCCATCCCCGAAGCTCCATTTATATTTACTGGCATCTCCCAATGACACTCCTACATAATCCACCGGGTAACTCTCTGCCTTCAGTTCAGTGCTGTCGATGGTATAACCAAAGCCTGCCATCAGCCTTCCTTCCATTTTCACATTTACAAGGGCAAAGGCATCACTGATACAACCTGTTGATTCTTTCATTATCTGTTGCCGTGTGACGTAATACCCCGGTTCGGCAAAAACATTTGCAGGGTTTCGCAGATAGGAGGTATTTCTATCCCCAAATTCCCAGAACCAGTGATCCGGTTCACCAAATGATTTATCTATATAATTAACCTGCAGGGCATCATTATCAACAGTATAAATAAACTGGGCCAGGCAATTACCGGCTGCCGGGACGCCTGCAAAAACATATTTGCAGGTGGTGTTCTGAACATTTGAAGCCGAATAAACGGTCAGGCAGACATTATAGATACCTCCACTGGAGTATTGATGACTCGGATTACTAAGTAATGAAGTATATGTATCACCAAAGTTCCAGAACCAGGTAAGGTCATCGCCGAGCGATCTGTCGGCAAATGATACAGTATGAGTTGCTTCATCGGTCTGGTAGATGAAATCTGCTTCACAATCGATTCCCTGGCTGCCAATCAGGATAACCTTCCCCTTGTAATCCATACAACCGGAGAGTTCATTGAATGTGCTCAGGCTTACTTTCTGATAACCCGGGAATGCAAACTGGTGCACAGGATCTTTTTCGGTTGATATTGTACCATCGCTGAAGATCCAGTAATACCTTATATTGCTGCCTAATGACTGGCAGGTGAAATAGGCGATATTAGTAAGGGAATCCACAAAGACTGTGAAATCTGCGCTGCAATCCACATAGCCAATCTGTACCTGGGCTGACAGGTTATCCATACAGGTACCTGAGGAATCTGTGATGGTAAGGGATACCTGGTATAGGCCGGGATTGGAGTACTCATGTGCCGGGTCTTTGGAGGTTGAGGTGTACCCATCCCCGAAGGTCCAGAAATAATCCTTTATATGGCCCAGTGAATTGTCACCGAGGGTGACCGTCAGGCTGTCAGGATCGACTGAATAGCTGAAAAGTGCTTTACATTTAACCTGTCCTACCTGTATCAGTTGGGCATGGAAATCGGTACAGTTGGTAAGGGTATCCCTTACCGAAAGACTGACCAGGTAGTAACCAGCCCTGGTAAACTGGTGAATAGGATTGACCTGAGTACTTGAAGTTCCGTCGCCGAAGTTCCAGGAATACAGATGCACTGTTCCTGTGGAGAGGTCGGTGAAGTTGACTGTCATGGTAACAGGGTCGACGAAGTAGTTGAATGCGGCATTCAGGTTACAGGGCAAGGTACCCACCTTTAGAACCTTGCATTTCCCGGTGAACCTTCCTGTATTTTTATTCCTGACTGACAGGCATACTGTATAAACTCCCGGATTTTTATATATATGAGAACTGTCTTTTCCGGTATAAACACTTCCATCACCATAGGTCCAATAGTAATCCATGATATTTCCCAAAGAATTATTGGTAAAGGTAACTTTCAGGGTCACCGGATTGATGAAGCAGCTGAAATCAGCTACAAGAGGAACAGAACCTATATTAATATCCCTGCATGCTTCCGACAGGCATCCGGTAGTTTCATCCAGAGTGTACAGGCACACCGGATAAGTGCCGGCTTCCTGAAATTTATGGTCCACATCCTGTTCGGTAGAAATATTACCATCCGCAAAATTCCAGTACCAGGAGGTTACAGCACCTTTGGTATTATCGCTGAAATGCACAAGCAGGCTGTCAGATGGATCTACATAATAGGTGTAATCTGCAATACATTCAGGTAATCCCACTTCAATCATTTTGCAGACCTGGTAGGAACAATCGGAAATATCGTCGTATGCATTCAGGCAGACTTTATAACGGCCCGGATGGGAATAGTTGTGTGTGGGGGAAGGAACGGCTGAGACAGTTCCATCTCCGAAAGACCAGAAATATTCATATTCAGATGTGGATACATTCAGGCTGACCTCCTGGGTGAGGGTATCAATGGTATAGGTAAAATCAACGGTAATATCGCACGTTTGTACCTGCGGTCCTTTAATTTCAACAGATACGGCAAGTGATCTGCTTTTCGAATCGTTAATTGTAACTGTGTATGTCCCCTCATAGAGGAAGTTTATATCCTGGGTGAAAGCGCCCGTGTTCCAGCTATAAAAGTAAGGCGGCGTACCGCCTGATACGCTCAGGTCAATCCAGCCATCATGCCCGCCAGGGGTTGAGACATCGTTCAAAATATAGCCGGCCGTCAGTTTAGCGACCGTGGTGTCAGTTATTAAAATGACTTTTTCATCAATACTGGCAGGCAGGCAACCTGGTTTAACCGATTGGTATGCAGTAACAGTAGCCATTCCCGGACCTGTGATATAAAGCATATCCCCTTGTATCTTCACGACGGTAGTATCGTTTACACTGAAATGTACCGGCAGGCCTGAAGGGCTTGTGGCATGGAGCATGAATGGTGGATCACTAAAGTCCCTTGTCTGTGGAAGATAAAGTGTTACAGATTGTGGAATGGGAAAATAAAGCGCACAAGTATCAAATAATGCGCCGGCAAATTGCTCCCTCAGGGTCGACTCATGGTCAAGATATCCCGAATTCAATTCTTTAACAGCGTAGTCACTGCCCCAACGGACAAGGTCGAAGAAACGGTGACCCTCCATGGCCAGTTCAAGCTTGCGCTCGAAACGAACTGCTTCCCTGGCATACTGCTGGTTGGGGAATATATATAATCCAATCTGATAATTAGCTGCGTCCTGTGTTCCGTTTTTGACATGAGAAACTCCTGCACGGCTTCTTATCATGTTTACATACACTAATGCTTTATTCAGATCGTTAAGTTCAACTGCACATTCAGCTGCCATGAGCAATACATCAGCGTACCGCATCAGGTTAAAGTTGAGCTCACTCCCCGGAGCCCAGCCTCCTACTGTACCTGTACGTCCGGCCTGGACATCAGCCGCTCTGTAAACGTTTTTTATGGGCGAATAAGGGCCACCGTATTGCTGGTCCCTTATCCAGTCTTTTCCGGGGTGGATACCCCAGTCGAGGTACGGAATTCCGCGCCTGCCTATGGTCCAATCCAGTCGCGGATCAATAGGAGTAACTGTATCAGGCATGAAAAAATCCCAGGACTCAATACCCTCATCATTAGAAAGATCGGTATCATTAAAAGGAAAAGTCTCGTGTAAGGGATCAAACAATGGCAGTCCGTTCTCATCAACCTTGTAAGAGTTTACCAGGCTCTGCGAGGGTTGGAAAAATCCGCAGCATCCGCCGGGACCAGATCCGTACGGATAGGCCAGCATATAACCCGGATTAGCTCTAACACCGTCCAGTTTGGCTTGCTGTGCAAATACGGATTCTGTGCTGTTATTGTATTGTATATTAAAATTGTCTTCAAAATGAGGAAGCAATGCATAACTCTCCCCGCTTGTGGTTTTCCCGCTGTTGATCACTGCGTCGAACTGAACCTTAGCCTCGATATATTTTTTCTGGTAAAGCAATAGCTTTCCATAAAAAGCCCTGGCAGCCGAAATATTTGGTTGTCCGGGAGAAGCGGAAACATCAGGCAGGCCATCGATGGCTTCCAGGAAATCATTTCCTACCTGAGTCCAGATGGGGAAATCATTTGGGACAGGAGTGTCATGCAGCATATTTGTCTCATCAATCCATGGCAGCCTCGGTCCGAATACCTTTATCAGTTCAAAGTAGTAAAAAGCCCTCAGAAATCTTAGTTCGGCCAGCATAGGTTCAGCGGCAACAAGGTCCAGGGAGAAACTATCGATAACTGCAGTGATTGCATCATTACACCGGGCAATTCCTTCATACATGGCATTCCATTTGTAAAGGTTATATAAGTTCATCGTGTCTGACTGATAAGCCTGAAGCGGTATAATCGCTGGTTGATCTCCGGGATCACTACCTTTGTTGGCATCACCCCCTGCAATGCTACCATATATCCAGTTATTCGGATCTGCGCCAAACCAGTACCTAACCCATTCAGGAATAAGTAAGTCGTATGCGCTGTTCATTGAAGCATTAACGCTTATCGTTGTGAAAGTAACCACATCGCCGTAGATTGTATCGGAAGGATAAAGCACAAAGGTACGGGCATAATAAGTTGTGTTAGGTTTCAGATGACCTGTAATGGTACTAAATACTCCCGGATAGGTACCATCGGTATGAGCGCTGTCGGCCAGTGTCGGCACGGGATGTTTAGCCCAGCACATCCCATGTGAGATCATAGGTGTGGTCCCGTCAGCGATAATTTCACGGGAGTAGGAAAAATTGGTTGCATAAGCCCGACTGAAGGTGAAAGTGTCGATAAAGCCTTCCACACCGGGTTTGGTAGCCTGGTTCACAGGATTATTAACAGCCGTTGAGAGGAGGTATTTTTCATTTCCTGCATTTCCGTCATAGTCAATAACCATGGCACGGTAAAGTGTACTGGGCTCCAGTCCGGTAATGGTATCGCTGTCAGCCGTACCATTGTAAACACAATACCATCCGGAAGTATCTATCTGGCTTCCGAGGCCAAATTGAGAATTGGCGATATAGGTCATGCTATCACTGGGATGAGCACTTCCGGTATCGCCTTTTTTCATGAAAACAATTCTTGCACTTCCACTACCGGCCAGCCAGGATAAGCTCACCTGGCCCGGTTGAACATAATAAAAATTTATATGAGAAGCCTGTGTGACCGGATAAGCTGTAATTGTGATAACTTTTTCATTGGTACTGGCCCACATACAGGCTGGATTAATTGACTGATATGCAGTGACAGTAGCTGTTCCCAGACCTGCAATATACAGCTTGTCGCCAGTGATTTTAACTACTGAGGTATCGCTTACGCTGAAACTTACAGGCAGGCCTGAAGGACTGGTAGCATGCAGACTGATGGCTGAATCGGCAATGTTCTTTGTTGTAGGAAGATAGAGGGTAACCAATTGTGGAATGGTAAAGTACAACTGGCATGTGTCAAACACAGCACCGGAAAATTGTGTTCTGTGAAACGATTCATGACCAAGATATCCCAGATTCAATTCTTTTTCCGCATAGTCTCCGCCCCATCGTGCAAGGTCGAAGAAACGATGGCCTTCCATGGCCAATTCAAGCTTGCGCTCAAAACGAACTACCTCCCTGGCATACTGCTGGTCAGGGAATGACGGGTAAGGTGCAACCTGGTAATTCGCTGCATCCTGCTCTCCGTTTTTTACATGAGAGACTCCTGCACGGCTTCTTATCATGTTTACATAGCTTAATGCCGTAGGCAGATCGTTAAGTTCAACTGCACATTCAGCTGCCATGAGCAATACATCAGCAAACCGCATCAGGTTATAGTTAAGCTCACTCCCCGGAGCCCAACCAAAATTCAGGCCTGCGTGGCCTGACAATTCATCAGCTTGTCTGTAAACATTTTTTATGGGCACATAAGGACCGCCAAAATTCTGGTCCCTGATCCAGTCGGACCCGGGATTAATACCCCAGTCAAGGTATGGAATTCCACGCCTGCCTACTGTCCAGTCCAGACGGGGATCGAGAGCAGTAACTGAATCCGGCGTAAAGGATTCGCCCGAAAGAATACCGTCATCATTTTTAAGATCCTCTGAATTAAAAGGGAAGGTCTCATGTAACGGATCAAATAACGGTAGCCCGTTTTCATCAACCTTGAAAGAGTTCACCAGGCTTTGAGAAGGCTGGAAGAATCCGCAACATCCTCCGGGAGCCCCTGATCCGTATGGATAGGCCAGCATATAACCCGGATTGGCCCTTGAACCATCAAGTTTGGCTTGTTGTGCAAATACCGATTCTGAACTGTTATTGTACTGTATATTAAAGTTATTTTCAAAATAAGGCAGTAATGCATATTCTTCTCCACTGGTGGTTTTTCCGCTATTAATCACATCGTTGAACAGGGCTATCGCTTCTTCATATTTCTTTTCATAAAGTAGAAGTTTGGCATAAAAAGCCTTTGCAGCCCATACATTAACATCACCGACCCAATCAGAGACATCAGGAAGGCCATCAATGGCATTTTGAAAATCATTTTCCACCTGGCCCCAGACAGGAAGATCGTTCGGAACCGGTGTATCGTGCAGCATATTGGTCTCATCAATCCACGGCAGCTTCGGTCCGAATACCTTGATCAGTTCAAAATAGTAAAAAGCCCTCAGGAAATGCAGCTCGGCCAGTTTGATTTCTCTGGTAGACGGGTCCATTGAGAGGCTATCGTTCACAGCTATGATTGCATCATTACACC
>Ga0172365_10001199_pt1 | contig 18516 bp, 14 predicted proteins | sample LakKivSesite48cm_FD_114535 | JGI IMG/M metagenome (GOLD analysis project Ga0172365, IMG submission 114535) | Sediment microbial communities from Lake Kivu, Rwanda - Sediment site 48cm | ecosystem: Environmental > Aquatic > Freshwater > Lake > Sediment | place: Rwanda: Western Province, Lake... | reverse complement strand
TGAGATGCGAGCGATCGCTGAACCGTACATCAGGCGGCGGGCCATGAGACACCTGGAAAAGGGGCGGGTGGTCATTTTTGGCGCGGGTACTGGCAATCCCTACTTCACTACGGATACTGCTGCTGCCCTGCGAGCGATGGAAATTGATGCAGGGGCCTTGCTCAAGGCAACCAAGGTAGACGGTGTATACGACCAGGATCCAATGATTAACCCCCATGCGCGCCGCTTCGACCACCTCACTTACATCGAGGCACTCAACATGGGCGTCAAAGTGATGGACAGCACCGCCCTGTCGCTGTGTATGGACAACGACATGCCCATCATTGTCTTCAAGTTGGCTGAACCAAATAGCATCGAGCGGGTCGTCTGCGGGGAACCAATTGGGACCGTCATCAGCCGTTGACTAGGGGAGGAGAGTGATGATTGCCGACACTTTGAAAGAAGCAGAAATCAGGATGAAAAAGGCAGTCGAAGCGCTGCGAGAAGACCTTATGGCAATCAGGACCGGACGTGCCTCCCCCGCTCTTGTGGAGCGCTTGCGGGTGGACTACTATGGTACCCCCACACCGCTTAACCAACTAGCGGCCATCTCTACACCAGAGCCAAGGCTCCTGGTTATCCGCCCCTGGGATCCGAGCGTCATTGGCGAAATTGAGAAAGCCATTCTCAAATCCGAACTGGGGCTGACCCCGAACAATGATGGCGTGCTTATCCGTCTGCCTATTCCACGCCTGACTGAGGAACGAAGGCGAGAACTGGGCAAGGTCGTGGGGCGGCGTGTGGAAGAGGGGCATATCGCTGTCCGTAACATCCGGCGGGATGTGCAGGAGGACCTGCGCGCTCTAGAGAAGGAGAAGCTCATTACAGAGGACGAGCTTCATGAGGGCCGAGAAAAGCTGCAAGATCTACACGACAAATACATCGCTCAGATGGACGAGATTGGCCAAGCGAAGCAGCAAGAGATCCTAGAGATTTAGGAGTTCAAAATGGATAGCGCGGGACAGGGAGTGGTACTAAAAGGTGAGTTGCCTGTGATCCCGCAGCACATAGCGATTATCATGGATGGCAACGGCCGCTGGGCTCAGCAGCGTGGCCTTCCGCGCTTGGCCGGACATCGGGCGGGGACCGAGAACCTGCGGCGAATCATTCAGGCTTGCGCGGATTACGGCATAAAGATATTGACGCTCTATGCTTTCTCTACCGAGAACTGGGCCCGGCCTCGAGAAGAAGTGGAAGGACTGTTGGCCTTGCTGTCCCAGATGATAGACCGGGAGTTGGAGAATCTGCGCAAGAACGGTGTGCAGTTGCGACATCTTGGTTCGCTGGAGGGCTTGCCTCCCGATCTGCAGAGCAGAGTCCGACAAGCGGTTGAAATGACAGCCACCAATGATCGGTTGATCATCAATGTGGCTCTGAACTATGGTGGGCGGCGGGAGATTGTGGAGGCTGTGCGACGGGTCATGAGAGACGGCTTGCCGCCTGAGCAGGTGACGGAGCAAACCTTGGCTCGCTATCTGTACACCGGCGACTTGCCGGATCCTGACCTGGTCATCCGCACCGCAGGCGAGATGCGCCTCAGCAATTTTCTCATCTGGCAAGCTGCTTACGCCGAATTCTATTCTACACCTACCTACTGGCCTGACTTTAGCCCTGAGGAACTGTACAAAGCATTGGTCGCCTACGGTCAGCGGACCAGAAAATTCGGGGGGCTGCCCGGCTGACGAATGGAGATCCCAATGACCAAAGGCCTTACATTTGGCCATTTGGGATTTTGTTACTGGCTTAGGAGCATATCCGTCATGCTCAAGCAGCGTGTTTTGAGTGCCATTGTCCTGATCCCTGTGGTCCTGGGCGCAACTTATGCCGGGGGTCCCTGGTTTGCTGCCCTTGCGGCTTTAGCTGGTCTGTTAGCGGGGTACGAATTTTACCATATCATGCGCAATGGCGGCCATAAGCCATCTTATGTTGCTGGCTTGGCACTAATTGCTGTTTTCTTGCTCGACGCTTACTACCCACAATATGCGATATGGCGATGGGGCATAGCGGCTGTGGTCATGCTGTCAATGGTATGGCAGATTCTCAGGACGGATACAAAGGGATTCTTGACCAGTTGGGCGCTCATGCTAGCTGGCGCAGTGTATATCGGTGGACTCTTGGGGCATATGATTGCCCTGCGCAATCTCTCGCAAGGATTTGGATGGCTCATGCTGACTTTTGCCGTTACTTGGGTTTGTGACACGGCAGCATACTTTGCTGGGTCCTGGTGGGGAAAACATGGCTTTTTCGTGCACATCAGCCCCCACAAGACATGGGAAGGCGCAATTGCCGGTTGTCTGGCTGGGGTGTTGATCACGCTAATTGCCGGGTATTGGATGGGTCTGTTGCTGTGGCAAAGTCTCGTTTTGAGCATCGCACTGGTTCTGGGCATCACCTTTGGTGACCTGGCAGAATCGCTGCTGAAGCGCCAGATAGGAGCCAAGGATTCAGGTACACTGATCCCTGGTCACGGTGGCATGCTGGACCGCATAGACAGTCTGTTGTTTGCCGGGGTAATTGTGTACTATTTTGTAGTATGGGTAGTCAGGTAGGGAGAACAGTTAACGGTTAAAAGTTTGAGCATTGACCACAACTGGTAACCGATAACGGAGTTTGAGTGATGTCACAGAGCTGGATAACATCAGCCCTTTCGCTAGGCAATCTTGTTCTTGCTTCAGCCAACGTGATCATTGGCTTTTCGCTGTTAGCCTACATTCTGACCAATAACTTCCGCAGCCCAGTTGCACGAGCCTTCTCTGCGTTGCTCGCTTTCATCACCGTGGTCTATGTAGGCGACATACTCGTCACCAATGTTATTTCCCAACCGCTGACATTGTTTTGGTTGCGCTTCCAGTGGTTGGGCATAGCCTTCGTACCAGCCGCTTGTCTCCACTTCTCCGACGTGTTGCTGCAAACGACCAACGACATATCATCTAGGCGTCGCCTTGCTGTCACCGGCAGTTATGCCTTGGGGTTAGTGTTCTTTGTTCTGGCCGCGGCCACTGACCTGGTAGTGCGAGATGGCATAAGTCTACACTGGATTTCGCACCTGGCCCCAGGGCCCTACTTTGAAGTATTCACAACCTACTTTTTTGTTACCGTTTTTGCGGCTGTGGTCAATGTATTCAGGGCACGCCAGCGCTGTTTGACCTCGACCTCGCGACGGCGCATGACCTACCTGACGATCGCCATCATTGCACCAGGCTTTGGAGTTTTCCCTTACCTGCTAGTGGCTACCATGTCAAAGCTCCTGTCCCCAGACGCTGTTTTTGCTCTTTCCCTCGTCGGCAATATAGCGATTGCTCTCATGACCGTCCTCAGCGCTTACACCGTCGCCTATCAGGGTGTGTTCATGCCAGACAGGGCGATTAAGCACAACCTAATTCACTATCTGCTGCGGGGGCCATTGGTTGGTTCGGTGGTGCTCTTCCTCATGCTTGTCATACCGAGAGTAGAAGACATACTGGGTTTGCCCCGTGACACAGTGCTCATCTTTGCCGTGATTATTGGCATTGTACTCCTGCAGGTGGCAATCAACCTGGCCAAACCTTATATTGATCGGCTGATCTATCGCAACGATCGCGAGGAGGTGACATGGATAGCGCAACTGGACAGCCACCTTCTGACCAGCACTGACCTCGCGCAATTGCTGGAGAATGTGCTCATCGCTTTGTGCGACCTGCTCAGAGTACGTAGCGGTTTTGTGGTGGCCATGCAGGAAGGTGCGCTCGAGGTTCAGGTGTTCTGTGGCCCGCGCGAAGCGGCAAGCCAATTTCTCAAGGAATGCGACTGGCATGACTTGCTGCCTTCGCTCGGGCAGAACTCGGGTCAGCGTGGGGAATTGCACAATGAGGACTTTGTCTCAAGAAATGGTTATTGGCTTTTGCCGCTGCGCGGTAAAGACAGAAAGTCCACGCTTGGTATTCTAGGTGTCGAGGCCAGCGATGGGAAGCCTGCTCTGACGCTGGAAGAACTGGCTATTGTAGCCAGGTTTATAGGTCAGGCTGAACTGGCTCTGGAGGATATGCACTTGCAGCAGGGGGTTTTTGGGGCCCTGCGGCAAATTGTCCCGGAGATTGAAGAGATTCAACGTTGGCGCAGTGCATCGTTCTATCCTGCACCGGCTCGACTTGAGCGACTGGAAAGCAACCCGGTCTATGCCCCTGATTTCCCCAAGGTAGTTAGGGAGGCGCTTCGCGACTACTGGGGAGGGCCGCGCCTGATGGACAGCCCCCTGATGCGCACACGGCTTGTCCGCCAGGCCCTGCAGGAAAACGATGGCATACCAACCCGTGCCTTACGTGCTGTATTGGGAGCAGCAATCGAACGCTTGAGGCCGGCAGGCGAGCGCAGTATGACCGCCAGCGAGTGGGTGGTCTACAACATCTTGGAAATGAAAGTCATTCAGGGGCGACCCATCCGCGAGATTGCCGACCGCATGGCGATCAGCGAGTCCGATTTCTATCGCAAACAGCGGGTGGCGATTGAGCAACTGGCCAAGACCCTGGTAGCGATGGAGCTGGAAAAGACGGCATCGCCCTCATAGGGGGCGTTCGATGTTATAGAAAGGCTCGATTTGTCACCTTTACGAGGTGGGTGGTATAATCTTCATCGCTTGCCCTTCAGAGTGACCGGCGGTGACCCGGCACCTGTGCGTGCGGTCGCCGTTGGGCCTTTGCAGTGACAGCAGATAGTCTACATAACACAAAGGAGGAAGAGGAATGGCTTTCAAGATCACCGAGGATTGCATTTCCTGTGCTGCCTGTGAGACGGAATGCCCAAACGAGGCCATCAGCGAGGGGGAAGAGATCTTTCTCATTGACCCTAACAAGTGCACCGAGTGTGTGGGCTTTTATGACACGCAACAGTGCGCGTCCGTATGCCCGGTAGACGCTTGCGTGCCGGATCCGGACCACAAGGAGACGAAAGACCAACTGCTGGCCAAGTTCAAGAAATTGCATCCCGACAAGGAACCCAAGTAGTTGCCAGCTTGCCGCATGGTGGAGGTCTAGAGTCTACCGGCCCCAGTAATCTTTAGGGACGCGGAACTCTATGTCCTGACCGAAGGGTTACGGTTGAGTTTTCTCCCTTGGTGGAGCCCTCTCCTGCGAAGGGTTGTTGACCAGTCGCATGGTTGGGCTCCATCTTTTTTCAGTCCATGCTGCAGAGGTACTGAAACCTGCGCCAGGGGTAGTAATTGAGGGTACTGTGTCTGCATTCGCCAAGTTTGCCGAACTGGGAGAAAAGTTGGAGGCTACACGCGCACGCAAGACTATGGCAGCGTTGGTGGCGGATTACCTGCGCTCACTGTCTGAAGGTGAAATTGCCCCGGCGGCGCGCATGGTCATTGGTCGCGTTTTTCCTGAGTGGCGGGGCCGGCCACTGAATCTGAGTGGTGCAGCCGTGGTGCGCGTAGTGAACCAGGTGGTAAAAACGACAGCCGAGCAACGCCAGAGGATTGCCAGTGAGGCCGTGGATTTCGGGTACAGCGTGCAGATGATGTTTGAGCGCGGGACGCGTGCACATATGCACGGTGCTCCCCTCACGTTGGCAGAAGTATGGCGTGCCTTCCAGGGCATCGCTGTGACCAGCGGGTCAGGTTCACGTCAGCGCAAGGACGAGATTCTGCGCGAACTCCTGCAACGTGCTACATCACTGGAGGCGAAGTACATCGTCAAAGTCGCGGTGGGAGAAATGCGGCATGGTGTGAGCGAGGGCTTGCTGTTGGAGAGCATCGCTCTGGTGGCGGGTGTGCCTTTGGAATTGGTGCAAAGGGCCAACATGCTCGTTGGGGATGTCGGGGCAGTGGCTGAAATTGCTTTGTGCCAGGGCCGTGCCGGGCTGGAGCGCAGCAGCATAAAGCTTGGGCAGCCAATCAAACCGATGCTGGCCCAGACCGCCACATCGGTCGCAGAAGCGTTTGAGTTGCTTGGACCGCAGCTTGCTTTAGAGTACAAGCTGGATGGCGCGCGGATGCAAATCCACAAGACCGGCCAGCAGGTGTGGCTTTTCTCACGTCACCTTTCTGACCTGACCATGAGTTTGCCCGAAGTGGGAGAGGAGGTCATACGGGAAGTCGCCGCATCTGCGGCAATCCTGGAAGGAGAGGTCATCGCTGTGGCAGAGGACGGCCGGCCATTGCCTTTTCAGCACCTGATGCGGCGGCTGGGGCGGGTACGTGACATTGAGACCATGCGCGAACACGTGCCAGTAAAACTCTACCTCTTTGACCTGCTGTACGCCGATGGCATGGTGTGGATTGACCGGCCCTACTGCGAACGCTTCGAGAAGCTGCAACGTGTGCATGGCAACATATCGCTTGTAGAGCGGTTGTTGCCTTCCTCAATGGCCGAAGGCGACGCCTTTCTCGAGGCGGCGCGCATAGCAGGGCATGAAGGGGTCATGGCCAAGAAACTGGGCAGCCCCTACACGCCGGGCGTCCGTGGCCGTCACTGGCTCAAGATCAAGCCGGCGGTCACGCTTGACCTGGTCGTCGTTGCGGCCGATTGGGGCTATGGCCGTCGCCACGGCTGGCTTTCCAACTATCATCTGGCAGCACGGGACGAAGAGAGCGGCGAGTTGCTCGAAGTGGGCAAAACATTCAAGGGTCTGACTGACGAAGAGTTCCAGCGCATGACCGAACGCTTGCTGGCTTTGAAGGTCAGCGAGGCATACGGAACTGTATTTGTCCACCCGGAAGTGGTGGTGGAGGTGGCCTTTAATAACATCCAGCGTAGCCCGCAATACAAATCGGGCATGGCCTTGCGCTTTGCTCGCATCGTCCGTTTCCGGCCAGACAAGGCAGCCGCCGAAGCAGATACCCTCCAGACTATGCGTCGCCTGCAACAAGCGGAGAAGTAAAAATCCGTTTGTTCACCTCAGAATTTGTTAAGCGCATTCGTGTGCCGCTGCTGATGGAGGAGAAATTCCATCTGCCCATGTCCCCATATACCCCTTTGCGTCGCCATTTGGATTGGTGTACAATGAGCACATGGGAGTGAAAGGCAAGAGTTTAGACGATAAGAACCCGCTGTGATACAAGCGCACTTACGGAAAGGAGCGGATAAGATGAAGACGAAGAAGTTCACGATTTTGCATTCAAATGACATGCACGGTGACTTCCTAGCCGAGTTAAAAGGGGCAGAAGGCCATCTTGTCGGCGGGCTGTCAATGCTGTCTGGCTATATTAACAAGGTACGGAAAGAGGAGGAAAACGTCCTGTACATCATCTCCGGCGACATGGTGCGGGGGTCGCTGATTGACTCGGAATACAGAGGCATCTCGACCATCGAGATCATGAATTACCTGGCACCCGACGTTGTAACGCTGGGCAACCACGAGTTTGATTACGGACTGCCTCACCTGCTATTCCTGGAAAAGATGGCGAACTTCCCCATCGTGAACGCTAACTTGTACATCCGCAAATACCAAAAGAGGTTGATGCGTCCATACCTCATCGTAAACAAAGCAGGGTTTGATATCCTGTTCATTGGCATCGTTACCGAGGCAGTCGTGGACGCGCTGCGGATGGACCATGAGATTGCCAGTTTCATTTCGCTGGAGGAAGCAAGTGCCGAGGTAGGCAAGATATGCAACGCCTACAAGGATGAGGATATTGATCTGACGATTCTTCTCACGCATATTGGTTTTGACTCGGACAAGGAACTGGCAGCACTGCTGAAACCCGAATGGGGAGTGGATATGATCATCGGAGGCCACTCCCACACCATTCTGGAGCAACCAGCGGTAGTTAACAATGTCCTCATCGCTCAGGCAGGAGTTGGCACGGACCAGATCGGGCGCTTTGATATCGTGGTGGACGACGATACCAACAGCATCGTTGAGTACAAGTGGCAACTCATACCGGTGGACGACCGCCTGGCAGAGCCAGATGAAGAACTTCAGCACTACATTGATTCATTCAAAGAGGTTGTGGACAGAAAGTACAACACAATCGTCTGCAAACTAGCCCAGAAGCTGACGCACCCACGGCGAGAAGAAGAAACAGCTCTGGGGAACCTGTTTGCCGACATCTTCGCCGAGCGTGCTCAGGTTGACGTGGCGTTGATCGGCAGTGGCTCCATCCGGGCCACCGAGTTAGGCCCGCTGGTCACATTGGGCAACTTGAGGACCGCCTTCCCGTATGACGGCCCACTTTTCAAGTTTGTCATCACCGGTGAACAGCTAAAGAGAATCTTTGCCTATGTCATGCGGCCTGAAAACAGAACCGGCGAAGGGGATTGTTACCAGATCAACAAGGACGTCAGGGCAGTCTACGATGAGGCGAACAGATATCTAGAATCACTGACCATTAAAGGCCAGCCTCTGCAAGACGATGGACGTTACACGATATGCCTGCAGGATTATCACTACAAGAACTCGGCCAAGAAAATCGGTCTGACGAACGATGAGCTGGCCACGCTTGCGCATCCACACGTCGTCACGACATCTGTGTGGGATGTGCTGGAAGAATATCTGCGCGCCCATCAAAACTTGAACAGCACGGTTGAAGGAAGGCTTGAATACAAGAATGCTCCGTCAACTTGAGCCCCGTTTCCTGGGAGAAAACGGGGTTCTGAAGCAAAACAGGCATCGCGGGCAAGGAAGAAACCCGGCTCATAGAAAGGTAACGGCGTAGTTCATGGACTGGGCTCTAACACTTGGTACTGTACGGGGCATCAGAATTAGGATGCACTTGACTTTCCTCCTGATCATCCCCTGGGCAGCCTACAATTGGGGCATAGCCTTAGGTCGGGGCTGGTCAGGTGCACTCTTTGGCATGATTTTCATCGTCGTTCTCTTCCTCTGCATTGTGCTGCATGAACTGGCCCACAGCCTCGTAGCCATGCTCTATGGCGTGCGTGTCCGGGAAATTGAACTTTCGCCCATTGGCGGGGTGGCCAAGATGGATTCAATGCCTGAGAAGCCCTATCAGGAATTGGCGATGGCTTTGGCTGGTCCGTTGGTCAATCTGGTCATTGCCGTGCCCCTGGGCTGGCTGATCTTGTTGCTAATCAGAAGCGGTTTTATCCGCAGCATCAGCCACTTCGCCTATCTGATGAGCAGGCCATCCTGGCAGAGTTTTATCTTAAACCTGTTTACCTCCAACGTGCTTCTGGCGCTGTTCAACCTGCTTCCGGCTTTTCCGATGGATGGCGGGCGGGTATTGCGCAGTGCCCTGGCCTGGGGGATCGGCCAGAGGCAGGCAACGAGGTTAGCAGCGTACGTAGGTCAGGTAGCAGCGGTCGTATTGGCTTTGGCTGGTCTGCTTACGGGGAACTTGATCCTTGTCTTGATCGGCATCTTTGTTTTCTCGGGCGCACAACAGGAGGAACGTCTGACAAACTTCCAGGCCGTACTAAGCGACCTACGTGTGGGGCAGGCACTGATTACTCCCTGTTCAACTCTATCACCGGACGATACCCTGGCCACCACGCTCGAACTGGCAATGCATGGACACCCTGCTTGCTTTGCGGTCGTCGAAACGGGACGGCTTGTAGGCTTGTTGACACATGTTGACATCACGTCAGCACTGGAAACCTACGGTCAAGGGGTACGCGTGGGGGACATCATGCGTACAGGGTTTCCTACGATATCACCAATGGACACTTTAGCACGGGCTCATCAGTTAATGGCCAGCTCCGGCCTACGCGCCTTGCCAGTGACCAAGGATGGTCACCTCCTGGGAATGGTTACGGCGCAACAAATCAATGAGATTTATGCCCTCCTCTCCGCCCATCGGCGCGGGCAACAGAGTTGGTGAATCACCACAGAGGGAATAATCGGTTGTCAAGGGTTACATGAAACTCCCGCTCTTTCCCATTGCCGCATTCGAATTGGATCTACCAGCCACGGCCAGGAAATGCGTGCCGGCGATCGTGGCAGCGGCACTCCTGGCAGTAGACCCTGCCGAAGCCGTGAAGCGCAACATCGTGTTGCACGGGAATACCTTAGAGGTAGGTTCAATAGCCTACGATCTGAATAGATGCGAGCACATCTATGTCGTTGGGGCAGGCAAAGCAAGCGCGGCAATGGCTTATGCGCTGGAGAGCATCCTCGGCGAGCGCATTACCGCTGGCTGGATCAATGTCAAGGATGGCTACACCGCCCCAACGCGCAGGATTACGATCCATGAAGCAGGCCACCCCATCCCTGACACACGCGGCGTTGAGGGCAGCCGACAAATTGCCTCGCTATTGCACCAGGCAGGGCCAGCAGACCTGGTCTTCTGCCTCATTTCCGGCGGCGGTTCTGCGCTGATGACGCTGCCTGCGGAAAGCATCACTCTCAGCGACAACGAGCTTCTGACCCAGGCTCTGCTGTGCAGTGGCGCTACGATCAACGAGATCAACACCATCCGTAAGCATCTTTCCCAGATCAAAGGAGGGCAACTTTCCCGACTTGCCTACCCGGCACAGGTCATCTCGCTTATCATCTCCGATGTCGTTGGCAACCCCCCAGATGTGATTGCTTCGGGGCCAACGAGCCCTGATCCCACGACTTTTGCTCAAGCCTACGGCGTATTGCAGAAGTACAACCTGCTGCATGACATGCCAACTACCATCGTGCGCCACCTGCAGCAGGGTATGGCCGGCCAAATTCCCGAGACACCCAAGGCACACGACGAAGCCTTCCAGCGCACACAGAATGTAATCATTGCCAGCAATGAACACGCCGCTCAGGCTGCCCTGGAAAAAGCACGCCAGCTCGGTCTGAACAGCCTGCTTCTTTCTACCTTCGTAGAGGGGGAGGCGCGAGAGGTGGCTAAAGTCTTTGCCGCCATAGCCAGAGAGGTAGCACATTCGGGTCAGCCAGTGCCACGCCCTACCTGCATCGTTGCCGGGGGAGAGACAACGGTCACGGTACGCGGTCATGGCCTTGGTGGACGCAATCAGGAACTGGCACTGGCGGCAGCGCCGCTGATCGCCGGACTGGACAATGTAGCGGTTATTGGCTTAGGCACAGACGGCACAGATGGCCCCACGGATGCCGCAGGTGCGATCAGTACCGGACATACTGTCGGTCGTGCGGCGCAGAAGGGCCTGTCAACAACTGATTATCTGGCCAACAACGATGCTTACCACTTCTTCCAGGCTCTTGGCGATTTGATTATCACCGGGCCTACCAATACGAATGTCAACGACCTGATCTTCGTCTTTGCCTTGTAGCGAACTAGTCCGAGAACACAGAGGCTTTTCAGTTTTCCTCCGTGCTCTCCGCGTCTCCGTGGTAACAAGGGAGGCATACCCATGCTGCGAACCAAGATCGTCTGTACGATTGGCCCCGCAAGCCGCTCACCTGAGATGCTCAAGGAGATGATTAGCAGCGGCATGAACGTGGCGCGGCTGAACTTCTCCCACGGTGATCATGATTACCATGCCGAGAACGTGGCCAGGATCAGAAAAGCGTCAGAAGAGGTCCGAAAGCCCGTTGCCATCCTCATGGACTTGCAGGGCCCCAAGCTACGCGTTGGTGAGATGGAAGGTGATGGCGTACTGCTGAAGAAGGATGAAGAGATCATCCTGACCACCAGGCCCTTGCTCGGTCATGCTGGGGAGATTCCGGTACAATTCAGCCACCTCCCACGACTCGTAGCGCCTGGTGACCGCATCCTGATGGATGATGGCCTGTTGGAAGTTGTCGTCCTCGAATCCTCGGAGACCGATATCCGCTGCAAAGTAATTACAGGAGGCCTGCTGAAAAGCAACAAGGGCATGAACCTGCCACGAGCTCACACCAGCATCCCTGCCATCACCGAAAAAGACAAAGAGGACCTGCGCTTTGCCCTTGAACACCAGGCGGACTGGGTAGCACTCTCCTTTGTGCGCAATGCAGACGAAGTGCTGACCTTGAGGGAGCTTATCTCTGGGCAGTGCGCCCTTGAACGTCCTACGCCGGTGATTGCCAAGATTGAGAAACCAGAGGCCCTGCAGAACATTGACGCCATCATCGCCGCAGCGGACGGCATCATGGTGGCACGCGGCGATCTGGGTATAGAGGCTTCACCGGAGGAAGTCCCGCTGATGCAAAAGCTTATCATCAAGAAATGCAATGAAGCAGGAGTACCGGTGATCACCGCCACGCAGATGCTCGACTCCATGATCCGCAATCCACGCCCCACGCGCGCTGAGGCCAGCGATGTCGCCAATGCCATCCTGGACGGCAGCGATGCTATTATGCTCTCTGGTGAGACTGCGGCCGGCGAGTATCCCTTGGAAGCTTTGCGCACTATGGTCAGAATTGCCCAACGCACCGAGGCCGAAATGCAACCGATGAGCAAGGTTTCACCCGTACCACCGCCAAAGACAAAGAGTATTGCCGAGGCAGTAAGCCACGCTACATGTGAGACAGCACGAGACCTGGACGCAGCAGCCATCATCACCCCCACAATATCCGGGCATACTGCCCGTATGGTGGCCAAGTATCGGCCCCCCACACCCATTATTGCTGTCACACCCAGCCCAATGGTACAAAGACAACTGTGTTTATATTGGGGAGTCTATCCCTTGCTGGCGAAACGGACGGCCAATACAGATGAAATGCTTGCCGACGCCATAAGCGCAGCAAAGGCACACCAGTTTGTCAAGCCCGGTGACCTGGTTGTAGTGACAGCGGGAGCAGCAGGCAGCGCTCCTGGCACTACCAATCTCATCAAAGTACAGGTTATCGAGCGCATCCTGACCAGCGGCATAGGCATTGGTAATCAAGCTATCCACGGCCAAGTCAGACTTATTGGCGATATCCTGCCGGATGTAGCGGACATAAAAGCTGGTGACGTGTTAGTTATGAGACACACAACGAGGGAATCCATCCCCCTGGCTCAAAAAGCAGTAGGGCTCATAGTAGTTGAGGGCGGGATGACCTCGCACGCGGCACAGATGGCGCTCGAACTGGGCCTTACGGCGATCATCGGTGCAGAAGACGCTCTGTCTGCGCTGAAGGATAGACAGGTAGTTACCCTGGATCCAGTTCATGGCGCGGTCTATGAAGGGCTGGTGAAGGTGTAAGAGTTTGCGACCGCAAGCAGAATTGTGATAGAATGATGGGGAACGTCAGGTAGAGCAATGATGAAGTGAGTCCAGCATGAGGAGGAATGAAAAGTGAACAAGAAGACCATCAGAGACATTGACGTCGCAGGAAAGCGCGTCCTCGTACGGGTTGATTTCAACGTACCGTTGGACAAAGCTGGGCGGATCACAGATGACACTCGAATTCGGGCCGTCTTGCCTACCATCGAATACCTGCGCAACAAGGGAGCCAAAGTTATCCTCTGCTCGCATCTGGGCCGGCCCAAGGGCAAAGTGGCGGAAGAATTTCGGCTCACGCCAGTGGCGAAGCGATTGTCCGAACTCCTGGGAACCACAGTAGTGAAAACCGACGACTGCATAGGTAGCGATGCGGAGCGTGTGGCTGCGGCGATGAAGCCTGGTGACGTCATTCTGCTCGAGAACTTGCGGTTTCATGCCGAGGAGGAGGCCAATGATCCTGGCTTTGCCAAGCAATTGGCAGCCCTGGCCGATGTTTATGTCAACGATGCATTTGGCACCGCTCACCGCGCCCATGCCTCTACTGAGGGAGTGACCCATTTCCTGCCCTCTGTTGCTGGCTTTCTCATGGAACGCGAGCTCACTTTCCTGGGCAAAGCACTGGCCGAACCAACGCGTCCTTTCGTAGCCATACTTGGCGGTGCCAAAGTCTCGGACAAGATTGGCGTGATCGAGAACTTGCTGCCCAAGGTAGATAGCTTGATCGTTGGCGGCGGTATGGCCAATACCTTCCTGAAGGCCCAGGGCTATGAGGTCGGCGCATCATTGGTCGAGGATGACAAACTGGAGCTGGCCAGGGACCTTCGACAACGGGCGGGTAAGAAACTCGTGCTCCCGACCGATGTCGTTGTCGCGGATGCCTTTGCTGCCGATGCCAAACACCGTACTGTCGCCATAGACCAGGTTCCCGCCGGCTGGCGTATCCTGGACATTGGTCCCCGGAGCGTGCGACAGTTCACTGCAGTACTGAAAAAAGCCAGGACAGTGGTTTGGAATGGGCCAATGGGCGTGTTCGAGTTTCCTACTTTTGCGGCAGGGACAGTAGCCCTGGCCAAAGCTCTGGCCAAAACAGACGCGACAACCATTATTGGTGGAGGAGACTCGGCTGCCGCAGTAGAACAGGCGGGGGTGAGCGAGGCCATGACTCATATTTCGACTGGTGGTGGAGCCTCGCTGGAGTTCTTGGAAGGGCGAATTCTGCCCGGAGTGGCTGCGTTACAAGACAAGAAATAGCAGCCAGCGGGGAGCAGTGATCCACCATCTGCTACCCGATATCGAGAGAACATCCAAGGAGCGTTCATGGCCAATCTCGAATTCATTCGCAAGTTGGTCATTCCTGCCGAGACCAAGATTGTGTTTCTGGTGATGGACGGCATAGGCGGGCTACCGATGCGGGAGGGTGGCCCGACTGAATTGGAGGCCGCACACACCCCAAACCTGGATGCTCTTGCCGCCAAGTCCATCTGCGGCTGCACAATCCTCATTTCTCCTGGCATCACGCCTGGTAGCGGACCAGGACACCTAGCCATGTTTGGCTATGACCCGTGCCGCTACCTCATCGGACGAGGCGTGCTGGAAGCACTCGGCATAGATTTTGACCTGCAGCCGCAGGATGTGGCTGGGCGGGGCAACTTTTGTTCTGTGGACGAAGAGGGCCGCGTCACCGACCGCCGGGCAGGACGCCTCTCGACCGAAAAGTGCGCCGAACTTACCGCTCTCTTGCGCGAGAAGGTCAAGCTGCCTGGAGTAGAGCTTTTTGTTGAGCCAGTGAAAGAACATCGTTTCGTGCTGGTGTTGCGCGGCGATGGCCTTGCCAGCGACCTGACCGAGTCTGATCCACAACAACTAGGCGTTCCATCCCCGCCCATCCGCCCTTTGGAAGACGCACCAGAGCCTGCGGCTTCTCAGAAGACAGCCGATTTGGTTAACAACTTCATCGCTCAGGCCCAGGAAGTGTTGAAAGGCCAACATCCTGCCAATATGGTCCTGTTACGTGGCCTGGACAAGCGTCCGGCAATCCCCAGCATGAGGGAGGTCTTTGGCCTGCGTGCCGCTGCCATCGCCGTGTATCCCATGTACCGGGGGCTGGCCAAACTGGTGGGCATGACCGCCTTGCCCAGCGGCACCACACTGGCCGACGAGTTCGCTGCGCTCGAGCGGGCTTGGCCGGATTACGACTTTTTCTACCTGCATTTCAAGAGCACCGACAGCAGAGGTGAAGACGGGGATTTCGAGGCCAAGGTGGCCATGATTGAGGAATTTGACACCTATGTCCCTCGTGCGCTGGCGCTGAACCCAGATGTGGTAGTGGTCACCGGCGACCACTCCACCCCCTCCCTGCTGAAAGCCCATAGCTGGCATCCCGTGCCGACGATCCTGCACTCACGCTACTGTCGCTACGACGATGTAGTCAAGTACTCGGAGCGCGCCTGTGTCCACGGGAGTTTAGGGACTTTTCCCGCTACAGACCTGATGCCATTGGCCCTGGCTAACGCTTTGCGCCTGACCAAGTTCGGTGCGTGAGGTTTGGCCTACGCTGCAGCCCCGAATCTTGCCCGTTGGCAAACTAGACCTGGACTTGCTATCCTACCTGCTCCAATTTCAGGGATACCCCGATGAACGGGTCGTGCTTGGCCCCCAGATAGGGGAAGATGCGGCGGTGATTGATTTTAGCGACCGTTATCTGGTGGCCAAGACCGATCCTATCACCTTTGTCACTGAGGAGATCGGCTGGTACCTGGTGCAGGTCAATGCCAATGACCTGGCAACGACCGGGGCTGTGCCGCATTGGCTTCTGGTGACCTTGCTTCTGCCAGAGAAAAAAACCGCCCCCGAACTGGCCAAAGAGATCTTTGCCCAGATTGATGCCGCTTGTCGAGACCTGCGCATCGCTGTGGTAGGCGGGCACACGGAGGTAACTTACGGTCTTGACCGTCCCATCGCCGTTGGCCATATGCTGGGAGAAGTGGCTAAGGACAAACTCGTTACGACCGGTGGGGCTTGTGTTGGCGATGACCTCGTGCTGGTAAAGGGGATCGCCATTGAAGGCACCTCCATCATGGCGCGGGAAAAGAGCGCAGAACTGGTACAGCGTGGCTACAGCCAGGATTTTATCGCTCGTGCCCGGCATTACCTCTACGATCCTGGGATCAGCATCGTGCGCGAGGCCAAGCTAGCAGTAGAGTCTGCTATTGTCCATGCCATGCACGACCCTACCGAAGGCGGCCTGGCTACCGGGTTGCACGAACTGGCGAAAGCAGCAAACGTAGGGCTCTGGGTGGAGCAAGAGGCAATTCCCATCTGGCCAGAGTGCGCCTCCCTGTGCACAGAGTTTGGCTTGAACCCGCTAGGTGTGATTGCCTCCGGTGCGCTGCTCGTTGCTGTTCCCCAGAAACACACTCCTGCTTTGCTCTCGGCCTATCAGAAAGCCAACGTACCCTGTGCTTTGATTGGGCATATCACGGCGGCTAACGAGGGACTAAAATTGAAAAGCGGCGCAGTCATTATTGATCTGCCCCGCTTTGATCAAGATGAAATTACCAGACTTTTCTAACCATGCTCTTTCCAGGTAGCCAACAGTTCCTTAGCCATAGCTTCTTCTTCAGAAGCAGTGCGTAGTTTGCCATCAAGACGCGCGTCAAGCAGCTTGTCCAGGATCTGCCGATACACCGGTCCGGGTGGTACGCCCTCTTTTTTGAAAAAGTCGCCCTTCGTGTGTGGCCGCACCCAGCGCAGCCGATGCAGATATAGCAAAACATTGTCACGAGCGCTAGGCGAATCTAAAGCGATGGAAAAAGCCAGGATCGCTCGCGGTGAATAGCCGCGCAACAACCGGAAAATACGGCTTGGCTTCAAGTTCAGCCTATCCAGCCGCCAGGCCAAAGCACGAAGTTCTCTGACTTCCTGCAAGTACTTCGCGATCTCCTGACTGAACTTCAGTCGCTCCAGGAAGCGGTCAAGGTGTGGCTTCGTCAGCCGGTACGTCAGGAGAGCAAGAAGCAAGTACTTCTGTTCAACGGCAAGGGGAATTCCTACATGACCTTCCTGACCCTTTTCGGCATCCTCCTTTGTGTTCACTTCCCCGCGTGCCACTATCTGCATAGCCCGTTGGAACTTTTCTGCGAGCCACTCGTCGTAGCTCAATCCTGGCTCAAGATACCGAAGCACGCCTAATTCTGCCAGGCGCTTGACAATCATTCGCGGTGCCTGTTCATCGAGGATCAACTCCAATTCATGGCGCAGCCGTTCGCCTGTAACCCGATCGAGCAAACTCAGTGCATCACCTATCAACTCAGCGGTGCGCGTCTCAATAGCAAACCCAAGACGCTGCTCCAGCCGCACGGCGCGAAGGATACGTGTGGGATCTTCAACGAAGCTCAGATTGTGCAACACACGAATCAACTTATCGTGCAGATCCCGCTCTCCGCCGTAAAAGTCCAGCAACTCGCCATAGCGATCCCGGTCCAAACAGACAGCCATCGTGTTAATAGTGAAGTCACGACGGTACAAGTCCTGCTTAATCGAACTGCGTTCCACTTCTGGCAGCGCCGTAGGGTGTTGATAGAACTCGGTGCGAGCGGTGACGAAATCGAGCGATGGCGGCAGGTTGGTGCCAGCGGTGCCACCTAAGATGACCTTAGCCGTGCCAAAACGACCATGGCCGCGTACCCTGCCTTTCAATTGTTTGGCCAGCTCCTTTGCCAGAGCAATGGCATCGCCTTCCACAACTAAATCCAGGTCAAGTGTCGGCATACCCAGGAGCAAGTCACGCACAAATCCGCCTACTACGTACAGCGAATAGCCCATTTTGTTAGCCGTATCCCGTGCCTGCAAAAGGATGTCGAGCAGTGGAGCCGGCAGACTCTGGCGGAGCAGCCGCTGAACCTCCTCGCGGCGCGAAGGGCGCGTATGCGCACTCCACAATTTGATCAGGTCCGTGCGTGTGACGATGCCCAGCACATGGCCATTTTCCACCACGGGCACCTGTCCGACTCCGTGGTCAGTCATGATCTGCTGCACCATCGTCACACTGTCTGAAGGGGAGACCGCCATGTCACCAGTATGCATGTACGAACGAACGGTTGCCTTTTCCAGGCGGTGCTGCAGCGCGCGATCAATCTCACGTCGCGTCAAGACACCCACCAGTTGCCCATCCTCCACAACAGGAAAACCCTCGTGCCCATAGCGTCGCATCAAAGCCTCTGCCTCGAACAGCGGCATGTCGGGGTGCAAAGTATGCACACCATAGGACATGATCTCTTTAACAGTTATTGCTGGCTTCACAACTTCTTCCATAGATGCTATTAACTGCTTGCGCACCTGTTCCAGGTTGGCACCCTGGATCAACGCGGCTGCTGCCGCACCATGACCACCGCCACCGAAGACACGTGCTATCTCTCCAACGTCAACTGCCCGGCTGGAACTGCGGGCGATC
>Ga0172365_10001195_pt1 | contig 18541 bp, 13 predicted proteins | sample LakKivSesite48cm_FD_114535 | JGI IMG/M metagenome (GOLD analysis project Ga0172365, IMG submission 114535) | Sediment microbial communities from Lake Kivu, Rwanda - Sediment site 48cm | ecosystem: Environmental > Aquatic > Freshwater > Lake > Sediment | place: Rwanda: Western Province, Lake... | reverse complement strand
TTTTCCGAACCTTTCCCTTTAGATTCCACAAACCAATGCTGCGGACAAATGGTGCAGTTTGGACCCTATGGTCCCAACCACGCCACCGCCGCCACGTTTGCGTTCTGGAAGGAGCTGCTCACCGACCTGAATCTGGCATACGACGAGACGGCGTGTCTGGCCGAAGAGCGCGCGTTTTTGCGCGGATACACCGTCCCCATGGCGCAGCTGGATCCCATGAAGGTCATTCTTGTGTTTTCGCACGAGCACAACACGTTTGACAAGCGCACGCTGCTTGCAAACTTGGACAAACCAAACTGCGGCATGCGCGTCAGCGCGAAGGCGGTCGCCGATTTCATACAAGAACCCGACCTGCTGCGGTTCTACATGCACGACGTGGATGCCGCCTTGTGCGCGTACGACCCCGGCCATCCGTCCATGAAACCCGATGTTCTACAACAAATCCGAGAGAAATTACAGAAAAATCAATCTCATGAAGCAATTTTAAAGGCCGTCGTCACATTCAAGGCGCCGAACGCGATCAGCCGCAGCATGACCGTGGAAGAATTAATTCAAACCGTGCAATCGCAAGCCGAAAAGCTGGAAAAGATGCGCGAGATGTGCAGCAAAAAACTCCGCGAGAACTCGGAGCTGCTGGCCACCATTCAGGACCGCGACGAAGTGATTGCCGCGCAACTGGAGACCATTGAGCGCCAGGGCGCGCTGCTGGATCTGAAACCACAATGACGCAACGCAACGCAACAAAACGCAACGCCATGATCCATATACTATATACAAAAATATATAATATATAAAAATATGTATAATCATGCGATTCACACACGCCAAACGCAAATGGTCACTCAAATACAAACGCAGCATTGACTGCAAGCGTCCCAAAGGGTTTTCGCAGCGCCAGCATTGCAAATATGGTCGCCGCCCTCGCCCTAATACCAGGACCAGGACACGTCGGATGAAATAGGGTGCCCTTACTCGTGCGCTTCATCGCCCGCATCATCCGGCAAAACTTCGCTGGGATAGGTGCATTTGTCCAGGTAGCGCTGCATGCGCTGCACATCCAGCTTCGTGATTTCAAAGTCGTCAATGATGGCCTCCGTTTGTTTGTCGCAGTTGTCGCTGGCAAACACCCGCACGAAATACGCAAACAAGTCCTTCTTGTCCATCCCGAATTTTTGGCACATCATTTGGATGAACATTGCGTTGTTGTATTCGGTACTGTATTTGGTCAGCACTTTCGTGAACCGCACTTCGGACGGGTTGAACTTTGGGCACGGGTCAAACCGGTCGTGGTACAGCTTGTTGTTGAAAAACGTTTTCACGAGCGAACTCATTTCATTGAACTGCCAAATCTGTTTTTGAAACGTGATGCGGTCAATGTAGTCCGCAAAACAAATGTTGTCCAGCGCTTCCTTGTAGAAAGAAAACGCGTCGCGCGGATGCGGCAGCTTGGCCAGCGCGTCCACCACGTTCTCGTGCCACAGCAGCCCCACGATCGTGCGGTCCGTCTCGTTCATCAGCGCGGAATGGTCCATCAATTTGCACGGCGCGTTTATCAGTTTCTTGACAATGGTTTTGCTGTCTTCGTTGTTGGCCTTCGGCTGAAAAATGGTTTGAATGAGCGTGTTGTTGTGAGCCCCCGTGGCGTGGTTGTTGTTGAAAATGCCGCAAATGATGGAAATTTTGCGAAGGTCGCCCTGAATGAACCGGGCCACGTGCTTGTGCAGCGCCGCGTCCGATGAGTGCAGCGCCGATTTCAGCACCACGCTCACTTGGTCAAGAGTCGGCATCGGGAGTTCAAACGTCACGCACACCTTCATGAGCTCCCGTATTTTTTTGTCCATGTGATGGTTGCCAATGCATATAATGGGGTTCATGGTCACGTCCTCCAGGCGCTGCTTCTTCGTTTTTTTCGGGCGCATGAGTTTGATCAGCGTGTTGATGCCGCCCTTGTCGCCGCTGTTCATGCCGTCAATTTCGTCCATAACGATGGCAATGCGCCTCGGCTTGCGCTGAAACATGGAGAGCACGCTGTGTTCGCTCATGTTGTGCTTGGTGATCAAGTCTATAATGGACTTGTTGCGGATGTCGCCCGTGTCGTACTTCACAATGTCGTAATCCAGCGATTTAAGCAACCGCACGACGAATTCGGTTTTCCCAACTCCGGGGTTTCCGTAAATGTAGATGCCCCGGCGGATGGTGAGATCCGTTTTTTTCATGTGAAACTCGTGCAACGTAGCAGCCATGGCCGCCGCTATGCCGTCCCGTCCCATGACTGCATTGTAATTCAAGGACTCAATGGGTGGCGGTGGTGGCAGTAGCGGTGGTGGCAGTAGCTGTGGCGGTGTAACAACCACCACTTCATTTTTTTTGGGTTTGTTCCGCGCGGCATTCATTGTGGTTCAGTATTAAGCAGATGGATAGAAAAGTTGCGTTACAATATCACCATTCAATGTGTTTAATACAAAATTAACCGCAAAAATAAAAACACATTGTAGTGTATATTGTATTGCACATCATTGCACATTAAACCACATGGATCAGGACGGCACCGGTTCGGGTTCGGCAATATCGTCATTGAATTTTCAGCGCATTGTCATCATCATCGCAATCATCATGCTCATTGGCGCCATGGTGTTCATCGGGTACGCGCTTTACAACCAGTCCAGCGCATCGGGCGCATGGCCGCCTGAAATCCCCAAATGTCCAGATTTTTGGACGGTTGGTTCCGACGGAACATGCACAAACACCAACAAAGTCTCCAACTGTGAATACAACGGCATCCCGGCGGGAACGCAAGGCATGCCCGCATGTCCCTCCTCCTAATGCATGCACAAATGCACAAATGCACAAATGCACAAATGCACAAATGCACAAATGCATAAAACATAGATAAAAATAATTATATGTGTATAATTCAATAACTTATACACACATCACATCAATGCACCAAATGCACGGCTCCGCTTATTACCACCATGGAAGCAATGGAAGCAATGGAAGCAAACCCATTAAATCCAATGGCCGGATTGACATTTTGGGCCCCACCGTGGAGCAGCAATTCGCCATGTACGACAAAATCCCGAATTCTAGCAAGTGCTCCTCGTTTCACGACGCCATGATCGGCAACTGGGAGAACACCGCGCTCAGTGACGCTTTTTTTAGCATGGGAAACATGGAGATCGTGCAAAACGCGCTACGCAACGGCGTGTACGCCATGTCCAACGGCGCGTACTTGATTGGCCCACAAGACTGCGACAACCTGAAAATGATCATGCGCAGCGTGTTTCTGCAAAGCGCCATGAATTTGGCTCACGACATCCCGGGCCAAATCGCCGCGCTCAATAAAATTGTCGTTGACATGTTTGTGCCAAAGCTGTACAACGAAGCGCGCTCCTACATTCAGTACAAGCGCGATGCCAGCACCATGTACAAACCCATTGACCGACCCATTTATTCTGCCGTAAACGACAAAACGCTGGAACTTAAGCCGTGGTTCTAACCGGGGAACTACGTTCCCCGCACCCCTCCTCCTCAGAAAACCTACGGACCGGGGAACTACGTTTGTGACATGTGACCCATTTGTGACATGTGACCATGATGAAGAGAGAGGAGGAGGGTTTACGGGAACCTAGGTTCCCGTTTAGTGTATGAAGTTGAACACATAGTACATTATCCCTCCGATTACAATGTCGGCCATAAACACGCTGAACAAATGCATCAATCGCCCGTAATGCACGTGCATGTCCACACTTTCCGGAAAGCGGTGCTTCCATAACACCTTTAATTCTTCAATGAATTCATACATGGCAAATCCTGCAACCACGATGAGCGCATTTTTCAATGCACCCAACATCAAATGATGGTGCGGCTTCATTGTTTCTACCCTATAATTTTTATTTTACTATGCATTATGAAAATAAAATAAAAATAAAAAAAATTGAATTACTTTGGAATACACAACAAACACAACAAACACAACCAACACAAATCCAATAGTAACGCAAATCATGTCGTTGTCCTTGTCTCGTGCAAAACTCTTCCAGAAATCTTCAAATCGCAATCATGAATTTGAGAGATATTTGACGTCCTCCGACCCCCATCCAAACCCGAACATCACTCTGGACAGCACCCACACGTATGTCATCACCCTGCCCCTCTCCTACTTTGTTTCTGCCGCAAGCGGAAGAAGGCACAAGGGCAAGGCGGATTCCATGTCCTACGAAAGTTTCCGCGTTATCAACGTGCAGCACCGCGGCGGCAATGCGCACTCCTTGGTGCTCATTAAGAGCCGCGCCATCACAACCAATCCGCACAATATTGCCGTCTTTGAATCCAACGGCCGCAACTGCTTCTGCGGCATTCGCATCCTGGATGACCACACTAAACCCCTAAAAAACGTCACTCGGGCTTACACCTCCATCTCCCCCGAATACAACATCAACTACGGCACAAATGCGTATAATCCGGGATATTGCGGCATTTACAGCATCATCTGCATCGTCGCGTTTCGCCATTACCGCAGCAAGACCGGCGCCCTCTGGCTCGCCAAATGGACGAAATTGCTAATGCATATGAGCCGATGCATTGACCGCAACGCCGGATGTCTCGGCGTGGAACTCGCCGCTCAAGTCCAAGAAATCATCGCCACCAACACATCATGGTCATGCGCTGAAAAAGAAATCGCCGCAGCCATTCGCGCATGTCTTGCCGTCAAACACACACCATCGGGTGAATTGGTTCTTTGAACATTCGCAAAGGAGAGAAATTTACTGTAAAATGCACAAATGCACAAATGCACAAATGCACAAATGCACAAATGCACAAATAACACAAATAAAATATTAACACAATCAAACCTTCAATAAAAATATTTTTCATTGAATTTCTCTCGTTCACAAATATACGCATTTTATTTATCGCATGAATCCCACGCATAGTTAGACCTTTTTAGGTTTAACCACCATCTTCTTTGCGCCTGCCTTCGCGCCTATTGGGACCACAGACACTTCTGCGGCCATGCGTTTCTCCTCCTGTTTCACGTATTCGGCGCGAAGCTCCGCCAAATCGGCCAGCCACAGCTGTTCAATGCTGGTGCCTTGCAGCGCGGCATGATGCGATTCCTTCTGCCCCTTCTCTTTCAGTAGCTTCTGCACGTTTTCCTCGCTCACGCTGTCCATTGGCAGCTTTAACAAGTACTTGTACTGCTGGTCGCCTTCCACCTGGTCGTAGCCCTTGGATTGCAGCATGGCCGTGAGCTCATCGCCGCGCTTTCGCCTCAAGTCAATGCTGCCGTCCAACAGTTCCTGAATGTAGCGCGCCTTGTTTCCGAGAATGAGGAGCTCCGCCGACATGGCCGCCAACTGGTGCGTCTTGCGCTTCCCATATAGGGATAGGCGTGTCGCGTGGTAGTCCCGCACAATGTCGCGCACGCTGCCGTACTTCTTCAGCTGGTCCTGACTGTCAAACAAGTGCATGTTGCTCGTGGATTCTGTCGTATAGAGCTTGAGCAGCTTTTCAACTGCTGTGCAGCAGCCATGGTCCACGACTGCAGCAAATATGGGAGTTGTAAGGTCAGCAGTTGCCGGAAACGTGATTGTGAAATCCACCACCGTGTCCGTGCTCATGTCCACGTAGTCTTTGATCGCGCCGGTTTCAATGAGTGACTCCAAATGCTTCTTGAAATCCTCCGTCCAGTAGCCAACCGGGAGCTCCGTCACGCGCACCTGCTTCTTCGCGGCATCCACGGCATGCAGCCCTCTAACCAGGAACTTTCCACCAGACCCAGATGATGATGATGATGATGATGATGATGTTAATGAAGTGATTGACCCCTTGAACCCGCGGTAATACGGATCAATTGGTCCCCACTCCGCCTCCGGCTTTTGCAGCAGCATGTTTGCGATGTGGTCAATGATTTGCAGCGGATTGTGGCACATGATGTCCGTGCTGAACCCCGTGCCGATGCCTTTCGTGCCGTTGACCAGAACCATCGGCACAATCGGCGCGTAAAAGGTGGGCTCCACCAGCTGGCCGTCGTCGTCCAGATACTCCAAGACAGCGTCGTCCTCCGCGCGGTAAATCAAACGTGTGATTGGGTTCAGCTGCGTGAAGATGTACCTTTCACTAGCAGAATCTCTGCCTCCGCACAACCTCGTCCCATACTGCCCATTGGGTTCAAACAAGTTGATGTTGTTGCTGCCGACAAAGTTTTGCGCCATGCCGATAATGGCCGCGTTCAGGCTCGCCTCGCCGTGGTGGTAGCCCGAGTGCTCCGAAACATAACCACTGAACTGCGCCACCTTGATTTCCGTCTTCAGCCCGCCTTTCTTGAACGCCGCATACAGGATTTTACGCAGCGAGATTTTCAGGCCGTCCATGCCGTTTGCAATGGATCGCTGGTTGTCGTAGATGGAGAAGTGCTTCATCTCGCGCGTCATGAAGTCCTCGTATGTCACGTGCTTGTGGCTGGTGTCCAGATGGTCGGCGCGGTTGTACGTGGACAGCCACTGCTTGCGGTCATCGGCGCGCTTCTTGTTGAAGACAAGGTCAATCGCGTCGTCGCTCGGCTCGCCCGTGTGCGCGAAATCCACGATCTTCTTGTGCTCAAAATACTCGCGGAATTCGCGCCCCGTGCTGGTGCCCAGACCCTTGTAGTACTTGATATTCCAGGTGCTGACGTCTACTGCTGCACCAGCGCTTGCTCCGCTTGTAGTCGCTCCGCTTGTTCCGCTTTTCCACGCCTCAAACTCGCCCTCGTTGTAGAACACGCGTTCTTGTGCGCCCTTGCGCGCCTTCAGAATCGGCGTGTTCATGAACCCGATGAACCCCGGGATGTGCGTCAGCGACGGCCACTCGCTCTGAAACAGGTTGATGCCGAGCCCCTTGATGTGTGATCCGTCCAAATCCTGGTCCGTCATGAACAGCACTTTGCCGTATCGCAGCCGCTTGGCCACATCTTCTGCAGTATATTGTCGCCCGTTTTCCAGGCCAAGGATGCGCTTGATTTCCGCGATTTCCGTATTTTCCGCAATGCGCTTGACAGCCTCGCCGCGCACGTTCATGAACTTGCCCTTCACTGGATACACACCGATGATGTTGCGATCCTCCTTGCTCAAACCCGAGACAATGCCCGCCTTGGCCGAATCACCCTCGCAAAAGATGATGGTGCACTGACCCGATTTCTCCGTGCCCGCAAAATTGGCGTCAATCAGTTTCGGGATGCCGCGAATGGTGCGCGTCTTGGCGCCGTCCGTCTTCTTCGCCGCCTTGGCCTCCTTCACTTCTGTCAAAGCGCAGGCTGCATCCATGACACCCATCTTCGCCACCTTTTCCACAAATTCGTCGCTCACGGTGCAGGCCGACCCGAAATTCGCGCTCGTTGTTGTGAGCTCGTCCTTCGTCTGGCTGGAAAACGCGGGGTTCTCCACGTCGCATCGCAAGAACAGCGTGAGCTGCTCCTTGATCGTTGCCGGCTTCACGTCCACCTTCTTCTTGGTCTTGATGAACGCCGCCAGCTTGCGCAGCAGTTGGCCCATGATGTACTCCACGTGTTTGCCGCCCTTGGACGTGCAAATACCGTTGACAAATGACACGTGACCGAACTCGTCCGTGTTCGTAAGGCACACGGCGTATTCCCAGCGGTCTGAGGGCGCCTCATACACGCGCTTGACTTCGGGGCGAATGTAGAGGCCGATGTACTGCTTAAAATCTTTCACTGGCACAACAGCACCATTGTATTTCACACGGATGCTGCGATCCGTGACGGCGGCAATGTCATACACGCGCTTCGTAAATAGCGCCGTCATTTCCGGAGTGAGCCCTGCAATACCGAGACGCGCGTAATCGGGGCGGAACGAGATGCGCGTGTAAGGCTTCTTGCTGGAGCATTTAGTGATTTTTGGCGGGCAAATCTCGGTCAGATTCGTCTTGAATTCTTGGACGTACTTGAGGCCGCGCACGTGATCCACGGTTTCCACGGAGCCCCACGTGGACCACACGAGCACGAGCTTGAATCCGAACCCGTTCTTCCCGCCGACGATTTTCTCCTTCTTGTCTTCGGCGTAATTCGTGGAGGTGCGCAGGTGCCCGAAAATCATCTCGGGGATCCACATCTTGTGTTCGGGGTGCTGCGCAATGTCAATACCGTTGCCGTCATTTGTCATTGTGATCGTGCCAGTGGCGGCATCAACCTCTACTTCAATTGACGTGACGGGGAGCGCATCGGGCTTGCCGTCCTTGATCGCCTGCGCCTGGCGGATCACGTGGTCGCGCATGTTCACCAGACCCTCGTCCACCAACTTGTAGAGCGCCGGGATGTGCGTGAATGTTGCCAGGCCGATGTTTGTCGTGCCTCCTTCTTTCTCAGTGGTTGTAGATGTAGTCGTGTATTCGGTGCACTCGGTCATTTGAATTGACCCAATGTAGGTATCGGGCTTCTTGAGAATGTGCTCCAAGTCGGTCATTTTTTGATACTTGCTGGATAAAGATTCAGAGGCCATTGTTCTGATTGTCTTTGTAAAATAAAGGGATACATGACATCCATTTATTTGCTTTAAGCAAATTCAATTTTTTAATTTATTATCATTATTATCAGTATTCTCATTATTCTCATTCGCACCGCATCTAAACACATAGTACCATGACCGTTCCATAAAATGACCCTCTATGGGCGCATTGTGATTGCACAGCTGGTTGTGCAAGGACACGTAATACTCCTTTGGCCGTGTAAGAATTTGCTGTTTGGACATGACAAAAATCCCAGCCACGTAGATGCAAACGTCATCCTTATATTCATACCCAGTATTGTTTCTGAACCACTCGGAAAACGGAATTTTCGTAACTTCCGTCGCATCCACCATGTAGTTGTAATGCAAACTTGATGAAATCTCAGGCAGCATGTTGAAATCCGGTGCAAAGTGGGTCTGCGTGTGATTGATTGCATTTACAGCTACATTTGTCGTGCCGTAATTTTTAGAATGGCCGTGCAGTTGGCACTGCACGATTAAATTGTCAAATGCCCGAATGTCATGCTCATAGCCGTGATCATTTATTTTGGCTTGCGTAAAAACAGTGATGTCGCACAGGCTGTCATAATTTTCAATAATGTGATGCAAATACGTGTGCGATTCCCTCCCCACGTTCGGCAGAATGAGTTCGTTCGGGAGATTTAAACGGGCTCCCTTGTTGTATATCAAAACGTTTGCAGAGGATGCAGCCGATGCAATCCAGTCAACATCTTCATTGTATCGGGCAACGCAATATTGGACAAACATGACAAGCTCGCGATAAGCACACAGGACCTGTATGAATAAATCTATGCATTTTTTTATCTACATTTTTCCTCATTTATGCGGATTTATGCGGATTTATGCGGTCTTAATTTCCTCCGACACAAACTTGCCCGAGCCCGAAACTTGTTTGAATATTTCCAGCGCATTTTTAATGGCAGTGTGCATGTCAATGTATTTGTACTGGGCAAGTCTGCCCACAAATATGACGCTGTTGCGTTGCTCCTCTTCAATGGCAAGCTGTCTGTATTTTTCATACAGCGCCAAATTTCTCTCATTGGGTATAGGGTAATACGGCTCCCCTTCATCCGTGGTGTATTCGCGCACGATGGTTGTGGGTGCGTTGCGGTTTTTATCCCGATTTTGAGGCAGGTGCGAATACTCCACGGACCGCGTGTAAGCAACGTCGGGGGAAGGCTCGTTGACCACAATGTTGCTTTGAAACAGGCCCACCCCTTGCAACCCGATTTCTTCAAACCGTATGCTTCGGTACTCCAGCTTGGGACACTCCGGGTCATCAAAATACCGGTCAATGGGCCCCGTGTATATCAACAATTTGCGCCCCTTGATGCAGTCTTCGCCCTGGACCGAAAAGTAGTCGGTATTCAGTCGCACGGTTATCAAAGGGTGGTTCAGCATGTTGGCCACAAATTCGGTGTATCCATGCAGCGGATACAGCTGATACTTGTCGCTGAAATATCGGCAGTCGTGATTGTTGCGAATAGGGATCCTTGCCAGCACGCTGGGGTCCAGCTCGCTCGGGTGCTTGTTCCACTGTTTTATTGTGTAATGTTTGAACAGTCTCTCATACAACTCCTCTCCCACGCGGGACTTTGCCATTTCTTCGCTGTTGCGTATTCCGTTCGGATATGTCACCTGATTCTCCTTCAACCAGGCGTCCATGTCGTCCGTGGTTTGCAAATGCGTGTGCAGCAATTTATTCACCGTTTCAATGTTCACGGGCACGGGCACGTGCTCTTCAACCCCTTCGTCGGTTTTCACCCGTGCAACCACCTTGTGCACGTACGGAATCCATGTGCCAAACTGGGTTATGTATTCATACGTTTCGTCATCGTTGGTGTGAAAGAGGTGCAGTCCGTACTTGTTCATCAAGATGCCGTCCTCATTGATGTAATCGTGGCAATTTCCGGCAATGTGATTGCGTTTGTCAATGACGAGCACGTTTAAATTGAGGACCCGCGCAAATCGGTCTGCAAGAACGGCGCCGCTAAGACCTGCACCCACAATCACAATGTCGTAGCCGTCCGTCATGACTGTCTTTATGAAATAAAGGGATACATAATATCCATTTATTCGCTTTAAGCAATTTTATTTTTTTTGGCTCATTCTCATTGTTTTGTTTCGGTTGGTTGACATTTTTTTGGTTTTACGTTTGCCGCCTTTTGATTGTGGTGATTGTGGTGGTTGTGTAAAGACCCGTCTTGTTCTTCTTTGATTTAGTTCATCCAGTCTATGAACCACTTGTTCCCTCAGACGGGAAATCAATGCATAAAATGCCCGGCGCGCTCTTGCGGAACTGCAACCCGCCACCAATCGTCTAAATGCACGCATAAATTCGGTTGAATGCGACACGGTGACATTCAGCATGCTGTGAGTCCGACGATTCATGCGTAACATTCGTTCCAGTTGGCGCAGCCGTTCTCGCAACCGGCTGGTATTGAGAGTATATCGCTCAATTGACAAAATAAAACGAATCAAACGATGTATTCGCACATTGGGACATTCTCTCAATATTGCAGTTATCATTTCCCTGTGACGAAACAATTGCTCTCGTTGTTGCTGTTGCTGCAGCTGCAGCTGATGTCGCGGTTGGGGGCGAGGGTCCAAAATGGACGAGACAATTCGGTCTACATTTGATGGTGGAATTTGCAATTCTTCAGGCTGTGCTGCTGCAATTTGTTGCAACACCGTTTGACTTGCAACCGCTCTCGCAATTGCTTCATTATCGGGGTCGTTGCCTACTACGCCTGCCAAGGCAGCAAAATCAATATCCGCATCCTCGTCGTCGTCTATCCTGTCAATCGGAGACGGCGGCGACCTTTGCCTTTGAGACCATGCAAAATGTGCAACAGGCCCGCCTCGCACCCTGGGTTGAACATAGGGCGCAACTGCAGAAGGAGCCGCAATCGGCCCAATGTTCATGTCCAAACCAGCAATGACATCGTGATCTATCCCGTTTTGTCCTGGTTGTCTTTGTCTTTGTTGTTGTGGTTGTTGTGGTTGTTGTTGTTGTTGTTGTTGTTGTTGCGGTGTGTCGTCACCGTAATCTTCATCCGGATCAGTCATTTTATTTATACATATAATAGCCCAACATAAAATAACGCGTTAATACAAATGTCGGGCTACAATTATTATTCCCTAAAGAAGTGCAGGTGTTATCAACCAATTAATAAAAAGTTGGTGGAAACGGGCAGCGGCGGCGAAGTTGTGCCCATTGTGGTCAATTTCAAAGTGTTTAGCATAATTATTCGGACCGCCACGGCACAACGCAACGATTGTTTTACGCAGGCCAACCGCCCAACCAATGTGTACAGGAGCTGGACGGGTGCGCCGGCGGGATACGGCCAGCCCATTCGGAACCAATTCAATTAATTCGCTAAACGCTGCAGATTCTTTTTTTTTCTTTCGTTAAAATATAATACACCAATCAAACTCAAATTCAATGGGTAGAAACTACACGCGTTCAGAGGACGGCCTCTACCACATCCACGGCAAGAAGTACGAGCTCATTCGCGGGTCTCGCGCCCAAGTGTTCCACGGCACCGCGTACAAGACCGATGGCACCCCGGGACTCACCAAGGATGATCTGCTCATGAACAAGCACGGCCGCATCGTCAGTGCCAAGAAGCACTCCACCGCCAAGAAAGAGAAGCGGTTGGAAAAGCACGGCTGGACCGCCAAGAAGGGCAAGTTCGGTGCCGTTCGCATCTCCGATCTTAAGAAGACGAAGAGTCGCAAGCACCGAAAACATTAAGCAGTGCGCACTGCGCACTACGCATCTAACTTCGGGTTGGACCATTCCCCCCCCCCCTCCAACAAATAGTAATAATTTTATACTGCGTTTATTGCGTTTATTGCGTTTATTGCGTTTATTGCGTTATTATTACTATTTTCATGTCGTATCGTGCCTTATCGCATTGTGCGGGCGTGCTTGCGTTTGCCCTTGTTCTTATCACGTCGGGTCTTATCGCGTCGTCCCTTATCGCATCGTGAACGCTTGGTTGTTGTATGCAGCCATCGGCAACGTTGGCGTCGTTTGCGGGTGTGACTTTTTCCGCCGACCGGCATGTTCCGTCCGGTCGCGATGGCATAATACTCCAGCAGGATGCGCCCAATCTCTTCCTTCACCGCATCGTCATACTGGTTGTACACGTTTTGCTCGTCCAATTCGGGGTTGCGCTCCATTTCCTTCGGCAGCAACATGTATTTCACCAAGGTTGGAAACAGGCGCCGCTTCGTATCGGCGTCGTAAATGGTGTCCTCCACCCCCACGTAATGCGCCGTCGGAACCACCCCGCCCGCATTCGCAATGTGCAGCACAATCGGAGGCAACAGCACGTCGGACAAGTACGTTTCACCGGACAGTTGGAGAAACATGTCGCTGGGGTGCGGATGCACGCCCTTCAGCGCGTCATGCAAACGAAGCATGGTGTGCGACCGAACCGGCATGTGAGCGAATCCAATGATTTGGTTCCTGTCCGGTTCGGCGCCCACAATTTGCATCATTTTGGACCGGAAAAAATCTTCCGTGTCCCTCGTAAAGTGTATCCGTTCAAACACCTTGTCCAGCCATCTCTCGTTGTGATCCTTGCGTAATTCAACCAACTCCCGCATGTGCGCGTCCATATTGAAACGGCATTTCATGGTGCGGCTTTTCCTGAAAAACTTGATGAGCTCGTCGCCCGTCTCCGTTTGAAACTGCACGGGAACCCGATCCTCAAACGGGTCCGGAACCGCCACAATTTGCCGCCCAATGCTGCGAAGCTGCTTCAAAAAATTGGCCCGGTCTGCCCCGATTTGCGCCGCGGTTTCAACATTGATTGCCGCAATGCTGCCCTGCTCCAAATAATACTTTGCATTCAATGCGTCCATTGTTTCGCGCAACTTCCCGACCGCGTCAATGAGCCCGGCCTTATCAAATCCTTCGGGGTTGTACCGCAGCAGCTGCAGCAAATACACGTCCAAGAACACGCGCAGACGGACAAAGTCCTTCGGGTTTTTGCGCGCCATGAAGATGCGGATGAACAACGACTTGCCTTCATCGCATAAGATGCAGACGAGGTCCAGCATCGTGGTTTTCAAAGACACCATGTTGTCGGAGGTGTACTGGCGCGCAATCATGTCGTCCAACTCGGCCGGAGGGTTAATCGCATCCGGTTGGTAGAGAGAAATTCGGTATAAATCCGCAAATTCTTGCAGCTCCTTCTTCACTAAATCAATGGGCTGCATGTGATAGCTGTCCTCCTTGCACGCACCGGCGCACACGGGGTGCGCAATCTGCGAAAAGCATTTGGTTTCTTGCGTAACCAGCTGCACCTTGGGGTTCTTCTGCAGCCGTTTGCTGATGAGCTGGGTGTTGGCATCCTTCTTGTGGTTGCCATACATGAATAACTCAATGTGGTCGTCCGGAAACGACGGGGACAGCATGAACCTGGTTTTATTAACCTGCGAGGCGAGCGCCCTCCGCTGGTTGTAGCGCATGGGGCGTCCAAAAAAATTGTCATATAGAATCATCATGTAGAGAGAAAACAGCATCAAAAATTGTCGCGACACGTCGCCGAACACGAAGCAATCAATGTCATTCATCCGAATTTTGCCGCACCTCTCTTTCAATTGCTCCAGGTTTACACCCGATTCCGCGACCACTTCCTGCGTGAACCGCTGCGCATCGGCGTCCTGCAAGAAGTCTTGAATGTAATACGATACCGCCGCCCCACCGCTGGCCACAATGTGGCCACCGCTCGCACGCATTGCCCGGTTCACCGCCGTGAGCGCCGCGACAATCACGTCGGTTCGTTTCACTGGAAACCGGGTTCTATCCGCCAGTATCACTTCCAGCGCGTCGGTTGCGTCCGCACTGTCGCATCGGTGCGCAACTTGGTTGAAATATTCTCCGTACTGCCCGCTCGGAAAAATATCGGAAAACCGCAGCTGGTCCGCCGTTTGCACGGCCGGATTTTGCATGATCGCAACGAGTGCCTGTTTATTGACCGTGTTTTGAATGCTTTCTGGGATGAGCAATTCGGCGAACCCGTCGCACACGCGCTGTATGATGGCGTTTGGGCCTTCACTTTCGGTTTCGCCCTGCTGTGCAATGGGTTTCATGCACACCTCGTTCATGCCTCGCGCAACCAACGCGTTGACTTGCGCGTACGGCTCTGCATCCGAATGCAGCATTAGTTCCATCATTAAATCCAGCCGGTTGTATGGACCGATTGGTTTGGCATTGTACATGAACGGTTCGGACTCAATCTGCGTCATGGCGCTCGGCAATTGGGGTAGGGCAATCACCCGATCCAGGAAATGCACCGTGATGACCGGGACGTGGAACACGGCCCCAATGTGCAGCCGGAGAGAAACCCGGGGACCGGAAGTTATGGCCCCCTTCAGTTCATACCCGTCCTTTATTCCCGTTTTTTTCATTATGACAGAGTGCACGGTGTCCATCATTGCGACCAATTCGGGTTGCGCAACTTCCGTGAAAATGAACACGTTGTGATGGGGCACAAAATCCGACAATCCGCCGAGCGACAGATTGCAGTACGACACCGTGACCGGGCCTTTGATTTCATCCAGCGACGAAGTGGGCGTCCATTTTATAAACGGAATGTCTCTTGAAAACGCGGCGTCAATGTCGCGGATGTGCGCTTCCATTGGAATGGACCGCAGCGTGTCGTTGAATTGTTGAATGCCTTTTTCAATCATCTCTCTGTCGTTCATTTCAAGTTCCAGTTCTCCGGCTATAATGTTCTTTTCTACTTCCATGGTTGCTGCGGTTGTTGCTGCGGTTGTTGCTGCTACTGCTGCAGCTTTTGCCATTTCCGCGTCAACTGCATCTGGTTCTGCAGTTATGGCTCTAGTTGCTGCCGTAGTTGCTGCCGTAGTTACTGCAGCAGCGGTTGTAGTTGCAGCTACTACTGCATCTGATAAAGCGCCAGCAAGAGTGCTTTGAACAGTGGATAAGGCCCCGCGAATGTTATCAAATGCGCTGGATCCTTCGCCTTCTTCTTCTTTTTCGATTGATCCACTTGTTGCACTTATCGCTTCGCTTGGACCACTTGGATTACTTGTCTCTTCGCTTGGACCACTTGATCCACTCATTGCATTAATCGCTTCGCTTGGTCCACTTGGTCCACTCGTTGCATTTGGTTCATTTGGTTCACTTGATCCACTCATTGCATTTGGATCGCTTGGACCACTTGGTCCACTCGTTGCATTTGGTTCATTTGGTTCACTTGATCCACTCATTGCATTTGGATCGCTTGGACCACTTGATCCACTCATTGCATTTGGATCGCTTGGACCACTTGATCCACTCATTGCATTTGGTTCGCTTGGACCACTTGGACCACTTGGACCACTTGGACCACTTGATCCAATCGCTTCGCTTGAATTACTTGTCTCTACAGTCGTTGCACTTGTCGTTGCACTTGTCGTTGCACTTGTCGTTGCACTTACACCGTCATCCTCATCATCCACAAGAGGAACAATGGGGGTTGCTAAAGACATCGCATGCATGCATTATTCAAATATTTTAAACCCCGTTCTCACTACAAATTTTCTCAAAATACTTTTTGCTCACACTCAAATGATGCACGTTTGAGGCGTGGTTTTTGGCTCGCTGTTGGTGGCAGTAAAATTCATACGCTTTATACACTGACGCTGCAGCCACTGGCGGCGTGGTTGTTAACTGCGCAGTTGTTAGCTGCATTTCTTCCACATATTCGTTCATGGCAGAAATGACTTCCCCCCGCTTGTCCCACATGGTGCACCGCACGTGCATTAAATGCTTGTCGTTTTCAATCACCACATCGGGACAAAAATGCCGAATCAAGCCCAAGAATGTGGCATCCGTGTGATTATGACTCTGCATCTGCGGCAACGGCTGTGTCGCTTGTTGAAGCTGTTGCTGGTGCTGGTGGTGGTAGTGGCGCTTGAACAGCGCCGTAAATTCGTCAATTTCCAGCTCGTCTTCGTCGTTTGCATTCACCACAATGTGGTGCGTCCAAAACTCGTTGAACCGCGTGACCAGCGGCAGGTGCTTGCTCGTGATCTGCAAAAATGAATCGGTCGTTTCAGAGTAGTTCGGCAAATGTTTTATCAGCCGCGTTTTCAGCGCGTTTACGAAAAACACGTTTGGAATTCTCTCTTCGTCAATGAAGACCTTCCACAGGTACAGCATGTTTTTCCACGAAATGCTCACGCTGTTTTGCGGGGTTTGCGGGGACGCCTCCAAACACGTCGTTACAAATTTGGCAATGAGCTGGTCCTCGGGGTGGTGCTTCAAATACAGCACCCGATGATAGGCGGACGTGTCCTTGCACTGTGTGTGCAAGAAATTCTCCGCATTTTCATAGCGCTGAGAATAATGCGCCGCAACGCAGAAAATGTCAATCATTCGGTGCTTGAACGGCTCCGAATACGCGTCAAGCGCCACGTCGTTCATGTCCAACAAGCGGCACTCGCTGAAATCGTACTCGTAAAATTTGAACTTGAACGCCGACAGCAGCGTGGTGCTGAACAACGTGGCGCACTCCTGGCTCAGCCCCTTCATGAAGTTCCGCACCCTCGGCGCCGCAATGTAAATGGGTTCAAACCCGTCGTTGGGTGTAACCGTTTTTTTCAGCAACACGTCGCCAATCACCGTCAAAAAATACTTTGCGCAATCCCGCGTTCGGAACAGGGTGGGGCACAGCATGTTCAGCGTGCGCTGGATGGTCTGCGACTCCGGAATGGACGTGAGCAAACACCGGTCCTTGATGCGGCGCAGCACTTGGTTCTTGATTCTGTATTTCCACGGCATGAGCTCCCGGTTTCGGCTGATTTGGGTCAATATGGGGTACAGAATGTCGTCCTCATTTATTACGCTGTAATTTCTCTCGGCGTCGGCATTGTACACAAAAAACAGCTCCACGTTGGCGTTGTAATAGTAGTGCGGCGACTCGTTCAGAAACTGCTCAATGAACTCGTCGGACGCGGTGATCAGCGTTTGCTTGCGCTGCTCCTTGTCGTTACGCACGGCTTGGGCGGCGTCCAGAACGGCCGGCAGGTGCACCACGTGCGCCACCAATTTTCGCAGCATGAACTCGTCTTCAGCGTATTTGGCGTGCAGCTCCTGAATCATGATGATCAAATCATCCACGATGGGCACGTGGTCTTGTCCTTGTCCTTGTCCTTGTTCTTGCGGCTGCATTGAAAACCGAGGTTTGATTTAAATACTTACAACTATGTCCAAGTGTTTAAATTGTTTGCACCGCAGCATTTTATATGCTTAAGTGCTTCACTGTTCGGCGGTGGCTGCTTTTGCTGCGGCGGTGGCGCGAATCGCGCGTCAGGCGGTGACGATTGATTTCAAACAGCGTCCACGGCTGCGGCGGGCGGTCGTGCAGATAGGGGCGATACACGTCCCAAATCATGTTGCGGTCGCAAAACGCGTCCTTGTAGAACCCCGTTCCGCACGAGCTGCCCCAGCGCCCCCACAGCTGCATGCGCTTGGCCATCTCCGTGTCAATCGCCATGCCGTCCACCGCCCCGCGCGGCTGAAACGGTTTCGGACGGTCGGCCTGCGACATGAATTCGCGCGCGTCCAGCTCGTAGTGCGAGCACGTCGTGCGCGAGCACGGGTTAACCTTGTTCAAATACACGTCGTAGTGGTCACCAATGAGCCGCATGGCGGTTTCCACGTCCAAGCGCCCCTTGTGCTCCTCCATCATTTGCTGCAGGCGCACCCGGCGCGCGCCCTGGTGGCGGCGCAAGTCGTCCCACCCCGTATTGAACGACTCCAGGTTCCGGATGCGCGGGTCGTACGCCACGTTGAACCCGATGAAGTAGCCGTTCTTGGTGCGCTCCACGTTGACGTATTTCAAACCGAGTTCCAATCGCATGATTTCGTTCGTGCGCGTGTCGCCAAACAGCCACGCATTGGCGTAGTCGCCCGAGTTGCGCTCGGTCAGCATGGCCACGTAGTCGTCCATGGTGCTGCCGTACTGCATGGCGCGCCGAATGCGGCAGCA
>Ga0172365_10001188_pt1 | contig 18577 bp, 21 predicted proteins | sample LakKivSesite48cm_FD_114535 | JGI IMG/M metagenome (GOLD analysis project Ga0172365, IMG submission 114535) | Sediment microbial communities from Lake Kivu, Rwanda - Sediment site 48cm | ecosystem: Environmental > Aquatic > Freshwater > Lake > Sediment | place: Rwanda: Western Province, Lake... | reverse complement strand
GGAACAAGGGAAGAAACACAACGGAATGTGGAGGATATCATGAAGATCGGAACCAAGCTCGGCATCTTCGTCCTGGCCGCCCTCCTGTCGCTCGCCGGATTCGGCGTCATCGCCAACGCCCTGTCGGTGGACCACATCCTGTCCGCCGCCACCCCGGCGACCCAGGTCGGGGTCACCATCGTCGGCTAAGTCCCGCCCCGGAAGATCCGGCCGGCGCGACAGGCCCTAGCGGCCCGGCGCGCCCGGCCGGCGAAGGACCACGAGCTCCTCGTCGCCGGCCGTCACCTCGTCGAAGAAAGCCTTGACGGCCTTGAACTGATCGACCGCGAAGAAGCTTTTCTTGACGACCAGGTCCCTCTGGACATGGAGCTTGCCGCCGTCCTCCCCGACACAGACCAACGAGAAGCCGAAGGCCTCGAGGTCCTTCTTGCGCGCCGGAGGGACCGTCTCGGCCGTCATCCCGGCGGGGAGCGTCACGACGATATCGTCGAACTCGCGGTGGGGATAAGGAAAGTAGACCGGGTGGGTCCGCTTGGCGTGCCGGAAGGGATGCCGCCGGCTCCCGAGAAGCGGCGAGACCGGCAGGATCGTCTTGTTTCCGGCCGGAGTGGCCAGCCCGTCGAGGACGATCTTGAAGTGGGCCACGACGCTGTCCGCGTTGTTATCGATATTCTCGAGCTCGGTCACGGTTACTTTCGCCCCGGCCGGCAGGAGCTCGGCCAGCTCATTCTCGAAGTCCTGCCGGACCTCGGTTTCGTCGTCCCCGATATGATCGACCCGCCGGACCAGGGCCTCCTGCCCCAGGAAGGTCACCGTGACCGTGCCCGCGAGCCCACCCTCGGCGAGATATCGGGACGCTACGCCGCCGGCCTTCTCGGCAATCCGATCCTCTGGCCCTACCGGGTCCACCTGGACTTCAGGAACGGCCGCCTCATCCTGGAAAAACGGTCTTGAAAACGCTCCGGCCCGCGTGTAGATTGGGGCCATGCGAAATCCGAAGATCCGGCCCTTCATCTCTTCGTCCATAGGCGCGGCCCTTATCCTGCTGGCGCTCTCCCCCGGTGCCCCGGCGAACCCGCCAGCGCCGGCCGCCGCGTTCACGCCCTTCGACGACGGCGAGTGCTTCACCGTCCTCGTCGGCCGCGGCGCCAGCGCCGACGGCTCGGTCATCGTCGCCCACAACGAGGACGACCGGGGCGAGATCGTCGTCAACCTGCGAAAGATCGCCCCCCGCGACTACGGCGCGCCGCAGAAGGTCGACCTCGGCAACGGCGGGTCCTATGAGCCCGACGGCAAGACGGCCGGCTTCCTCTGGATCGAGGCCACGACCCAGGAGTTCGCCGACAGCTTCATCAACGAGCACGGCGTCCTCATCACCTCCGACAGCTGCCCGTCGCGCGTCACGGCCGAGGATTATACGGACGGCGGCATCGGCTGGATGCTGCGCCGGCTCGTCGCCGAGAAAGCGACGTCGGCGCGGGAGGCGGTGCGCCTGGCCGGCGCCCTCGTCGAGAGATACGGCTACCGGGCCTCCGGCCGGACCTATTCGATCGCCGATAAGAACGAGGCCTGGATGCTGGCGCTCCTGCGCGGCCGCCGCTGGTACGCCGAGCGCGTCCCCGACGGCGAGGTCGCCGTCATCCCCAACCATTTCACGATCCGTGAGATCCACCCCGACGATCCGGACCGCTTCATGGGCAGCCGCGACATCGTCGAATACGCCAAGGCCAACGGCTGGTACGACGAGGCCAAGGACGGCCCCTTCGACTTCAAGACGGCGTTCGAGCGGCCCTCGACGCGCGAGCCGGCCGCCGACGGCAACGCCCTGCGCCACTGGCGCGGGTTGAGCCTTCTCACCGGGAAGACCTGGGAGCTCCGCCGCGACTATCCCTTCTCCGTCGTCCCGGCGGGGAAAGTCACTCCCGAGTCCCTGATAACCATCCTCCGGGACCATTACGAGGGCACGGAATACGACGCGACCGACGGCTACAAAACGGGAACGCCCAACCGGACGAAGTTCCGGACGATTTGCACGGCCTCGACGATCAACGCGTTCGTCGTCTCGCTCGGCGGCAAGCGCCCGGCGCCCCTCTCCACGGCCATCTGGCTGGCCCTGGGCAAGCCCGACACGACCGTGTTCCTGCCGCTCTATTACGGCGTCGGGACCCTCCCCGCGGGCGCCGGCTTCGGCCCCGACACGCACGACTACGCCCGGATGTACCAGGAACACTTCAAGGACGAGGCGGTCAAGGCGGCCAAGGCGACCCTGCTCAACACCAAGGTCCTCGAGCTCGAGAGAACGGCCGAAGCGAGCTTCGGACCGATGCACGCGAGACTCGTGAAGGAGCTCTTCCCGGCCGAGAAGGAATTCGTCGCCGGCCGGGCGAAGTTCGAGAAAGACTTCGCCAAGCTGTTCGCCAAGGACAAGAAGAAAGCCCAGAAGGCGCTCGACGATTACGTGGCCGCGGCGTTCGAAAAGGCCACCCTTCTCACCGAGAGGCTGGCGGCGGGCAAATAGCTCGGGTCCGGACCTTGAGGATGTAGAGGTTGTGGTAGCGGAGGAAGGTCTCGACCCGGACGAGCTCAAAGACCGAGCGGCCGATGATCTCCTCGACCTTTTCGCGGGGCAGGAAATGACGGTCCCCGTCTCGCGCCGGGTCCCGGTCCATGATGACGACTGTCGCCCCCGGCTTGAGGGCCGGCTCGAGGTTGGCCAGAAGCTCGACGGGACGCGCGAGGTCGTGGAAGGCGTTGACCATGAAGACCATGTCCAATGAGCCGGCGGGCAGGCGCGGGTCCTCGACGGTGCCCAGGACCGTCTCGATGTTGGCGATCTTCTCCGCGGCCGCGGTCCGCTCGATCGAGGCGAGGGCCGAGCTGTCGATATCGTTGGCGTAGACCTTTCCGGCCGCGCCGACACCTCGAGAGAGCCAGAACGTGAAATAGCCACGGCCCGCCCCGATCTCCCCGATGACCATGCCGGGCTTGACGCCGGTCGCCTCCATGACCTTCTCCGGCTGTTCGATGCTGTCCCGCGAGGGGTTGCGATACTGGGCTTCGCCGGACGCGGCGATGAGGACAAAGAGCAGGACCGGCCAAACGGCGCGTTTCTTGATCATGGGTTCGCCTCCCGTCTATGACAGAAGCCAGCAACATTCATGCCAGGCGATTTACCCTGGAAGGCGGCGCGTCCGCGTACATTTTCTTTACGCCGTTCGAGATGAACACGGCCAAGCAGGGTCAGGGCTTCTTTAGCGTCGGGTCGTGGGGACCGACGACCCGGAGGATGATCTCGTGACTGCCCCCGTATTCGAAAGTGAACCTGATATCGCGGTCGACCCGGGCTTCGAAGATGGAGCCTGTGCCTTTGATCTTCTTTGTCCGTAGGGACGGATGCCGAGGGTCGGAGACCAACAGGCCGATCTGTTTTTTCAGCTTGTCCCGCGTTTCGGGATCGAGCTCAAGCGCGCTTTTTCTGAACCGCTCGGTCAGGGTCAGCCTGAGCGCTTCCTTCGATCTCATGGAAGAGGTCCTCGACGGTTTCAAAGGTCCTGGTCCGGCCATCGGCGAGGTCCTTGTCGGCCTCGGCCTCGAGCTTCTGCCATCTCTCCTTCCAGAACCAAGCCTGATCGCGGTCGACGGTCTCCTGGGGGACGAGCACGATGGTCTCGTCGATGATCTTGGCCATAATGACGCTCCCGTCTGTGATCCTCAGCTTCTTTCTCATAGATAAGGGCAGCGTGACCTGCCCTTTTTTTCTCACACTGATCAATTCTTCCATGGTTTCCCTTAACAAAATCCATACATGATAGGAATATCTGATTTTCCGACTTTCTCATCAATGATAGAGGCTCACCCTCCCTCTGTCAAGTCCGGGTGCCTGTTTGACGAGCCTCGGCCCGGGCGATCAGGATCGTAACGTTGCGCCATGAAGTGGGATTAAGCGCGGGCGAGGAACGCCTCCGGCGTGATGGCGGTTTCGGGGAATTTCTCCAGCAGCTCCTTGTCCGTGGTGACGAGGGGAACGCGTGCTCCTCTGGCCAAAACAACGTATTCGGCATCGTAGGCCGAACAGCCCATTCTCACCGCGATATCGAGAACGTCGCCCGACGCCATATGGTACTCACGTCCCGACATCAACGTCTCCGCCGCAGACATGATCTCGAACGCCTTGTCCTGTTCAAGGACGCCGCCCCGCAGGCATTTGACCAGGGCATTCCGGAACTCGCTCTTCCAGAGGATCGGCGAGGTCCAATAGGGGTCCCGGAGCAACACCCGTCGGGCCGACGAACTCGATCCGCTCTCGACGAAGAGGTGGACGATGAGATTCGTATCGGCTACGATCACAGCCGGCCTTCCCGCTTGGCCCTGCTGATGAACTCGTCGGTCACAGGGCCCTTCGTGTGAGAACGGAGCTCATCCGCACGGGCCAGGAATTCCTCGACCGACACGCGCTGCGGAGTGACGACTTCCCCAAGAATGGCGATGATCTCGCTGTTGACGCTGCGCCGGTGCCGTTGGGCCCGCAGCTTGATCTTCTCGTAGATCGCGTCGGGGATGTTCTTAAGGGTGTAGTTCATGGGCGTATGCTCTTTGATCAGGCGGTCATATGGTTCCATTATGGTTCCTTTCCATCGAGAAGTCAAGGGCCCATCAATGACCGGGCTTTTCGACTCTAATGACGTCTGTGAGGCAGGCTTTTTCTCAGCCCGGAAGCGCGGGGGGCGAACCCGTCAGCGGCGTTTCGAGCCGTGGACGAAGTCGCCGATACGCCGCACCCGGTCCATTTCGTCCACCGACAAAGGCCCTGACTCGAGAACGGCCAGGTTCTCGCGCATCTGCTCGACCGTCTTCGCCCCCGACATGCAGACGTCGATCGCGGGGTTCGACAGGACGAAACGGTAGCAGTCGGCGGCCGTCAGCGGCTTTTCGCCCGGCGGCATCCTCTTCGCTTTGAGGAGCTGCCCCCAGCGGGTCGCGGTGAAGGCCACGGTCCCGGGCCGCTTCCCCGTCTCTTTGGGCAGGAGGGGGAAGATGTCCTGCTCCGCTCCGGGGTGGGCGGCGCTGTAGCGGAGGTGAAAGACGTCGAACGGCCCCTCCGCCGCGAGCTTCCCCAGGAGCTTGCGGTCGTGGCTCGAGAGCCCGATGAAACGCACCAGGCCCTTCTCCTTCATCGCGAGCGCCCCGTCGATGAGCCGGCGCGGCACCTTGCGCGAGAAATACCCGAGAATGAGGACGTCGGCGTGATCGAGGCCGGCGCTCTTCAGGCCCCGCCGCAGGAGCCGTTCGGTCAGGGTGTTGTTGTGGGCGTAAGTGACTGCGGCCAGGACCAACTTGTCCCGCTGGCCCTTGGCCACGATGTTCCCGAGCGCCTCGCGCATTCCGGGCGCGTAGCCCTTGATGACCGTGCCCCAGGTGAAGTAGTTCGAGCCGCGCTCGAAGGCTTCCTCGATGGCCGCCGCGGGCGCCCCGTAGCCCGAGGCCATGCCCAGGCGCCCGACCTTCAATCCCGTCCGCCCCAGCACGGCAGGTTCGCGAAAATCGGTCATGATGTCACTCCTTCGGTCCCACCCCGGTCCGTATCGACCCGGACTTCGAGGCCGTCGAGCCATTCCCTGATGGCTTGGAGGTGGAGGTCGATCGCCTCTTCGATCCCGGCCGGCACGGCGATCCCCTTCGCGGCGCAGAAGTCGGCGAGCGAGGCGTCGATGTCTTGCCACGAGGAGAGCGGCGAGCGGTCGGCTTCCTCCGCCGCTCCGGCCGCGACCTCCCCTCCCTCGGTCGTCGTTTCGCCCTTGCTCCCCTCTCCCGGCTTGCCCGCCTCGCTCACTTCGATCTTGCTATGGATGTCGAGCCGGTCGAGCAAGCCCAGCATGCGCCCGTAAAGCTCGCCGTAGCGGCGCGACCATTCGATATAGGGCGCGACGCCCTGCAACTCGAGGAAGGTCTCGATCGTCCCGTCCGCCCCGAACTCCCCCTTGCAGCCTTCCTCCTTTGCGAACCGGGCGAACTTCTCAACGCCATCCTTGTCCACCGACCGTCCCAGGGGATAGAGCCGGCAGACCAGAGGCCGCCGGGGATGGACCTTGCATCCGTCCACCGTCAGGAAAACGCACTTCCCGTCCGCCCCGAAGCGCAAGGTCGTGCCGCCGTGGTCTGAATAGAGAGCGAGGAACTCGGTGGTGCCTATCCCCAGGTGGCGCGCCATGCCCAGCACTTCGTGAGGGCCGGCCATGATGATCTTGCCCGAGCAGCAGTGTCCGCACGCCCGGCAGGCAAAGGAGAAGGGCGTTTGTCGGTCGAGACAGAAATCCAAAGCCGCGGCTCTAGTGCTTGCCCTGGATCGCCCCCAGGTTCCTCAGCAGCTGCCCGGACCGGAACAGCTTGATCTCGACGACCGCGTTGGCGTCGGACTCGAGGTGCTTGGCGACCTTGGCGGGGATGGCCGAGGAGTGCAGGAGCGTCGCGCCCGCGTACCACCTGAGCTCGGCCCGCTCCCACTTGTGCTGCATCGCTATGCCCTTGATGTCGCCGAGGTGCTTGTCCTGGGCCACGCCTCCGACCTGGCTGCCGTGAAGGAATCCGAACGAGGTGCAGAACGCCGCGGCCGTGCCGGCGAGCTTGAGGACATCGCGCCGGCTGACCGTTTCCCGTTCTTTTTTGTCTCCCATGGCCCCATGCTAAGTCCGCCCGGCGGCGTTTGTCAAGCGGACCGCCCCGCCCGCCCGTCTCGCCTCCCCTTACTCGAGGTCGGGATAGAGCCGCCTGAAGTCCGCGTCCCACCTGAACTTGGCCAGGAACTGGGCCTTGGTGAAGATCTTTTTCTTGATCTCGGCGTTCGGCAGGAAGGCGATGGCCTCGGCCAGGTTCTCGTCGGTGATGAACAGGGGGTCCACGGCGCACCCTTCGTACTCCGCGAACGGCTTCTGGAAGACGTAGCCGTCGCAGAAGTCCTCGAAAAAGAACCGCGGCCGCCCCCGGGAATAGACCGCCTTCGGGGCGGTGAGCCGGCCGAAGGGCGACCCCTTGACGTCGAAACCCACCCGCCGCGGCCCGATCTCTTTCATGAGCGCGTCGACGGCGCCGCCGACCGGATAATCGAAGCTCTTGGGCCCCTCGACCGTCTCCCAAGGATAATGGAGGCAGATATTGAAGGCCCGGCCGCGGATGATCCGGTAGATCAATTGACCCATTGTATGGGCGTCGAACCCGGTGACCATCTTCCTTTTAAAATCATAGACGGGAAAGGGGAACCGCGTCGAGGCGTGATACTGGCCGGCGTACACCAGCGCCTTCCGGCCTTTCTTCACGAACTCGCGGATGACGACATCGGCCATGTGGCGGTCGCGGCCGCCCTTGACGAAGACGCGCTTCAGCAGCCGCTTGCGGCTCATCTTCTCTTCTAGCCTATCCCAGCGGGGCCGGTAGTCGAGGCCGACGATCCTGAACTTCGGGGCGCCCGGCGCGAGGACCCGGTTGAGTTCCCAGGCCGCCCGGTACAGACCCAGGTATTCGACATACGGCCAGTAGCTCCCCCACTGGAACACCAGCCGGCGGGCCCGGTTCTCGTCGTAGGTCTCCGCCGTGACTAGGGCGTCGGCCTCTGCCTGGAGCTCGTAGCAGCCGAACTCGATCGCGAGGTCCGTGACGCCGCGCCGGTAGAGCGCGGGGATCAGGGCCTGGACGAACTCGGCGTCGTGCTTGATGAAGTGGTGTTCGCCGAGGAAGACGATGTCGTAATCCGCGAACTTGGAGGCGACGTATTCCTCGGGCGCTAGCCCCTTCGCCTCGAGGTATCTCTCGAGCTTGTCCTTGAGGCCTGGAGAGATCTCCGCCGGCGGCCGTTTCTCGGGGAAACGCGCGGCAGAGGGGGCCACGGCGGCGACGGTGAGAGGGAGGGCGAGGGAGAGGGCCGGGACGAGGGCCAGGACGCGGATGTGTCGCATCTCCGAACCTCCCCCGATACCCGACTCCAATCTAGTCCCGAGCCGGAGCGATGTCAATCGGCCGGACGCGCGAGCCGCACGCCGGACGGCCGTCTCGCGACGAAGCGATTGACAACGGCCCCGCACCCCGTTCTATGATGACGCCGAGGGAGGGGACCATGGAGAACGATACCCGCGTCGACCCGGGTCCGGCATTCGAAGGCGAAGAGTCCTTCATCAGGAACATCCATCGGCTGTTCTTCAGGCCCAGGACCTTTTTCGCCGGCATCGGGGCGCCGAAAAAGCGCGTCTGGCTGTATCTCTTCGCCTTCGCCTACAGCCTGGCCGCCGCCATCGACAGGTCCGGATTCAGCTCGATGCAGGGGACGGCGCCGGCGGCCTCCTGGGCCGCGCATTGGGGGTTCGTCGGCGGGGCGGCATTCATCGGGATGTTCATCGTTCTTTACGCCGGCGGCGCGTGGTACCGCTTCCGCCTGGGCCTCTGCGGCGTCCAGATCAAGGACGATAACCAGGTCAAGATGGTCTATCTCAGCGCCGCCCAGGTCTATGCCCTGCCCATGATCGCCGTGGCCCTCTTCGAATCACTTCTTTTCCGGAACCCAGGCACCGCGGCCGTGAAGAGCCCTTCTTGGCTGGGCCCGGCCATGCTCGTCTTCCTCTTCTGGTCGATCTACACGAGTTACATGGGGGTCCGGACCGTCTTCAAGCCCAAGAAGGCCGCAGCCGTTCTTTGGTTCCTCGCCGGGCCGGCCGCGCTTTACGTCATCATGTTCGGGGGGATGGTCTGGCTAACCCTGTCGGGGTCAGCGCTCCTGCCGGGGCCCGCCGCCGACACCGCGCACCCGCAGGAGTTCTCCAACGGCGAAATCGCCTTCTCCTACCCGGCCAATTGGAAGGTCACAGAGAAGGAGGCGACCGCCGAAGCCACGGCCCAAGTCCAGGTCAAGCCGGTCCAGGACGCGTTGATCATCTTCTCCTTTTTCCCTCCCCAGGGAAGCGCGGCCGCACACCTCGAAGGCTGGTCGAACCTCTATAAGGAAGAATTGAAGAACTACGAGGAAATCGGATTTTTTGGCGAGTGGGGCAGCTTCAAGGGTGAGGGCCGGGTGATCACGGGCATCTCGGGGCTGAAGGAGTACGAGGCCCGCGGTTTCTTCGCCCCGATCGCCGATGACAGGTATCTCATGGTCGTCCAGGCCCTGCAGCGGTCCTTAGCGGACAACGTCCAGCCCGGCTTCGACCTCATCCGCGGGACCTTCCGGTGCCTCCGCTGGTAAGGCTTCTCTCCGCCCGCGCGGTTGACTCCACGCGGGCAGGCAAGTAATATCGGGGGGCGATCTTATTTCAAGGAGCCTCCCATGGACCGGACCCTGGCCATCATCAAGCCGGACGCCACGAAGAAGCGGATCATCGGCAAGATCCTCGACCGCATCGAGGAGGAGGGCTTCACCATCGTCGAGATGCGCCTGGCCCGCCTGACCAAGGACGAGGCCAAGGGCTTCTACATCGTCCACAAGGACAAGGGCTTCTACGACAGCCTGTGCGAGTTCATGTCCTCGGGCCCGGTCGTGCTCATGGTCCTCGAGGCCGAGAACGCGATCCGCCTCTGGCGCGACGTCATGGGCGCCACCGACCCGGCCCAGGCCAAGCCCGGCACCCTGCGCCGCACCTACGGCTTCTCGATCGAGCGCAACGCCACGCACGGCTCCGACGCCCGCGAGACGGCCGAGTGGGAGATCGCCTACTTCTTCAAGAAGAAATAGCCGCTAGCGCCCGGCCGCGGGCCCGCCGGCCGCGGCGGCCGCGGGCTCGGCGACGAACGCCGCGCCGTTCCAGTAATTGATGCCGGCCAGGATCATCTGCTCGTAGGAGCCATCGAGGACCGACGTGATCTTGCCGGCCTTGACGCCCGCCTCGTGGCCCAATCGGAAGCCGTGGCCCCAGCTCACCTGAAGGGCCGCGAGGTCGAAGCCGAAGTCGATCCACAGGCCCTCGGTATATGTCGTTCGGATCCACTTATTGTCTTCGATGATATCGACGCTCTGGAAGCCTGAAACGTAGTAGCCGAGCGATCCGGAGACGTCCAGGTAGGGCGTGATCACGTAATAGAGCTCCGAGCCCGGGCCGATCCCCGGGCAGGCGTACTCGCCGGACTGGGGCGATCCGCCGCGGATCGCGCGGGTGTCGAACACGACGACGCAGCCGCCGCGGTACTGGTTGTTAACGCCGACGACGATGAGCTCCTCGCGGCCGTCGCCGTTGATGTCGTGGTAGGCGAGCTCCCTCAGGTAGCCGGCGTTCCAATACTCCCCGATGCGCTTCCCGTCGCAGTCGAGGACCGAGAGCTGGCAGGGCCAGTCCGGGGCGTGGAAGGCCTCGACCACGATCTCGAGACGGCCGTCGCCGTCGTGGTCGTGGACGTTGAACCCGGCCAGCCGGAAGTCGGGCGAAAAGACGCTGCCGCCGCAGACGAGGGACCGGCCGGTCCGGTATTCCCAGAGCTTCACGCCCTTGCGGTCGAAGCAGTAGAGCCAGCCCTCGCCCGTCTGGTCGGATTCGCGCCGGGGGGCGAAGAGGACCTCCTTGTCGCCGTCGGCGTCGATGTCGCGGATGACGATGACCGGCAGGTAGTTGCCGACGCCTTTGTGGATGACCTGGAAATTCGCCTTGTAATAGCTCTCCCCGACCAGGTTCTCGTAGCCGGAATCCCAGCGCCAGAGCTCCCGGCCGTACTTGTCCTTGACGACGAGGACGGAGCCCTCGATCGAGAAGTCCGCCGGCTGGCGCTTCACCAGGATCCCCCCTTCGCGGAGGAAGGCGCCGGCCAGGACGATGAACGCGGCCCCCCCGAGGGCCCATTTCAGCCAGGGGCTCCGCTTTCCGACCTTGAGGACGGCCGTGTCCGAGGCCTTGAACGTCCCCCGGAACCAGGCGTCGAGCTCGTCCTTGTAGGCGAAAACGGGGGATTTCTTCTCAGAGCCTTCGGCCCTGTGGACAGGCATGCCCCTCTGGTCCTCCCATCTATGGCAGGTCCGGACGTCGCACCCGAGGTAGGCGGCGATCTCCTTCCATGACCGGAGGAGGTTGTCCTGGGCGATCTCGCGCATATTAAAGCCTTGAAAGGGGATATTTTAGGCAAAAACGGGGGGGAGTCAAATAAAAACGGTCCTTGAATGAGAAAAAACGTGCACCCCGAACGTTTTTATTATAACAATACTCAGCGGACTGTGGCCGTCCCTTATGGAATCGATCGGGAACAAAAGGAGAGAAGAGGAATTCGAACGGATCCTCGAGAACTACGCTCAGTTCCTGAACATCCACGTCAGGAAATACGACCTCCAAAAATACGGCCTGGATCCTGAGGATATCCTGCAGGATGTCCGGATCAAGCTTTGGAAGCTCATCAACGACGAAAAGATGATCTTCAGCCCCGGGTCCTATCTCAAAAAGGTCATCGCGTCTTCGGTCGTCGACCACCTGCGCAAAGCCCGGCGGGAGGATGTTCTCCTGAGACACGAGAAGCAGAAGCACATCGCCGAGATCGGCCATTCCTACAGCAAGGAGGCCGCGCGCAAGAGGATGTTCGAGGAGACGGTCGGAAGGGCCGTCAGCCGCCTGATCCATTCGAGGCGCCAAGTCGTCAAGCTCTATCTGCTCAATTTCAGCGTTCAAGACATCTCGTCCTACATGAATTGGTCGGTGGATAAGACAAGGAACCTGCTCTATCGGGGTTTGGCCGACTTGAGGAAGTCACTCAAGGATCTGGAAGTCAGAGATGAAATCCGAAAATAGGGACCTGAGAGACCTGTTCCAGGCCTTTGTCCGTTCGAAGGGGCCGGGAGACCGCAAGGACTGCCCATCCGTCCAGGACCTGGCCGACTCGTTCGACCCTAAGGCCTCGAGGAGAAAGAAAAAGAAGATCATCGATCACTTGTCCGAATGCGGCGATTGTCGTGAGGAATTCCGTCTCTATCTCGAGCTCAACAATTTCGGCGATGATCGCCGGATGGACCTGGCTCCCGCCCTATCAAAGAAGGTATCCCGGGCCCCGCATCTCTCCTCGGTAGCTCTTTGGAGATACGCGGTCATCGCAGTGGCGCTCGGTCTCGTCGTCGCCGGGCTTGTCCTCTTGAGGAAGGGCGAGATCCCCGAGGTCGAACGAAACCCCGCCGAGCGAGGTATTGTTCTCGTCGAGCCCCTCTCCGGGACCATCCGGCCGGATGGCACCGTCTTCCGATGGAGAGAGCTCGTGTCGGCTCAGCATTACCTCCTCGAGTTGTTTGACGAAACCCTATTGCCGGTCTGGGTCAGCCCGCCCCTCCGCAAAACGGAGACCAGGCTTCCGGAGGATATCGCCCGGGCATTGAAGGCAGGGGCCTCCTATTTTTGGATGGTTTCTGGCTATTCCGAGTCGTCGAGGATCGCGGAATCGCGATTGGCCCGCTTCGAGGTCACCGAAGGTCCACAGCGTCCGGATCGCCGATAAGGACAAAACCGGCCCAATAGAACGGGTGGCGTCTCGACGTCCTTAGCAGTTTGATCTTGGCCAGCTGAAGCGCCTCGGCAGCCGTGTTCCCGGCCAGGATCTGCCGATAGAACTCCCTCATAAGGTCGACAACGGCCTTGTCATTGACCGGCCACAGTGAGGCCAACACGGATCGAGTGCCTGAAAAGAAAAAGGACCGGGCCAGTCCCATGGGGCCTTCCGCCGGCTCGAGAAGCCCGCCCGCGGTCCGGCAGGCCGAAAGGACAACGAGATCGGCGCGGGTCTTGAGCCTATCGATCTCCCTCGTTTGAAGGAATCCGTCGTTGTCCCGCTCATCCAAGAAGGAGAGGACCAGGGCCGAACGAAACGGATGTTCCTCGTCAAGCAGGCCATGGCAGGCGAAATGGATGATCCGGAAATCCTCAAGGGCGATGGCCTTGACAGCCCCCTCGCTCGCGGACTCACGCTCCAGGACCATGGCTCGCTTTCGGGGGAACATGCCGGCAACTTCTCGGACTTCTTGCCGGCTAAAGGGCAACGGACCGAAAAGCGTGGGCTCATCGCCGTAGAGCTTCCGGGTCGCGGCCGTCCGGCTGAGGACCGGCCGCCCGGATCGCGCCGCGCCCTCGTCGTAAAGAGGCCCTCCGACAGCCAGCAGGTCCATCTTCCATGACGTCGTTTGGCCTGCCTTCTTGAGAACGTCAAGGGAAGAAGCCGAGGGGTTGTACGATACCGAGAATCCCTCCACCAAGTACCGGAAGCCGGCTTCGGAGGGGATCCGGAGGGACTCGAAGGGCAGATAATGAAGGATGCCATCGGGGACAATGATCAGCTTCGTCTTGCCGGCGTATTCGGCTCGCCCCACAAAAGGGAGCAATTCCCGGGCGATCCGTTCAGCGGCCCCGTGGCCGGCCCCGCTCTCGAACGATCTCTCAGAAGACATCTTGAGATAGGCCCGGAGAGAATCTTCGAGAGACGTTCTGCCGGGAAGGAGGAAGAGGTCAGCGGACCTGGCCGTCACGGTAACGAGATATGACCGCTCATCGCCCACTTCGTATTCGAGGAGGATCGCTTGATCGTCCAAGAGCCGGCGCCTGACATCTTGGAAGCTGCAGGTGATGTCGGAGGCCGGGGGCTGCCCTTCCTCCGGCCGCGGCTTGACCTCGGAACTCAAACGTACGAATTCACCTTCTTCATGTTCCAATTCGTCATTGAGAGAGGCCCTCTCCTCGGCCGGAAGGGCCGGGCGGCTCAGTCTGTCCGTCAGCTGGGCGATATTCTCGGACAGGACTTCTAGACGCTCTCGGGTGCGGGGCGAGCTTGGCAGGAGCCCCGGCGCGTCGACGGCGAGGACGGTTTCAAGGAAGGCCCGGGCTTTGGCTCGCTCCGAAGTGATGAAAAGCTGTTCGAGCAGACCGTCTGAAGGCCGGTCGCGATATTGCCTGGCCAGGATATCGACGATGCTCCGATAAGCGCCGAGCTTATTGCGGGCGAAGCCGATGCTCAAGATCTCGGAGGAAAGACGCCCGCGGACGCTTTCGAGCGCCGAGACGGATCGCCGATAATAATCCAGGGCTTCTGTATCTGAGCGGCCCAGTTCATGACACTTCCCCAGGCCGAAGCTCGATTCGATCAAGACGTTCTCGAAAGCATTGTCGGCGGCCAACCTGTAAGCTCTCTCATAAAAACGGCGGGCCTCGTCGATCCGCCGCTCGTAGAGATAGGACGCGCCGATGTTGCAGAGGACGTGGGCTCTTTCAGGGGCATAGGGGGTGCCCTCGACCGCTCCAAGGGCCGCCTCGAAATAGGACCGGGACATCTCGTGCTCTCCGAGCTCGTTGTAGACGATCCCGATATCATTGAGGGCGGCGAATGAGGCGCGGGCGTCCGAAGCCACGGGGCTCCGCAGCGAGGCACATTCTCGAAAAGCCTCGAGGCTCTGGAGGAGGTCGTCCTTGTTCCGGCCATCCGTTCCTTTCCTGAGGAAAAAAGTGCCGAGATTCCCCAGGTCGGTGGCCACGGATTCCCGGTCGCCGATCTCACGGTCAAGGGCCAAGGCCCCGGCCAGGCATGACCGGGCCCGCGGAAAATTCCCGAGATCACGGTAGAGAACGCCGAGATTGCTGAGGCATTCGGCCTCGGTCGGACGGTCTCCGGAGGATCGAACACATGTCAATGCGCTTTCCAGGTATTCCGCGGCCAGGGAATATTCGTTCCGTTTGTGGAACGAGATCCCGAGGTTGTTCAGGCAGCGTCCTTTCTCGACCTCGTGACCGATCGCCGTAGCGATGCCCAGCGCCCGTTCGTTCACTTCATGGAACCGAACGGTCTCGTCCATCTCCCAATAGGTCAGGCCTTGCTGCCGCAGGCACTTGAGCGCAAAATCGGGGATACCCGTTGCTTGGCCGAGAGAGATCGCCTCTTCGAACCTTCGGATAGAGAGGTAATAGCACTTGGCGTCTCGATCCTTCTTGGCCTGCTCATAAAGCCGGATGATCTCCAGGCAGCCCGTCGAGAACTCGGCCGCCCGCATGTCTGAGGTGCGTTCGAAAGCGGCTCGAGCGTCCTCGAAATACCGTTTTGAATCCGGGATCCGTCCGAGGTCCCACATCAGGAGCCCCATCCTCAATAAGCTCAGGCGGTGATGGTGACCAAGGTCGGCCTCCCTGGAGATCGACAAGGCTCTTTGAAGAGCCGTGGAGGCCTTCTCGTATTCCCCGCGGATTCGGAGTTCCGAGGCTTCCCTGGACACCTCCAGGAAACGAGACCGCTCGTCCTTGACATCTTGGGAAAATACAGCAGGCCGCACGGAGAGAAAGCCCGCGATCATTAGAGCGAGCAGATCCACTCCAGGTCCCCGCTAGTCCTCGAAAGCCGCAAACGTGGCGCTAATTATAATCTCCTCGTATTCTCAACGCAATCGGAGCCTACCCGCTCCGTTGCCTTTTGCCCCTCCCTCCCATATACTGCCCCCAACCCCTCGCCAAGGAGGCCGCATGAAGCCAGACGACGTCGTCACGCTCACAGGAGAGAAAGACGCTTCGCCGTCGGATAGATTCTCACGGAGGAAGTTCATGGGCGCCGCGGCCATGGCCGCGGCCGGGGCTGCATTGGCCCCCCGCCTGATAGGCCAGGAGAAGACCCAGGAGAAACCGGCCCCTCCCCCGCCCCAGATCAAGACCAACATCGACGAGGTCCGGGGGATCCCCCGGGTCGCGGGCTCGATGCCCGGGAAGTACCCGGGCAGGGTCGTCCGGGTCGCGACCGGGAAGAACCCGGTCGGGCAGAAGATCGACGGGGCCCGGGTCCGGCGGGAGGTCGAGCGGGGTATGGCCGCGCTCACCGGGGAGAAGAGAATGGGCAAGGCCTGGCGGCAGTTCGTCGGGCCCAAGGACATCGTCGGCATCAAGGTCAACCCGATCGGCGGGGCCATCCTCTCGACCAAGCCCGAGGTCGTGGACGCCATCGTCGAGGGGCTCCTCGCAGCGGGCGTCCGCAAGGCGAACATCGTCATTTGGGACAGGCGCCTCTTCCAGCTCGCCGACGCCGGCTTCACCGAGGCCCGCTTCCCGGGGATCCGCATCCTGGGGACGGAGATGAAGGGCCCGAACGGCGAGTTCTACGACGACAAGGGGGAGCTCTGGGCCAGGGACAACGTCGACCGCGAGGCCCTGCCCTACGTCGTCGACCTGGAGATGAAGTACAACAAGGAGCTCCTCGGCTACATGATCAACGAGGGCAAAGAGTCCTATTTCACGAAGATCGTCACGGAGAAGGTGACCAAGATCGTCAACGTGCCCATCTTCAAGAACTCGGGGGCGACGGTGACGTGCTGCCTCAAGAACCTGGCCTACGGCTCGGTCAGCAACACCTCGCGCCTGCACAAGATCTGGATGAACTCGGTCGTCGAGCCCTGCGCCTTCCCGGTCCTCAGGGACAAGGTCGTCCTCAACATCGTCGACGGGCTCCAGGCCTGCTACGACGGCGGGCCCGGGGCCAACCCCAAGTTCGTCTACGACGCGAACCTGCTGCTCTTCGGGACCGACCCCGTGGCCGTGGACGCCGTGGCCCACGACATCCTCGTCAAGGAGCGCATGGCCCGGGGCGTCCAGCAGACCGACTCGCCGCGCCAGAGCGCCTTCCTCGAGATCGCCGCGGGGCTGGGGCTGGGCGTCGCGGCCCGGGACAAGATCGAGACGAGGGACGTGGCGCTGGGATAGTTAGGGGGAAAGGGCCCCCGTCAGAAGCTCAGCCGCATCTGCAGCCCGAAGGCCTTGGTCTTGGGCGAGACGACCGCGGCGAGGGCCAGCTCGAGGCCCTGGACCTTGTCGTTGTGCCTCCGGACGGCTTTCTTCACCCCGGCCAGGTCGATCACGAACGAGGCGAGGCTCACGCAGGCCCCCACGGCGAAGAGCGCGGTCATCAGGGTCTCGTTGGAATCGACTTCATCGAGGCCGTAGGAGCCGGCGATCATCCCGGCGAGCCCGGCCAGCCGGATCCCGATCCCGAGAAAGGCCCGCCCGGTCGCGCCGGTGTAGAAATAGCCGAGCGAAGGCCCGAGCGGGGCGAGCAGCGCGCCGACGGACGCGATATTGGCGTAGGAGTCGGAGGGGTAGGAGGCCAGGAAATAGCTCCCGTAGACGGCCAACGGGACGAGCGTCCCCACCACCGACAAGGTCAACGCCTTCTTTTCTGACTTCAACTTGACGGCCGGAGGCGCTTGGGCCCGGCTCTCTTGGCTCTCTTGGGCGCGGAGCGGCGGGGCCAGCATGACCGCGATCAGCCCTGCCGCCAGGAGGGTCCCCATCCTTCTCATCATCTCCCTCGTCCTTATCACGGCCTGATTATCGCTCATTCCAGGCCGGGAGTTGTCAAGAAACTGTCAAAAAGCCGCGGCGGCTTGACGCGCCACCCTTCGGAACCTATTATGAGGTCAAAGGGATCGTTCACCGGCGCAGAGAAGGAGGTTCCATGAAGAGGTCTTCCTTGACGGCCCTGCTCCTGGGCGCGTGCCTTCTCGTCTCGGTCGCGGGGCGAGCCGCGGCCCAGGGGAAGTCCGTGACCATCCCGAAGGGCACAAAGGTCGAGAAGCTCGGCCCCGGCAGCTTCAAGCTCACGACGCCCGAGGGATTCGTCTTCGCGATTACGTCCTACAAGAGGCCGGGCCGGGTCAAGAGCGCCCCGGCCGGAGCGGCGGCCATCATCGGCGATTGCGGCATCCTCGGCGACTGCGGCATCCGCGACGCCCAGGGCAAGATCATCGCCACGGGCGCGAACGGCGTCCTCAGGGGCAAGCCGGCGACGGCCCAGGAGGTGAAGGGCGCCCCGCCGACGGATTACATCAAGATCGACGACGACGTCACCTGGCTCCCGGCCACGATCCAGTTCCCGTCGCTGCGTGTCTTCAACCGGACGGCCCTGGCCAAGCTCTCGCCCCAGCCCGACCCGCCCGGCATCAGGCGCTGAAGGACGGCGCGGCTCAGCGGGCGAAGTAGGCTCTCGCCGAGATCGGCGCCCTGACATCGGAGCGCGGGTCGTCGGCCGCGACGGACTTGAGCGAGAACTTCTCGACGACCCAGAGGCGAGGCAGGGAGGCCAGACCGCGGAAAAAGCGGCCGAGGTCGGCGACGGAGCCCGCGACCTCGATCGTCGCGGCGAGCTCTCCCGTGAACTCGCCGGCGACCTCGACGCCGGGCACGAACTTCGTCATCTGGAGTCCTGAATCGAGCACGAGCCGCTGGATCTCCCGGAGCATTTCGGAAGGGTCCTGACGAGGAGGCAGGGTTTTTTCGAGCTCCTTCAAGCGGACGGCCAAGGGGACATTGGCCGTAGCGAAGACGGACCCCGGATCGCGGACCGCCGCCTGCAGCAGGAACTCCACCCGTTCGCGCCCCCCGACCGTCCTCAGGCTCGAGCCCCGGAGCATGACGTCAGCCAGGGACGCGCTCTCCGCGAGCCGGGACATGTAATCGGCCAGGACGGTGTTGGAGGGGGCGTTCCCCTTGGCCTGGACGCCTTTGGCATCGTAAACGATCTCGGTCAGCCAGACGCGATCCGGGAGGGCGGCCGTGAGCGCGTCGAAGGCCTCGGCGGCCAGGGGACGCCGGGCGACACGGCCCTCGATGTGCTTGGCCTTGCGCTCGAG
>Ga0172365_10001187_pt1 | contig 18582 bp, 18 predicted proteins | sample LakKivSesite48cm_FD_114535 | JGI IMG/M metagenome (GOLD analysis project Ga0172365, IMG submission 114535) | Sediment microbial communities from Lake Kivu, Rwanda - Sediment site 48cm | ecosystem: Environmental > Aquatic > Freshwater > Lake > Sediment | place: Rwanda: Western Province, Lake... | reverse complement strand
GGTGATCTGCCTTACCAGACAACCGACTGGGGTTATGAGATTTTGCGGTATAAATTTATAGGTTTAGACCCAGAGCAGGATTATCGGCTGGATTTGGCGTATTATTTTGAAAATAATCCGAAGAGCGAGAATGAGAAAAAATCCCAAACAAGTTCCAATTCACCCTCACCCTTACCCTCTCCCATCAAGGGCGAGGGGATTGGGGGAAATGATTGTAGCATCCAACTTCAGTCGGACGGAGAAGTTCGTCCATCTGAAGATGGTCGCTACAAGGCGGATAACCGGATTAAACCGGACAGGCTCGAGGGCATTGGTCGGATAATTCAGGCATTGGTTGTGGATGGTATGCCCCTGGATACTGCATTTATTACACCGAATAAGCTGGTGAGAAGGTCGGTCTGGTTAACGGAAGAGAGTTATATTGATGGTGAAATTATAATTGAGATTGAGAAAATAAAGGGCAAGCGCGTTGTCTGTAGTGAGATGGCCCTATATGAATTTCCTGCGGAAGGGAAGGTAAATACTCCATCAGGACCTATGGGCAATGAGGCACGGATTACTATGCCGATTTCCTTTGACAGGATTTATCCCAATCCGACAAAGGGGATTTTGAGAGTGAGGTTCAATTCACCAGACAATCGCAGAATCACAATCAAACTCTATGATGCCACAGGCAGGCTTATACATACAGAATGTCTGTTAAAATCAAGAATTGGGATGAATGAGGTTGTGATAAAATCCGAAGGCCTTTCTGCAGGAGTCTATTTTGTGAGATTGGAGGTCGAAGGTTATAGCAAAGTAGAAAAGGTGGTATTGTTAAGATAGGATAAATATTTCAAAAGCATACTCCGTCATTCCGAAAATTACCAGAATGACGGAACAGAAGTTCCGTTACATAGTGTCTGCGATGATGAGAACGTTTTTATTGAATAGACAGGAGTTTTCTTACAAAACCAAGGTTCAATTTGTGGGAAGTATTCCGTGCCTTGATCTTGCCGTAGAGTTTTTTCTGCAAAAAATATAAATCACCCAATAAATCCAGAATTTTGTGCCGCACCGGTTCATCAGGAAATCGTAGTGGTTCACGACTGTGAATACCATTTTTTGTGATACCTATACCATAAGGAGGAAGATTTTTCAAACGGGGGTCAGATTCATCTGTAAAAACAAATGTTCTCGCTCGTGCAATTTCGCTTATGTAGGTGTCTCTATCAATGGTTTGGCGAAAATGCTGTTTCCCAATATACGGGTGCTCAAGCTCCATTTCAATAAGTAACTGATTGTCATCAGTTGGGTCATAGACAATGAAAGCATTTTTATCTTCAATGCTAATTTTCTTATTAACCATGTAGTATTCAGAATTCTGTTCCGGGCAAAATTCCGATAATATTTTTACAAATTCTGAGCTTGAGCCATCAAAGAACGGTACTTCATTAGAATAGAAGTCAATCTTTACTTTAAATATTTCCAGTCCATAAAGGGCAGAAAAGAGATGCTCAACGACCCTGATTTTATTTGCTATGGTAATTGTATGATTTTCTGTGCGCGCATTGTTTAAAGCCAATGGAATTTCAGTGCCGGGCTTGCCATTGTCAAAAAAGTTCATTACCAATCTGCGGGCAGGTGATATTTCTATTTTTCCGCAATAATTGGTCAGGCATTCACCTTTTATGATGATCTTTTTCATGCTACAGATTTTTGTACAATCGCGCAAGTGCCTTTAGAACCATGTAGTGTTCACGCGCAGGAATGCCCGAATATTTCTTGTTTGGTGCGAGATTGTTGAAGACAGCGCTCTTGGCGTAGACAACGACATTATTGCCAATTTTTATATGATCGCTCACGCCGCTCTGCCCGCACAATATCACATTATCACCAATCTTTGTTGAACCAGCGATGCCTGCCTGCCCCATAATCAAACAGTTTTTGCCAATATGAACATTGTGGGCAATATGTACAAGGTTATCAATTTTTGTACCTTTGCCGATTACTGTATTACCAATTGTTGCGCGATCTATAGTCACATTGGCACCGAGTTCAACACAGTCTCCAATTAATATGCCACCAATATGCCTGATGCGTTCGTATTTTTTGAGCTTCACATAACCAAAACCCTGTTTGCAGATAGTGGAATTAGCACCAATCCAGACATAATTACCAATTCTTGTTTTTTCATAAATAACCGTATGGTGTTCGATCGTGCAGTAGTTACCAATTGTCACATTTCTATCAATGTAAACACCACTGCCGATAAAACAACCTTTACCGATCCCGGCACCCTGCCTGATAATAGTGTATGGTTCTATGGTGCAGGATTTTGGAATGTGAACATCGTTTTCTATCAGTGCCTGGTCTGCAATATAAGGTTTGTTCTTTGTTCGGGCAAATTGTTTCAGCAAAAAATACATTGCTTTTTTGCAATCACTGACCACAATGCAATTTTTGTTGGATATTCTTCTTTCTGTTATTATGGCTCCTGCGTTAGTCTTTGTCGCAGGGCTAAAAAGAAATGTCAGACAGCCTCTATTTGCATCTTCTGGTGGCAGGATACTCTTTATTTCAAGATTTCTACCATAGAGAGTTCCCTTGATTATTTTTGCAATCTCTTTGAGTCTCATTTTAAATCGTATTCGATGAAAAGGTAAATGTCAATAATACCATGCGCCATTGACATCCATAATTGTAATTCTATCTGTTTTTGTCATACTATATTAGCCTGTTTCTCCTTTATTATTTTTTCAATTTGGGCGATTTTCTCAAGATATGCTGTATTACAGGCCTTGCTATAAATCCCTTTTGAACTGCATAAGTATTTCCTTGCGGACTGAAAATCGCTAACCCACGCAAGGAATTCGCCATAGTGGTAACAGGCAGATGCATATTCAACACGATCCTTCGTAGAGCTACATATTTCTATAGCTGTATTGAATTTATCGCGAATTGTTATCCGTGTTTTCATGCTCTTCTGATATTTCTTGTTTTTGTACATAATCCTTGCCTGCAGCAACGTGGCTTTACCTATACCGATTTTTGACTTTTCTCTCTTTGCATATTCTTCTACTAATAGAGCCCATCTCATAGCTTCGACTAATCTTTCCGGTGCTAACTGATTATCTTTTTGCTGAGATTCAATCAAAAACAGCTCTCCCTTTTCGAGATTTAGACTTATTAGTATCTTAGTACTCTTAATCTTGTTAGCAAATTTCTCAACTCTGTTCAGGCATGCACGAGCCTTCTCTAATTTATTTAACTCACGATATATCTCAGAACAGATAATCAAATTTTCGCATATATATAGCGTGTCCCTAAGAGATTCCAATATTTTGAGCGATTTTTTGCAATCCTCTAATGCATTGTGATAATTGCCAGTTTTGATGTAAGAGTGGCTGGTGTTTAAAAGTCCTATCGCATAGTATCGCAGATTGCCTGTTAAATTGAATATTCCTCTTGATTTATCATAATATTTAAATGCAGAATTCATATCACCGATAAGGTCATAAGCCAAGCCAATATTATTAAGACTCATTGCAGCTCCCTGCTTATCACCTATTTTAGATTGCATATTTAGTGCTTGTTTATTGTAGCTAATATATTCTTTTACTTTGCCCTGATAATAGTATGTGGCACCAATGTTTGTCATACCCATTGCCAAACCTTGTTTGTCGCCAGACTTCTCTCTCATCCTTAAAGATTTCATGATATATATGCGCGCTTTTTGATAATCCCCAGCCCAAAAATACATTACCCCGATATTGTTGAAGATGAATGCCAACATATTGGGATTGTTCTGATTTGCTGCATTTTGCAGGGCAAGCAAATGATATTTTAGTGCTTTTTTATGATTAGCTAGATATGCATAGAAATTTCCCAAGTTACTTAAGCTTAATGCTACTCCTTTTTTGTTATGCAGTTTTTTATATATGTTGTATGCAATCTTTATACATTTATACATCTTCGTATATTTGCCTATTGAGCTGTAGAGCTTGCTTAGATGCAAGTTACATTCAGCGCAGGATTTTTCGTAGCCGTATTTTTCTGCAAGACTCAGCGCACCCTCTAAATCGTTTATTGCCAATTTTGAGTCGCCGCAGAGCGTTCTTACTATGGCGCGGCTTGTGTAGGCTTTAATGAGAAGAGTTAGGTTGTTAGATTTTTCCTTTACAAGATTTTGCCCTGCACTTGTCATAACACAATTATATTGGTGTGTATGCATAAGTCAAGGAGCAGGTAACCCAATTTGTTGCAAGAAGGATTTCACATCTTCGATCAAATAATTGATTATATAGTATCTGACTCCGTGTGCATCTGTTATCGTCATTGGCATTCTTCATTCTATCCCGATGTTATTCATTTTGCTTCATCACGGAATCGCCATATTCTATTGGTTCGAGTAAGATTTCGGATGTGTAATAGTTCTTGAACTCTAATCGTTGAGAGCCACCTTTTTAATGGTATTTGCCGTTGACTTATGCGGAAATTCTTCTATAATAATATGTTCTATGCGGTTAGATTTATTCTTGAAGAAAACGCTGATAATCAAACAGCGCTCTGCAGCAAAGGACCTGTGTGATAAAGAGTTGGTCAGAGTTAATGGCATGATTGCTAAACCCGCTCGTGAGATAAATGCAGGTGATACGATTGAAATAGAAACAATCAAAGGTGTGGAGAAATACCGGGTTCTTAAGATACCTGAAGGAAATATCCGAAAGGATGAAGTTTTTGAATACTATGAAGATTGCAATAACGATTGGTGATCCATCCGGCATTGGACCAGAATTGATTCTTAAGGCAGTTCCTGATTTTGTAGAGTACAATCCAGTAATATTCGGTAATACTGAAATGTTAAAAAAAGTTGCCAGCGCTCTTGGCCTTAAGAAAAATTATCGTTTGATAAAAAACCGGATTGTTGATGCAATTCCAGCAGTGGGATTTGCCTACGGCAAACCTGATGAAAGAACCGGCAGGGCAGCACTTTATTCCATAGAATCAGCACTTGCTGATAAACCTGATATTTTGATTACTGCGCCAATTGTAAAAAGCGTGATTAAGAAGTTTGACAACAATTTTATTGGACACACAGAATTCCTCGCGGATTATTATGATTGCAAGAATTTTGCAATGGTTGGATTGTTGAATAATAAGCGGATTATGTTTCTAACAACCCACGTGGCGCTTGCTGATGTACCCAAGAAGATAAACAAAGATGAGGTTCATAAAAAACTCACTCTATTTGCACATGGCTTAAAGAAATTCTTTGGTATTAAAAACCCGAGACTTGCTGTATCCACAATTAACCCCCACGGCGATGAATTTGGTTATGGAGAAGAGACAATAATTGAGCAGGGAATTATGGAGTCGAAAAGAAGCGGTATTTTTGTATCAGGTCCTTATCCCGCAGATTCCCTGTTTAACCGTAAATTTGATGGTTATCTTGTAATGTACCATGACCAGGGATTTGTTTATTTAAAATCCAAGAAAGGCGGATTAAACTGGACCCTGGGTCTGCCAATCATTAGATTATCGCCTTTATATGGAGCAGCACTGGATATCGCAGGGAAAAATGTAGCAGATGCCACAGGAATGATTAATGCTATCAGAGTTGGTATTAAAATGTTTCAAAAGACGAAAAGGAGTTGTTTATGAAGATGAAAATTTGTTTCGCTTTTTTTCTATTTTTGATATTAACCCTTAATGTCTGCTCGCGCAAAGGAGATATAAAAGGTGCAGCAGATGCAATTAAAAGAGGCAAATATAGTGAGGCGTTGAAATCTCTGAAGTACGCATTGGTTACAGATTCTCTAAATCCTGAGGTGCACTTCAATTTAGCCCTTGCTTATTGTTATCTGGATTCAGCAGAGAAGGCATATCCGCATTTTGTCAGAGTCGTTGATTTAGGTTCACCATTAAAAGATAGCATGGAACTAAAATTGCTGTTGGCAAAATATCTGAAAATTGAGCCATATTCATCAAGTCCTATACTGATGGGTAAGATGAATCAATTCAAAGGATGTTTTGGCCCGGATAACGAATTGCTTGCAATTGCGGCAGCAAAAAGGGATATTGCGGATATTTATCTTATGAAAATTGATGGTACGATTATCAAAAAGATCACAAGGCGTGGGATGAACACGGATCCTGCTTTTTCGCCCAAAGGCGATAAAATTGCCTATGTTTCAAGTATTGACGGCGATGAGGAAATCTATATCTATGATATAGCATCCGATTCTACAACAAAATTAACTAATAATGATTACACGGATTTTTCGCCGGCGTTTTCTCCTGACGGTAAAGAACTTGCCTATGTGACGAACCGTGATGGTGGTTGGGAGATTTATAAGGTGAATCTCACAATAAAACAGGCATTCAGGCTGACAAAGAACAAATTCTGGGATGGATTTCCTTCATACACACCTGACGGCAAATTCATTGTTTTTTCTTCGAAGCGGAATGGAAGTGAAGATATTTACATAATGAACCCTAACGGTGGTGATGAACGTCTGCTCTATTATACACAGTATGATGAGACTGATCCACACCTTGCTGGCAACAGTTTGTTCTTCAGGTCAAACATTGATGGTGAATTTGAGATTTATAAATTTGATATGAAGACAAAAAATCTTACACGATTGACTTACAATGATGTTCCTGATTGGAATCCAAGAGTGAGCAGTGATGCGCAGAGAATTGTTGTTGCAAAGAAGACAAAAAAGTTGTGGCAGCTATATTTTATTAATCTGTCAAGTCCGATTCCGGCAGAGGTAATTGTCCAGAGAATAAAAGAAAGGTTGGCAATACCTAACTGAATTTTCTTAGTTTAAGAAATAGTGCCACACCGGCAAGAACTATTAGAATTGAAATTGTCTGGTTAATCAATAAATTTGCAGAATTTTCGTAGAATCTCACAAAGTCAATACCGAACCTGAATCCGCCATACAGTATCAAGAAATAAGAAAAAATTTCGCCCCGGCGATGGGGTCGGTGAAGCATTTTTTGAAGAAAGAAAAATAGTAGTAAACCAAAAAGAGATGAGTATAGTTGCGTAGGATGAATTGCACAATCCAAGCCCGCACTGTCAGCAAAGGAGCCATGTGGAAAATGAACGCCCCAGGGTAGATTTGTAGGCAAACCAAAACAACATCCATTCAGAAAACAACCGATCCTCGTGAAGAATTCACCAAGGGCAATAGAAGGGCTGACCATGTCACTGAGCAACGTGAGTGATAGTTTCTGTTTTTTCACATAGATTGCTCCGGCAATAAACGCACCGATAAACCCGCCGAAAAACATCATCCCGCCGTTCCAGATCTCGAAAATACTAATTATGTCCCGAAACTCATTTAAGTGGAATAATACATAAAGAAGTCTGCCGCCAATGATGACACCAATCATTAACCAGAATGCAAGATTTTCGATTATGACAGGCGAGATATTATTTTTTCTGGCTTCTCTTTTCACCAGGAATAGTGCCACAAGAAAAGAAATAACCAGCATTGTGCCATAACTGGGGAGACCAAAGCCATCAAACCTGATTAGTAAAGGTCTCATCTACTTTCTTTTTTTGATTCTTCAATGATCTTCTGGGTAATTTCTTTGGGTACCTCTTCATAATGATGAAATTTCATTGCAAAATAGCCCCGCCCTTGGGTCATTGAACGCAAACTCGTAGAATATTTATACATTTCTGCTTCAGGAACAAGGGCTTTTACAATCTGGATTTTACCCATTGCCTCCATACCCATAATCTTACCCCTTCGGCTGTTCAAATCGCCAATCACATCGCCCATAAATTCTTCAGGAACATAGACCTCAACTTCATTTATTGGTTCAAGCAAAACAACACCGCCTTTTTCTGCGTTGGATTTTATTGCCATTGAGGCAGCAATCTGAAAGGCGATGTCAGATGAATCAACAGGATGGTATGAACCATCATAAACAGTAACTTTGACATCGGTAATTGGATAACCTGCAAGGAACCCTTTTTCAATTGCTTCATTGACGCCCTTCTGAACTGATGGAATATAGCGTGAAGGAATTGCGCCACCGAATATCTCATCGACAAATTCTACACCCTGACCCCGCGCAAGCGGTTCAACCCTGAGCCAGCAATCACCATATTGTCCATGTCCACCAGTCTGTTTCTTATATTTGCCCTGTGCTTCGGTTTTCTTTGTGAAAGTCTCGCGATATTTGATCTTGGTTTTTGTTAAATCTACATTTACACCATACTTTCTCTGGAGTCGGGAAAGGATTATATCAAGGTGTAATTCACCAATACCCGAAATAATAAGCTGCTTTATCTCCGGGTCATAGGCAAAGCTGAATGTCGGATCTTCTGCACGCAACTTGCTCAAACCATTTGATATTTTTTCTTCATCACCCTTAGCCTTGGGTACAATTGCCATTGAGATTGATGGAGCGGGAAACTCAATCGCAGGAAGTTTGATATTAGTCTTTGAAAACGTATCACCGGTATGGGTATTTTTTAATTTTACCAACCCTGCAATCATTCCTGCCTTTAATTGATTATTCTCTTTCTTTTCTTTGCCCTTTAAAAAATAAATCTGGTTTATCTTTTCTTCGGTATTTTGTGTAGTATTATTTATAGTTTCGCCAACACCTATCTTACCACTTAGTACCTTAACATAACAAATTTCGCCAAGATGTGGTTCAACTGCGGTTTTAAATATATAGCCAAGGAATGATTCATCTTCCGTCCTTTTTATCTTATGATCGCCGATTGTTGTCTCAGGTAATTCTTCGTAAGTCGGCAGGAATTCAATGATTGTATTTACAAGTTCTTGAATGCCAATGAGCTCAAGACCTTCGCCACAAAGGCAAAGAGCAAGCTTATTCTCTAAAATCCCCTTTTTTACTGCAGGAATGCATTCTTCCATCTTTAAAAAGCCGATCTCAAGATATTTGTTCATAAGATTATCATCATTATCGGCAGCGCTTTCAATAAATAGGTCCTGATATTTAGTAATTTTATCTTTTAACTCTGTCGGGATAACCCCTTCACTTGTTTTGCCATCTTTACTATAAAATGCCTTTTCTTTTATTATACTTACAACACCCTCAAATTTTTCTGCAGAACCTATGGGGATATTTAAAGGAACAATCTTTCTTTTTGAAATTTCATTCAAACTCTTTAAAACTTCATAAAAATCAGTATTTTCTTTTTTAAGTTTATTTATAAAAAATACGACGGGTAAATTCCTTTTTCCTGCTTCCTGTAAAATTCTCTCTGTCCCCACGGCGACACCTGTGCTTGCATCAACAACAATTACGCATACATCAACTGCATAAATGCCACTCAACATTTCACCGACAAAATCAGCATAACCAGGGGTATCAACAATATTAAATATTAATCCTTTATATTCAAATGTCGCGACACCTAAATTTAAACTACATCCCCTTTTCTGTTCATCGGGGTCAGTATCAAACATGCTTGTATTATCACTTACCTTGCCGAATCTTGTATTGGCACCACAGACAAAAAGTATCGCATCTGCAATTGTGGTCTTGCCACAGCCCGCATGGCCAAAAAAGCCAATATTCCTTAATCCGTTATTTTCCATAGAAAAACCTCCTTATAACAATAAAAAATTGCATTTTTTAGATTATATTTGATTTTTTACTAAAGTCAAGGATAACCAGATTCTAAATTGGATAATACAATGTGGCTGATAGATATTATTTTAGGGGGATTTTTTAGTAGTGGCAGAGATTGTTCTGCAGATTTTCAGCATCGCGCTGGCGGAGTTGATTTAATTGTTGACATATTTTTTATTTTGAATATAATAGAAAATCTTTATGAATATTGAGACGATAACCATATTAACAGTTTTTGTCCCAATACTCGGCTCCCTGACAATTCCCGTAGCAGGTCTTATCTCAAAGAGATTCAGGTCTGTGTGGTCTGTGCTCTTGGGTTTAGCCACGGCATTCTTTCCTTTATTATTATTACCATTTGTTTTTAATGGTGGACAGCATATATTTGGTCGTTCCCTTATTATGGGTCTTGATTTTTATCTTATAGTTGATGGGCTATCCGTGTTTATGTCCATTGTCTCTTCTTTTATCGGTGCACTTATTGTCATCTATTCAATCGGTTATGTAAGCCATGATGAGAATCAAAGTGAATATTATTTAATGGTTCTTTTATTTATTGGTTCAATGATGGGATTGGTCTATTCAGCAAATTTGATATTTATGTATCTGTTCTGGGAGATTACCGCAATCTGTTCCTGGAGGCTTGTTGGCTTTTATCGGGAGAAGATTCATATAATAAAAGCAGACAAGACCTTTTTGGTTACTTTCTTCGGTGCCGTCGTAATGCTCTTTGGTTTTATCCAAGTTTATAACCAGACCCATAGTTTTAATGTGATGGATATGCGCGGAGTAGTTATTCCAGGCTCAGCAGTATTATTGATTTTAATCGGGATATTTGCTAAGTCCGCGACCGTACCGATTCAGACCTGGTTGCCTGATGCAGGTGTTGCACCTTCAACTGTTACTGCACTACTACACGCTGCGGTTCTGGTCAAAATCGGTGTATATGCCTATGCAAGAATATTTGGTTGGACATTTCAGATTCCTCAAGGCTGGCAGGTTGCAATACCAATTCTTGCTGTAATTTCAAGTCTTGTTGCAGCAGGTGCGGCAACTGTAGAGAATGATTTAAAAAGAATCCTTGCCTATTCTACAGTAAGTCAGATTGGATATATATTTTTAGGCTTGAGTGTAATGGAGCCTTCTGCAATCACCGGTGCAATTTTGTATTTATTGATGCATGGACTTGCCAAGGCAGGGTTATTTTTGTGTGCAGGAATTATTGAACACAATACCCATACAAAGGATATAAGGCAGCTTGGTGGTTTGATTAAGACAATGCCCATTACTGCCATTGTATTTTTAATCTCTGCATTCTCAGTTATTGGAATTCCACCATTGGGTGGATTCTTTTCAAAATTCCTGGTCATATTGGGTACGGTTAAATCTGGTAATCTATGGCTTTCCGCATTAGCATTATTCACTGCAGTGATGACTGCATTCTATCTTTTCCGGGTATTCAATATGGTCTTTTTAGGCGAGGAAAAGATTTCAGCAAAAGAAGGAACAAACTCAATGCTCTTTGTGTTGGTTGTCCTTGCGATTCTTTCTTTGCTTGCAGGAATATTTATTGCATACCCGATGAAACTTGCTGATATTGCTACAAAAGAAATTTTGAGGTTAGGATTATGAACCCACAGATTCTTTTAACAACAATTCTATTACCTGCAATTGTGGCAATAGTTACCATATTGATTCCAAGGACTATAAAAGGTCTACGTGAGTTTATTGCGATTATTGCAGGTGCAGTTCTGGTCTATATTACCTGGTTCTTATTTGATTACAAGAATCTAACCCTTAATTTACAATGGGTTGGTTGGCTTAATTTTGATTTAAAATTATATCACTTATCTGCATTTGCATTATTATGGATAAATATCTTTGGATTTTTGATAAGCCTGTATTCATTTATAAAAATGAAAGACCATCCACGCGTAAATGAATATTACTGCTACATATATCTCACAATCGCTTTTGCCAATGGTGCAATCCTTGCGGATAATTTTCTTGTTCTCTTATTCTTCTGGGAAGGTTTGCTCCTGACGCTATACGGACTCATTACGCTTGGCAACACAGAAAATACACAGCGCACTGCAATAAAGGCATTTATCATCAATGGTTTATGTGATTTCTGTATGATATTTGGCATTGCTATTTTGTGGTATCTCACGGGCAAGGCAAACCTTTCTGAGATTGCCCATGAGCCAGTAAAACCAACCGGATTATATCTATTGAGTTTTATAATGATGATGATTGGTGCGCTTGGTAAGGGTGGTTCAATGCCATTCCATACCTGGATTCCTGATGCGGCAATTGACGCACCAGTGAGCGTGATGGCATTCCTGCCCGGAGCCCTTGAAAAACTTCTTGGAATTTTTCTTTTAACCAGAATTTCAGTTGAGCTGTTTGCGATAAAAGGCACACCCGCCTCAATTATATTAATGATAATTGGTTCTATCACAATTGTCTTTGCAGTCTTGATGGCGCTCGTTCAAAAAGACTATAAAAAATTACTCTCATTCCATGCGATAAGCCAGTATGGTTATATGGTTTTAGGAATTGGAACTGCCTTGCCCATAGGTATCATCGGTGGAATATTCCATATGTTAAATAATGCCATATACAAATCAGGATTATTCATGGTTGCAGGTGCTGTAGAACATCGTGCCGGCACAACTGAAATGAAAAAACTCGGCGGATTAAAAGAAGATATGCCCATTACGGCACTTTGTTATCTGATTCTTGCCGCCGCAATTTCAGGGATATGGCCATTAAATGGTTTTGTATCAAAAGAACTTGTCATACGTGGTGCATATGAGACTGAATTTGTGATATTCGCTATTGCAGGATGGATTGGTGCAATATTTACATTTGTCTCGTTTTTGAAGGCAGGACACTCAATATTCTTGGGACCACGCAATAAAGATATCCCAAAGATAAAAGAGGCAGAATCACCATTTTTAATCCCAATGATTATCCTTGCTTTGGTCTGTATCATCTTTGGAATTTATAGTTATCTACCATTCAAATACTTCTTTGAGCCAATCCTTGAGATGCATCCTGAGGCAGTTGTGCACCATGACTTTTCTGCACATGCCCTTGATTTGGTCAATCCAGTTGCAGCAGTTTCAATCTTTATGCTCCTCATCGGCTTGACTATCCATCTCTATGGCTGGAACAAGGCAGAGAAAAAGGCATCTATGGCTTCTGAAGTCATTCACAAACTGCCGATTGCCCGAACTCTTTATGACTGGTCTGAGGCAAGGGTATTTGATATGTATGAGCAGGGCATAAAATTCATAAAAGGACTTGCCCAGGTTTTATATATTGGCATTGACCGAACCATTGACTACTTCTATGAGAAGACCGTGACGATTACTGGTCAGACATTTACAAAAATCTTGCAGTATGCACACAATGGACACTATGCGAACTATCTTGCCTGGTGCATTGCCGGGCTTGTAATAATAGTTTATGTTTTACTTTCTTTGATAAAGTGAGGATGATATGGTATCACTCTTTATAATAATCCCGTTTGTCCTTGCAGCAGTTCTGCCTTTGATTGAAAAAATTTCAAAGAAATTTTTGCCCGATTTATTAACTAATTTAGCCATGCTCTTTTTACTGATCTATTCAATGACTTTTGGCTATCAGATTGTCGTTTCCAATACAGGAATCCGTCAATTACAGTGGTTCAACCAGCAATTGAATGTCGTATTTGCACTTGATGGATTTAGTTTGTTTATGCTCTTTGCAATATACCTTTTAAGTTTTGGTGTGACACTCTTTTCAATTGATTATATGGAGCATTATGGTTCAAAAGGGATATTCTATGCCTTATTTATGATTATGGTCGGTGGAATGAGCGGCCTTGTCCTTGCCACAGATTTGTTTACTATTTATGTCTTTCTTGAGGTTGCCGCAATCTCCTCTTATGGCCTTGTTGCCTATGGTCTGAAGCACGATGAACTTGAGGCATCATTCAAATATTTGATGCTTTCCGCAGTTGCAACAGCATTTTTGCTATTAGGAATTACCTTACTATTTGGCCTTAGAGGTAGTCTGAAATTGGGTGATATCGCAGATATAGTTTCTTCGCCTAATTTAAAATTCGCTACCGGAATCTGCACTGGATTCTTTATCTTTGGATTTGGGCTAAAGGCTGCGCTTGTACCATTCCATTCTTGGCTTCCTGATGCCCATCCGAGTGCACCAGCGCCAATCTCCGCAATGCTTTCTGGATTATTAATAAAGGTCTCTGGTGTATATGCGCTGACGAGAATCTTTTTGAATGTCTTTGGACTCACCCCGGCACTTTCCACTGTGCTTATGTATCTCGGGGTTATCTCCATTTTAGTTGGCGCCATAACTGCTCTGGGCCAGGGTGATATCAAACGAATGCTTGCCTATTCCTCAATCAGCCAGGTTGGTTATATAATCTTAGGTTTTGGTGCGGGAACGAGTTTTGCAATAATGGGCGCACTATTTCATATATTAAACCATGCCCTTGCCAAGGGGCTATTGTTTTTAAATTCAGGTTCTGTTGAACATGCTACAGGAACAAGGGAACTGGATAAAATGGGTGGTTTGGCAAAGAGGATGCCGATTACTGCAGCAACAACTGTAGTTGGTTCACTATCTGTTGCAGGTGTACCACCATTGAATGGATTCTGGAGCAAGTTATTTATTATAATTGGTCTGCTTCAGGCAAAGGCTTACGGATTTGCCTTTATTGCGGTCTTAGCAAGCATTATAACATTGTGGTATTATATCATTATTCAACGCCGGGCATTCTTTGGTAAATTAAAAGAGACCTTAAAAGATGTAAAAGAGGTGCCTTTCTGGATGGCGGTTTCTACTATATTCATTGCGCTTGTTTGCATAATAATCGGCATCGGCTTTTGGGCGGTTATTCCTAAATGGATTACTCCCGCAGCAAATATTTTAGAACTCGGAATTAGATATGCAAAACTTTATTTAAGGATATAGGAGTGATATGCAGGAATTATATTTAATATCTTTGTGTGCGCTCGTCATCTTTTCAATCCTGGCAATATTATTAAAGGACTTGCTTAAAGCCGCATTGAGTCTGATGGCAGCAAGTGTATTCCTTGCCGTTATTTTTTTCTTTATGAAGGCATATTATGCTGGTGTCTTTGAAGTGTCCGTGGTTGCTGGTTTGATTACTGTACTCTTTGTCTCAACGATTGGCTTAACTAAGGGAGAAGCTGATGTATTTGAGAGTAAATTGCCTACGATAATCTTTCCTCTATTCTTTATCTGGTTTATCATCATCGATATTCTGATTATGTGGGTATTATTGAGTAAGTTTCCACCACTTCACAAGGGTATTCCTGAAACGGGTAGTTTTGGAGAAGTATTCTGGCAGAAAAGAACATTTGACCTTGTGGCACAGATTGGTATAATCTTTGCTGGTGTTTTTTCGGTTCTGGCATTATTCAGAAAAAAGGATAAAAATGGTTGATTTATTTTATGGAAATTGGTTATTGGAATTTGTTTGGGATTTGGTCCGCCTGAGGCGGATTGGAATTTGGAATTTTAACCAAGGAAAGTGGGGTAATCTTGGTTAATTTAATTGGCGATTGGTATTTTAACCTGTTGTTCTGTGTTATTCTATTCTTTATTGGTCTTTATTGTCTGCTTTCAATGCGGAATTTGATCAAACTCTTGATAGGTATTGAGGTAATTGCCAAGGGAATCACACTTGCTTTGATCTCAGCAAGTAATGCAAGGAATTGTATATTTACGGGTCAAAGTCTGGTAATTACTTTTATTGTCATCGAGGTTTGTGTTGTAGCGGTTGCGCTTGCGATAATTATCAATATTTACCGGCATACTGGTAGCCTTGATGTCAAGAAACTGACGAAGTTGAAAGGATAGTTACGAGAATGACATGGTTTTTTTGGTCTTGGGCATTGCTGCCTGTATGGTTAATGGGCATGGTTTTGGTATTCATTAGAGATATCCAACAATCAACATATGACCATACTGGCTGCCATGCCTTAATACATTTAACCAATAATCGAGGATAGATATGATTAATATTCTGCTTTCTCCTCCCATCGCCTTTTTAATCTTTTTGGGGATATTCTATCTCATTTATGTGTTGGGCAGTTTAATGGCACCGAAATTGAAAAAGACACCTGGGAAAACATCAACTTATGCCTGTGGTGAGGATATTCCTGGTACAAAGGTCCAATTTGGTTATCGCCTATTCTTCTATGTTGCACTATTCTTCACAATGATGCATGTAGCAACACTCGTTGTGGCTACCGTTCCTTCAGGCGTCTTTACCCTGCTTGGAATATTCTATCTTACAATGATTTTCTTATCAGTGGTTGCATTGATAACAAGGGGATAGGTATGTTAAGCTGGCTTGTTAGATGGTCAAGAATAAAATCGCCATGGGTATTACATTTGAATACCGGGGGCTGTAATGCCTGTGATATAGAAATTCTTGCAGCACTGATGCCTAGGTTTGATTTAGAGCGTTTCGGCGTGCTCTTAAAGGCAACACCAAGACATGCAGATGTGCTTCTTTGCACAGGTGCAATGACCAGGCAGGCAAGAGATAGGATGGTAAGGGTTTATGAACAATTACCAGAGCCAAAATTTGTGGTTGTGATAGGTGCCTGTGCAATGTCAGGTTGTGTGTTTCGCGGTGCCTATAATGTTCAACTTGGTGTTGACCAGATTATCCCGGTTCATGCATATATCCCTGGTTGTCCGGTTCGCCCTGATGCAGTGATTGATGGCGTGGTGAAGTTGTTGGGGACACTGTGAAAAGATCGTTTTTCGTTATACGGTTTCGTAGCCCGTATCGTTATACGGTTGGGTTATACGGTAAAGAACATCAAACGATAAACGACTTCCGAGACGGGCAGCGACAACGTATAACCAAAGACGACGGACATGATTTGGAATTTTGATTTCGTTAGATAAGGGATAAAAAATGACAGAGATAGAGTTGGTTGAGAAGATAAAACAAGGTTTAAAGAACAAGGTGCTGGACCTTACCAATCCTGCGTCAAGAAGAATCTTTTTAAAGGTTGATAAAAAAGACCTTGTTGAAGCAGTAGGGTTTTTAAAAGAGAATTTTAACTTTTACCATGTATCAACCATTTCAGGTGTTGACCTGGGTGAAAATTTTGAAATATTGTATCATCTATCAAATGGAAATTGCGTGCTGACTGTGCGCACATTAACCCCCCGCAATGAACCAAATGTTCCCACGATTACAGGTGTCATTCCTGGTGCCACACTATATGAGCGTGAGGTTCAGGATATGTTCGGCATAAAGTTTGAAGGACATCCAAATCCTGAGCGTTTATTGCTTGCTGATAACTGGCCCGAAGGTGAATATCCGCTACGTAAAGACTGGAAATTTGAAAGACCCGAAGAAAAAATCCCTGGAGGTAAATAATGGAGGCACAGGAATTTAAGGTTCCAATTGGTCCACAGCATCCCGCATTAAAAGAGCCGATAAGTCTACGTATGACCCTTGAGGGTGAGATAATAAAAGATGCCGACTTGCGGCTCGGTTATAATCATCGGGGTATTGAAAAACTTGCTGAATCAAGGACATATATCCAGAACATCTATCTTACCGAGCGTATTTGTGGAATCTGCTCCCATTCCCATACGACCTGTTTTGTCCAGGGCGTTGAGAAACTTATGGAGATAGAGCCGCCAAAGCGGGGTTTATATATCCGCACACTCGTTGCTGAATTAGAAAGAATCCACAGTCATCTTTTATGGCTTGGTGTTGCGGGCCATGAGGCAGGATTTGATACATTCTTTATGTATACCTGGCGCGACCGTGAACTGGTAATGGATATTTTAGAAATTATTTCTGGTAATCGTGTCCACTATGCAATAAATACCTTTGGTGGCGTTCGTCGCGACCTTGATGAGTTACAGATAAAAAAGGGTCTTGATTATCTTGAGGTTTTAAAGAAGCGGACCGAGTACTATGCGGATATTGGAACAAACGAGCCGACATTTGTTGCCAGGCTTGCCGGTGTAGGTAAATTGCCTAAAAAAAAGGCGCTGGAACTCTGTGCAGTTGGTCCGACACTCAGGGCATCAGACATTCCCAGGGATGTGCGTAAGGATGACCCTTATGCGGCTTATGCAGAAATTCCCTTTGAAGTCTGCACCTCAGATACCTGCGATGTTTTAGCTCGAGTGGTTGTGAGGATAAAAGAGGTTATTGAAGCATGTAAAATATGTGATTACATATTGAGAAATTTACCACCGGGTGAAATAAAGGTGAAGGCACCGAGAAAGGTGAAACCGGGTGAGGTAGTAAGTATGTATGAGGCACCGCGTGGTGAAAATATTCATTATATAAAATCCAATGGCACTGATAAACCTGAAAGATTAAAGGTTCGTGCCCCGACCCTTGGCAATTATGCCGCAACAATATTTATGTTAAAGAATGGATTCATTGCAGATATACCTCTCATCTTTGCTGCGATTGACCCCTGTATCTGCTGTGCAGAACGGACTATCCAGCTAATGGATACAAAGACTGGACAGGAGCGAACAATGACAATGGAAGACCTGAGGCGATTTTCCATAGAGATTTACAGAAAGAATCCACTTAAAAAAGAAGTGATATGGCCATTGTGAAAGAGCATATCAGATTATCAGGGTATCAGGAGGAAGGGGATCAGATGAACAGAATATCAGGTAGTTATTACTCTCTGATTTCCTGGTATTCTGATATTCACTACCTGATTACCTGTTATCCTGATGACCTTAATAATAATTAACGGAGCAGAACGATGGATATCTTAAAGACAATACTTTATCTCCTGGTCTATCCTGGTTTTCTCTTTTTATTCTTCTATTCTACCTTCTGTGAGTGGGTGGATAGAAAATTTTATGCCCGCTTGCAGAACCGTATTGGGCCACTTTATACTGGTTATCGTGGTTTGCTCC
>Ga0172365_10001185_pt1 | contig 18590 bp, 17 predicted proteins | sample LakKivSesite48cm_FD_114535 | JGI IMG/M metagenome (GOLD analysis project Ga0172365, IMG submission 114535) | Sediment microbial communities from Lake Kivu, Rwanda - Sediment site 48cm | ecosystem: Environmental > Aquatic > Freshwater > Lake > Sediment | place: Rwanda: Western Province, Lake... | reverse complement strand
CAACAACGATAGGATTTACAATAACTTAGTGCCAGCTGGATATGGGAAGAATATTTTATTTGTGCCTGGTTTGATGAGAAGATTTATTATGAATTTAACCCTATAAATGCAGAAATTAAATTTAACACATAAGGATTAAAACCTCTATGTAAAATTGCTACAATTATTTGATAATTTATAATAACCCTGCTATAATTTTATTAATTAAAATTTTAGCAGGGTTATTTCTAATGTATGTAACAAGAAAATTAGAGAAAAAAATAAACAAATTTCTAAAAGTCCCTGAAATACTGGCAGTTATTGGTCCCAGACAATGCGGTAAAACAACTCTTGTGAAAAAATTTTATAATGATCTGAAACCACACTCAATATATTTAGATTTTGAGGATAGGCAAGTCCTTGAAATATTTGAGACTGATATAAAAACGTTTGAGGAATTATATATAAAACCATATAAATATATTTTTATAGATGAATTTCAATATGCGAAAGAAGGAGGAAAAAATTTAAAATATTTATATGACTTTAATCCAGGAAAAAAAATAATAATTACTGGTTCTTCTACTATAGATATAAGCGTTAAAGCAATCAAATTCCTTACTGGAAGAGTTTTTATTCTTAATTTATTTCAATTTAATTTTGAAGAATTTCTATCTTACCGTGATAAAGATTTGTATAATCTTTTAAAAAAATTCAAAGATGAATTGAAAATAGAAAAAGAAAAAATATTATTACCAGAGATGAGTTCTTCAGTGTTGGGTATTTTTTATAAGTTATATGAGGAATTTGGCTTATACGGAGGTTACCCAAGAGTAGTTACTACTGAAAGTAAGACAGAAAAAATTGAAGTTCTAAAGAACATCTATAATATATTTTTTTTAAGAGAAGTAAAAGAAATTTTAAATTTAGCTGATGATTATAAATTAGTTAAATTATTAAAGGTTCTAGCCATCCAGGCAGGATCATTAATTAGTTATGATGATATTGGTAGTATATCAGGATTTAACTATATTCAATTAAAAAGGAATATAAATTTACTGGAAAAAACTTTTATTATTAAACAAATTCAACCTTATTTTACTAATAAATCCGTTGAAATAGTTAAAAATCCTAAAATATATTTTATTGACTGTGGTCTTAGAAATGTAATCTTACAGAATTTCAATAAAATAAACAGTAGAACAGATCAGGGTGCAACAAATGAAAATATTGTTTTTAGTGAATTACACAAAGAAGATTTGCAAATAAATTTTTGGAGAACAAAATCACAGGCAGAAGTAGATTTTATTATCGAGAAAACTGGGAAAATAATTCCTATTGAGATAAAAAGTAATTTGAAAAAATTTGTAGCTGGCAAGCCTATGTATAGTTTTATGAATAAATATAATGTTAAATTTGGACTTATATTATCTGATAAATTGATAGGCAAAAAAACATCAAAGGATAAAAATATCATTTTTATTCCCTCTTGGTTTAGTTTCCTTGAGCTTATTTAAAATACAACTTTAAAGAGGAGAGGATATATTTGGAATATATACAGTTTCTAATTATAGGAATTATTGGAGGAATCATTGCTTGACTGGGTAAATTCTTCCTGTAATATTTAAGTAACATATCCAAATGATAGATTTTTTAAAATAATTCAAGCGGAGACAGTTTATGAAGGGTAAAATGAAGGTACAGTTATTTTACGGACCGGGAGATGTAAGGTATGAGGACATAGATATACCGGAAATAGGAAATGATGAAGCACTTGTTAAGATAAAAAGTGCCCTTACCTGTGGTTCAGACCTGAAGACATACAGAAGAGGTCATCCCACTATGATAAAAAAGGCTTCAGTTTTTGGCCATGAGTGGGCTGGCGATATTGTAGAAATAGGCAGTGAAGTGGATAATTTCAAAGCAGGCGAGAGAATAGTAGCAGTAAACAGTGTTCCCTGTTATAAGTGTTATTACTGCAAACTTGAAAGATACTCTCTTTGCGAGAATCTGATATACAATAATGGCGCCTATGCAGAGTATATAAAGATACCAGGAAATATATTGAAAAAAAATACATATAGAATACCAGATAAAATAGATTATAGGGAAGCTGCGCTTTTGGAACCGCTTGCCTGTGTGGTACATGGCATAGAAGAGTCCAATATTAAAACTGATGATATGGTGGTGATTAACGGCGCAGGACCTATTGGACTTATGTTTATTGCCCTGGCCAAGCTAAAAGGCGCACTTGTGATATCAGTGGATTTATCAGATGAAAGGTTAGGGTATGCCAGGGAATTTGGGGCGGATTATATTATTAATGGCTCCAAAGTAGATGATCAGGTACAAGCAGTAAAAGATCTGACTGAAGGGAAAAGGGGAGTAGATGTAGCAGTTGACGCTACAGGAATTCCCGGAGTATGGGAGATGACAATACTTATGGGAAGAAAAGGAGCGGTTATAAATCTATTTGGTGGATGCAAGCCTGACACTTCTATAAATATAGATACCGGACTGCTGCACTACTCAGAACTTACTATAAAAGGAGTATACCATCATACTCCTTACTATGTAAAAAAAGCATTTGATCTAATAACCTCGGGACAGATTGATACTGTTAAATTTATAACTGCTGATATGCCCCTTGAAAAACTGGTAAATGCACTGGAGCTCATGGGTCAGCAGAAGGGTATAAAATATAATATTACAACATAATCATTATGAAAGCTTTGCTTTGCTATAATCAAAATGAATTTAAGCTGGAAGAAATAGACAGGCCAGGGATACTAAAGGATGAGATGTTAATAGAAATGATATATACCGGCTTATGCGGCTCTGATATTGTAAAGATATTTGATCCGGCAGTAAAAAAGCCGGCTGTCTTTGGGCATGAAGTAGTAGGAAGAGTAGTAGAAGCTGGAAAGAATGTAACCGGATTCAAATCAGGCGATGTAGTGGTGGCTGCTCACCACATACCCTGTTACCGGTGCCATTATTGCTTACACGGCAGCCATTCAATGTGCAGGCACTTTAAAGAAACCAATATATATCCAGGTTCATTCTGCCAGTATATAAGACTGTCAAAAGAACATATCATGTATACCACTTTTAAAGTTTCTCCGGACTTTAACCTTCTGGAAGCATTATTTATTGAACCCCTGGCCTGCTGTATAAGGGCTGTGGATAGAGTTACCTTCCGGAAAGATGATGTATTCTCTGTAGTGGGAACCGGGATTATTGGAATGCTTTTTATCCAGATAATAAAACTATCAGGTGGAAGGGTGGTGGCTATTGACCTGGATAACAACCGGTTATCCATGGCCAGATTTCTGGGAGCAGAATATACCATAAATCCGTCAAACCAGAATGTTGTCCGGGAAATTAAAGATATTACAGATATTGGTGTTGATATTGCTATACTTACCGTAACAAATAAATATACGCTGGGTGAAGCTCTTAGATACCTTAGAGATGGAGGAACAGTTAATATTTTTGGAGCATCAGGGAAAGAAAGTAAGTTCGAAGTTGGTTTTGAAAGAGTATTTAAAAGAGAAATGTCCATAATGAGCTCTTATTCTGCTACTCCTGAGACGTTAAAGCGTGCTTATGATATTATAATCGGAAAAAAAATAAATTTATCTCCCCTGATATCAGAAGTAATGCCGCTTTCAGATTTTAAAAAAGGCCTGGATCTGATGCTGCAAAGAAAAATATATAAGGCAGTCTTTGAACTGTAGTAGAATATAGCTTTGGTATAATATTTAGGATGGATATGTTCCTAGATGAGGCAAAAATTAATATAAAATCAGGAAACGGTGGGAATGGTATAGTTACCTTTTTTAACTTAAAAGGTGGGCGCAGGAAAATTCCCAGCGGTGGGAATGGCGGAAAGGGTGGAGATGTAATAATAGAAGCCACCCAAGATTTAAGCACTTTGTATGTATTTAAAAAGAAGATACATTTCAAAGCTGAAAGTGGTAAGAATGGAGAGCCCAATAATAGAAATGGTAAAGACGGAAAGGATTTGATTATAAAAGTTCCTGTAGGAACCATAATTAAGGATGTCAAGGAAAATATAATTGTTGATCTGGGAAGTCCCGGCGATGAAATTGTTATAGCTGAAGGTGGTATCGGCGGTAAGGGAAATTCAAGTTTCGTATCTTCAAATAGAAGGTTCCCTGCATTTGCGGAAATAGGTGAAATAATGGAAGATTTCTGGATTAATCTGGAGCTCAGGCTCGTGGCGGATGTAGCACTGGTTGGATTTCCAAATTCCGGTAAATCTACCATAATCAGCCGCATATCAGCAGCAAGACCAAAAATAGCAGATTATCCTTTCACCACTTTAACTCCTAATCTGGGTGTGGTGACTGTAGATGATGAAAACTTTGTGGTTACTGATGTCCCGGGTTTAATAAAGGATGCGCATAAGGGAATGGGTCTGGGGGATAAATTTTTAAGACATATAACCAGATCCATAGTGCTGGCAGTAGTTTTAGATGGGCAGAGGATTATAGATGAGAGACAGGACATAATTGAGACTTTTAATATTTTAAGAGAAGAGATAAGGCTATATAATACTAGTGTATACAAAAAAGATTATGTAGTTTTAATAAATAAGATTGACCTGGTTGCTGATAGTGATAAGTTAAATAAAATTAAGAAAGTTCTTGAAAATAAGAGCGGTAAGAGTGTTTTTTTAGTATCAGCAATTACGGGACAGGGTCTTGATAAGTTAATCTGGGATTTATATAAGAAAGTGGCAAGGTACAGAGAGGAGTTCCAGAAAGATAAAGACATAGAGCCTAAAAAGCAGGAGAGAGTAAAAGTTTATAGCCTGGATAAAAGAAATCTGGAGATGGAAAAAATTAAAATTGAAAAAAATAATAATGAATATATCGTGAAGAATAAAAAACTGGAAAGACTGGTGGCTATGACTGATTTAGAGAATGAAGAAGCATTAGATTATTTAAAAGATAGACTAAAAAAAATGGGGATTGCAGACAGGTTAAAAAAGATGGGCGTCAGTGAAGGAAGTACTGTAATTATTGGAAGCCTTGTTTTTTCACTTATTGAGTAAATTTTACTTGCGGAGTAATAAATGGGAAACAGAAAAAAGTACCTGAAAAATATTAAAAAAATGGTCATAAAAATAGGCTCCAGCAGTCTTACTTCGAAAGCAGGCGGGCTGGATAAAGTTAATATGAGGAGATTTGTAAATGAAGTCAGCTCTCTAATCAAAAGAGGAATGGAAGTGATAATAGTTACCAGCGGAGCTATTGCTGCTGGTCTGGAGAATTTAAATATCAAAAAAAAGCTGGAAGATATAACTTTGCTTCAAGCTGCTGCTTCTATAGGTCAGGTGGAGCTTATGAGGTTGTACAGTAATTTATTTTTAACAAGTGGTTTAAAGATAGGCCAGATACTGTTAACTCATGAGGATACTACCAGAAGGAAGCAGTATCTTAATATTAAAAATACTATAAAAAAATTAATCGGTTTAAATATTGTCCCTGTAATTAATGAAAATGACAGCGTAGCTGTAGATGAAATAAAATTTGGAGATAATGACGAGCTGGCTGCTCTGGTTGCAATTCTGGCGGAATCAGATATTTTAATAATTTTAACCGATATTGACGGAATGTACGATAAAGACCCCAGGATTTATAGTGACGCGAGGCTAATTTCGTATATAGATAAAATAAATGAGGATATTGAAAAAGTAGCCGGGGGAATCGGCTCGACTTATGGCATTGGTGGAATGGAATCCAAAATAAAAGCTGCAAAAATTTGCTCTTTTTCTGGTATAAAAACAATAATTGCAAATAGCAGAAGGAAAAATATTTTAAATAAAATTATCTCTGGTGAGGATGTAGGGACTTTCTTTGCCCCACAGACCGTAAAGAAGGTAAAAAGTATAAAGAAATGGATAGCTTTCGGCATGAAAACCAAAGGCGGTATAGTTATTGACAGGGGAGCAGAAGAAGCTGTGTTAAATAAAGGTAAAAGCATACTGGCAGTTGGTGTGGTAAAGGTTGACGGTAAGTTTAATAAAGGCGATACATTGAAGGTATTTTCACTTGATAGTAAATTGATTGCCAAGGGAATTAGCAACTTTTCAAGTGAGGATATAGAAAAAATAAAGGGGAAAAACAGAGATAAGATTTTATCTGAATTTGATACTTCGATGTGTAGTGAAGTAATCCACAGGGATTGTCTGGTGGTTTTTAAGGAATGATTTTAACCAGCTGTTTTGTGTTATAATAACTAAAAGCTGGAGGAATTTATGGATATAGTTTTAGAAATAGCAAAAAGGGCAAAAGAAAATACAAAGTTTATCTCTAATGCAAATACGAAGATTAAAAACAAAATACTATCCGATATTTCAAAATATCTTATAGTCAGTACTGAAGAAATCATAAAAGAAAATAAAAAAGATTTAGAAATATCCACACAAGAAGGGATGTCTGATAGTTTACTGGATAGGTTAAAATTAGACAGGAAAAGAATAGAAAAAAAAGCAGAAAGTATAGACAAGGTTATAAAATTCACCGATCCTGTAGGGGAAGTAGTTTTTGGATATAATCTTCCCAATGGCTTGATTCTGAAGAATATCAGGGTACCTCTGGGAGTTGTGGGAATAATATATGAAGCCAGGCCTGATGTTACTATTGATGCTTCGGTTCTGTGCCTTAAAGCAGGAAATTGTATTATTCTAAGGGGAAGTTCCCATACACTTAATACCAATAAAAAATTGGTCCAGGTAATGGGCAGGGCTCTAAAAGATAATGATTTTCCGGACGGAATAATACAGATTATCCCATCCGCTGATAGGGAAGATGCGGTCAGGCTAATGCAGCTCCGGCGATACATAGATGTTCTTATCCCAAGAGGGGGTAAGAGCTTGATTGAAAGTGTGGTAGAAAATTCAAAAGTGCCTGTGATTGAAACAGGAATTGGAAATTGTCATGTTTATATTGATAATGCATTGGAAAATATTAGCATGGACAAAATTGCAGAAATAGTAATAAATGCAAAGACGCAGCGGCCAAGCGTTTGTAATGCGGCTGAAAAATTGCTGGTACATAAAGACATTGCCAAAAAAATACTGCCTGCAGTGCTTAAAAAACTTGAAGAAAAAAATGTAAAGCTTCTGGGGTGCAGTATATCTAAAGAAATATATTCATCTATCGGGTTAGCTTCTGAAGAAGACTGGTATGAGGAATATCTGGATTATAAAATGGCAGTTAAAGTGGTTGACAGCATTGAAGAGGCAGTAATGCATATAAATAAATATGGCTCTCATCATACTGAAACTATAATTACATCAAACTACCAGAATTCAATTTATTTTACCAGGGAAATAGATTCAGCAGCTGTTTTTGTTAATGCTTCTACAAGGTTTACAGATGGTGAGCAGTTTGGGATGGGAGCGGAAATTGGTATAAGCACCCAGAAACTTCACTGGCGGGGGCCTATGGGGTTAAGAGAACTTACTACTAATAAGTTTATAGTATTAGGTGCGGGTCAGATAAGGGAATAAAATGGAAAAAAGCAGTAAATTTTATAAAAAAATTGGAATTATGGGAGGGACATTTAATCCCATCCATCATGGTCATTTAGTTACTGCCCAGGAAGCGCTAAGTCAATTTAAGCTGGATAAAGTAATTTTTATACCTACCGGTAACCCGCCGCATAAAATTGAAAATGAAGTAGCCAGTGCTGAAGATAGGTATATAATGACTGTTATTGCTACTTCTTCAAACAGTAATTTTTTTGTTTCAAGAATGGAAATAGACAGGAAAGGTAAGTCATATACTATAGATACAGTCCGGCAGCTAAGGAAAATATATGGCAAGAATTCGTTACTATATTTTATAACCGGCGCTGATGCCATTTTAGAGATACTTACCTGGAAGAATACCGATGAGATAGTTTCACTCTGCAAGTTTATAGCTGCAACCAGGCCAGGGTATAACCTGTTGCGTATAGAAGATCTAAGAAAAAGACTTTTTGGCAAAGCCGGGGCTACTGATGAGAAAATATATGTAATGGAGATACCAGCTCTTTCTATTTCTTCAACTGATATAAGAAATAGGGTAAAGCATAACAGGCCAATAGATTACCTACTTCCTGAGGGGGTTAGCAATTATATTTTAAAACATGAACTTTATAAATAGTTTTACTTTAACTGGAAAGCAAAAAGAATATCTTAAAGATTTGACTGAAAAGATTAAATCTATTATGTCTTCTTCATTATACCAGCATTCTATTAATACTTTAGAGTATGCGAGCACTATCGCACAGAAATATTTGTCTGATAGAGAATTTTTTGATTTAGGTGTTGCATGTATACTGCATGATTACGGTAAAATATTCAAATATGAAGAGTTGGTGAAAATAGCAAAAGAAAATGAGCTTGAAGTTGGTAGTTTTGAATTAAATTCCCCGCCATTATTGCACAGCTTCGTAGGTGATTATCTGGTCTTAAGGGATTTTAATATTTCTAGCAGTAAGATATTAAAAGCAATTAAATTCCATGCGACCGGATATTGTAATATGAATCTCGCAGATAAGATTTTATTTATTGCTGACAAAGTTGAAAAAAGCAGGAATTATAATGGAGTAAAAAAACTTAGAGATCTTGCTTTAAAAAATATCAATTTATGCTTATTAGAGGTTTATAAAAATAATATAATGTATATTATAAAGAGAGATAGATTTTTACATCCTGATACAGTTAAAATTTGGAACAATATTTGCGGAGGTATTTAAAATGTCTTTTGATGAAGATGAAAAAAAATTTAAAGGTAGAGACTCTGGTGAGAGAGATTCTTATAACATGGATAATGGTGGCAAAAAGCCTCGCAATTCTGGAGATGACTTCTTTAAGGATGAAGATTTTGAACTTGAAAGTTATAAAGATGAAGAAGTAGAAAGTGAGGGATTTAGAAGTAAAAGAATAAAGGAGAAGCGGAAGAAGGGGAAAAAATTTTTTAGAATTATTGCTGTAATGCTTGCCCTGGTTGTAGTTGCAGCAGGGGTAGTTTTTGGTTACCGGTATATTAAAAATAGATATTTCTCTGAAGCGGAGATAACAGAAGAAGAGGGAATAAGTATACCTGAATCCCTTGTATTAGGACAGGATATTAACCTGGTTATTGCCTGCGCGGGGGAAAATCTGCTGGAACCTGAAGTGAGCTCAATCATGTTTTCAAGTTATTACAGCAGTGAGAATAAATTGATTTCATTATGCATCCCGGTAAAGACATTGATGGATATACCGGGTATTGGTGCGGAATTGGTAGGCAAGTCAGTAAAGGTAGGGGGGATGGACTTGCTCAGCCTTACCCTGGAAAAGAATTTAGGTATGGATATGAAAATAGATTATTATATTCTTCTTGATGTTTACAATGTAGTCAATAAATTAGGCGGTATAGACCTTGAGCTAGATGAAGAAATTACAGTCAAAAACTATGATGATGGCTCGACTTTTAAACTGGAGAAAGGAAAAAACCCGGTTGATGGGACTAAAGCGGTTAATTTCCTTGAATATTTCAGCGGTAATGAAAAGGAAGTCCCGATAGAAAATGTTACAAAACAAAAATTACTTTTTGATGCAATTATTAGTAAAATTGCAGGTGAGAGTGATGAAAAACTGTCAGACAACCTGAATTTAATTAAAGATTTTATTGATACTGACTTGAGTATGGAGGAAAGGTCAAAAATATTTTCCACATTTTCTAAAATCGAACCCGGTAAGAATGAAGTTCATGCCCTGCCTATATTATCTACAAATGAGCTTCCGGAAGAGGGCATTGTCTATGTACCGGATATCTCAAGACTTGCTGAAATTTTTAAAAAAGAAGGGACCCCACCTGAAGAAGTGGCTGCTGTTGAGGAAACAGTTAATTTAACCATATTAAATGGTGCAGGAACTCCTGGTCTGGCTGCAAAAGTATCAGAACTTTTAAAAAGTCAGGTATTTGAGAGCGGCAAGAGCAAATATAATATACTTAAGGCAGAAAATGCAGATAATTTTAATTATGATACGACTGAGATTTTAGTATATTCTGGCCAGTCTTATGTAGCGGAAGCAGCAAATGATATAAAGAATATACTGGAAGTTGGAAATATAACTCCTGGAGAAGGTGAGAGCGCAAATTCAGATATTATTATAGTTCTGGGAGCTGATTATAAAGCTGAGGCAGCGGAAAAAGCGGTTTCGGAAGAAGTTGAAAAGATTGTAAAAATAAATATTTTAAACGGAGAAGGCACAGCAAAACTTGCTTTTACGGTTAAGGGAATAATTGAAAGTTATTTTAATGAAGACGGAAAAATTCTAGAGGTTGTTGAAACCAAAGATGCCGATAACTGGAATTATACCCAGACTAAAATAATAATTTTTACCTCCAGAGAAGGAGTAAATACATTAGCCCAGCAATTGCAGGAAAGGCTGGGTGTGGGGGTAATAGAGTATTCGGATAATAATGTGGACAATGTGGATATCAGTATAATTTTAGGGAGTGATTATACAAATAAGTGATAAAAAGAATAGCAGAGACTGGTAATCAGAAATCAAAAGTGAAAGATATAATTACAGCAGTAAAGACAGTTGCCAGAATAGCAGATGAAAAAAAAGCGGATTATATAAAAATACTGGATATGAGATCCAGATTAATCATAACTGATTACTTCATAATAATCAGCGCAAAAAATACCAGATTAACCAGAAGGATAGAGGAAGAAATCTGTATTCATCTAAAAAACAATAACCGGTATCCTATTAATGTCAGTGGGCTGGCTGAAGGAAACTGGATTCTTGTTGATTATGATGATTTTGTAATCCATATTTTTACAGACGAGTTCATGGAATATTATAAGCTTGAAAGGCTATGGAAGGATTCTAAAGAAATAAAGTGGAAACAGAGTTAATTCAAGATATTTTAGAGAGGACTGGAGATTGAAGAAAATGCCGGTGCATAAATTTTACAAACCGCAAGAAATAGAAGAAAGATTAATTAAAAAATGGGAAAAAGAAAAAATATATTCTCTTAAGTCTGATAAAGATGACCCGAAATATTATATTCTGGAGATGTTTCCTTATCCATCAGGAGAACCTCATATGGGTCATGCAAGAAATTATACTATTGGAGATGTTGTAGCGAGAGTCCTTTCAAGGAAAGGATACAATATTCTTCACCCCATCGGATATGATGCCTTCGGGCTGCCTGCAGAAAATGCTGCTATAAAAGAAGGAATACATCCCCAAAAAAGTACTATGGCTAATATTGATAAAATGAGGAAAGCTCTAAAGCGGATGGGGATGAGTTATGATTTTAGTGATGAAATTATAACCTCTGATCCTGATTACTACAAATGGACCCAGTGGTTTTTCCTGCTGTTTTACAGGATGGGTCTTGCAGAAAAGAAAGAAGCTCCGGTTAATTGGTGTAATTCCTGCCAGACTGTTCTGGCAAACGAGCAGGTTATTTCAGGCAGATGTGAGAGATGTGAGAGTCTGGTTGAGAAACGGGTATTATCCCAGTGGTTTTTTAAAATCGCAGGTTATGCCGGGAGGCTTCTTGATGATATGAAGCTTCTGGAAAAAGGATGGCCTGAGAGGGTTCTCACCATTCAGCAGAATTGGATTGGAAGAAGCGAAGGTGCTGTAGTTGATTTTAAGCTTGATGATAGTGAAGATATTTCTATTCCAGTGTTTACCACCAGGCCGGATACATTATTTGGAGTTACTTTTTTTATCCTTGCACCTGAACACCCGCTTGTAGACAAAATTGTAGTAGATGAAGAGTATAAAAAGGAAATTGAAAAGATTAAAAATATAATCTCCGGACAGAGCGACATTGAGAGAGGTTCGGCTGAAATTGAAAAAATAGGTTGTTTTACAGGGAGATATGTTATAAATCCTTTAAATGGCCAAAAGGTTCCCATATGGATTGCTAACTATGTCCTTTTGGAATACGGAACTGGCGCCATAATGGCAGTTCCTGCTCATGACCAGAGAGACTTTGAATTTGCATCAAAATATGGCATTCCCATAAAAGAAGTAATCTCCCCTGATGGGAAAAATCACCAAAAGCTGAGTGCCGCGTATGACGGTGAAGGGATAATGATTAATTCCGGAATGTTCAGCGGCACCAGTTCAGAAAAAGGTAAAAAGGATGTGACTTCCTACCTTGAAGAAAATAATATGGGGAAATTTTATGTGAATTATAAATTAAGAGATTGGTTAATCTCAAGACAGAGATATTGGGGCGCGCCAATTCCTATTATTTACTGTGATAAGTGCGGGATAGTTCCGGTACCGGAGAAGGATTTACCGGTACTTCTTCCATATGATATAGATTTTAGGCCAAAAGGCTTATCCCCTCTATTTTATTGTGACGAGTTCGTAAATACCGACTGTCCCAGGTGCGGCGGCAAAGCAAAGAGGGAAACAGATACAATGGATACTTTTGTTTGTTCCTCGTGGTATTTCTTAAGATACTGCAGTCCGCATAATGAAAGGTGCGCTTTTGACAGTAAAGAAGTAGATTACTGGATGCCGGTGGATCAATACATAGGCGGAATAGAACATGCCGCCATGCATCTTATATACGCGAGATTTTTTATTAAAGTCCTGTATGATAAAGGACTGATAAAATTCAAGGAGCCTTTTATAAAATATTTTCCTCATGGTGTAGTAAATTTAAGTGGCCAGAAAATGTCAAAATCCAAAGGTAATATTGTCAATCCATCTGAGATTTACAACAGGTATGGTGCGGACACATTAAGGCTATATATACTTTTTGTAGGTCCTGCTGATAGTCCGGTAGACTGGAGTGACAGTGGAGTAGAAGGAGCAAACAGGTTTTTAACCAGAGTTTGGAGGCTTGTAGTTAAAAATATTGAGTTGATTGGAAGCATGAAGTTAATTGAAGATGAAAATGATATAAAAGCAGGAGATATTGCAATAAATATTAAAGGTGAATTTAAAAATGGGAAATTAAGCGGTCTGGAGAGGGAATTATATAGAAAATTGCACCAGACCATAAAGAAGGTGACCAATGATATCCTGGTCAGGTTTAATTTTAATACTGCTATAAGCGCTATTATGGAGCTGGTTAATTTAATTTATAAATACCAGGAGGAAGTTACAGCCGTTAAGAAAAATGTTGCTCTGGTAAAAGAAGTGACTGAAAAATTGTTAATACTTCTTTCCCCGATTGCTCCATTTATTACTGAAGAATTATGGCTTGAGGCTGGAAATGAGAGAAGTATCCATAAAGTTTCATGGCCGGATTATGATCAGGAAATTGCCAGGGAAGAACTGGTTACTATTGTATTTCAGGTTAATGGAAAGCTAAGAGACAGGATGGACCTGCCGGTAGGTACCCCTTCAGAAGAAATTGAAAAATATGCCCTCTCATCTGAAAGGATAAAAAATTTCACTGAGGGCAAAGAGATTATTAAAAAAATAGTAGTACCCAATAAGCTTATTAATATTGTAGTTAAAAATTAAAAGAACAGGTAAAATATATTATTTTTTATTATAAGCTTCTATCAGTTCCAGGATTGACCTGCAGAATGCCGGAAGGTCAGCAGGAATTCTGGAGGTTACCAGGTTACCGTCGACCACAACTTCTTTATCCAGATATTCTCCACTGGCATTTTTGAGATCTGTGGCTATTGACCTGTAACCGGTAACTTTCCTGCCCCTGATTATATCGGCTTCAACCAGCATCCATCCGCCATGACATATTGCTGCAATAATCTTTTGCAGGCGGAAAGCCCTTTTAACCAGGTCAACCATATTCTTTTGAATCCTCATTTTATCGGGTGCATTTCCGCCAGGGATAATTACTGCAATTACGTCGTCTAAATTAACCTGTGAAGCAGAAAGGTCTGATTTAAGAACTGCCCCAAATTTACCCTTATACTCTTTGTCTGCTTCCGGACCCACAACTTTTACATCATAACCGGCTTCTTTAAACCTGTAATATGGATAGATTACCTCTTCGTCCCTGAATTCATTTTCTATCAATAACAATAATTTTTTAGCCATGGTATACTCCATTTTTTAAATTATTATTTTTTAAAGAAGTAATTATATTATCATTTCCGAAGGTTTATGACTTTTAGCCTTCATTGTAAGCTTCATGACTCCTGATAGGAATTCACTGGCTTCCAGAATTTCTAAAAGCACAGGTTTTTTATCGACTGAAAAGTGAATAATAATAGGGCCTGTTTCCTCAGCATAATCTATTTTTTCATTTGAAAGTTCTATAATTAAGATATCTTCATTTTTACTATACCTGATTTTCATATCTGCTCCTTTTCGCCGGATAAACTGTTACTATTTTTTTAGAATCTAAATCTTCCATAAAAATTACTCTAATAAAGTGTTTATTGTCGATAATTTTCTGTGCTATTTTTCTATGTTTATAACCACTGATTATTGTATCAGGATTTTTCATTATATTCACTACCGCCTTTTTATTTATTTGAAACTCATGCTTATTTAATATTTTCATCTTTTCTATTGAATGATCACTAAAAATTATTTTTTTCATTTAATTTAAATAAATCTCATTTTATACTTTAATACTTTCATCAATTGTGCTATAGTGTAATTATATAATAGCATAAATTAATAAAACCTGCCATATGAGTTTATTAAATACGAAAGAAAAAATAAGTAGAATAAGATTCTTTTTTGATAAGGTTAAATATAAAAGAGGAAGACATTTCTATCTGACAATTTTTGGGCTACTTTTTTTAATAATAACTTTATTCACTGCTGTTTATATAAATCAACAGGTAGAAATAAAAAGGAAAGAAAATATTCTTAAAAGTTATTACTCAGAAAATTATGCTGGCAGCAGCAAGCTAAATGAAACTACTTCCTATCCTGATGAAATTAAAATAATAGCTGATGATAGAAAAGGGGAATATCCCGGGCTAAATCCCTTAGATGATATAGAAGACATCCAGGATTCCAATAGTTCACCACAATTTAAAAATACTATAAAAGCTTATATATGCGGCGAGGTAAAAAATCCCGGTGTTTATGAGATTGAAGATGGAGCCAGAATAATAGACTTACTGGAGCTTGCAGGCGGACAGGATGAAAATGCCTGTCTGGAGATTATTAATCTTGCCCAGATTGTGGTTGATGGACAGAGAATCTATATTCCGTCTCAGGAAGAAATCAGTGGCGGCAATTCTTTATTTTTTACCGGCGATTATTCAAATGATTACAACTCTTCGGAAAATAGAATTATAAATATTAACACTGCAAATGTAAAAGAACTGGAATTGCTGCCCGGAATCGGTCCTGTAATCGCACAGAATATTATTGAATACAGAAATAAAAATGGATTATTCAGGAAAAAAGAAGAATTAAAAAATGTCACAGGTATCGGGGAGAAAAAATATGAAAAAATCAGTCAGTTTATATCCATTTGAATAATGTAAAAAAGAAAATACTATCATTTCTTTACAGGGAATATTATCTTTTCTGGGCGTCTGGATTGACCGCAGGAGTATATACCGGTAGTAAATATCATTTATTTAATCCCTATATTCTTATTGCTGAAATTGTAGTTATTATATTAACACTGATTATAGGTATTTTAATAACCAGGAAGATTTTAAAAAGTGAACATTCTTTAAATATTTCCAACCATGGTAAAATCAATATTAAGTTCAAAGGCAGCAAACTTCCATTCAGGGAAACATCACGGTCTGATTTTAAACAGGATAATGCAAAGTTGGTTATTTTAGTTATAATCCCCTTTTTAATTTTATTTGTTATAGGAAATTCAATTATAAATATATATAAGTATAACGAAAGTAAAAGTATATTTTTATCTCTATATGAAAATAAAAGTTTGGCCAGAGATAATATTGTTATAGAGGGCAGAGTATCAAACCATCCCAGATACAAGTATGGCAATTTAATTTTTTTGTTCGCAGCAGATAAAATATCCATTTATGATTATAACGGGAAATTGAATAGTATTTTTAATACAGGAGAACTTATAAATATAAAATTGGATAGCACAGGTATTGAGCCGATATTGAGAGATGATCATCTCAGATTGGCCGGGAATCTGGATAAAAATGATCCTAAAAACTTAACGGCTGGCAGATATAATGAGACAGTCTTTACAGCCGGCTGTGGAGATGTTGAAAAAATTGAGAGCAGTAATTTAAGCTATAGAATATTTAGTTTTAGAAGCAGGCTTTACAGTTGTCTAAAAAATGCTTTTTATAAAAACCTGGAAATTGAAGATGCTTGCATAGCAGAGGCAGTAATACTGGGTAACAGAAATAATGTCCCCGAGTACCTGACAGAATCTTTTAAAGGATGCGGAGTGTACCATCTATTTGCTATTTCAGGGCTGCATATTTCTTTTTTTATCTCTCTGGTCTATTTGTTTTTTAAAAGGGTGAGATCATCCTATTTTATATTCTGGGCTTCAGTTATTTTTCTAGTTGTTTACAATTTTTTAGTTGGAGAAAGAGCCAGCATATTAAGAGCTTCAATTACAGTTATTTTTATACTTTTAGCTAAGGAATGGAATAGGGAATACAGCCATAAGATTTTACTATATCTTTCTTATATTATAATAATCATCTTTAACCCTTATTTTATTTATGATCTGGGATTCTGGATGACATACGGTTCAATGGCAGCATTAGTTTTTATCTACCCGGCTGCAATGAGATTGGCCGGAAATATTTCCCCTTTTCTAAAGCTTAAGAGCAGTTTTTTTATGAGAATTGCCTTTATTACTCTTTCTATTCAGATAGTTCTATTTCCTGTTTTAGCTTATTTTTTTAAGGAAGTTTCTTTAATTTCGCCGGTGGCTAACGTTCTGATAATACCGGTATTTTATATTCTTCTATCCATTCTAATGGTTTCTTCTTTTGTCACTATAATCTGGCCGCCTGTGGGAGGTCTTCTCTTAAGGACAAGCCCTATTTTTTTTGAGTATATCTTAAAAACAGTAAAAATTTTAAGTAAGTTTGATTTTTGTATCATAAATTTTGATAGTTTCCCGGTAAAAAGTGTGGTAGTTTACTATATAGTACTTTTAATCATATTCCTTACAGCCTGCATGATTATAAAAAGAATTAATATCAGTAAAAAAATGCATAAAGGGAACTTAAAATTTTGACAAAAAAGTCTATCTTCTTTTAAAAATTTGTGTAAAAAAATATATCATAAGTCCTGTTTTCCTAATTATAGGAACACAATTTTTGATAGCAATATTTTTACCTACTGCTTTTCCCGCTACAGTAAATGTAGCAATTCCACTTGTCACTATTATACTCATCACAACCTCTTTCAAACCAGGATTCTTAAGTAAAAAGATTACAATTATGGTAGCACCTATTGAACCACTCACAATGCCAGTAACATCACCAATTACATCCAGGCAAAAATTGGAGACCCTGTCAGCATTTTTAACCAGATTTAGAGCCTGGTAAGCACCTTTGATTTTTTTTGCAGCCATGGCAATAAAAGGTACTTCGGAACACGCAGTAGCAGAAACTCCTATAAGGTCAAATAATATACCTATGAAAATTATGATAATGAGAAGAACAAAAGCAACAATCAGATTTACACTTTTAAGAATCGTTTCTGATATGAAACTCAGAAAAACCGCTGAAGCAAATGTCCACAAGAGAATTATTAAAATCCAGCGGGTTACTTTTTTGCGTTGCTTGTTAGATCTGTTTTTTCTTTTCGCCAATATCTATACCTCAAATAAATAAAGATGGTAATACGGCAGGTAAACTTTGCGGCTTAGGTCTAGTAGGATTTCCCATGTGGATACTGACATGTTTCCACATCAGCAGTTTCCCTTTAAATTCACCTCTATAGTGTCACCAGCTATAGGACTAGATTACCACTTAGTCCACACTGTAATCCCTGCTGTATCTCTTAAAAAAGAACAGTCTAGGAGCTTTCCTCGACAGTCAAACCAAAACTAGCCTTTTTTGCAGAATAGGTTTCACTCAGCGAAGATAACCGGAATTTCTGATTTAAAAAGTCCTGGTCTCTTACTCTGTTCTCCTCCTATTCCACGCAAGGCAGGCTACGCTGCAGCTGTAAAAACATTTGCAGGTCTGCCTCCATATGCAGTTACAAGCTAAATACATATGGAGTCTCCACGGAAGAAGGGTCTACGCCCGCATGCCATTGCGGATCGCCCTTCAACCTTAACCTCCAGCATCGGCCCCCGACTGGGCGTCAGCAGCCAACACCAGAGACTTCATCTATATGCCCTCAACGGATTTTTAGCCCCGTCTTCATTGTTGGTAGTACTGACTAGAATACTGCACCATCTTTATTTCAAAAAAACAAATTGACTAATCTAACAAATTAGTCTAAATTTTCCAATAAACACACATTATTTATATCATAACTGGATTTTTTTCTCAACATTGGTGGTTTTGCTAGAACAGTAAAACCTAAAAAAGTTGGAGATATGGGAATTGATGGTTTTACCTTTATGCATAGAGACCCCATACAAGTAAAATTAGTTACTTTTTAACTTTGATTCTAGTTCGAGAACAGCGATTTTTAATATTAT
>Ga0172365_10001182_pt1 | contig 18632 bp, 16 predicted proteins | sample LakKivSesite48cm_FD_114535 | JGI IMG/M metagenome (GOLD analysis project Ga0172365, IMG submission 114535) | Sediment microbial communities from Lake Kivu, Rwanda - Sediment site 48cm | ecosystem: Environmental > Aquatic > Freshwater > Lake > Sediment | place: Rwanda: Western Province, Lake... | reverse complement strand
CGGATTCAGGATTATCATTACGGACAGGAGAAACTACAGGCCTGCCGCAACCGGTTACCACATAATGGATGCTCTGATGACAACCTGCCCCGGGAAATTCAATTTCAGCATTCCGAAGCCGGGAAATACAGCCATGTTTGACAAGGCAAACGGGACTGATATAATACGGAAACAGTTCCAGAGCGGGATGAAGGCCGAAGAAATCATCGCCGCATACCAGCAGGCACTGAAAGAATTCATTGAAAAGAGGGAAAAATATTTATTGTATGAATAACTCCTCATTGCTTGTCATTTCGACGTGAAACCAAAGCAATCTCAAAGGGATTGCCACGAGCCGATAGGACCGGCTCTCGCAATGACAAAAAGCGTTAGAGGTAAGGAGATAGGCAAATGGGCGTGAAGAGGAAGAAGGGAGAAGGAACAACATATTCCGGAGAAAATCTCAATTACATCGCTTTTCCCATGGGAGGAATGGGCGCAGGGATGATATGCATGGAAGGAAATGCCGGGCTGACCAGCCTCTCAATCCGGCACAAACCTGAGGTGTTCAACCAGCCGTGCATGTTTTCCGCCTTCTGCATCAAGGGAGAGCCTGAAACTGCAAGGGTGCTTGAAGGACAGATACCTGACTGGAAGATTTTCGGACAATCCGGCGGAGGCAATGGAATGGGCGGTTCAACCTTCGGTTTCCCAAGATGCTATGCAGAGTCGTTTACCGCAAAATTCCCGTTTGCTACGGTAAAACTGAAGTATCCGGGAACCGCGCTCAAGGTCGAAATTACCGGATGGAGCCCCTTTATCCCGGGTGATGCCGACAATTCAAGTCTTCCGGCTATAGCGCTTGAATATACCTTCATCAATACCGGAAGGAAAACGGTTGACGGGATGTATTCTTTTCATGCGCGCACTTTCATTGCACCGGAAAAGACCGGAAACAACGTGCTGGGAACCGAAAAGGGGTTCATCCTTCACCAGGCAGCCACGGACGAACAGAAACGGGACGAAGGCGATTTCTGCGCCATTGTCCGCGATAAGAATGCAAAGGTCAATTACCGGTGGGTCAGAGGCGGAGGGTTTCTTACAACGGTCTGGAAAGAGATTGAAGACTGCCGATGTATTTCAAATACCCCATTCAAAATAGATGACCTCCCCGGTCCCGGAGGGAGTATATATGTGCCTGTCAAAATCGCGGCAGGGGGGAAGGAGAGCGTAAGACTTCTGCTTTCCTGGTATGTGCCGGACAGCAACCTGCGAGCGGGGGAAGACAGTGAAGGGGAAACAAAAGAATTCTACCGTCCGTGGTATGCCGGCAGATTCAAGGATATCAGAGATGTCTCCGGCTACTGGCAGAAAAATTGTGACTCATTAAAAGAAAAGACACTGAAATTCACAGACTGTTTTTACAGGGCATCCCTGCCTGTTGAGATTACAGAGGCCGTTGCCGCCAACCTTGTCATACTCAAATCACCGACGGTCTTGCGGCAGACAGACGGTCGGCTCTGGTGCTGGGAAGGATGCTGCGACTGCGGAGGTTGTTGTTCCGGTTCCTGCACGCACGTATGGAACTATGCGCAGGCGTTTCCCCATCTTTTCCCCGGACTTGAGAGGACGCTGAGAGAGACGGAGTTCAACGAAAGCCAGGATGAAAAGGGGCACCAGGGGTTTCGCGCATGGCTGCCTATCCGCCGCATGACCGTGCACAACTTCCATGCGGCAGCCGATGGACAGTTGGGCGGCATCATGAAGGTCTACAGGGAGTGGCGAATCAGCGGCGATACGCAATGGCTGAAAGGTTTATGGAAAAAGGTTAAGGCCAGCATGGACTACTGCATAGAGACATGGGACCCTGAACATAAGGGGTTGCTGTACGAGCCCCACCACAACACCTATGATATTGAGTTCTGGGGACCTGACGGGATGTGCGGCAGTTTTTACCTGGGTGCGCTCAGGGCCGCCTGCCTGATGGCAGAAGCAGTGGACGACCATGTTCCTCTATATGAAGAACTTTACAGAAAAGGCAGAAAGTATCTGGAAACGCACCTCTTCAACGGAGAATATTTTTACCAGGACATCCGGTGGAAAGACCTGAGGGCAAAAGACCCGACAGGAAAAGATTTTCTTCCGGATAACCCCTCGTGGCGGGAAGATATCCGCAATCTTTACGAGTCAACAAAATACGCGGGGCTGTATTATGCCTGGGTCGTGGAAGTTATGAAACTCATCGTGAAAGAGGGGCCCCACAAGCAGTACGGAAAGGGGTGCCTTGCCGACGGAGTACTCGGGGCATGGATAGGTGAAGTCTGCGGACTCGGTGATATACTGGATAAGAAGAAAGTCAGGAGCCACCTACTTTCGGTATTCAGATATAATTTCAGGAAAACGCTTGTCAACCACGTCAATCCACAGCGACCCGGGTATGCCATGGGAAATGACGGCGGTCTTCTAATGTGCACATGGCCGAAAGGAGGAAGATTGTCGTTGCCTTTTCCTTACAGCGAGGAGGCATGGACAGGGATAGAGTACCAGGTGGCATCGCACCTGCTCATGCATAAACAGGTGAAGCAGGCGCTTGATATTGTCCGCACGGCACGGGCAAGGCATGACGGAACAAAAAGGAACCCGTTTGACGAGTATGAATGCGGGCACTGGTACGGCAGGGCGCTTTCCTCATACGGGCTCCTGCAGGGCTTTTCGGGAATACGATATGATGCGGTTGACAAAACACTGTATATAAAGCCTGCCGTAAAAGGCAACTTCAGTTCTTTCATATGCACGGCAACAGGTTACGGGCTTGCCGGCGTGAAAAATAGTAAGCCGTTTTTGAAGGTGTATTCAGGAAGGATAGAAGTGAAAAAGACTGGATATATAAAAGCCTGAAGGAACTTTCTTTGGTGCCGCGTGTCTAATGACATACAAGGCAAGAGGTGAGAAGCCAGATTGAGATTGCCGCGCCAAAAAACAGCTCGCAATGACAAGAAAAGGCAGTACGGAGCAAAGGAGGCAACAATATGGATAGGAGGAAAATGTTGTTTGGCATTATGGCAGGGTTTCTGCTTTTCGGTTTCACCCTCAGAGCGCAGGACATGGCAAGAAAGGATGTGAGTCTTACCGTGTATAACCAGAATTTTGCCCTTGTCCGGGACGTCAGGTCCCTGAACCTGCAGGAAGGCATCAACGAGGTACGTTTCATTGACATAGCAGGGCAGATAGAGACAACAAGCGTTCATTTCAAGTCCCTGACCGCACCGGATAAGTGCGGGATACTGGAGCAGAACTTTGAGTACGACCTTGTCAGCGCCGATAAACTTCTTTCCAAATACATTGACAGGGAAATAACCGTCATAACGCAGGATGACATCAAATACACCGGGTACCTCTCCAGTTACGACGGAAGCCAGATTGTGCTGGCCGGGGATAAGGAAAAAGGCCCTATCTTCATGGTCAACAGGAGCAATATAAGAAACATTGAGTTCCCGCAACTGCCGGAAGGATTGATAACGAAACCGACGCTGGTATGGTCGCTCCTGAACAGCAAAAAGGGCATGCACGACGTGGAGTTAAGCTACCTTACGGGCGGAATAAACTGGCTTGCAGACTACGTTGCCGCCGTCTCCGATGACGAAAAGAGCATTTCGCTCAACGGATGGGTGACGGTTGACAACCGCAGCGGCACAGGTTACGAAAATGCCTCGTTGAAACTTGTAGCCGGGGATGTGAACCGGGTGCAGGACAGGGCGGTTAGAGCCGGAGGAGAGATGTTAATGAAGGCAGCAAGCGCCGCCATGCCGGAACAGTTTGAAGGTCGCGAACTCTTCGAGTACCATCTTTACCAGCTGCAGAGGAAAACCACGCTCAAGAACAACCAGACAAAACAGATAAGTCTCCTTACCGCGCCGAAGGTCTCCGTTAACAAAATATACACCTATACAGGCGCAATATACAACTGGTACTATTACGACAACTGGCAGGGACAGCAGTGCAACAAGAAGGTGGCGGTGAACCTGGAATTCAAAAACAGTGAGGCAAACGGTCTGGGCATCGCCCTGCCGAAAGGCAAGATAAAGGTGTACAAGGCGGACGTGGACAGGACCCTCCAGTTTATCGGCGAAAACCAGATAGACCATACCCCGAAGGACGAAAAAATCACCCTCTTCCTGGGCAATGCCTTTGACATCGTCGGCGAAAGGAAGATTACCGACCACAAGAAAATCGCAACCAACATCTACAGGGATTCCTATGAGATTTCTATCAGGAACCACAAGAAGGAGGAGGTAACGGTAAAGGTGATAGAGAGGCAGTGGGGCGACTGGACAATAATAGCAAAAAGCCATGACTACGCCAAGGAGGATTCAACGACGCTTTCATTTGACGTAAAGGTACCGGTTGACGGAGAAGTCAAGGTCACCTATACATCCGAATACAAGTTCTGAAGGAGGAGTAAGGGATGAAAAAAACAACGGTTAACCTGCATACGGGGTTCAGGATAGGGGAGCTGGATTCACGTATCTTCGGCGGTTTTCTTGAACACATGGGAAGAGCGGTATACGAGGGGGTATACGACCCGGAAAGCACACACGCAGATAAAGAAGGTTTCCGTTCCGACGTACTTAAGGCGCTGCGCCGGCTGAATATGACTGCAATGAGGTACCCGGGCGGAAACTTCGCATCCGGATATCACTGGATAGATGGCGTCGGCACTCGCGAGAAACGGCCGACCGTCAGGGACCTTGCATGGCAGAGCATAGAACCGAACCATTTCGGCACGGACGAGTTCATCTCCCTGTCAAAAAAGATGGGGTGGATACCCATGCTTACCGCTAACATGGGCACAGGCACGCCCGAAGAGGCACGCAACTGGGTTGAATACTGCAACTGCCCCGCCGGGACACGCTACGCCGACATGAGGGTATCCAACGGGAATAAAGCGCCCCATGGAGTAAAACTCTGGTGCCTCGGCAACGAGATGTACGGATTCTGGCAACTTGGGCATGTGCCCGCAGACCAGTATGCCATACGCGCCCAGCAGGCGGCAAAGATGATGAAAGATACCGACAACTCGATAGAACTGGTGGTTTGCGGCTCCTCAAGCTCCGGTATAAAGACTTACATGGAATGGGACCGCCAGGTTCTGGAATATCTCGGCGATTTTGCCGACTATCTGAGTGTGCACAATTATGCCGGCAACGCCAAGAACGATACAGAAGATTATCTTGCAATAACAAATTCCATAGACCGGCAGATAGAAGACATGGATGCAGCATGCCGGTTTGTCCAGGCAAAATCGAGAAGCAAGAAAAGGGCATATCTCTGCTTTGACGAGTGGAACGTCTGGTACAAGGCCCATGAGTGCGACGGTAAGGGAAAATTCGCACCGCACCTGATAGAAGAGGTTTACAACCTTGAGGATGCGCTTGTGGTAGCCGGGTTTTTGAACAGTTTCATCAGGCATGCGGACGTGGTAAAAATCGCCAATATCGCGCAGATAGTGAATGTGATTGCGCCTGTCCTGACAAAGGGAGACGACATGCTTATCCAGTCCATCTTCTATCCATTTGAGATGGTCTCAAAACGGAGGGAAGGTGTTTCCCTGAAGGTTCATACAGAAGGTCCTGTTTACGAAAGCAAATCGTATGGAACCGCAACCTTCATGGATACGGGTGCGGTCCTCAATAAAGGCAGACTCCATGTATTTGTAACAAACAGGGACACAGAAGAAAAGGCGGAGCTTACCATCAAACCGCTGGATTTCGCCATCTCTTCGCTCGCTGACGCAGAGATACTGACGGGCACTGACCCGAGAGCGGCGAATTCATTTGAGAAAAGGGATGCTGTCATATCAAGAGAATTTGACGCCGTGCGCATATCCGGAGGAAAGGCGGTATGCGAGCTGCCGCCGCTTTCCTTCGCCGCCATGACATTCAAATCAGGATAAGGATTGCCTGTAAAATCTTGAGCCGTATTCAACGAAGGCCTCGGACATCGCATCTATCTTGTCCCATGTATGCCCAGGCCCGTCGGGAGACGGGTACCACTTTGCGATAAAACCTCCGTTGAACTTCCCGAAAGAGTCTATCAGTCTCCTGGCATATCTCCTGACATCTTCAACGGTACCTCTCACCATGGTATTCTGTATGTCCACAGGACACCAGAAGCACAGTTTCCCGCCGTACATCTCGCCAAGGCGGCCCAACCCCATGTTCTCCTGCTGGTCCATCTGTATCACGTTGAGGTTTGCTTCAACAAACCCTCCAAGTATATCTATGATATACCCGCAACTGTGCAGGAAGGTGAGCATCCCCTTGCTCCTGGCAAAACTGTAAACCTTCTTGTATTTCGGCTTCCACACCTGGTGCCAGATATCCGGTTTGACCATCAGCCGATCCTGGAAACCCCAGTCGTCGCACGAGAAAACTCCGTCAACCCCTATCTCAGCAAACCGCTCAATCGCGGTCATGTTCATCTCGCAGATCCTGTCAAGAAGTCCATCCAGTTTTTCAGGATAAAGATACGCGTCCGTCCAGCCCGCCTCGTGACCGCGCAGGTATTCAAGCCTGTGTATCAAACTCATCGGTATGCCGGCATAAACAAACTTCTCTTCTTTATTCTCCTGCACCGCCCTTTTCGCCGCTTCGTACCTCTGTCTGTTCTCGTAATCCGGGAACCTGTAGTTGGCAAGCATGGAGTAGTCTTCCAGCGGCGAATAACGCACCTGCCCCATGGTCTTGTTTCCCTCAGGTTTCTCCCATATACATCCCCACTCGTCCTCCCATCTCGTCTCCGTCTGCACCTTCGGCTTCCACCCCGGGTCCTGCTCGCATCCCACACCCAGGAAATCAGTTCCCCACTTCTCCGGTAGATCCCACGGCACCCTGTCCGGTCTCTGAAACAGCACCGCTCGTTTAACCCTCTCCCTTGACGTCATTTTTTCCTCTGTCAATCACACATACTGGTACGGCGGAATCGCCCACAGGGATAAGACATCCTGGCTCACGTCGTAGAACCTGCCCGTGACAATGCGCCTCACGTTATCAAGTTCAATCTGCCTTCCCGCGAAATAGGCGAAAATGGTCTCAATCCCGAAAGGAACAACCCTGCCTTTCCTTATGTGCGCCATAAGCGCACCGTACCTTGCAATGTCGTAATCTTCCGCGGTAACCGGCGTTGCCACCAGACCCCGGTAGGCGGTATCCACCGCTTTCCACAGAACCTCCCCTGCCGAAAACCGTTCTTTCCGTATCCTTCCGCCGTCCATGAACATCTCCACGTCGCCTTTCTCAAGACCTGCAATATCCTCCTGGATGAACGTTGCGATGTTGGCAAAGTCAATCTCAATGCGCAGGTAATTTTTTACGAACCTTGAGCGGGTTTTTTCAAGAAGTCCGGATGCTGCGGAATAATACTCCTTTTTCAGTTGAAGGGAAAGCATTCCGTCGTCTTTCTTCCCGGACATGATGGTGATAGCCGGCTTCAGGTAGTCCGGTATACCCGTATTGTTTTTCTCCCTGAAGGCCCGTTTCATCGTTTCATGGTCAACGTACGAATGTGCCGAGTAATTCCCCTCTTCATTTCCGTTTGACGGAATCCCGCAGATTATTTTCAGGTTGTGGTAGTCGTATCCAAGCAGGAAATACCTGAACAAAGAGACCGGCAGGTTCTTGCGCATCTCCTCCACCAGTTCCGCAGCAGAATCTTCAAAGACGCTGAACAGTTCCCCGGATTTCGTAACGTTCTGCGGGATACGGTAACGCGAACTGGCCAGCATGGCGGCAAGCTCGTTGAATGTCCTGGACCGTATAATCCCCGCCATCTCTCCGGATGTAAGAAACCTCTTTTCAAGCGACTTGATCCTGCCGCTGATTGCCAGAATGTCCATTGTTTACGTCTCTGCGAAAATCCGGAAATCCTTTTTGAGGATATCTATCTTTCCCGGGTCGTAGACAGCCACCGCGGGGTGATACAGAGCAACCACCCTCACCCTGTCAAACATATCCTCTGAATGTTCAAAGACCTTTCCGTGCAGCGTTGTGATGGAACCGCCTGCCCTGAAAGAAAACCTGTCAAGGAAATACCTCAGGGAATGCCTCCCGAGGCATCCGATGACCCTCGGCTTGATTATTTCTATCTGCCTTTCAAGATACCCCCTGCACGCTTCTATCTCAGTATCTTCCGGGTCGCGGTTGTTCGGAGGCCTGCATTTTATTATGTTGGTTATATAGACGTCCTCCCTCCTGAGCCCCGAGGAGGAAAGGAGTATGTCAAGAACATCGCCTGCCTTGCCGCAGAAGGGTATGCCCCTCATATCCTCGTTGTATCCCGGCGCCTCTCCCACCAGCAGCATCCCGGACAAAGGATTGCCCCTGCCGAAGACCACGTTGTTCCGGGACTTCCACAGATCGCATTTCCTGCAATCCTTCGCCTCCGCAGCGCAGTTTTCAATCTCCTCTCTTCTGTCCATTGTCCAGACCAAAAATGTACTCGCCGATCTTCTTCCTGAGGTCCTCTTCCATAGTCATCCTTACCCGTTCCCAGTCAAAAACGACCTTCCATTTTCCTGCCGCAATGACAAAGGAATCTTTCAGTCTCCTGTCCCTTTCAATCTTCACATCCTTCATTCCTGTCATCTCCCCGGCAGATTCCGGAACCCTCACCACCAGGTTGTTTTTCCCGGTATCCCTGCAAAGGGATGCAATGATGTTCTTCATGTTCCTGTTCAGGTACTCCCTGAACTTTTCTTCCTCAATCTTCAAGACCTCTTCTATGAACGAATTCTGCAGGGCAAGAATCTCCTTCTCCTTATCCATGCGGAAACCGGAAAGCTTTCTTTCACTCTCCCTGTCTATTCGCTCCTTCGCCGCAGCAAGTTTTCTATCGTACTCCCTCTCTATCTTCTCCTTTTCCGCGCGGAATTTTTCCCCGGTCTCCTCTTTCGCCTTCAAGACTGTATCTTCCGCCTCTTTCTTCGCATCCTCAATAACTTTTCTTATGAGCTTATCTATCATTTTCTTCTTTTTTCCCTCTCATCGTCTTCTCCCCGACAGGAGAAAGAGAGGTGCATTTTTCTAAGATCCCCCGAATACCTTATTTTCTTATTTTCCTGCTTACTGAATATTCTTTTTGTTCTTCAAAAAGTATAGGTTGTGTTTCAACATTTCTATTTTCATATTTTTTTATATTTAATTTATATTTTTCCTCAATACATCCACGGTTCAGTCTATCAATAATCATTTTATGATATTTCTCGTCTATTTCAGCAGAAATGTATTGCCTCCTAAGAATTTTACAGATTTCTATTTCAGAACCACTACCGCCAAAAAGGATTAAAACAATGTCTCTAGGCATTGTGCAGGATTTAATTAACATTTCAGAAAGTTTTTGAGGAATTTGGCATGCATGAAAAGTCTTTTCCTTGCTTACATTTTTTACCAAATCAAAATAAAACCAATCGTATGGCATTCTTCCTTTTGAACCATTTGCTATATTATCTAAAATACGTCTGTCAGTAGGATTTTTATACGGAACCGCTACATTTTCTTTATAAAATTTATTTCTCTTGGTTTTTCTACAATGCAAAATGCTTCTATGTGCAGTAGTAAAACGATGGGGAGAATGCCCCACATTTGTATTATATGCCCAAACATAGTCAGAAATCTCATAACATGCTTCGTCTAAATATTCAACTCTCAAATAAGCATTCTGTTTTGGATAGTTGATTAAAAACATATTTCCTGTATCTTTTAGAACCCTCAACGACTCCCTTGCCAATTCAATATACCATTCAATATACTCATCAAAGGTTTTGGTATAGGATTTATCACCATATTTGATCCCAACATTATAGTCTGGATCACCGTAAATCATATCAACACATTGACCAGGTAATTCTTTCAACAGGTCTAAAATATCTTTTAGAAAAACTTGATTTAGATACTTATATAAATTTTCATTACTCATTTTTGCATGTCGTCCAGTCTACACTCGCTTTTTTCATAAAACTTTTTAATCTATCTGGATTCTTAACTTTTTCTATAGCTTCATTGAGTCTGTTATCGTCGTTTTCTTCTGCGACATATCTAAGAAAATTAAACAAAAAAGATCGGCCTTCATTATCCCAGTAAATAATATCCTCCATAATGAACAACCACTTCACAACCTTTAAGAAAATCTCAATTCTTGCACCTCTTTGAAAAGATCTATTCAGGACAGGATACTTCCTCAATATATTATCAACATCATTTTCAGAACAATTATATATATCAGTAATCACTTTTAACAAATCTTCGTAGTCCTGTCCATTTTCGTTTTTCTTTTCTCTTAAATCTTGAGCAATTTCAATATGACTTCCTTCTCCAAGACCAAAATCATTGGCCACATCAACTTTAAAATCAAAATTCTTTTTATGTCCTGGTCTTGCAATAAAAAGATGTCCATCTGGCAGTTTTTCTACTGGATATCGGAACGTTACATTTTTTCCTTTCTTACGATATTCTGTCTTAATAAATGCATTAACAACTTTTCTCACTATCCTATGACGGGATAAATTCCCCTTAATTTCAATCATTTTTCCAGTAACAATCTTTTTCTGCTTTTTCATATATCTCCTTTCTAGTTACTTTTCCTCAAAACACACAAATTTGCGTTTTGTGTGTCCTGTCGCCTTTTGGCACGCTGTCTCTTTATAACTTGACCGCAAGGAGAAGGAATATGGAAACGACGAGAGCCAGAACCGCGTATGTCTCCACCATCGCACCGTAAACCAGCGCCTTCATGCTGGCTTCCGGATGTTTTGACGCAACCGCTATCCCCGCGGCGCAGACCTTGCCCTGGTGTATGGCGGAAAAAAGCCCGGATATTGCCACCGGCAGGCACGCGATAAGAATCTGCAGACCCTGCCCGGAACTCACCGCGGCAACCTTTCCGCCGAGAATCCCGACCTTCATCAGGACAAGGAAACCAGTGAGAAACCCGTATATGCCCTGCGTTCCGGGGAGGGCCACAAGGAGCAACATTATCCCGAACTTGTCCGGTTCCTCGGAAAGAACGCCGTTGGCTTCGCTTCCCGCATACCCTATGCCTATGCTCGAGCCGGTCCCAGACAGGAAGACAGCAAGAGCCGCTCCTGTCAACGCGTAAATCATACCGATATCCATTGTTATCCTCCCCCCTTCTGTTCCTTTATCTTCTTTATCAGGGCGGGCACAACCTCAAATACGTCGCCCACTATACCCAGGTTGGCTACCCTGAATATCGGCGCATCAGGATCCTTGTTTATCGCGATGATATAGTCCGACGTCTGCATGCCCGCAAGGTGCTGTATGGCGCCTGAAATCCCGCAGGCGATGTATATCTTTGGCTTGACCGTCTTTCCAGTCTGCCCCACCTGGTGGGGATAGGGTATCCAGCCGGAATCAACCGCGGCCCTTGAAGCGCCGACGGCTCCTCCGAGAAGGTCGGCAAGTTCCCTTATGAGCGCAAAATTTTTGGGATCCCTTATGCCCCTGCCTCCCGAGACAATCACCTCGGCTTCCTGCAGGTCAACGATATTCTCAACCTTTTCCTTGCCCACCAGCTCTACCCTGCCCTGCATGCCTGATGCGTCAAAAACCTCCTCTATTACTTCCGGACTTCCGTTATTGTTTATCACCGGCGCTTCGTTGAAAATCTTCGGCCTTATCGTCGCCATCTGCGGCCTGTGGTTCTTGCAGACAATCCTGGCCATCAGATTCCCGCCGAACGTGGGCCTGGTCTGTATGAGCAACTTTGTTTCGGGGTCAATCCCTATGTCCGTGCAGTCCGCGGTAAGCCCTGTCCTGATCCGCGCCGCAACCGAAGGGACGAAAGAACGGCCTATCATCGTGGCGGCGGCAAGGACTATGCTCGGGAGATGTTTTGAGATAACCTGCGCCATGGCCAACGCGTAGGGCTCTTCCTGGAAATGGCCGAGTGAGGGGTCGTCCACGACATACACCCTGTCAGCTCCGCGCTTCCCGAGTTCCGCGGCAAGACTCCTGACGTTGCTGCCTATGAGAACACCCGCAACCTCCTCCCCCAGGTCTTTCTTGAGCTTGAGGGCCGAGTTGAGCATCTCGTATGCGACGTGCGAGAGTTTGCCGTCCCTGCTCTCGGCGAAAAACCATATCCCCCTGTAATGATCCAGGTCCGTCCTGTAAGCCGGCTTCTCCTCCTTCTCCAGCGCATTTTCCGGGCACGCCTTCACGCACAGCCCGCACAGGGTACAGCTCTCGTTGATGAAGAGTCTGCCTTCCCTTATCTCTATCGCCGCGAAGGGACATTCGTCAATACACTTCCTGCACAGGGTGCACCTGTCGTGAAATATCTTGATGATCGCCATCTTACAGAACCCCCAGATTTTTCAGTTCGGTCATCAGCGCAGAGGCAAGTTCCTCGGTCTCCCCTTGCACCTTCCTACCCGACTTCTGCATCTGCTCGGTCCACACGTCAACGACCCTTGTCGGCGAGCCGTCCTGCCCGTAATTGCATTGTTCCCCTTCAACATTGCAGCACTGCCAGAGATTTATCTGCGCCTTCTTTGCCTTCATCATTCCCCTGAGCGATGGGATGCGCGGCTGGTTTATTTCCTTTATGACGGTGATGAGAACCGGCAGTCTTGCCTTGAGTTCCTCGTAGTGGTCTTCCATCAGCCTCGTGCACTCCATGATGCCTTCCGATATGTTGCTGATCTTGCTGACGTAGGTCACGTAGGGAAGTGAAAGATGGTACGCAATCTCCGGACCCACCTGGCCGGTGCTGCCGTCAAGCGTCTCCCTTCCGCAGACGATTATGTCAACATCCCCCATCTTCCTTATGCCGCAGCTCAGAATGTAGGACGTGGCCAGCGTATCGCTCCCGGCAAACTGCCTGTCGCTCAGGAGGACTGCGTCATCCACTCCCATCGCAATGGCATCCCTCAACGCCTTCTCCGCCTGAGGCGGGCCCATGGAAATGGCCGTCACAGTTCCGCCGAACCTCTCCCTGATGCGTACCGCCTCCTCTATGGCGTAGTTGTCATACGGATTGATAATGCTCTCCACACCCTCCCTCACAATCCTCTTGGTCTCCGGGTCTATCTTCACCTCAAAGGTATCCGGAACCTGTTTTATGCATACCACAATCTTCATCCTTTTCTCCTGTCAGTTGTCAAGAATTTTAACTGGTAATTATAGCACATCTCCTCTAACCTCTCCAAAAATTATTCCCCCCTCACTCCCTGTCCTTTCCCTCTATCCCGTTGACCGTAAGGTTTATATCGAGAAGTCCATCGTTTGCAGCGGTAATCCCTCGCGCCGGCAGGAACTCAACATGCCCGTCAACAAACAGATAGTTCCTGCTGCCCTCCCATGCCCACCATCCGCTGCTTCCTCCCGTGTGATTATCCAGCCACTCCGCCATGAGCGCTTTCCTGCCCGGATGCAGCACCCTTCCCAATTTCTGCGGAATTGAAGGGACTCTCTTTCCCGCATCATACGTATGACCTGCCGAGTCCATAAGGTTTATCTGCTCCGGGGAATGGTAGAAACTCATTGAGTAGCCGTAGGACGTTGACTCCCACTTCTGCGGCGCCGTTCGGTCGGAAGGACAGAACAGGACGCCCATGCTCTTTGAGGAGATGTTGGAACCTATGTACGGAGCGGCAAACCTCCTCCATCCCCTGCCCATCCACAGCCAGTACACGGGTTCGCTGCTCACAGGGTCATCAGCGCAGGGAAAAATCTCGCCGTAATCCTGGAGATAGAGCTGGAATGCAAGCCCTATCTGCTTCAGGTTGGCGGCGCAGACCGCCTGCTTCGCTTTCTCCCTGCTCTTTGAGAGAGCGGGCAGGAGCAGGGATGCAAGGATGGCCACTATCGCGATCACGACCAGCAGTTCAAGCAGGGTAAATCCTACCTCTAAGTTACCGATTCGGCGAAGAGACACTCCACGCACCCATTTACAACCATTCTTCCGCATATATTCTCCTGAAAAACAACGGCAGCCGTTATTCTTTTCTATATGGAATAAGCATTCCAGGTGAGAGACCGACAATTCTGCCGTTAACTATTCAGTCTAATCGTGCCTTTTCTTATAACCTTCTCACATGCATCCACAACTTCCGGGTCATAGAGAACATTCTTGTTCTCTTTTATCTCCTTCATTGCTCTCTCAACTCCGAGAGCCGGCCTGTATGGCCGGTGGGAACTCATCGCTTCCACGACGTCCGCAACCGCCAGTATCCTTGCTTCTATTCTGATTGCATCACCCTTTAATCCCTCAGGATAACCGCTTCCGTTCAACCGCTCATGGTGTTGAATCAGTATATCCGCGACAGGCCATGGTAGATCAAACCCCTTGACAAGATCAGCACCCTCCCTGCAGTGGGTTTTTATTATTTCAAATACCATATCCGTGAGTTTCCCAGGCTTGGTCAGCAGTTCTATTGGTATAGCTATCTTGCCGACATCATGGATTATCCCCGTCATAAGGATGCTTTTTGCGGTATCCTTATCCAGTCCCAGTTCCACCGCAATGGCTTCCGCCAGTTCGGCGACCTTGCGCTGGTGTCCCGACGTATAAGGGTCCCTTATCTCCGACATCTTTGCCATCATCTGAATGACGTCTTCCGTAGTCTTCTGAAGTTTTTCAACGGCCTCCTGCAATCTTCTGGTCTGTCTATCAACTTCTTTCCGGAGGATTTCAGCATGCTGCTTCAGGAAATCCTCGAACTCCTTTATTTTAAGAATGTTTCTTACACGCATCTTAAACTCTATCCTGTCTATTGGCTTTGTAATAAAATCAACCGCCCCGCATTCCAGTCCATGAAGCCGTGTTTCCTTATCCTCCAGCACGGTAACAAAGACCACGGGGATATACCGGGTTTCCGGATTCTCCTTGAGTTTACGGCAGACCTCAAAGCCGTCCATCTCAGGCATCAGGATATCGAGAAGGATTAAATCGGGCATGAAACTGCCGGCTTTTCCTATAGCCTCAGGACCATTTCCTGCAGTCTCAAAAACATATCCCTCGTTCTTAAGCAGCGCTTTCATCAAGCGGAGTTCCGAGTCATTATCGTTGACTATCAGAATCCTCGGCTTTTTTGTCTCCTCCATCCTTTTTCTCCTTCAGAACCTTTTGCAATACTTTTATAAAATTTCCCTTTTCAACAGGCTTGGCGATATAATCGGCAAATCCTTCGGCAAGAAATCGTTCCCTGTCCCCCTTCATCGCATAAGCGGTAACGGCTATCACCGGTATTCTCCTGGTCTTTTCATCTGCCCTCAGGGCCCTCATTGCAACATTTCCGTCCATCACGGGCATCTTTATATCCATGAGTATCAGGGCAGGGAGATACTCCGCGGCAATTCTCAGCCCCTCCTTGCCATCATTCGCAGTGAGCACCTCGTATCCCAGCGATGAGATAATAAACTTGAAAAGTTTCCGATTCTTCTCGTTATCCTCAACGATTAGTATTCGTGCCATTGTTCACTCCCTCGCAGGTATGGTGAAACTGAACTTTGACCCCTTGCCTGTCTCGCTTTCCACCCAGATTCTTCCGCCCTGCAGTTCAACCAGCCGCCTGCTAAGGTTAAGGCCGAGCCCAGTCCCTTCCTGTACTTCAGCCGGCGTCCTGCCAATCTGCTGGAAAGGCATGAATAATTTCGAAATGTCCTCCTTCTCAATCCCTATCCCAGTATCCCAGACCGTAACCTGTATCTCCTTATCTGTTTTCTTTGCGGTTATCCCCATCTGCCCGCCGTCTGCCGTGAACTTCATGGCATTGCTCAGCAGGTTGAAAAGAACCTGCTTCACCTTTGTGCTGTCCGCCAGTACATTCCCTATCTCTGTGGATATGGCCACGGTCACCTTTATATTGTGCTTCAGCGCCTTTGCCTTGAACATGTTCACACCGCGCAAAAGAAGGTCTTTCAGCGAAAATTCCTCCAGTTCCAGCTCCATCTTTCCTGCTTCTATCTTTGATACGTCAAGTATATCGTTTATCAGTTCCAGCAGGTGTTTCCCGCTTTCCATGATATCCGTGACATACTCTCTCTGCTGATTGGTAAGAGTACCCGTCATATTGTCAAGTAGAATCTCGGAAAACCCGATGATTGAATTGAGGGATGTCCTCAGTTCATGGGACATACTTGCAAGGAAATCCGACTTTGCGGCGCTGGCGGTTTCAGCCGACTTCCTTGATTCAAGCAGAATCCTCTTTACCTCGTCATCACTGGCACCCTTTAGAATAAGGCTTATCCGGTTCCATTTCAGAATCATCTCACGGTATATCCCGAACTTCTTTTCCTTCATTGCTGCCACGGTATAATCATGTGTAACGCCTCTCTCCATGTTCCTGAAACACAAACCGGAGCTGTCCTGAAACAGGTACCACAACTTGTCCCTCACTGCCAGGCACAGTGCCGGACAGGGAAGGCCGTCCCTGCCCACAATCACGCTCAGAACATTCGTTAATTTATCCATTCCCAATAGTATGATACCACCCGTTTGAAAAACACACAAAGGGATGGGGCTTTGCAGGAAACTGGCACCTTTTTGCTTGACAAAAGGAAGTAATGATTTAAGATAAGTGTGAGCGCCGGTAACGCTGGCGCTCCAATTTTTTATGAAAAAAATTATCGCGAAAAATCTCCGGTTTCTTTCAATAACCGTTCTTGCTGCCATTCTTACAGGATGCGCGCCTTGTCATGTCAGGCAAAAACCTGTAGCACAAAACGCAAGGTTTGTTCCGGGAGCAGACAGATATGCCGGATGGATACGGGGCTGCCTGGCAAGCATGGAAGATGATGTGGATAGGATGCTCCCGAGCGCTGAATATGCTGCGAGACTACATGTGGAAAAGGGCTGGCCCATAGGAGTCGACGGAGAGCCCGGAGCCGTGGGCGAAGCGTTGGGCCGCTGCGGAGGAATGATGCGCATGCAATCGGCGGCGAGACGACAACCTCCCTTTGACCCCGGTATAGTCCTCTACTTCCTCTGCCCCGGCGGCTCCGAAGAAGATGGAGAGAGAATCCGTGCACACAAGAATTCCGGGAGTTATGTCATAGTTTTCGGGGCCTCAGACCTGCTGGGGGATATGAAGAAGAGGAAAATACCGTTTGATGCCGATTTTTCCAACCATGCAGCCGAAGGAGGCGGCCTGTTCCGCAATGAAAACGGCGAATATTTCATCCCGACGCACAAACCGGCCAATATTGCCGTATTATGGACGTGGACAGGCGAATTCACAGCCGCATGCACCCGTCTGGGGAAGATGCCTCTTGTGTACCAGGGGTTCCATGTCACGGGAGGCCTTCAGTACGCCCAGCGCAACGTTTACATTTATGGACCGGGAGGCCAAGGCAACGATTTCTACAGGGAAAGGCCCGAACCGATGGCACCGGGAGTGGCGGGACATGCATTTCTCAAACGTCTCCGACGGGAAACAGAATCGCTGATTGAACATGAGACGGGTTCCATCAGGGCAATCAGTATGGAGGCGGCGCAAAGAATTGCAGGCCGTAAAGAGGGTAAGGTATATTCCTTCCTGTCCGGACATTCGATAATTCAGCGTGCCAGGGTAGCATATGACCCGGTATATTTCCCTCCCGTAAACACCGATTGGACACATATCAGGGAAACTCTGAAATTTGCAAAAGACGACCTTCTATTCTACGTGGACTTCTGCATGATTCAGAACTCCTCAATAGTTGACGATGCCCGGCATGCAGGAACCAGGATGGCATGGTCCATAGCCACTTTTTTTTCCGAGGAACTGGACAGCATAATGCCCGACGAGTACATTGTTGACCAGCAATGGAGCTATGACGACGCTGTAGTCCGGTTTCCCGGTTTCGAACTGAAGGTTTTTCCCACGAGCGGGTTCCTCGCGGAAGCCGTGCTCTGGATGACCTCAGCCGATGTATATCAACGCCTTGCATGTGATGATTTCAGCGGCACACCTGATGTCCTGCGCGGACGCACCTGCCTGTATATTGCGGCATCCGATAACGACCTGAGTGCAGCGGAGAAGCTGCTCAAGCAAAAAAACATCATCAATAAACAGGACGTACACGGTTTGACAGCCCTTCATATCGCCGCCCAGCTCGGTTATGATGACATGGTGCGCATCCTGTTGAAAGCAAAAGCCTCGCCTGCTGTGCGGGATTGCTGGGGACGCACGCCCCTCCACCTGGCGGCATCCCGGGGGCATGCGCAGACGGTGAAACTCCTTCTGGATGCCGGCGCTCCCGTCAGGATGCGGGACAAATCAGGCGAAACCCCCCTGCACCGCGCCGCCCGCAACGGAAACCCGGAAATAGTCCGGCAGTTATTATCAAAGGATAAATCCTGCTTGGAAATCAGGGACGCCAGAGGCAGAACCGCCCTGCACGCTGCGGCACAGAAAGGTTCTGCCGAGGCGGCGGTCCTGCTCATCGGGAAAGGCGCAAAAGTAGCTGCGGTCGATAACGACCATTTGCAGCCGCTTCATTTCGCAGCCCTTGAAAGCCGGCCTGAAATGGTCAGATTACTTCTGGAAAATGGCGCTGATATATCGGCCAAGGACAGGTGGGGCAGAATAGCCCTGCACTGGGCTGCGGGCAAAAATAATACGGAGGTGGTGCAGGAACTGCTGGACGCCGGCT
>Ga0172365_10001181_pt1 | contig 18640 bp, 10 predicted proteins | sample LakKivSesite48cm_FD_114535 | JGI IMG/M metagenome (GOLD analysis project Ga0172365, IMG submission 114535) | Sediment microbial communities from Lake Kivu, Rwanda - Sediment site 48cm | ecosystem: Environmental > Aquatic > Freshwater > Lake > Sediment | place: Rwanda: Western Province, Lake... | reverse complement strand
GCCAGGAAGATACTGCTGACCCTATCGGCAGAACCATACAGGGCAGGTATAGGTGAGAACGGTAATTTCCTCCTGAAACACAGTGTCGGTTCCATACCGGGAAATTCCGAAGTGAATGTTCCCCTGGCCTATGCTGATTATTATTACATTGAATCTTTGCTCAGGATGCGCAAGCTGCTAAGATGACTCTTCAGGGGATAGCCAGTAAACCGTAATGTTTGTAATTATTTGATCACCAAGGAAATATGTCCTTTATGGTCTCTCCTGATCCTGTCAAGCGTCAGCACCCGGGGAGATTGATATAATTCAGTGATTTTATCTTCAGGATTGCTACGTGTCAGCAGGTTACCCCAGCTCATGAACCATTCCCAGTATGGTTGATTGTCAATGATCCCGGGTGAGGGCAGGCCCCCGACCTCTCCCAGGGCAATGGGTTTCCCTTTCGCCAGATCCAGCAGTTTGTCATAATGGGATGGCCTGTAGTCACTCCTGTACACATCTGCCGCAAGGATATCAACATATTCATCCCCGGGGTAAAACAACTCATAATCAAATGCTTCATCGCCTTGAATATCCCTTGGTGCATTGGTATCCCATACCCAGAGCAGATTGTTCAGATGATGGTGATGGGTCAGGTAATCATAGGTCATGATCCACAGTTTCCTGAACCCATCATTCCCCCTCTTGTTGCACCACCAGAACCATACCCCGTTCATCTCATGATAGGGTCGCCACAGCACAGGGATATGATGCTCCTGCAGAACCACCAGGTGACGGGCTATCTTATCCATTTGTTCTTTCCATTGATTATTGAGGACGGTCCCATCAGTGGTCAGCTGGTTCCAGGTACTGTCAGAAGGCCTGTTTTCCATTGCCCATATGCTGTTACCCCGGCAACAATCGCCATCAGAAGGGAAACAGCCATGCCACATAAGTGTGATGATATGTCCCTGCCGGTACCGGCGAATGATCTCTTCCACCATATCTGTCCTGGCTTGCTCCGTATCCAGATCGATAAAATAAGCACTGTCTGAAGGATCCGAGAGATTCAGAGGTCCGCAATGCTGGAACCTGGCATAATTATCACCCTGTACACAGAAACTGAAGTCAGAGCCCCAGATCACAGGGTACTTGCCTGTAATCCGCTGTACCTCTTCGGTATATTCAGATCCCGTATTGATATAATTATGTTGTCCTGATAGGATGTATTCGCCTCTTATGTCATAGAGGAATTTCAGCAAGGCACGGGCTTCAGGTGAAGCATCGGGATTCACCGCCTCCTGTCCTGATTCATTATGCTTACAGGATAGAAAAGTCAGAAGGCTGAGAAAGATTATGAACAGAACATTTTTCATAACCAGGTTTTTATTTGATTTTTCCAGGGAAAACGATTTATTGATTTTCTATTGAACATTGATGCGGATCACAAATCCTCCTCCGGGAGCCATGGTGATCTTTAGAACCGAGTTTTTATTCACTTCCTGTTTCCTTACCTGGTAGTCGCCCGCCAGCCGGCTGGCATTGATACCGTCTGCGATTATCTCTGCCGTGAAATCCCCATCAGGAAGGAAATGCAGGGGTATATCCATTGTCCTTTCCGTCCAGTCATTCATTCCTCCAATATACCAGCTATTTCCTTTCTGCCGGGCAGTGATTATATAATCCTGCAGCCTGGCATCGAGGATAATTGTCTGATCCCATGTGACAGAAACCTTTGCCAGGAAGTCAAGGATATCAGGATATTTTATGTATTCGGTAGGTGCATCGCACAGCATCTGTAAGGGTGCATCGTACACGACATACATTCCCAGCTGGTGACAGCGTGTGCCGCGGCTCATCGGTGTGGAATTTGAGAATCCGAAGCTGGTCTGTGTCGAGTTTCTCATAGCTCCGGGGGTATAATCCATCGGGCCCCCGATCATTCGGGTAAAAGGAATGGTCACATTATGCTCAGGGGTCGGGAACATACCTCTCCAGTCACCCTTGTTGTATTCATTACCAATCACACCCTCGTAATTGATTATGTTCGGATAGGTCCTGCTAAGGCCAGTGGGTTTGCTGCAACCATGGTAATCCACCAGGAGATGCCTTTTGGCAGCTTCTTTTCCGCATCTCTCATAGAAACCGATTGCCAGCTGGTCATCCCTGTCGATAAAATCCACCTTTATGCCGGCAACTCCCCATTGTTTGAACTGATCCATAGCAACATCCATCTGCCTGTCAATAGTGTGCCAGACACACCAGAGGATGATCCCTACATTTCTGTCGCTGGCATATTTTATCAGGTGGGGCATGTCGAGTTCAGGATTGGGAAGCGTCAGGTCAAACTGGTCTGACCACCCCTCGTCGAACAGAATATATTCCAGTCCGTATTTTGCAGCAAAATCAATATAATACTCATAGGTTTTTGTATTGATGCCTGTCCTGAAATCCACTCCTTCAAGGTTCCAGTCGTTCCACCATTCCCAGGTAACTTTACCGGGTTTTATCCACCCTGTATCTTCCAGTACACAGGGGCTGGCGAGCTGGTAGACAAGGTCAGTGCCAGGCAATGTCCGGTCATCATCCGTGATGATCATTACCCTCCAGGGGAAAGAGCGGGTACCGGCAGTTCTGGCTATATAACCGGCACGCTCAGTAACGACCATTTCAAAACGTCCCCAGCCTCCTTGTTCCACGGCGAGAGGATAAGCCGGGAAGATACCTTCAAGCTGGGGCCTGTTGTGGCTGCCTATCCGTCCGAGGTACATGCCGGGATAATTACGCAGATCTGATTCAGTGATGGCGACACTGGTATTGCCTGATTTAACAATTACCGGGAGATAGGTAAAATTATCCTCTCCAACATCCAGGATATTCTTCCATTCATGAATGTACTCATAGGAAGTCTGGAAATTGCCGGCCGGTGATAACAGGACAGGGAGGTTATCAGTGAACCTGAAAGTTGCTTCTTCATTGATAACAGTTATATCTCCCTTGATCCTCGTGATGAACCTGTAAGCTACACCTTCATTATATACCCTGAACTCAAGGGAAAAATTACCTGTAAAATCAAGGATAAGCTTGTTGTAAAAGTCCCTTATTTCCTGACGTTTCCCATATAATGGCTTTATAATCTCATCAATATATTCCGTTTTCTGGTTCAGTAAGGATGGATTGGCCCCCAGCACCCCAGCTTCCCTGATATTCATGGAAACCGGGGAGTAGGAGAGAAGAAGGCTCCCCTTATACCAGACCGAATAATAGATCTTTTGCCTCAGGTCCACCTGGAGCATCAGGTTCTTATCAGGTGAATAGACAACAGGGATCTGGCCAAAGACCGGCATTATACCAGCCGATACCAGGAAGGTGGTCAGAAAACAGATGATGTATAACTTTTTCATTTTGGTATTATTGATTGAATGACTTTGTATTTATTAATGATCAGCATTGTAATTGTCACATGATTATTTCCCTGTCTTTATCAGCAGACTCCAGCCCTCATTGAGCATGGGATTTTATCAACAGGATAGCATCTGCTGCAACCAAACCAGGTAATTTACCCGCATCAACCACCAGTGAATATATCTTTCCCGGATCGAACAGGTACTCACCGCAGGGTGACCATTTCCCTGGATAATCGCGGAAAGGAACAGATATTTTTTTTGTCCTTCCTTCATATGTCAGCAGGCAGGGGATTTCCTCAGTGATGTTTTTATTCTTGCCATAGCTTGAAAGGTCCGGACAGTAATAATACAGGGAGTAGGTATCACTCAAAGGCACTGTAAATGAAAAAGTCACTATTCCCTGACCGGCAGCGGATGTATCCTTCATCACAAAATCAGCAGCATATCCTTTATTTTCCCAGTTGGTGGGAATGGTTATCCAGTTGCCTGAAACCCTAAATAAGGCAGTGTCACAGTTATCAATGATTATGTCGGGTGGTGTATGATCCAGCAGGGGATCATTTTTATTAACTGATTGAATGGATGCTGCATTTACATCCTGTACCGGGATATCGCTGTCTATGGCTATACTGGCTGCAATGGCAGCCGACTGACCGAGAACCATGAACACAGGCTCCATCCTGATGGAACCAAAAGCAATATGGCTTGCTGACAGGCAGACAGGTACCAGCAGGTTTGTACATTCATCCCTTTTTGGCAGGAGGGCACGGTACGAGACAGGGTAGGGCGGAAATCCTCCGATCTCTACATCACCTTCATTCTTTACCATACCATTCACCACCAGGCGCTGGCAATTATGTGAATCCATGGTATAGGCTGCGAGTCCGACACCATCATCAACCATAACCTCGCCGGTGCAGTTATGTTCTGTCATGACATAGGTGCCGGTCATCCGCCTGGCTTCTCTTATATATAATTGTGGACTGAAGTGACCGGTACCCAGGTACTCATCCAGTGGCAATCCCCACTTCTGCATCTCCGACCTTATCTCCCCGGGTACACGCGGGTCATTGCCAAGGAAATAAAGTAATCCAAGTGTATAATCCTTGTGATCACTGATAATCTGTGCCTGTTCATCATTTCCTGCTTCGGGGTAATTCCAGTTCATCCCGATATAATCTGTTGAAAAGGCCCCGCCGTTGTTTATGTCGGTTTTCCTGCCCGGCATCCTGCTCCAGATGAAATATTCATATAAATCCTTTACTTCAGAATGTTCGATCAGACGTAACAGCAAAGCATACCTTCCTGAATCATAATTTTCAGGTCTTGTGACCGGCATGAGGTTCTCAGCACTGTCAGTGAGGCAGATGCGGAAATTATAAGCCTGAACCTTATTATCACCCGATCCAGCCGGTTCAAGTGTGCCGCCTGCTATGCCCCACAGCAGTCCTGAGGATGGGTCACCCTTAATGATATATGGGTCTATGCCATCGGGGAACTGGTGATACACTGATAGCTGAACACCATTATATGTTTCATCATACTGCCTGTTTGATTCCCTGCCGACAGTATAAGAGACTCCTGCAAGCGCCATCAGGTCTCCTTCATAACTGCAATCGATAAACACTTTAGCCCGGATAGTAATATCAGTTGTTGCTGTTTTGCCGGAACCTGGTGCCCGGGGGGACAGAATAATCTCATGTATCCTGCCCTCTTGCTTTATCACTTTCCTGATGCTGTAGTACAACAGTGGTTTAATATTCGCTTTTTCCAGGTAATCTCTGAAGACCTGCCCGGCAACATGCGGTTCAAATTGCCAGTTTTCCAGCTCACCATAATGCCTGCCGATATCCCTGTAAAATTGCCTTGACAGACCGGTAATAGCGTATTTGTTGCCAATGTCAGTCTGTCCTAATCCTCCTGATGACAAACCTCCTATATGGCCTGAGGCATCAGCAAGTACGACCTGTTTGCCAAGTAAAGAGGCAGCACAGGCAGAAATAACTCCGGCAGAGGTAGCACCATAAATACAGATGTCGGTTGTGATAACCTCCCTTCCTGAACAGGAGATCAAAAAGACGGAGAGGAATATTATTAACCTGTTCATTGTTGTACTGGCAGGAATGACCTGGCAAGTGAATCAGAATCCCCGTACAGGGTTCTGAGTTGTTCAAGCTGGTCTTTCAGTTTTACTGTTATATATGAGGTTCCCTCCTTGCCATAAAGATTATTAAGCTTACAGGGATCTTCCTGAAGGTCGTACAGCTCCCATTCATCCACATCATAATAGAAATGGATAAGCTTGTACCTGTCGGTGCGAATCCCGTAATGTCTCTTGACCATATAGATAGCAGGATACTCATAATAATGATAATAGAGTGCATTCCTCCATCCTTCGGGTGTCATTCCTTCAAGCAAAGGCACCAGGCTTGTTCCCTGCATCGCGGAAGGTATCTCTGCACCTGCTGCATCCAGTATTGTCTCTGCATAATCAAGGTTCAGCACCATCTTTTCATTGACCGTTCCCGGCTTTATTTTTCCCGGCCATCGTATGATCAGGGGCGTTCTCAGGGATTCCTCGTACATGAAACGTTTATCAAACCAGCCGTGTTCACCCAGATAATTATAAGTTAAGAAACTTAATATTATTTCTTATTATTTCCATTCTTTGTTTGACACATGCTGCAGATGTGAGACCATCAGGGGGGGTATTCCTGACATAATCAAGCAGCCTGTCAATAGTTGTCGTTGCGACATGCATACGCGTATCTGAAGAACCGTAATAGATGAATACATCTCCGTTTTTCTTTGCTATCCATCCATTGCTGAACACGACATTTGAAACATCCCCTGTCCGTTCCGCACATCTTGGGGCGAGGAAATAGCCGCCCGGGGCATAAATGATTTTATCCGGACTGTTAAGGTCCGTCAGGAACATGTACAGCACATACCTCAGTCCTGCGGCTGTATTCCTGACACCATGAGCGAGGTGAAGCCAGCCTTCAGAAGTTTTAAGCGGGACAGGGCCCTGACCGTTCTTTACCTCTTTGATCGTGTGATAGGCCCTTTCATCAATGATATTTTCGTCATGAATGACCGCATGTTCAATATTGTCTGCCAGGCCCCAGCCAATGCCGCCACCCGATCCGGTCTGAATAAATTCATCCTGTGGACGGGTGTAAAATGCATATTTCCCGTTAACAAATTCCGGATGAAGTACGCAATTCCTTTGTTGGGGGGACGCAGTTTTCAGGTCATCAAGTCTTTCCCAGGTTTTGAGATCCCTGGTCCGGGCAATACCACACTGGGCTATTGCCGCTGAGAGATCACGCGGGTTGCTCTTGTCTTTCCTCTCAGTACAGAATACCCCGTAAATCCATCCATCCTGGTGCCTGGTCAGGCGCATATCGTAGATATTCACATCCGGATCATCATTTTCAGGCATAAGGATGGGATGTTCCCAGAACCTGAACTGATCGATTCCGGTTTTGCTTTCTGCGACTGCAAAAAATGATTTCCTGTCCCATCCCTCAACCCTGACGACTAGAAGGATTTTATCTTCAAGGTCTATCGCACCTGAGTTAAAGGTGGCGTTGATTCCCATCCTCTCCAGCAGGAATGGATTGGTTTTGGGATTCAGATCGAACCTCCAGTACAGGGGCACGTGCCCGGAGGTGATAACAGGATCTTTATACCTGTCATAAAGGCCATTGCTTTTCTCCACTTTTTTGTTTTGCCTTGACAGTAATTTTTCATATTGATTGTTCAGCCTTTTAAGCTCCTTTTCAAAATTTCTGCTTTCCATATTGATTTATTTCTTGATATGTAATATTAATTATTCTAGACCTAATTATTGACATCATTGTTTTATGGAAACAATGATGTCAATACAATGTCCTGTTCAGTATCTCAAGCTGTACCTCCCGGCTTAGCTCGACAAAGCGGGCACTGAAACCGCCCACACGGACGATCAGGTTCTGATAGTTCTCGGGATATGTCATCGCCTGCTGGAGCTCGTTCCTGTCGACCACGTTTATCATTGCCTGTGTTCCTCCCTTCATAAAATATGTATTCAGCAGTGCTTCGAGCTGGGTGCGGTAACGTGAAAACATATCTTTTGAGAACTTCAGGTTCTGCACGATCCCGGCATGTTTGTAAGGACTGGGTTTTACCAGTGAATTCATAAGAGCCGTGATACCGTTTTTATCCATACCGGTCATTGAGGCATTGCCGTTTGACATGCTGGTGAATGCTTTCCTGCCGTCGGCAGAGGCAGAGGTGAACCTTCCCAGGGTTGTGTTAGCATCGTTGTTGATATTGACCACGAGGTATGAATGGAGACCGGTGGTTTTCTTTCTGGAGCGGGTATAATCACATACAAAATCGTGCAGGTAAACGGCCATACTGTCAGCTGTATCATCGTCATTCCCGTATTTTGGCTGCAGCACGAGTTTTTTCCTGGTATCCTCATACCCCGTGAAATCTTTATCCAGAATGGTCATGAGCCTGTCAAGGCTGATATCTTCTGATTCATACACCAGTTTCTTTATGGCTACCAGGCTGTCAACGGTATTTGTGAAGCCGTAAATTTCCATTGTGCCGCCGAGATATCTCACCCCGCCTGAGAAAATACCCTTACCTTTTTTGAGACAGTCATCATACAGTATACTTAATAAAAGGAATGGGGCTGTTGCTCCGGCAACCTCATACTCAATCTTTTCCTGGATAGCCAGCATATCAATATAATACTTCAGCTGCTTTTCATAGACTCGCAGCAATCCTTCAAAAGTGGAAAAATCAGCATCCTTCAGGTCAATACCTGTAAGCCTGCCGGTGAGCGGATCTATGCCCCTGTGAAAGGTTACCTCGAAGGCTTTAAGCAGGTTCAGGACACTGCTGGGTGTACCGACGCTTTTATGGTAAACAATATATTCACCGCAACCAAACGGTATGACCTGTTCAGCCGTTTTGTCACTGATGGCGAAAGCCGTGGCGGCAGCAGGGATATTGATATCATCATTATAAAGGATAGGGAATGTACATCCCTGGCCTATAACATCCAGGGCTTTATTTATTAATTGAGGATTCTGCCCGTTGTAGAACCTGAGGCTCAGCTGTGGTAATATATCCCTGACCTGTGAAGCTGTCTCCATAGCCAGCAGAGCGACTTTATCTGCCTGTTTTTCATTTTTCCGGCCTTTACCCCCGATGATCACACGTCCGTCATACGGAGCATTCCGTGCAATCATCAACCGCCATAATCCGCACATGATCCTCAGTCCTTCCTGCTCATCCAAATATCCGCTGTCAAGATCCCTGTAGTATAATCCTCCCAGGATTTCGTCGAACCTGCCGTAATTGTTGGAGCCTGATACCAGGCAATAAAGGAACAGCAGCTGGGCTCCTTCGAAAAAATGCAATGGTCTTCTTACGGAAAGAGCCTCCAGGCTCCCCGCAATTCGCAGGAGGTCTTTCTGATGCGCAGGGCTTGCTATCACTGACAGTTCTCTTGCCTGGCCTGCGTAAAAATAAAAGATCTTAATGACAAGTTTCAGGACCTGGATGCATGAACGGTAAAAAGATTGTTGCTGTCCGGTTAATGAGATTGCGTTCAATTTGTCATTGATCCGCTTGATGAGGCCGGGAATCCCTGCATCGACAAGCAATGAGTAATTCAGGTGTGTTCCTGCCATCCGGTACAGCGGGAAGGCAATACCTGAAACTCCCATCCAGTTATCTTCCGGCAGCCCTGTCTTTAGTTGTTCGGGATAAGCCTGTCTTGCCACGTATTTTGATTGTTCGGTTTCCCAGAAGTGTCTGAGCTTTCCGAGCAGGGCTTTATCTTTGAGGGTGGCTTCCGGGTGATTCATCAGGTCCCTTATGGCGGACATATTGCATACATAACCGAATCCGCCTTCATTTCCTCCGGCCTGCGGGGTGAAACAAATGGCAGGCTGTTGTATCCTGCCGGCCAGGAGATCTCCCTCTTCTATATCTATAAATATATCCGGATACTGGGCTTCAAGGCATCTGAGCTCCCTGACGGAGGTATCCTCATTCATGTTATCCTGATACGCCAGGGTAAATTTTTGAAGTATGTCCAGGTGTTTCCTGAATTCAAGCGGCTTGACGGGACTGACAGGAATCCTTTCCATTGCAGCAATCTTTCTTGCAGTCGGTAAAAACACTATATGGGCAAGGTGGGCAGCGGATCAGTCAATATCCTGGCCGAGCCTGTCGTACCATGTTTTTTTCAGAATGAAGGTGGTAACAGCGATTGTGGTAATGGTAATGATCAGTGAAGTGCCGGCTTTGGTAATAATAAATACCGGTAAAGCCACCAGTGATGTCTGCCAGATAACACCGATTAAAACATTGAACATGTCTCTTTTGAAATTTGTGTTTTTCTTCAGGCCCGGCTCTTCAGCCTCCAGCTTCTGATGTATGGGTTTCCAGAAACCCCAGGGTCTGACCGTTTTGTAGAATGATTTCAGGACAGCCTCATCTGTGGGTGGTCTCATGTAGGTTCCGAGAATACATCCTCCGAAAGAGATCAACAGGATCAGTGGGAAGAAATACAGCAGGATTATATCCGGCGGAATATCCGGGAAGAGTGGGGGAAGGATTCGCGGGAATATCAGTGCAACTATGATTCCTGTAAGCATACCCCAGAAAAAGCCATGTCCGTTGAACCGCCACCAGTACCATTTCAGCACGTTCGCTGCTGTATAGCCACCCCACAAGCCTGATACAATCCATTGTAAGATTGAGTTGACATTTTTGGAAAAAAGACCGATGATGATACTGACTGCCACGATCAGCAAACCAGCGGTATAGTTTGTTCTTCTAACCTGACTTGCAGTAGCTTTGGGTTTTATATATTTCAGGTAAATATCATTAATGATATATGCCTGTGCAGCATTCAGTGTGCCTGCAAAAGTCCCGTTAAAAGCTGCAAAAAGACCAGCAAGCAGCAACCCTATTATCCCTGCAGGAGCAAACTCATTTATCGCGGAGGGAAGAATCTGCTCAAAATCAATCTTTCCGGCAACGACCAGGTCCAGCCTGTCATAAAACAGGATAGCCAGAACGGCAAAACCGGTAATCAGAAAATAACGTACCGGGTTGAGGATCACTGATACAAAACCGCTCATCATTGCGGCTTCTTTCGCGTTCCTGGTAGCCAGAATTTTTTGCATATCATAATTGGGGGCCGGACCAGCTACACTGATAAGAATACCTTTGAACAGCATAAGCCCGAAAAACAGGGAAAAAATGGAATATCCGTCAGAAGCAATTTTTGCATTTACCTCGGGGATGATGTTCTTCCAGTCAATCCCCAGTGTCCACCCGAAGAAAGGTGAATGCCAGCCATCAGGTACTACCATGGCATAATCGGATAGTTCCCTCATAGCTATTACTCCGATAGTAATTGATGCGATGGCCATGATGGAATACTGGACCAGGTCTGCCCAGACAATGCTTATCATACCTCCCAGGATGGCATAAAACACCGCGAATGCCGTAAAGACGATCCCATACAAATGAGGTACAAATTCAGGTCTTACAGTAAAAGGGAGGTACGGTGACACCATTTCCCAAGGGATGAATATCTCGATGAATTTTCCCAGGCCAATAAAACCATAAGCAAGGAAACCCAGGCAACTGATAAGAGCGAAAACAACTACGACGTTATGAGAAAGCTGTGCACCGCGGCCAGAGCCAAAACGGGTTCCAATCCATTCTGCTCCGGTAGTGACATTTGACCGCCGGAGCCAGGCAGAAAGGTAAACCATCAGGAAGATCTGGTTAAAAACAGGCCAGAGCCATGGGATCCAGATACTTTTTAATCCATAAACAAACATCAGGGTAACCAGCCACATGGTACCTGATATATCAAACATACCCGATGCATTTGAGAGACCCAGCAGGTACCAGGGAAGTTTTTTCCCCCCCAGCAGATAGGATGATTTATCCTTCTGAGCCTGTTTTTTCAGGTATAATCCGATAAATATCAATAAAAACAGGTAAAGCAGGATGATAATAGCATCAAGTAATTTTAGTTTCATAGCAGATGAGAAAAAATAATGTTAGGGATAAATGTATTAAATATTAAGGATAGATAGAATCTAAATAAACGGGACTATGCATAAGGATTAATTTATTGGAGCCTGCTTATTCTGAAATTGTTAAAATAATCCAGTATTCGCCTGAGCACATCAAGCAGCAGAGTGATGTAAAGTAAAAAAGAAAATGTCCATATAACACTCAGGTTAAACCATTTAGTATCATATAGTTGCCGGTTGAATCTTTTATACGGAGCATAAAACTGAGCCCTGCCGAACTGTGAATCGGGTATCATATAAATAGGATCCTTCTTCTGGACAAGCCTGTCCCTGACCTGGATGATCTTATCCACTTCCATCCTGCTGGTGACATATTCAGTCAGTTTATTGTTACTGTAATCCTGGCGAAGTTTGAACACCCCCTGTGTGCCCAGTGAATCAACAAGATGGTCATATACCTCGTCTTTCCGGTTCGTTGCCTCACGTGATATATCGGCATACCGCATACGTGCATATGTGAGATAATCAGAAATTTGTGATGCTATGTCCTCATTGAATTCACCTCGTTCAAGTGCATCCAGATATTCAACCTCGAACGGGAACAGACCCGGATTATCTTCCAGTTGTTTAATCCCTGTCCTGATTATTTTCAGATTGCTGCTGATCAAATCCCTTGCTGTGGGATCATCAATCCTCCGCTGGCAATCATCAACTATATTCTGGAGCCTTGGTATCAGGAAAGATGTTTTATATGCTGCATCACTTATATCCTTATCAAAAATGTAAAAGTACTTTTCATACCTGTTATTTTTAAACTGTTCAACGGCCAGTGCTTCATAAGCCCAGCGTGAGGTCATCAGATCACCGATCAGTGGAACATATATCTTTGATGTCAGGCTCCTGTGCAGATCATCGAACCTTACAGTGATACCACTGAGCAGCAACTGGGGTATGATTAGCAATGGGATTAGGATATAGATGGACACAGCAGATTTCATACCTGAAGAAATATTCAGTCCCAGTGTACAGGCAAAACAGGCCGTACTGAAAAAAACCAGCCAGTAATAAAACAACATATCCTTTATGTCAAGAATAGTATTTCCGACCACGACAAAAAGGAAAGACTGCAACGCTGAAAGGCCGAAGAGATAAGCAATTTTTGAGTTTATATAACTGAACCGGCTAAGGTTAAGAAAACTCTCTCTCTGAAGGATCTTGTCATCTTTAATGATTTCTTCTGCACTGACCATCAGTCCGATGAACAGTGAAACAATTACGCCCATAAATAAATATACCGGCAAGTTCTTGTTATCACTGAAAATATAGGTGGGACCGTCAGAGTATTTGGTGAAGAAAGCTAAAATAAATGCCAGGAGTGGGGCTTCCAGGATATTGAGCAGGACGTATGAATGGTTAGCCAGCTTTGACAATAGATTGCGGCGGAAAAAGACAGAAAACTGCTTATCGATCGAAGGGATCCTGAAAATATTTGCCGGCAGGATTTTCTTGGCTGTCTTTCTTTCCATTCCTGCTTCAATGTTTTCCTTATATTGACGGAACCATTCTTCAGGCTGTATTTTCCTGGCCGTCGTATATCGGCCATTTTCATCCACTTCTTTGGCTTCCAGTATATGAAGGATCTGATCCGGGTTAACATAACCGCAACTGCTGCATTCCGCCTCACTGACATCAGCATAACTGCTGAGCTTTTTAAAATATACAATGGCATCGATAGGATTACCGGCATAGACCGGATATCCTCCCTTATCGAGTATCCACAGTTTATCAAACATCTTGAAAATATTCGAAGAAGGCTGGTGGATATTTGCAATGACCAGTTTGCCTTTAATGGTTTGTTCCTTAAGCAGGTTGATCACATTCTCAGAATCCATTGAGGATAGACCTGAGGTAGGCTCATCAACGAATAATATAGCAGGTTCTCTCATCAATTCAAGGCCGATGTTGAGCCTTTTCCTCTGTCCTCCGCTGATTAATCTATGTAACGGATTACCTACCTTAAGATCTTTAATCTCAAGGAGATCAAGATCTGTAAGAAGCTTAAATACGGTGCGTTCGATCTGGGTATTTGTATAATTGCCGAAACAGAGCCTGGTATTGTAATAAATATTCTGATAAACAGTCAGGTCCTCGAACAGAAGATCATCCTGTGGAATGAAACCAATATAGCTTTTTAACCGGTACCTGTCAAAATAAAGATGGTACTGATTAATTGTTATCTTGCCACGGTTAGGTTGGATATGTCCGCTCAGGATGTTCAGCAATGTGGATTTACCTACACCACTGCCTCCCATGATGCCTATCATCTGACCGGATTCTTCAGAGAAATTGAAATTATGAATGCCATTCTCGCTGTTCCTGAACCTGAATTCAATATTTTCTGCATTGAGCAGGATCATAATGTTTTTGTCCGAATGAAGGAATCTGCCGGCAATCTCGCTGTAATAGAGCGAATCAAAGTGCTCACTCCTGATAATGGATCCGCTTTCAAGTACGTAAAACCTTTCCGGCACCACCTCCTGTCCTTCGAGAAACATTTTCTGGTCACCGGTATATTTAAGAACGAAGATGTTTATACTGGTGAAATGCAGGATCGTTATTAATCCCCGAAGCCCGGGTCGTTGCATCCTGTTTGATCTAGTTTGTCCGCCCGGTCTGTTTCTTTCAATCCAGTCTCCTTCAAGCTCATCGATGGATGATGTTTCCCGGTCTTCAATAAAAAGAACGAAATCCTGATCATATTCCTCTTCTTTTGCACCCGTGACGAATAAAAGGGCATTCCTGAGTTCAGATTCGTTAATATTAAATGTATTGGCTACCAGAATGATGAACTCCCTCTCTCTGTCAGAAATCAGTTTGTCCTCGTAAACGAATTCTATTAATCTCAGAAGGACAATGATCCGTTCATTCCTGTCCAACTCTTTTCTTATCTGTATGCAGATCTTTTTCAGTTGCTCTGATTCCCGGAGACTGCTATCAGGCAACCTCTCAGATAGTTTAAACTGCTGATCGCGCAGATAAAAATCGAGATAATCATCGAACAGTGTAAGGTATTCCTGGGCAGTTTTGTCTTTCAGGTGCTGCAGCAGATAGGCCTGTACGATTTTCCTGCCAGTGGTTGAGATGGAGTCCCGGCTGATTGTCGCGATTACTGCAAATAAATGCATCAATGCATTAAGAATGGATTCACTCATGCAGCACCTGGTTAATAGAGACAAGTAAAAATAATGAAATTAAATGAAAGGTGTGGTTTCACAATCCGGATTAAGACAGCTTTCTGTTCGCATTCTTTAATCATTGGAAAAAATAAGGGGCTGTCCGCCAGCCGGCGGATAGCCCCTTATGATAATACCTTCATGCTGCGTATCAGGCCACAATCTTATTTCTGAGAGTTTCAATTTCTTTGTTAAGCTCATCCAATTGCGAGGCTGTGAATGTCTCTCCGGCATTATCAAAGATATTTTTTATGGATTTCAGATCATTATAAACGTCAGTGATCATATTGTTTTCCCTGACAGGTTCCATTATCTCCATAAGCTTGCTGAGCGAAGGACGCTGTTGTGCAATAATTTTAACAAGTTCCTGGTTATTCTTGCTGAGAATGCTTATCTGTGAGGTGATATATATTGCTTCAATCCAGCTGCCGGCCATTACCAGGACAGACACTTCATCCTGGTGATTATCCTTCAGATGCCTGTAAGTATCATAGAAAGAGTCTGAGATGATGTTAATAAGGCTGTCGACGTTGCCCAGGTTTTTCTCAACTTTATCAACGAGTGTCTGGTTAAACCCACTGCTTATCTGCAATTCATCAATCAGCTGGGATGTGACTTTCAGGAATTGCATAGTCTCCTGGCTCTGGTTATAGGTGGCTGCATAACTGAGATCAGCTCCATAAATTCCCAGGTTTAATGCCTTGCTTTTGATATTAATGTATTTATCAACACTAACGACGGGATTGCTTAGATCAAGGATGTAACCGGCACCAGCTTTGATAAGAAGATTGGTCACTTCAAAAGCTGTCGGTAAAGGATATTCGGATATCTCTTTAATAACCTGATCTTTTGACTGATCACTTTCACCTGGTGCAAGGCCGCCAGATTCTGTGCCTTTTCCTGATTTTCCGGTGCAGGAAGAGAGGAAAAGTGCAAATGCAACTATTAAAATTCCTGATGCTGATAAAATTGTTTTCGCGGTTTTCATTTCTATCCGGTTGGTTAGTGATTTATGTTTGAAATAATGTTTCCAAAATTATAAAATATATTGGTTTATAAAATAATTTAGCTTTATAAACCATATGGAAGGATATTAAGCTCTTTAAAACCAATTTAAAATGAACCAGGTACCGACCAGAAGAAATTTTATTCGTTCAACAGTTTTAGGATCACTCGGATTGTCACTTATTCCATACAGAAACAATCCGCAGGATGATGATATATATATGCCACTATCAGAGAGAAATTTATTTCCTGTTGTTCTATCCACCTGGAACCATGGTCTTAAAGCAAATGAGGCCGCATGGGAGGTGCTCGAACAAGGCGGCAGGGCCCTGGATGCTGTTGAACAGGGTGTCCGGGTTCCGGAAGCAGACCCTGCAGTCACAAGCGTCGGTTATGGAGGATGGCCTGATGCCGACGGTAATGTCACACTCGATGCCTGCATCATGGACGAACAGGGTAATTGCGGATCGGTAGCATACCTTCAGCATATCAAACATCCTGTATCTGTGGCCAGGCTGGTAATGGAAAAAACACCTCATGTGATGCTTGCCGGAGAGGGTGCTCTTCAGTTTGCAAAAGATCAGGGTTTCACTGAGGAGTCCCTCCTGACTGAAGAAGCCAGAAAGGCATGGGAAAAATGGAAAGCAGGCAGAACAGGGGAAGCTGCGGGCAAGGAAAAACACGATACTATAGGAATGCTTGCCATTGACCAGGCGGGTAATGTGGCCGGTGCCTGCTCCACAAGCGGATTGGCCTTTAAGTTGCCCGGAAGGGTGGGGGATTCACCAATCATAGGAGCCGGATTATTTGTCGACAATGAAGCAGGCGGTGCAGTGGCAACAGGCATTGGCGAACTGATGATGAAAACACTCGGATCATTCCTGATCGTCGAACTGATGAGAAATGGGATGAACCCGTCTGAGGCATGCACCACAGCATTACTGCGCATTATTAAAAAATACGACCTCGAGCCGGATAAGCAGGTCGGGTACCTGGCATTAAATAAATCAGGTGATGTGGGTGCCTGCTCAATAAGGCCGGGATTCGATTATGCCCTTTGCCGACAGGGCAAGGAGAACTTATTGCTGAAGTCAGATTATATAATAAAAGAGTGAGGTCCTATGTACAGATATGTATTTTTTTTCTTCCTGCCCGTTATCATCAGTGCCAATGCACAGATGCTGACTGATGTCAATTTCACAGGGAAAGATGGACTGACGATCGGATCGTTAAACACTACACGGGGCAAACAGTTCTTTCCTGATGGAAAGACTTGCCTGTTCTCATTCAGGATAGATGGGAGATTAATTAACTCCTCTGACCTTTCTCATGCTTCCGGCAAACAACCTTACCGGTTAACTTATCGGGATTCTATTACCGTCACTGTCACCCGGGAAAATTATTCCGGCGGGATGACTTTTTCAATTGAGTTTATCAATAAAGGTTATGATAGTATCAAACTGGAAAATATAGTGCCCTTTGGTGAGGAACCGGGTCATGTATATATCACCGCAGATGGTCCGCCTGGTCTGACCCGTGCCCGTCTTTACAGGCCTGGAAAAACGAGTGTCGGTATCATCCTTCCGGATAATGCCTGGGAGCTGGGCTACGGTTCTTTTCCCTTAAATAATGGATTGTCTATATGCGCACTGGCACAACGAACCAAAACTGACGGTTGTATCATGCGCCGTTATATGACCATCATCCCTCCCGGCAGCTCAGTAACCTATGAACTTAATGCTGATTGTTTCACAGGTTGCTGGCAGGACGGGATTAAAATGATGTTCCGCGATAGGTATCTTAATGAACTTGATGTTTTTGACGATAAGCTATATCAAAGGGAGGATCTTGCATGGATAAGAAACACCTGGATCATTTCCCTTATGTTTGCCTGGGATCATGCCTTGTATGACCAGCAGGAGAAAAGGTATATGATCGGTGAATATATGGACAGGGGTGAGTCGTTGTTCGGAGGGTATGATGTAATAGGTATCTGGCCTACCTGGCCCAGGCTGGGAATCGATGAACGGAACCAGTGGGATCTTTACAGGGACATGCCCGGCGGTCTTTCTGCCCTCCGGGAAATAAGTGATCAGATGCATGCCCGTGGTACACGTTTTTTTATAGCTTATAATCCCTGGGACAACAGTACCAGGACAGAAGATCACATGGATGGATTGTCATCCGTTATCAAAGAAACTGATGCTGATGGCGTGGTGCTTGACACAGAGGGGAAATCAAGTATCGCTTTACAGGAAGCAGCAGACAGGGTTAAAAAGGGAGTGATCATGTACAGTGAAGGTATGGCAGTAACTAAAGATATGCCTGGCATCATCGCCGGAAGGGTGCATGACGCCATACCGATGCAGCCTTTGCTAAACATGAACCGTATCATCAGGCCGGATTTTTCTGTGTTCAGGGTCTGTCATCTCAGGGACGGCAGGCTGCACCGCGAGGTTGCTGTTTCATTGTTCAACGGCTATGGTACGGAAATAATCAGCTTTGCACCCGATCGCCCGGAATGGATGGAAGAAGAATGTTTATTCCTGGGAAGAACAACCATAATCCTCCGGGAGAACGCTTCCCTGTTTAAAAGGCCGGACTGGATCCCCCTGATAGACACCCGGCAGGACAGTATCTGGGTTAATGAGTGGAGCAGTAAGGAGAAAAAGCTTTATACAGTGTTTAGCCTGATACCGGAAGGTTTCTCAGGCTTTCTTATCCCCTGTGAACCGGCTGATGACAGGCATTTTGTCAGCCTGTGGAATCATAGGGAGCTGCAGCCTGAACGCCTGGATACAGCCTGGTACCTGCCTGCCCTGACAGATGCATTTCATCATACATGGCTGGGAACAAGAAGGGAAGGGGCGGTCGATTGTGTGGCAGAATTCAACAGGTTACTGGAAGTGAGCAGGACAGGTGACAGCATGATTATATCTGCTGATGAGGG
>Ga0172365_10001177_pt1 | contig 18671 bp, 18 predicted proteins | sample LakKivSesite48cm_FD_114535 | JGI IMG/M metagenome (GOLD analysis project Ga0172365, IMG submission 114535) | Sediment microbial communities from Lake Kivu, Rwanda - Sediment site 48cm | ecosystem: Environmental > Aquatic > Freshwater > Lake > Sediment | place: Rwanda: Western Province, Lake... | reverse complement strand
CAGAGCTGGCAGCTGATCTCGCTACGACCCTTGGCACTGATGTCACAGGTGCTGCGCGTATCGTAGGGAAGGCTCTTGATGATCCTGTCGATGCAGTAAATGCTTTGGCTCGAGCAGGCGTCGACTTCACTGACGAACAGAAGAAGATGATCCAGTCGATGGCAGAAGCTGGTGATGTCGTTGGTGCTCAAACAATAATTCTTGATGCGCTTGAAGGAAAAGTAGGCGGCGTTGCTGAGAAGATGGGGCAAACTTTTGGTGGTAAAGTTGCTATTCTTGAGGCAAAGTTTGGTGACTTAGGAGAGACCATAGGGAACGCTCTCATACCATACATCGAAGCTTTGTTGCCAGCCGCTGAGATCGCGATTGTTGGGTTTCAAGAGATCTTAAACATCATAAGCGATCTGATCGGGATATCTGGTGACGTGCAAACGAACTTCGCAGACGTTATCATTGAAGCCTTTAAGTATGTCGTCACGTTAGGTGTTGATAGTTTCACGTACCTATCGGCTACACTTGAGACTTGGTCACAGCAAGCGGAACGAAATACACTAGCGGTGTTCTTAGCTTTCACGTCTCTCTTTGAGGACTTGAAGCATCGGTTCACAGTTGAGGTACCAGAGTACTTAAGCTGGTTTGGGAGGAACTGGAGTAACATACTCACTGACATCGCAAACTTCACAGCCACCGTCTTTGGTAATATGTGGAAGAACGTGAGCGAGTTCTTCACTAAAGTTTGGGACTGGCTTAATGGAAAAGAAGTATCGTTTGAGTGGACAGGCTTAACTGAAGGTTTTAAAGCGACGACTGAGCAACTGCCAGTCATCGCGGAGCGAGCGTTAACTGACACTGAGAAGTACTTACAGAGTTCGATATCTCAGATGGATAAAGGCATCGCTGATACATTTGAGCGTCGTCATCAAGAGGGTCGTGCATTCATCGATAAGATGTTCGCTCGTGAAAAGAAAGCAAAGACTGACTTTGAGACAAATGAGAAGACCGAACGTCGAAAGTTAGGCAAGGCTGAGAAGGACGAGAAGGATAAGAAAGAGAAAGAAGACAAGGCTGCGAAGGAAGATAAAGTTAGTACCCAGTCCCAAACTACGAAAGAAGAACAGAAGACGACGGCTGGCGCGATGGTTGGGATTGAAGAACTTGCTAGAAAGATTGAGCAAGCCTCAGCCCAGCCAATGCCTGAGGTCAAGATGCCTGAGTTTAAGATGCCCGAGGTCAAGGCGCCCGAGGTCAAGGCGCCTGAGGTCAAGGCGCCCGAGGTCAACGCGCCCGAGGTCAAGGTGCCCGAGGTCAAGATGCCTGAGGTCAAGGTGCCCGAGGTCAAGATGCCTGAGGTCAAGATGCCTGAGGTCAAGATGCCTGAGGTCAAGATGCCTGAGGTCAAGATACTTGAAGCTGCCCAGCCGATGTTTAGGTTAGAAGCTCCTGAGGTTCCACAAGTAGACTACTCTAATGTGCTAAGCTTAATGGCGTCTAAACTAGACGCCCAAATTAGCGCAGCTGAACGTCTTATCATCGCGGTCCAAGACATTAACATTGGAGTAGTGTAATGGCAACATACTCGCCAACGATTACTTGTGAAGAAGTTCATGGATCAAAGAAAGAGAGTGGCACATTTAATAGCTTCTCTGCGACGGTGTCTCTCAAATGTACGTATGCAAATCGCATCTCGCTAATGGATGACTTGTTAACGAATCAACGAGCGTACCCGTACTTCACTGCCGCGAAAGCTAAGACGGCGTCGTGTGCGCCCATGTATGGCAGGTACACAACGGCTCAACAGTCCTGTGAGTATGAAGACGCGATTGTTACAGTTACGTATAACACGAAGGAAGACACTAATCTTATTAGTGAACGCATTGAACCAACAGCAGAGTTTCGCGTTCTTGATCACCGCGCATTCAGATGGGGTTCAGCGACTGGTCAACTTCTTAATGAGAATGAGGCTCCAGGCCAACTCGTTCGGGGCGTTCGCTTCGTTCGTACGATGTATAATCAAGCAGCCATACCTGCATCAGTGCTAACACTCCCTGGCACGTGTAATCTAAACCCGTACACGTCTAGTCTTACTGGCTTAACATTCGGCGCTGAAACACTACTTTTCGGTATTGAGCCGATAGAGCGTGTGTGGAGGTTAACTGGCCTAGCCGCGTTCACTATCACAATTAACATGTCATTCAAAACTAGTGGATGGAACAAGTTCTGGAATCAGAAGACGCGTCTTTATGAGTCCATTTACGAGTATAACGGGCTTGAATACAAACCATACACCCCAACAAACTTTTCGGCTTTCCTATTCTAATGTATAAGATTGGTGACAAGATAAAAGCCGACGACATCAATTCTTTGATGTCGCTATTAGGGGACGGGCTGTCTACGAGAACGTTTGTCCAAGCTGGTGAGGTAGTAGAGAGGCCCGAGCTGCAGGTCTTTTCTGATGTTATTGTTGAGCCTCTTGAGCTGATGCCACCATACTCTGCGTTTATGATAGACGATGAAGCAGTGTATGATGCAACGTACACTCGTCCGCGATTCAAAGTGAGGTCGTATGGGCACACGCGTAACGGGACAGGCCCATACTTTACGAATGGCCCCGTCGAGATCGCAGCCGGTGAGTTCGGTTGGGCAAAGCCTATGGTGCAGGGCGAGTTTTATTGGATTCAAGCAACTGACGACGTGATAGGCGTTTGTGGTATTGGCGACACTGACACTAAGTTAATCACTGGGATGCCTGGCTTTCTCGCTGGAGGCTTCGCGACGATAGATGGTCTTAAGTGTGGCAGCGTGACGCCATATTATAACGGCCTAATCTTCGCTGTTAATCAAGGTGGTGTGTCAGCCGGCTCTGTTGGCGACTTTAGAGTATACAAGTCTGGTGGCGCTGGTAAGCTCGGACAAGCTGGCCCTATGACTCTTACGAATGTAATATACAAAGCGTGGAACCCGAGCAGCTTTAACAACATAAGTAACGGGACTAAAGCGATGTTATTCCCAGTGTGTGGGTTCTATATTGCAGTGGAGATTTGCTAATGCCATTTAAGTGCTGCTGCTGCCCGTGCCCAGCTGACGATCCATTACCAGAAGCTTCTATCCCAGGATTCACTGGAGGCGGATGGTCAGGTTATAACACTTATGGTGATCAATGCTGTGCTTATCAGATCTTCAACCCTAACACTGTAATGAAAACTACGTCTTGCAGTGATGTCGTAGACACATACACGATAACTTTCACGTGCGACACAACTTTTTACGCAGGCAAGGCAAGCGGCGGAGCAACTCCCCCGTCTTGCGCAGCTATTGCCGCTAACCCATGCCTTTACTGCCCTACTTACAGCTGGGAAACTTGGGGCTCCAGCAGCACCACGCATGTAGCTGAGCTAAGAACTAAAGTTTATGGGTACGCGATTTTGAATAGCATTCGAGTTTGGCTGATGAGACGATACGTTGAGTGTTCCAGCCAACAGGTTTGTAAATGGATGTTGATTCTTGAGTACAATTATTCTTATGGAGGAAAATGGCTACTTGAGACAAGCATCTCTATAGCCCAGTCTACGAGCCCAGGCGATTGCATGGTGAAGCCAACTCCGCCCAGATTCGATGGTGGCTGTACTGTAGACAAGCTCATAGACTGTTCTTACGATCCGCCTTATGCCCCAGGCGGAACTTTATGCTCTATAAGTGGAGAGATATGCTTAACCCGAGTTAAGTTCTTTGATGACAAACCTTCAGGAGCTATAACATTCACGTCGGCAGACATTCCTGGTGCGTGTTCTTTACCTTCAGACTGGCCTAATGCAAGTTGTCCAACGTGTAATGATGATATAGATCATCCAAGTGGTTCTCCTAATTGGGCGTCATCTGTCTCGCTAGAGACAGACGTCTTATGCCCGCCTGATTGGTGTACGAATCCTCCGTATATCGTAGCCACTACTCAGGCCGTGACGTTTGGTTGGGAGTGCTGTCACACGGCTGCGGCATTAAAAGAAGATTGTTGCGATGATTCGCTTTTGACGCTATGCTATCCGCCACCACTAGAGCCTTTGTGTTGTGAAGATCCTGCCAAAGATCCTATAACTAGAAACTTTAATTGTTTCGAAGTAGTGTGTCCTCAGAGCAATCCATCTTACGAACCTGAATGCGATTGTGCTTGGGGGTCTTCGATAGACGCTCCCGACTTGTGGAGAGGTTGTCCTGGGGCTGGAATGCCTCTTTGGTTTGAGTGTGATCCTTCTAATGTGGCGTGCGGAGAAGGTAACCCAGTATATGGTAGCTGTATACAAACTCTTTGTTGCAATCGCGGTGGGTTTCCTTTTGTACTTAAATACGATTGCGGACTCGCTGAGTACGGATTGGCTGGAGGTCGTCCTCCTTGTACTGAATGTTGCGTTACCGCGTGCGTGTCAAAAACATTTCTTCAAGTTGCCGATCCTACATGGGATACTGACATCCATGGATGCGAACGATGTTTTTCTTCAGTAGGAACTGGTATAACAGGAGCTGGTACTGTACTACCTAAAGACTCTACAGCATCTTTGTCAATAACTTGCGATAACGGTTCTCCTCCAGACTTTTCTTGGGCTCCTCCTAACATAACGATAACCCTAGTATGACAGTTCATCGAATTACTTTCGATAAAAAAGGCCCAAGACTGAATGGGAAAAGAAGTCTTGTGGCCAATGTCGTGCAAGGTGCTCATGTTAAAGTGAATTCACTTCTTCCTAGAACACCAAACCCAGGCCATGAAGCTTGGAAGATAATTCACGAAAAAGAAGACCCAACTCCTGAGTGGTTTTATAACGTATGGGTGCCAATGATCCCAAGCGGTTCTTGCGGGTGTAGCCAACACGTTAACGAGATCTTAATGAAGAATCCGCCAAGATATGACGACTGGTTTCCTTGGACTGTTGAGTTTCATAACACTGTTAACGCTAAGCTAGACAGACGCACCTGGACTTTAGAAGAAGCATATCGCATATGGAAAAGTGAAAGGCTCTATGCTTTGTGTTCGCCTGGAGTGTTTGGTGGGATTGAAAGGTGGTCGTTGTCATTAGCGAGTAATCTTCCGTGCTATGGTTTCATAAATGAGACTAAAGGTCCAGAGCATGACCCTGCTCTTATGAGCATGATACGTCAAGTAGCACCGGATAGGACGCTGCAAGAGGTTAACGACGCGAATAAGACGCTGCTAGTCTCAGGTGTTCATAACTTTAAGCGTCTTAATAACACCGTCGTTGCAGTCATACACGGGTGCTGCGAATACACAAGGACTTACTTAGACTCTATGAAAGACCAGTGTGATCATTTCGTTTCGATATCACGCATAGTTGCGAGACAGACTAAAGAATGGTTTAACATTGACTCTACTGTGATTGAAAACGGCATTGATGTAAGTCGTTTAAAGCCTCTTGATTCATCGCGTGAAAAATTCGGATTGCCATATGATCATAAAGTGATGGGTATGAACGGCCGCTTAACAAAAGAGAAGGGAGTGTATCGCTTTCTTGATGCTCTAAAAGAATTGCCAGATTACTGGGGATTTTTAATAGGGTGGGGCGACACTCTTAGAGTCTTACAATACGCTCAAAGCATCGGCGTCGCAAATCGCTTGACGATTCATCACGCGATTGATCAGATCGGTAACGCTCTTAATGTGATGGACGTATACGTGTCTTCATCAGACAGCGAAGGCTTCGGATTGTCTGTGATGGAAGCATTGGCGTTTGGGCTGCCAGTCGTATGCACTGACACCGGTGTGATGAATGACTTGCGCGAAGCATATGGCGACTTTGGACCTGCTTACACACAAGACATCGTTGCTGGTGTGAAGACCGCAAGACCTGCGAGCTGCATCAACTTTTCTCATTACACTGCGGAGCGCATGGCGAAACGTTGGAAAAACTTCTTAGAACGCATACGCGTTTAAACGCACCCATTTGATGGTCGACTATTATATCGACCAGTATAGTGAAAGTGCATTTTGGTGCACCTGGGGAACCCAAAATTTTCTTAAATTCCTATTTACATATTGTCGATAATCGATTAGATTGAGAATAGCCCACAGTGGGTATATTTCAATAACCTTTGGAGATAACACGATGAAACGCATTACTCATGTGTCGTTGAATGACGACGGCACATTCTTTATGATCCGCGAATACGACGAGTTTGACGATTCTCGTCGGTTTATCCGTTATTACGTTGACCAACGCTTGGCTCAACTCCCTGATGCGAAGCGTCTCGCTGATGGCTTCTTGCGCGTCGCGTGTAGCGATGTCGTTGTTGAAGCTCTCTCGCAGCTTAAGAACACGACTATTGAGTTTGATGACGATGCACAAGTGGTGTATCATTACTGGCTCGCAGTCATCCATCAATCGCGTCAAGCCGCTAGCACTGTTGCGAACTTCAAGATCGGCGGTCAAGTCCCTAATGGTGATCTTGATTATGGCCTTCTTTCGCCCTATCAGAAAGTTGGTCTTGTTAATGCGTTGACGATGCCTGGTTATGGCCTATTCATGAAGCAAGGCACTGGTAAGACAGGCATCGCCATCATGGCCATCGTTAACGATTCACGTCGTAAGGATAAGTCACGATATCGTGCCATCGTTGTATGCCCACCAAACGTCAGAGTCAACTGGTCGTACGAGTTCAAGAAGTTCGCGCCTAATGAAGACATCAACGTATGCATTCTTAGAGGCGGACAGGTAACTCGCCTGTCACAAATCGTTGATGCTGTTCGTTCTGAGTCTAAGATAACAGTGATGATCTGCAACTATGAGACGTTGCAGAGTTCTTGGGACGCATTGCAAGCAATCGACTTCGATTACGCAATTCTTGATGAGGCGCATATGATCAAGTCGCCCACTACAAAGCGAGCACAATACGCTCATAAGCTCTCTAAGAATGCTGCACGACGATTAGTGCTCACAGGCACACCGATCGCAAACAACGTCAATGACCTATTCTCACTTTTCGAGTTCATGGGCACTGGCACGTCTGGCTTTCGTACCTTTGAGGGCTTTCGTAAATACTTTGGAAAGTACCGACAAGCACAACATGGTGATGTGTTTCAAGAAGCTCAAAACTTGCCTATCTTGAGAGACAAGCTCGCTCGCTACTCATTCATTATCTCAAAGGAAGAAGCCCTGCCATTCCTACCTGACAAGGTGTATGACATCGCTGAGGTTGAGATGACAGAGCCTCAACGTGAAGCGTATCTTATGCTTCGCGATGAACTCGTCATGGAGATCGAAACAACGCTAGAGAATGCTGACAATGAAGCAGTCGCGGTCAACAACATTCTCACGCAATTACTTCGTCTTAGTCAGATCACCTCGTCATTTAGAGTGATACCTGCGATACACAACGAACACGGTGACTTAGTGTCGCCGCGTAAAGTCATACCATTTGCGACGAACATCAAAGCTGAGTACGTCAAGTCGTTAATTGAAGAGAAAGGGCCAAATGATAAGACCATCATCTGGTCAAACTGGGTTGAGGACATAACTGCAATCGAGGCTGCACTTAGAGAAGCTGGTGAAAACCCAGTCACGTTCTTTGGTGCCACTTCCTTTGAGGCGCGACTCGAAGCTGAACGTAAGTTCAATGAAGATGACACTTGCAGGTGGTTCATTGGCAATCCTCAAGCAGGCGGAACTGGTCTTAATCTTTTAGGCTACCCGCCTAATGACCCAACAAGTCGCACGACGAATTGTAATCACGTGATTTACGTGTCACAAAACTGGTCAGCGATTCTTCGCGAGCAAAGTGAAGACCGCGCCCACCGTCGAGGTACACGTGAGCCTGTACGGATTACTGAGGTAGTCGTACCAAACACTATCGACACCATCATCGCAACGCGTGTTGCGAATAAGAGGCTCGACGCCGCAAGCACTCTCGACATTAAGGAGATACTGAATGACATCCGTTCTTCAGTTCTTGAAAGCATATGAGTAGAGTATTCATCCTAGGCCCAACTGATTATGACATATCTGATGCGCTTCGCTTCGGTGACGTCGTTGTGATCTTTATGTCGTCGAGACCATCGATCTTTGATCATAATCGTTTCGCGTCGCAATTCAAAACACGGGTTAGGTCATTAGGTTTCAATAGCCGCGATGACTACTTCCTGTGCATAGGTACAGCAGTGCCGTTACTGTTGTCGAGTTCGTTCCTAATTCAAGAGTATGGCAGCTTTAAAGCATTGTTCTTTCATGCAAGTGAGCAGCGATACGTTATGAGAGTACTTGGTTATGAAGAAGGAAAGTCAAGAGTTCTTCCTGTTCGTTATGAACACATTCGCACAGTGGCAAACCCACCACGAGAAGCTCCTTGAGGGGATGCATACAGAAGGAGATCTGCAAGAGCTTGCGGATTTTGCTTACGCCTTGAAGAAGGTCAGTGACATGCTCGTTGAAATGAGCAAGAGATCACGAAACTCGTATGAGTTGTCTGAGCGTTTATTGTGCATGCTATGGGCAAAGGCAAATAGTGATGAACCTATTCGCACCCCGTACTGCACTATCACACCCCGCATCCGTATGGCTGCACAAATACCAAAGAAAGGAACTGACGAGTATGAGATGTTAATGGCTTCGCTTGGCATTAATGCTGAGCTTGCGCAAGTTGACGCTGTCAGACCTCACTGGCCTGGTCTCGTTGACTATGTCACAGAGCGTTTGACATCAGGTAAGCCGTTGCCTAGTGGCATCGACACCACAAAAACTTACCCCGTATACGGGGTCACAATCAGAGATCGTAAAGGTGTAACAGAATGAGTGACTTAATCACAAACGAAAACCTCCCGACGTTTCTTCAAGGCATCACTGACACGGGTACAGAAGACATGGGGCAATTCATTGTCCCTCCGCGTATCAAAGTCGTGCAGCCAGTGTCACGCGGCGAGTATAAAGAAAAGTTCGCGCCCGGTGACGCAGTCTTGATCCCACAAATGATCAAGGTTACTGGGCTTATTCTCGATGAAAAGAATAGGCCACAGAATGAAAGCGATGCGGTGGTGTTCACTCCGCTCTTTTTCTTTCCTGAGTACTGTCTTTGGAATCCTCTCGAATCTCGTGGCACGCTTCCGATGGTTCGTGCGAGTTCGTTCGATCCAAAAAGCGATATTGCCATCGCGTCTCGTGATCCAAATCGTCGCGAAGTACCGTGTCCTGAGATGCCAGACAAGAAGATGAGGTACGTTGAGCACCTCAACTTCATCGTGTTAATTCATGGTGACGGGTTGAATATGCTGCCAGCGCTGATGTCCTTCTCACGATCAGAGCATCGGGCTGGTACGAACTTCATGGCTCTCATCAAGATGCGCATGGCGCCGATGTATGGTTGCAAGTTTGTCTTTCGTACTCGTTACCGTGAGAACGATCGCGGTCAGTGGTATGGCATCGACATCGAAAACCCACCAGAAGCAATTGGTGCTTTCGTTGACGACAAGACATTCGCTGTAACTCAGCATCACTATCTTGAACTCAAGAAAGCCCATGCGGATAAAGCAATTCGTGTGGATCATGATGACATTCTCGATGCCGAAGTCGTTCACAACCCTGAACTATGATCAACATACTAGCCGAGCTTGAACGCATCGGCTGGGGGTTTAGTTGGGCTGGAGACGACGAGCTTCGTTGTCTCTGCCCTTTTCATAATGACTCTACCCCGAGCTGTGCAATAAACGTAAAGAAGGAACGATTTCGTTGCTGCACAGCTGGTTGCGGGGCAAAAGGCGACTTCATATCGTTCTTAACTGGTGCCCTTAAGTCGACACGCGACGTTGTTAAGAGAGATCTTAGCACTCGTTATGACTTAAACACTGAAAGAACAATTGAGATCGACGTGATTGAAAAGTGTCACGCTGCGATATGGGACGCTAAGCCTCTTCTGGCAGAGCTGTATAAGCGTGGCGTAACTGATGATGACATTAGAGCGTATCGCTTAGGCACTAGAGATGGTCGAGTTACGATCCCTATAAAGAACGAAGCCGGCTATTATGTGAATATGCGTCTTTATCTGCCAGGTGCGCCTGGTAAAGACAAGTTTCGCAATCTTAAGAAGCGTGGCAAGACGCGCATCTACCCAATAGAGCAACTTAAGTATGACGAGATCCTATTAGTAGGCGGTGAAATGAAAGCCGTTGTGGCTGCTCGCCATCTTAATAAGCATAACATCGGTGTTGTAACGAGCACACTTGGTGAAAGTAACTGGGATCCTCGTCTTACGAACTACTTTAAAGACAAGCAAGTCGTCGTTTGCTACGACATCGATGAAGAAGGCTGTAAGTCCCAGATAACCACCTGTCGTCATCTTGCGAGAGTCACTAAAGTAAAGTCGTCTACATTAGAGTTGGACGCTACGAAGTTTCCAAAAGGCGACATCAATGACTTTGTGATGGCGGGTGGCAGCTTAATCGACACTTATCGCGCAGCAACTGACTTTATTTCGCCTAAGCGCAAGTATGAAATTAACGAAAAAGCCAAGAGAGTTGAACTCGTACACGCAATCAATGCGAACAGCGCTGGTAAGCGGATTCGCATCACTGCGACGATAAGCACGTTAGATACGTCGCCATACTCTATCCCATCTCGTGTGGTTATAAAGTGCAGTAGAGACATCGAAGAATGCGCGTTATGTCCAGTGTTCTTAAACGCAGAAGACCACGTGTATGACATACCAAAAGAATCACCAGCAATCTTAGAGATGGTTGCTCGCCCTAAAGCAAATCAACTTCCATGCATTAAAGAAGAGCTCGAAATTCCTCGTAGATGCAATGCTTGCGAGGTGATAACACAATCGTATTACAACGTAGAGGATGTTCGCGTAAGTCCAAGACTTGAAATTACGACTCGTAGCTTAGACAGATCAATGCAACCTGCGATATGCATCGGTGACGGCGTCGATCTCAATGAAACGTACGAGATGATTGGGCGAATGTATCCTCATCCACAAACACAGCAATCAACTCTTCTTATAAGCAAGTACAAAACGTCGCAAGACGCGTTAAGTTCATATAGGATATCAGACGTTTCGCAACTCGAGATCTTTCGTCCAAAAGATTGGACACTACAATCGCTTGAGGACAAGCTTAACGACGTGTATGATGATCTTGAACTTAATGTTACGAGGATCTTTGGCCGGCGAAGTACTCATGTGTTCGTAGACATGGCATATCACTCGCCACTATTCTTAGAGTTTGATGGTAAGAAGATAAAAGGTTGGGTTGAAGTTCTTATTGTTGGTGACTCAGCTCAAGGTAAAACAGAGACCACCATGAACTTAAAGAACCATTATGGTCTTGGTGAAAAGGTAGAATGCAAAAACGCAACAGTGCCTGGACTTCTTGGTGGTCTTCAACAGATGGGTTCACGATGGTTCGTTAGTTGGGGAGTCATACCGACGCATGACAAGCGCTTAGTGATCCTAGAAGAACTTAAAGGCGCCCCTATTGAAGTCATAAGCAAGTTGACTGATATGAGATCGAGTGGCATTGCTGAGATTCCAAAGATTGAGAAGCGTAGAACACACGCCAGAACGCGATTAGTGGCACTATCCAACCCACGTTCAGATAACCCGATCAGTCATTATAGCTTTGGAGTTGATGCAATTAAAGAGCTTATTGGTAGCCTAGAAGACGTTAGACGGTTTGATGCCTGTTTGCTAGTCTCCGCTAACGACGTTAAGAGCTCAGTCATTAATGAAATGAAACCACGAGGTGTTACGAAGTATTTGAGCGATGCATGTAGGAGCTTGATCTTATGGGGTTGGACGAGTGAAGCGAAGTTTGAAGATGATGCAGTCGCTGCCGCCTTAAGTTTAAGCTCTGAAATGAGCGATAGGTTCACTGATGCGATACCTATTGTTGATCGCGGGTCTATGAGATACAAGTTAGCGCGTCTTGCAGCTGCCATTGCGGTTCGTTCTTTCTCATACGACGATGGTAACGTGCTTGTTCGTAAATGTCACATTGAGTATGTTCATAAGCTGCTTACTGAGGTGTACTCTAGTCGATCATTTGGGTACTTAGAGTTGACACAATCACTCAAATCACAGAACGAGCTGAGTGATCCTGTTGCGATCAGACGAGCAATCGTTAACACGCCGTTCCCAAAAGACTTCGTGCAGAATCTACTTTCACGAATGTACATCGAACTTCAAGACATTCAAGACTGGTGCGCATGGGACCGCACCGCTGCACAGAGCTTATTAAGCGTACTCGTAAGGAAACATGCGTTGCAGCGCCGGCAGCGCGCGTACATAAAGACGTCGGCGTTCATTTCTTTTCTTAAGGGTCTTGACGACATACCTGATAGGCCTGATCACATTCCAGAGGGAGCAGAATTTTGAGAGTACAAATGAATGACGTTCGTGAGTTCCATGAACACATGGGCATTACACCTAAACATGAGTGGCCTGATGAGCCGTTAACAGACCTATCACATGTTGGCAGCGAACTCGTTGTCAGGTCAAAGGGGCTTCTTGAAGCTTATAACACGACTAATGACGTTCGCTATCTTCGGGCTCACCTAATCCTTGAGGAAGCTGGTGAACTGATGATTGCTCTTGCTCATTGTGACGTCGTTGAGACGCTTGATGCGCTCGCTGATATGTGTTACGTGGTGTTAGGCACTGCTTGTGTTTACGATCTCCCACTTCCTGAAGCCTTTGAAGAGGTACATAGATCGAATATGACTAAGAAGCCGTCAGATCAGAGATGCTCTGATAAGACGGGCTATGTGCCTCCCGATCTGGAGAAGTTGCTATGAGAGCTGTTGGGGTTCATGTGTTTGCCGGCGGGTTCAGTTATGGTGTGCAGCAGCTTATGCACGTCGAGAATCATCTCGAAGTTCATGGGTTCGGTATTGAAACCGCAGCTGCCATGTGTGGAGTGCACGTTCACAACTCACCGGCTAATGACTGGCCCGACATACCCGCAGAGTTTGCTTTTGGGAATCCTCGTTGCACAGGGTTCAGTACAATCACCGCTGGATACGATGACAACATACACGGGCCTTTCGCGGACTGCACACGCGACATTTGGGAGTTGATGAACTACTGTACTGGGCGATACCCAATCTTCGCTTGGGAATCAGTTCAGCAAGCATACTCAACTGGCCGACCTCTCATCAACATGCTTGTTGAGAAAGCGGTTGACGCCGGGTACCGTGTTGCTCACCTATTCATCAATGCTGCTAGCTTAGGAAATGCTCAACAACGCAAACGATACTTCTTCGTCGCGTATGACGCTTCAAAGAACTTCAATGTTAACCCGATGCAACTGCCTGAGTACTCTCCTTCGCTATACGATGCCATCTGGCATTTACGCAACGAGGATAACGAATGCAGCATTCTTAGTCCTGACGAGGCTAGTGTGCTGCCTTGGTTGCCTAATGGGTGGGACTTGAACATGTTCGCTGAGTACAATTATGATCTCTTACCAGACAGGATGAAAGACACGTGGTTACTTCGTAACAGTCAGATGCCATTCAGTATGCATTGTGTTAAGCGGCTTAATTGGCATCGACCATCTCCTACCATCTTCTCAAGTGCAGGCCGATTCATACACCCAGACCATGATCGCGGGTTGTCTCATAAAGAGATCGCGACGATCATGGGTCTGCCTATTGTGCCATTAGGGAGTGAACCCGTAGCGCAAGTAGCAAAAGGCGTATGCCCATGTGTTGGTGAGTGGCTTGCAGAACAGGCCATTCATTACATAAACGATGTGTGGGGATCGGAAGATTGGGAGTGTACATATAATCATCATACTGGTAATTGGAAGACCCGTGACACCACTGGTGAAAACGAAACAGTATTTGACCTAACTCATTATACACAAACACGCGAAAGAGGCTTCCCTTATCATGAATTTCGAATGCATCGACACAATGTGGATCCATACACTGGAAAACCTATTCGACCGTGGTCTGAAGTCAGAGAGTCGTATCGGCTCCACTCTCTCCCAAAACGGCTGCGTGATGAGGTTGACAAATGTGCAGCAGACTTTCCTGACGAATGAACGACGAGCGCTTGACCCAGTGTACGCTGCCGCGGAGTTCCTGTGGTACTTTCATCCAACAGGACCTCTTGACATGATTGCTCATTACGCACCACAATACAAGAACTTCGCTGAACCGAATGGGAAAGTTAATGGCGCGTATGGACCACGTATCGTGGGGCAAATTGAGGACGTATTGAACATACTGCAAGATCGTAAGACGCGTCGTGCAGTGATCGCTTTGTATTCGTCTTACGACATTCACAAGGCTGATCACGCAAAAGACATTCCTTGCACTCTTACTTGGAACTTTCTTTTTGAAAATGGCGCGTTGTGTCTCATCGCTACTATGAGGTCTAACGACATATGGCTTGGGATGCCGTATGACATCTTCGTTAACACGTGCGTCCAAAGGTTCATTGCAGCGTATCTTGGGGTGCCGACTGGATGGTATCAACATCAAGTCGGGAATCTTCATCTTTACGACAAGCACGTGCAACAAGCGACTGAAGCTCTTGCTGCAAAGCAAGTGCGCGGTCCGGTGTGGCCGCTACGAGAGGAGTTTGTCACGCTTGAAGACATACGTCAACTTATTGAACATGAAGAAGAGTGGCGCATAGGTGGACCGCATCTATGGCGCCCGCGAACAACTGGTTTCTTGCGAGACATTTGGGCTCTAATCACTGAAGGTTTAATTTCATCGGAGATCTTAACAGATGCTTATAATCGAAGGATCAGACTGCGTAGGAAAAACGACGCTCTCTAAACATCTTGGCATTCAGCTTGACCTCTTGTATCAACACATCGGCCCATTGCCTGCAGCATGGTCAGACGCTGATTACATATGGTTAGGCTCGCATAATGTTATAAGAGATCGGTATCACCTAAGCGAGCTTGTGTATTCAAAAGTTCTTAATCGCAATTGTAAGATTAAGAACCCTAGGTTACTTCACTCAACACTAGTGCTTAAGCATCGCGCTTACACAGTCGTTATCACAGCTGACGATGACTTAATACGGTCTCGTTACGGTGAAAAAGAAGAGTTGTTCAGCATAGATGACGTGCTTGCGGTGAACGCGTTATTCATGAAGATGAATGCCTTTTGGGATTATCACGTTCATTGTACGTCTCAAAAGCCGTACGTTAACAACCACGACATAGATTTTATTAAGAAGGCGTATAAAGAACGCGAGGAGTTCTTGGCTCAATGGAAAGATACTTTAAGAAATTCGATGTGATGGTTAACTTCGCGCAACAGATTGCGAAGTTAAGCACGTGTACACGGTTACAAGTTGGATGCGTTGTGGTTAACCACGCTCTCACTCATGTGTTAGCTATGGGCTATAACGGTCCAGCTCGTGGACGGCCTAACAACTCCTGTACAGGCGCTGCTGGTAGTTGTGGTTGCATACATGCTGAAGCAAATGCTCTCATAAAGCTCAAAGAAACTAAGCATATGTGCATAATCACAACACACAGCCCATGTGAACACTGTGAAGGACTTATACTCAATTCAAACATAGAGCGAGTGTATTACTTCATTGAGTATCGTAAGAGTAATGTTAATCAGTTTATCAGAATAGGAGATCATTATGAAGACCTCGAACGGTGGTACGCTCGTTCACGAGCTAAGTGAACTGCCGAACTTGCGGAATGCGAAGCACTTGTACCTTGACTTCGAAACAACATCAGGCGACTCCACGAAGGACGCGCTTAATGTGTGGCATCACTGTCACATAGCCGGCATATGCGTCACAGCTGATGACTGTCCCGACGCGTGGTACATCCCCATAAGTCATTATCGTGGCGATAACCTGGCATGGGAGCCTGTGTATCGTTGGCTTGATGATACGATCAACTCATGTGAAACATGGGTGAATCATAATGTGAAGTACGATATGCACGTGTTCAGTAATAATGTGGGGTCAGGCATTACCTGCAACGTCCTAGACACTCTCACACGCGCAAAGATCGTTGACTCCGACCGGATGAGATACGGTCTTGATCATTTAAGTAGAGACTGGCTCAAGAAAGACATCAGTCATCATGAGAGGTTGATGAAACCATATCTTAAGAACAATAAAGACTTTGGTTGGATACCGACTGACATCATGGCTCATTATGGCACTGATGATGTGTACACGACTAGAGAGCTGCATAAGTACATCTTGCAGCATACTCCAGATGAATGCTCACGTGTATGCGACATTGAAGATCGTATGACGAAAGCGTTATATCACGTCGAACGATCGGGCATGAACATCAATGTTGTCGAGGTACAGTCAACACAACTCAAGACTCTTTATCGCATGTCACAGATTGAGGAAGAACTCGAACGAGTACTTGGGTTTGCAATCAAGGCATCGTCTGATGAAGATTGCTTTGATGTCCTCTGCAATATGCACGGGCTGCCTGTGATCGCATGGACAGACGCTGGGTCACCATCGTTCGATAAGCATGCGCTCAGGTCATACAAGACTTACCCAGGCGCCCCGATTGAAGTGATCGACTTAATGCTTGAGTATAGGCGATTGAGCACCTTTAACTCCGTCTTCTTATCAACGTATCTTGATCTTAACATTGATGGGGTGTTGCACCCGTCATATAATCAGACTGTAAGAACAGGACGGATGAGTTGCATGAAGCCCAATATGCAGCAGCTTATGCCAGAAGCGAAAGAGCTTATCATACCTCGTCCAGGCCACGTGTTAGTAAGCGCTGACTACTCGCAAATCGAGTATCGTCTCATTGTACATTACATACGCGATATGGACGCAATCGCTGCGTATAGCGAAAACCCAGATCAAGATTATCATCAATGGGTGGCTGATCTTTGTGGTGTGAAGCGTAAGCCCGCTAAGACGATTAACTTTCTTATGGGTTATGGTGGAGGCAAGCGTAAGTTGATAAGTGCATTGAGCGTTGACCCAGATGTCGTTGGCTCTATTGAAGCGGGTGACCCAATCGAGTTCAAGCGTCTTGCAGAGTCACGAGGTGAAGACATCTATAACACCTATCATGCGAAGATGCCCGGGCTTAAACACACATCGCGCGAAGCAGAGGTGCTATGCCGTCAGCGAGGCTATGTGAAGAACTTATATGGGAGACGACGGCACCTGCCAGCTGATCACGCACGCAAAGCATTTAACACAGTGAACCAGTCGTCAGCTGCTGACTTGATGAAAGAGCGTATGCTTGAGCTTATGAAGCGTTACGAGGTGATAGGCAGTGTGCACGACGAGATCATCATCACTATGCCAGCTGATGCTTATGACGAAGAGACACGCAAGGACATCGCATGCATACTTGAGACCCCATCAGTAAGCTTAAGAGTGCCCATACGCACGGGAGTTGGGAGTAGTTCGACTAACTGGAAAAATGCCAGTGAAAATTCGTCCCCGGTTCATTGGAAATAGGCTATTTTCGTCCAAATGCACTTTCGAAGCTTTTTCGACTATTATATCGACCAAGAAACCAAGAGCATTTTGACGCGTTTTATGCCATTTTAAGAATTTTTAAGAATTTTTCCCAAATTCGTCAAAACCTATTTACATGGGGAATGAAATAGTCGATAACTAACCTGTCGTCGATCGACACGACTGATCGACCAACCGACAACCTGTTCACTAGGAGATAACACAAATGATCAATCATGAACGCAAACTCGAAGAAGCCGCTGCTCGCGTTAAAGACAACGTCAAGAAGCTTCAAGAAGCAGTCACGACTGACTGGACCGATTGCCCACGAGCAGCAGACATACTCAATGAAGTCGCCAAATGGCAAGCATACTGCCGCATCATGGACTTGTACGGTTCTTGCCTCGAAGATGGAGATGACCACAAGACAGCAACCCTGCTATGCGCCGACTACATCACGCGTCAAGGAGTTGACGACACCTGGTCTGGTCGCGGAAATGACGTCCGACGCGCCGCTCACGATGGTCGTCAACTTGCACTGTGCGACATGCTCTCCGCGATATGATCAGGACGAAACCGCTTCGGCGGTCCAACCGTTATGCGGTTGCTGACGAGTCCCAGATCTGGACTGCGCTTACTCACTAGGAGATGACACAAATGCAAAAGCCAGACCTTCCACCAAGCCTTCGCAGGTGGCATACGATCATCGACGACGTTAGCGACGAACGCGAAGACGGCGACGGATACTGGGTTTACCTAGCGCCTGGGTTCATCAACACGATGACCGAAACCCACATGGTGCATGAGGATACGTTCCGCGAGATCGTAGAGCAGTTGCGAGACTTCGTTGAACCTTGCGCCTGTGATGACTGCAAGGCATACCTTCACTAGGACGAAACCGCTTCGGCGGTCCAACCGTTATGCGGTTGCTGACGAGTCCCAGATCTGGACTGCACCACCTACCTTTTGTGAAGGAACTATTCATGTTCGCAATCACTATTGACGGTCGCCCTTACTTGGGCATTAGCAGTGTCAAGCACCAGGAGGCTGAAGCGGTAGCTACAGTCAATATCGAAGGCGCTCACACAGTGTTTTATCTCCACAAGTATTGCGAAGATGTCATTGACACGCTGAAGCGATACTTGATGGATCATGAGCCAAACAGCACGATCACCGGCTTTTGGGTGCGTAAATAACTAAGGACGAAACCGCTTCGGCGGTCCAGCCGTTATGCGGTTGCT
>Ga0172365_10001176_pt1 | contig 18672 bp, 13 predicted proteins | sample LakKivSesite48cm_FD_114535 | JGI IMG/M metagenome (GOLD analysis project Ga0172365, IMG submission 114535) | Sediment microbial communities from Lake Kivu, Rwanda - Sediment site 48cm | ecosystem: Environmental > Aquatic > Freshwater > Lake > Sediment | place: Rwanda: Western Province, Lake... | reverse complement strand
TCCTCGCCGATGTTCTCCAGCATCATCCCTGCGGCGCAGATCGCGGCCAGAGGGTTGATGACGTTCTGGCCGGTGTATTTGGGCGCCGAGCCGCCGATCGGCTCGAACATAGACACGCCCGTGGGGTTGATGTTGCCCCCCGCCGCGATACCCATACCGCCCTGGATCATCGCGCCGAGATCGGTGATGATGTCACCGAACATGTTGTCGGTCACAATCACATCGAACCATTCGGGATTCTTGACCATCCACATGGTGGTGGCGTCCACGTGGGCATAGTCGGTCTTGATCGTCGGGTATTCCCTGGCGATCTCGTGAAAGGCCCGCTCCCACAGGTCAAAGGCAAAGGTCAAGACATTGGTCTTGCCACATAGCGTCAGTTTGTTGGCCTTGTTGCGCTTGTTGGTGAGCTCGAAAGCGTAACGCAAGCACCGCTCGACGCCCATGCGCGTGTTGATGGATTCCTGGGTGGCCACCTCGTGTGGCGTCCCTTTGCGCAACACGCCGCCCGCGCCTGTATAAAGCCCTTCGGTGTTCTCGCGCACCACCACAAAGTCAATATCATCGGGCTTCTTGTCCTTGAGCGGCGAATCCACATTGGGGTAGAGCTTCACCGGGCGTAGGTTGATATACAGATCCAGCTCGAAGCGCAGCCGCAGCAACAAGCCCCGCTCCAAGATGCCGGGTTTGACGTCAGGGTGGCCGATGGCTCCCAGATAGATGGCATCCAACTGCTTGAGCTCGGCCAACGCGCCGTCGGGCAAGGTTTCGCCGGTGCGTTTGTAGCGTTCTCCACCCAGGTCGTAGGGCACCCAGGCGATCTTGAAATCGTGTCGCTGCGCGACCGCCTCCGCCACCTTGATCCCCTCGCGAATGACCTCCGGTCCGGTGCCATCACCAGCGATCACGCCGATATGATAGGTCTTGGTCATGCCGTCCCCCCTCCGCAATGATTCGATTCTTTTCTCGTTCACGTGGGAATCTGTTCTGAAGAGAGCCAGGCCGCCCTGGCTCGCGGATAGGAGCCAAAGATGCGCACGAACGTGGCCATCTCCCTGAGCTGCTCCACCGCCCGCTGGCAGCGCTCTTCGGACATGCTCCCGGCAAAATCGAGGTAGAAGATGTATTCCCAGGGCACGCCGCGAATCGGGCGCGATTCGATCTTGCTCAGATCAATATTACGTAGAGCAAAGGCGCTCAGGCAGCGGAAGAGCAACCCCGGCTCATTCCGGCCAGCAAAAGCCAATGAGGTCTTGCTTTCTCCCTCGGGGTTGACTGGCTCTCTCGCCAAGGCGATGAAGCGGGTGTAGTTGGCCTTCTCATCCTCGAATCCACGGCGCAGGACGGCCATCTCATAGACTGCAGCCGCGCCCTCGCTGGCGATGGCCGCCGCATCGTGCAAGCCTTGCTCTTTGATCAGCTTGACGCTGCCGGCCGTATCATGGGTGGCAATCACCTCGACCCCACCGAGCTCATGGAGGGAGTATTCACACTGTGCCAGCGCCTGGGGATGGGAATATACCCGTCGGATGGCCCCCAACTCCACGCCCGGATGAGCGATCAAGCAGTGGGAGACGCGCAAGTTGAGTTCGGCGACAATGTACAGGTTGTGCCGCAACAGTAGATCATAAGTGCGATGGATGCTCCCCGCAAGCGAGTTCTCTGCGGGGACAACGCCGCGCTCACATGTATCGTCCTCTACCAGGGCAAACACCTCGTCGAAAGTAGGACAGGGCACAAGCTCCACATCCTCGCCGAAGAGGCCCATAGCGGCCTGCTCGCTATACGCCCCACGCTCACCCTGGAAAGCCACCTTTTGACGGCTAGACATGTTGCCCACCCTGTCCGATCTTAGAAGCAGCGAGCTTCCGACGGGTGTATTCGATGAGCCCTCCGGCGGCAATGAGCTCCAGCATAAAGGGGGGATAGGCCGTCGCCTGGTAGGTTCCCCCTGTCTCCAGGTTGCGGATAATGCCTGCGGCCAAGTCCACCTCGAGTGTCTGGCCGGCTCTGGTTCCCTGAGCGGCAGCAGAGCACTCCAGAATAGGCAAACCGATGTTAATGGCATTACGATAGAATATCCGTGCAAAACTCTCGGCGACGACACAACTCACGCCGCACCCTTTCAGAGCCACAGGGGCATGCTCGCGAGAGGAGCCACAGCCAAAGTTCTTGCCCGCCACGACGACATCGCCGCGCCTTACCTTCTTGGCGAAATCGCCATCAATGTCCTCCATGCAGTGCGCGGCGAGCTCAGCCTCACCCGACATGTTCAGATAGCGCGCCGGGATGATGGCATCGGTGTCAATATTGTCGCCATACTTCCAGACCTTGCCGCAGATGCTCACGTGATGTCGCTCCTTCCGAGCTATAGCGCTCAGCTCTCAGCTTTGTAGTCTAGACGGCGCAGAATCGTCTCCCTAACCGCCCTTACGTCCGGGGGCAGCTCGATGGGCGGGTTCCTCCGCAGGGATACAACATGCTCCAGCTTGCCCTCGTGATAGCCAATCTTGAAATTGGTGAACTTGAGCCCATGAGCGGTAGAGAGCACGATGACCCGATCCTTGGCCCCGATCACTCCGCGGCTGATGAGCTTGAACAGGACGGCCAGCGCGACCCCTGTGTGGGGACAGGCGTACATCCCCGTAGAGTCAGCTCGGGCCGCGGCTTCGGCGAGCTCATCCTCTGTGGCTTGCTCAACAATCCCCTCGAAGCTGCGCATCACCTTCACGGCCTTCTCATAGCTGACGGGGTTGCCGATCTGGATGGCGCTGGCCAACGTCTTCTTGGCTGTAATCGGCGTGAAACTCTTGAAGCCGCCCAGATAGCTCAAGTAGAAGGGATTGGCCCGCTCGGCCTGAGCGGCCACGAGGTGTGGGAGCCTGTCAATCAGCTCCAATTCCTTCATCATCAGCAGCCCCCTACCCAGGGCGCTGATGTTGCCCAGGTTTCCCACGGGGATGACAATCCAATCGGGCACTTGCCAGTCGAACTGCTGCACGACCTCGATGCCCACCGTCTTCTGGCCCTCGATGCGCAGCGAGTTCATCGAGTTGGCCAGATAGATCGTATTGTCTTTAGTGACCTCCTTGACGATGGCCATGCAACCGTCAAAGTCAGTATCCAGCGACAGGACCATGGCCCCGTTGGAGATGGGCTGGATCAGTTGCGCCGCCGAGACCTTGTCCCGAGGTAAGAAGACGATGGACTGAATCCCTGCGGCAGCGCAATAGGCCGCCAGCGCGGCCGAGGTATCGCCCGTGGAAGCGCAGGCAATGGCCCGTATGGGCGTCCCATAGGCGATCATGTGCTTGACCACACTGACCAGCACCGTCATGCCCAAATCCTTGAAGGAACCCGTATGGCTGTTGCCGCACAACTTGACCCACAAATCCTCCACCCCAAGTTGTTGGCCGAGCCGCTGTGCCCAGAAAAGGTTGGTGTGCCCCTCGAACATGGAGACGATGTTCTCATCATCCACGTCCGGGCAGACCCATTCCTTCTTGCCCCATACGCCGCTGCCGAAGGGCCAATCGTTGGTGCGGATGCGCGCATCAAACAAGCGCTTCCATTCGGTGGCGCTGCGCGAGGCAAGGGCTTGCATGTCGTGGGTAACCTCTAGCAGCCCGCCGCACTTGGGGCAACTGTAGATCACCTCAAAGAGAGAATAGCGCCCCTCGCAGCCGCGCACGCACTGGAACCAGGCCCTTGTCTGTTGCATGACGTCCTTATTCCCCTGACGCTACCCGTGCCACAACCCGCTAGAGCTGGTCAGGCCCTCCGATGAACCCCAACACGGCGCTGGCCGCGGCCACAGCCGGCCCCGCCAGATAGACTTCACTCTGGGCATGGCCCATGCGCCCGACAAAGTTGCGATTGGTGGTGGAGACGCAGCGCTCCCCCGCCGCCAGGACCCCCATGTGTCCCCCCAGGCAAGGGCCGCAGGTAGGCGTGCTCACAACAGCCCCTGCCTCGATGAATACCTCCACCAGTCCCTCGCGCACCGCCCGCAGACCGATATTCTGGGTGCCCGGGATGACGATGCAGCGCACATTGGGATGCACCCGGCGGCCACGAAGGATCTCGGCCGCTTGCGCCAGATCATCCCAACGGCCATTGGTGCAGGAGCCGATGACCACTTGGTCAATGTCAATGCGTCCTACCTGGCTCAAAGGCCTGGCGTTAGAGGGCAGATGCGGAAACGCGACCTGGGGCTCGATAGAGCTGACATCAATCTCGATCGTCTCGATGTATTCCGCCTTCTCATCCGAGGCATAAGCTTTGTACGGGCGCTGGGCACGCCCGGAGACATACTTTTTCGTCTCAGCATCAACGGTGAACAGGCCCGCCTTGGCGCCAGCCTCAATGGCCATGTTGGCCATGGTAAAGCGCCCATCCATACCCAGGCCGGCGCGTTCGCCCTCCTGTCCGTAGATCGCCGGCCCAGCGAACTCCATGGCTCGATAGCGAGCGCCCCCCACGCCGATGCGGCCAATAGTATACAGGATCAAATCCTTTCCCCCAACCCAAGGCCGCAGACTCCCCCGATAGACGAGCTTCATCGTCTCGGGGACGCGCATCCAGATGCGCCCTGTCGCCATGGCCACGGCGATGTCGGTCGAGCCCATGCCCGTGGCAAAAGCGCCCAGCGCACCATAGGTGCAAGTGTGCGAATCCGCCCCGACGATCACCTCTCCCGGCAGCACCAGGCCAGCCTCCGGCAGAAAGGCATGTTCAATACCCGCGCGGCCCACCTCAAAGTAGTTAACGATGCCGTACTTGCGGGCGAATTCGCGCATGGCCTTGCATTGCTCGGCCGACTTGATGTCTTTGTTCGGTGCAAAGTGGTCAGGTAGGAGAGCAATACGTTGGGGGTCAAACACGCGATCAACCCCCAGACGCTCAAACTCCTTCATGGCGATCGGTGCGGTGATATCGTTGGCTAATACCAGGTCTACATTGACGTCAATCAGCTCGCCAACGGCAACGCTGTCCCGTCCGGTATGCGCGGCCAGGATCTTTTGGGCCATGGTCATGGGTATCATCTTACTCAACTGAGCTATGCCCCCTTTCGCAGATACAATCCCCATCGCCGGAGCGCCAGCTCTCTTGCCGACAGACCGCCGAGAGGGCCAGCGCTCCAGCCAGCGTCCCGCGAGACATAGAAGGGCGTTCGGTTGAGCGCCCCTACACCGGGCGACGAATGGCCAAGAGCTTATTCAGGGCGTTCATATAAGCCCGACCGCTGGCCACGATGATGTCGGTCGCGGCCCCATGCCCGCTAAAGACGCGGGTCTTGACTCCGGTCTGTGGGTTGACGGGCAAGCCATTTTGCTCCCCCGTCTCGGCCTCGATGCGCACCGTCACCTCACCCACGGCATCAATCCCCTCGGTCACAGCCTTGACGGAGAACTCGGTCAGCTTGTTGGGCACGCCCACAATGCGGTTGATCGCCTTGTAGACGGCATCAACAGGCCCGGTGCCATGAGCTGAATCAGTAATCATCTCCCCACTCGGAGCCCGCAGTCGCACAGTGGCCGTGGGGATGGCCTGATCGCCACAGGATACCTGCAATTGCTCCAGCCGATAGACCTCCTGAGGCTGAAACACCTCGTCAGAGACGATGGCCTCGATATCCGCCTCGGCCACAACCTTCTTCTTGTCTGCCAGCTCCTTGAAGCGCGCAAAGGCACGGTTGAGCTGCTCTTTGTCGAGATGATAACCCATTTGCTCCAGTTTGTCAGCAAAGGCGTGTCGGCCAGAGTGTTTGCCCATCACCAACGTGCTCTGAGCCAAGCCCACGGTCTTGGCATCCATGATCTCATAGGTCAGGCGATTCTTCAAGATGCCGTCTTGGTGAATCCCCGCCTCGTGGGCAAAGGCATTGGCCCCTACTATGGCTTTATTGGCCTGTACTGCCAGCCCGGTATAGTTCGAGACCATGCGGCTGGTGGGGTAGATCTCGGCGGTGTTAATGTTGGTCGTCAGGCCAAAGAACTGCCGCCGAGTATACAGGGCCATGACGATCTCTTCCAGGGCTGCATTGCCAGCACGTTCGCCCAGGCCATTGATGGTGCACTCCACCTGCCGCGCACCCTCGATCACGCCCGCCAGGCTGTTGGCTACGGCCATGCCCAGATCATTATGGCAATGGGTGGAGATGATGGCCTTCTCGATCCCCGGCGTATGCTCACGGATGCCCCGAATGAGCGCACCAAACTCCAAAGGAGTCGTATAGCCCACAGTATCGGGGATGTTCAGCGTCGTCGCCCCACACTCGATGGCTACCGCCAAGACCTGGTAGAGGAATTCAGGATCAGAGCGGCCGGCGTCCTCGGGGGAAAACTCGATATCCTCACAGAGCGACCGCGCATGGGTTACCATCTGGCGCGCCGCTTCCACGACCTGCTCGCGGGTCATGCGCAGCTTGTGCTGCATGTGGATATCCGAGGTAGCGATAAAGACGTGGATGCGCTTCCTCTCCGCGTCTTTCACTGCCTCCCAGGCGGCGTCCACATCGCTTTTGACGCAGCGGGCCAGGCCACAAATCGTTGACCCTTTGACTTCGCGTGCAATGCGTCGCACAGCATCCAGGTCCCCAGGCGAGGAAGCAGGGAAGCCGGCCTCGATCACATCAACGCCCAGCCGGGCCAGTTGCCTGGCGATCTCCAGCTTCTCGTCGGTGTGCAGCGTGGCCCCCGGCGATTGCTCGCCGTCGCGTAACGTCGTATCAAAGATGACTACCCTATCCATCGTAGGATCCTCCTGGTTTTGCGCCCTTGGGCCGTTTCCACAGCCAAGAGCAGGTATGATAACAAAAGCAGGCAAGCCAACATCAGTGCGGCGGGCCTCCCGATCCTGCGACGCCACTGCCTGAGGTGACGCCAGGACCCCATCTAGGAGGCCCGCCCAAGTAGCGGCAGTTCCAGGCTATCGAGAAGCGCCTGAAAGCTGGCCTCGATGATGTTGACGGAGCAGCCTACCGTCGTCCAGGAGCGATCTCCGTTCGAGGCGTCAATGAGCACCCGGGTGAGCGCCGCGGTTGCAGCTTGCTCGTCCAGGATGCGCACTTTGTAATCGGTCAATTGTACTCTGTCCAGTTCCGGGTAGAAGGGCAGAAGAGCTTTGCGCATCGCTTTGTCCAAAGCATTGACCGGGCCGACGCCCTCAGCGGCAGTGTGCATGACAGTGCCATTCACGCGCGCCTTGACAGTAGCCTCGGCCAGAATGTCCTTATCCGAACGCTTTTCCACCAGCACCAGAAAATCCAAGACCTCAAAGGGCGGCCGATAGCCGGGTTGAGCACGCCGCACCAGAAGCTCGAATGAGCCTTCGGCTCCCTCGAACTGAAAGCCCTGGCTCTCTAATTCCTTCACCCGATGAGCTATTCGGCGCAGCTCGTCGGCATCAAGTTCCGCATCCAGGGCCAATTCGGCTACTTTGTGGGCGATGTTGCTGCGCCCGGCAAGCTCGGAGATAAGGATACGCCGTTTGTTGCCCACCTGAGCGGGGTCCACATGCTGATAGCTATCCGCGACCTTCAATAGGGCGCTGACATGCAAGCCAGCCTTGTGGGCAAAGGCACTGTGGCCCACATAAGGCGCATGATCGTCAAGACGCAGGTTGGCAACCTCGCTCACATAACGCGCGGCCTCAGTCAAAGTGCTCAGTTCTCCATTGGCCAGGGCCTGGTAGCCCATCTTGAGTTGTAGATTGGGGATCAGTGTGCAAAGGTTGGCGTTGCCACAGCGCTCGCCATAGCCATTCATGGTACCTTGGATGTGCGTCGCCCCAGCCTCCACGGCCACCAGGGTATTGGCCACAGCCACGCCGGTATCGTCGTGAGCGTGGATGCCCAGCTCTACCTCAGGCAATGCCCGACGAGTCGCACTCACGATGCGCCCAACCTCTGAGGGCAACGTACCGCCATTCGTGTCGCAGAGCACTACGATGTCGGCGCCGGCCTCGGCCGCGGTGCGTGCACTCGCCAAGGCATAGTCGGGGTCCAGCTTGTAGCCGTCGAAGAAATGTTCCGCGTCGAAGAGGACTTCCAGACCAGCAGCCTTGAGATAGGCCACCGTGTCGCGGATCATGCTCAGATTCTCTTTGAGCGATGTCCCCAGGATTTCGGTCACATGCATCCTTGAGGATTTGCCCACGATTGCCACAACCGGCACCTTTGCCTGCTGCAATGCCTGGACGTTATGGTCCTCTTCGACGGACACCCCCGCACGGCGCGTGCTGCCAAAAGCAGCCAATTTGGCGCAGCGCAGCTCTACATCGCGCGCCTGGGCGAAGAACTCCACATCCTTGGGATTGGAGCCTGGCCACCCGCCCTCGATATAGGCCACGCCGAGCTCGTCCAGCTTTCGGACGATGCGCAGTTTGTCCTTGACGGAGAACGAGATGCCCTCTCTCTGCGCGCCATCGCGCAACGTGGTATCGAGCACCGATACCCGTTTCTGGCCAAGTCCCGATTCAGAGGAACCGCACGAGGAATCGGAACTTGTCCACACGCGAGTTTCAGCACAGTTGCCCATGTTCGGCTATAGATCTCCTTCCAACTGCGCCAACATGACGCGCTGGCAAAGCTCGCTCATTCACTTGGCGTTGAGCCAGGGCATCATCGCGCGCAGTTGACGGCCAACCTTCTCGATCAGCAAGTTCTGCTCGCGCTTGCGGATCAGGTTGAAGCTGGGCCGTCCGGCCTGGTTCTCCAGAATCCAGTTGCGCGCATAGGTGCCGTCCTGGATCTCGGCTAACATGCGCTTCATCTCTGCCTTGGTGCTCTCGGTGATCAGCCGCGGCCCGCCCGTATAATCTCCGTGCTCGGCGGTGTCGCTGATCGAATAGCGCATATACGATAGCCCACCCTGGTAGACCAGGTCCACAATGAGCTTCATCTCATTGACGCACTCAAAATAGGCGATCTCCGGCTGATAGCCAGCCTCAACCAGGGTATCGAAGCCAGCCTTCATCAAGGCCGTGAGTCCACCGCAGAGAACAGCCTGCTCGCCAAAGAGATCGGTTTCCGTCTCCTCGGCAAAGGTCGTCTCGATAACCCCCGCGCGGGCGCAGCCGATTCCCTTGGCATAGGCGAGGCTGAGCCTCTTGGCCTGGCCTGTGGCATCCTGGTGGATGGCGAGCAGCCCCGGCACGCCCTGGCCCAAGGGGAAGATCTCGCGCACGCGGTGTCCCGGCGCTTTGGGGGCAATCATAGTCACGTCCACTTCCTTCGGGGGCACGATCTGACCGTAGTGGATGCAAAAGCCGTGGGCGAACATGAGCATTTTGCCCGCCTTGAGATTGGGGGCAATTGCCTCGCGGTAGATCTCCGGCTGCCGGGTATCGGGGGCCAGCATCATGATGATGTCTGCCTCCGCCGCAGCCTCAGCGACCAGCTTCACGCTCAAGCCAGCGGCCTCTGCCTCCCCCCAGGACTTGCTCCCCTTGTACAGGCCGACGCGCACATCGCAGCCATTGTCTTTCAGGTTCAGCGCGTGCGCGTGGCCCTGGCTGCCGTAGCCGATGATGGCGATCTTCTTCTCCTTCAGAAGTAAGAGATCGGCGTCCTTCTCGTAGTAGATGGTAGCCATTGATCCTCCTGCCTTTGAGTATGGTGGGTGTCCTCGCAAGGGCACCTTGAGCCTGGTGACCTCTGGAGCGCACCAGTAGCACACGATCCAAGACGGGGCGGCCGCCTCTAGCGGCTGCCGCCGCCAGTCCCCCCGGCACCGCCAGCGCCCCGCACCATGGCTACGCGCCCGGTGCGTGCCAGCTCCTTAATGCCAAAGGGCCTGAGCATGTTGATCAGCGAGTCCACCTTATCTTCGGTGCCTGTGATCTCAAGGACCATAGACTCGGGATAGACATCAATGATCCTGGCACGAAAGATGTCTGCCAGTTGCTTGATCTCAGCACGATTAGCAGAGGGGGCATGTACCTTGAGCAGTGCCAGCTCGCGGAATACGGCTGCCTCTCCGCTGATGTCGCTGACCTTGGTCACGTTTACGATCTTGTAGAGCTGTTTCGCCACCTGCTCGATGACCGCGTCGTTGCCATAGACGACGACGGTCATGCGCGAGATGCCGGGAGTCTCACTATGGCCGACCGACAGGCTCTCGATGTTGTAGTTGCGGCGACGAAAGAGGTTGACTACGCGGCCGAGGACGCCCGGCTTATCCTCCATCAGAGCGACGAGTGTGCGCCTGGAATAGTTGCCACTGTCTGGTACTGAGCTCATAGTTATCCTCTCCGGCAAATACTCGACAAAGCGCTGAAAAGGCAAGCGTTCCTTCTGCCTGGCACTACTCAACTCTCCAAGGGACGGCGAATCATCTGGTCTATCGGTTGGCCTACGGGCACCATCGGGAACACGTTATGTTCCCTTTCGATCTGAAAGTCAATGAGCACAGGCCCCTCCGTGGTCAAGGCGCGTTGAACGGCCTCGGTCACCTGGCTCTTTTCCTTGACGGTGATTCCCGGAATGCCGTAGGCCTCGGCCAGCTTGGCAAAGTCAGGACCTAATATGGGGGTGCCGCTGTAGTTGCGCTTGTAGAAGAACTCTTGCCACTGGCGCACCATACCCAGGTAGCCATTGTTGAGAATGGATATCTTGATCGGTAGTCTCTCTTGGACGATGGTCGCCAGCTCTTGCACGGTCATCTGGAATCCGCCATCGCCGGCCACAACCCACACCAAAGCGTCAGGGCAGCCAACGGCCACGCCCATGGCCGCAGGCACGGCGAAGCCCATGGTCCCCAGGCCGCCCGAGGTTATCAGGCTCCGACGCCTCTGGTGCAGGTAGTATTGCGCCTCCCACATCTGGTTTTGCCCGACGTCGCTGACCATGATCGCCTGTCCCTGGGTAGCCTCCCAGATCTGGCGCAACACATACTGGGGCACGAGTTCCTCAGTATCCTTCCACAGGATGTCCCGCGCGCGCGTGTCCGCACGCCACTCCTCGATGCGGGCGATCCACTCGGCGTGAGTGGCAGGCTGCACCAGGGGAACGAGCTGGCGCAAGACGTTCAGCGCGTCGCCTACGATGGGCAGGTCAACACGGACGCGCTTGCCAATCTCGGCGGGATCTATGTCAATATGAACGATCTTGGCTGCTGGGGCAAAGGTGGAGGCTGTGCTGGTGAGGCGATCATCGAAACGCGTACCGATCCCCACGATCAGATCCGCCGTCTGCAAAGCGCGGTTGGCATACACTTCCCCGTGCATCCCGCCCATGCCGAGGCAAAGGGAATGGGTGTCGGGCAGGGCGCTCTTGCCCAAGAGAGTGGTAACCACGGGGATTTGGGCCTTTTCAACCAGGGTAAACAGCTCATCCTCTCCTCGGGCGATGATGATCCCTCGGCCGGCGATGATCACCGGCTGCTTGGCCTGGTTGATCATCTCCGCGGCCTGCTTGATCTGGCGCGCGTTTCCGTGGAGATGCGGTTTGTAGCCAGGGATATCCGTCAGCGGGGGATAGATGAACTCGGCCTCGGTCATTTGGACATCCTTGGCGATATCAACCCAAACCACACCCGGGTGCCCAGAGTTGGCTAGATAGAAGGCTTCCTTCACTGCGCCAGCCAACTGGCGGATGTCGGTAATGAGGTAACTGTGCTTGACAATGGGCATAGCGATGCCCGTTGTGTCCACCTCTTGGAAGAAATCTGTGCCCAGCACCGACGTGGCTACCTGCCCCGTGATGGCTACCACGGGCGAGGAATCCATCTGCGCCGTGGCGATGCCCGTGACTAGGTTGGTAGCTCCGGGACCGGAGGTCGCCATACACACTCCAACCCTGCCTGTAGCACGCGCATAGCCGTCCGCAGCATGGGCCGCAGCCTGCTCGTGGCGCACAGTAACATGGCGGATGGGATAGTTGGGCAGCTCATGATACAAGGGAATGACCGACCCTCCGGTAATGCCGAAAACCACCTCCACACCCTCACGCACCAGACACTCCCAGAGGATTTGTGCTCCATTCAACCTCATGCTCGTCCTCCCCCAAGGCGATTGCCTTACTCCATCAGGATAGCGCCGGTGCTGGCCGAGGTGACAGCCGCGGCATAGCGACGCAGGTAGCCGCTCTTGACCCTTGGCTCAAAAGGTGGCAACGCCGCGAGCCGTCGGGCGATCTCGGCTTCGGGCACGGTCAGCTCTAGACAATGTGCAGGGATGTCAATGAGGATGGTATCCCCGTCACGCACTGCGGCAAGAGGCCCCCGAGCGGCAGCCTCCGGAGATACATGCCCGATCGCCGACCCACGTGTGGCCCCGGAGAAGCGACCATCCGTGATCAGGGCCACCCGGTCATCCATCCCCATGCCAGAAAGCAAGGAAGTAGGGGTCAGCATCTCCCTCATGCCTGGCCCACCCTTAGGCCCCTCGTAGCGGACAACGAGCACATCCCCCTCCGCGAACTTGCCGGCCATGATCGCCGCTGTGGCTTCCTCCTCCGAGTCAAAGACGCGCGCCGGCCCAGAATGCCGCATCATCGAAGGAGCCACGGCAGCCTGCTTGACTACAGCGCCCTCAGGAGCCAGGTTGCCGAACAGGATCGCCAGCCCGCCCGTCGGAGAGTAGGGATCGGCCCCGCTGCGAACCACGTTACGGTCAATAACCTGGTAATCCGGCGCCCACCTCGTCCCTGGCCTGAGGTTATCGCCCACGCTGGCCCCCGTCACGGTCAGAGCATCGCGCTTCAGCAACCCAAGCTCATCCAGCTCATGCATGATGGCTCCGATGCCGCCTGCATAGTAAAGGTCCTCAAGATGCTGGCTACTCGCCGGGGAGAGCTTGCAGAGGTGCGGAGTTCGCTCACTTAAGGCGTTGACCTGGTGCAGATCGAAGGAGAGGCCCGCTTCATGAGCGATGGCCATCAGGTGTAGGACCGAGTTGGTCGAACCGCCCATTGCCATATCTGTGGAAAAAGCGTTGTGCAGAGCCTGGGCGTTGAGAATATCGCGCGCCTTGACGCCGCGTCGAAGCATTTCCATCACCTGCATGCCGGCCATTTTGGCCAGCGCAAGCCGACGCGAGCTGACCGCCGGGGTTGCGCCGTTTCCCGGCAGGGCAATGCCCAGGGCCTCACAAAGGCAGCCCATCGTGTTTGCAGTGAACATCCCCGAACAAGAGCCATATCCTGGGCAGCACGCCTGCTCGATGAGCTTGGCATCTTCCTCAGTCATCTTGCCTCTCGTAGCAGCCCCGACGGCCATGAACGCGCTGTTGAGGTCCAAGCTCTCGCCGCCGCGCCGACCGGCCAACATCGGCCCCCCGGTCACCACTACCGAGGGGATGTTCAGCCTCGCGGCAGCCATGACCATGCCAGGGATGATTTTGTCACACGATGGAATGAGCACGAGAGCATCAAAGCCGTGGGCCTGCGCGACCGTCTCCACCGAGTCGGCGATCAGCTCGCGCGAGGATAGAGAGTACTTCATCCCGGCGTGGCCCATAGCAATACCGTCGCAGACAGCGATAGTGTTGGCCTCAAAGGGGGTGCCGCCAGCCATGTAAACACCCGCCTTGGCAGCTTCGGCGAGTTGGCGCAGATGCATGTGACCGGGAACAATCTCAGTAAAGGAATTGATGACCCCAATGAAGGGCCTCTCCATTTCCTCCTCAGTGCAGCCCAGCGACCAAAGCAGGGAACGATGGGGAGTGCGCTCTAGTCCTCGTTTGACAACATCGCTTCGCATCACAGGTGCTCTCCTCTCACTGAAGATACGGCCCAGCCATAGGGCCTATGACTTGACAAAGAGGCCATCGCCCACGAGAGAAAACGCCTCTCGTAGACCATGGCCCCATCGCACAACGAGACTACCAAAGCCTCGGCGCCCCCGCCTTTGAGGGCTGTCGTACAAAAGGACAATGCTCCCGACTGGCCTGATTAGCAAGAGGGCCTCACCCCAGTTGGGTGAGGCCCTCGATCACTTCCTATAGTTGCAAATGCCAGCTCAGTCCAGCCCCCTCCCAACCGGCAACGGCTCCTCAACGAGGAGCGCAACTAGGACAACAATAATGATACCAATCAGGAGAAGAGCGTTCACAATTTTCTCCACACCAAGAGCAGTGACCTTTCCAAGTGGACTTAGCATATCACAGTTTGCCGCGTTTGTCAACCTTTGACAGAACACCCCACCTGCGGTAACATGAGCATGGTCGTGCTAGACGGGGAGCTAGCGGTTCCCTGTACCCGCAATCCGCTATAGCGGGGTCAAAGTCCCTCTCTCGAGGTGTCCCTTTGCCGCACGGTCCTGGCAAAGCGGCGTTGAAGATTGGGTCCTGCGCGGCGGAGGCCTGCGAACCCCGTCAGGTCCGAGAGGAAGCAGCGGTAAGCAGAACCCTTCGGGCGACGCAGGGGTGCCTGGTCGGAGCAGGCTGGCCTGGACAGGTTGCAGAGGTCGCCGCAAAAGAGGGTGCACGACCATTGTCCATCACGAGGCGGGCCTCTCTGGTCCGCCTCGTTTTCTACCCAAAAGAGCACTGAGGTGAACGGGAAAAGCCCAAGGGTTATCGTAGTCGGGGGCGGCGCTGCCGGGTTGATGGCTGCCGGCAGAGCAGCCGATTTGGGCGCCCAGGTCACTCTCCTGGAGAAAACCCCTCGCGTGGGGAACAAGCTGCGCTTGACCGGCAACGGGCGCTGCAACCTGGCTCATTGGGGCGGTATCGCTGACTTCCTCGCCCACGTTCCACGGAACGGCTCTTTCCTGCACAACAGCCTGGCTCGTTTTTTCGTCCAGGACTTGCGGTCTTTGCTCTCCTCCCTTGGCCTGCCCACGGTTGTGGAGCCAGATGGACGGGTGTTCCCTGCGACTAACCGGGCCAGTGACGTGGTCGCTACTCTCCTCGGATATGGCTTGAGCCACGGCGTGCGCGTGCACTATGGTGCGGCGGTCGCCGAGATCCTCCATAGCGAGGGGCTTGTGTGCGGCGTGCGCCTGGCTGACGGCCAGATCGTGGGAGGGGATGCCGTGATCTTGGCCACTGGCGGCTGCTCTTATCCCCAGACAGGCTCCACAGGAGACGGCTACCTCCTCGCGGAGCGCCTGGGGCACACGATCATACCCCTCAGACCAGGCTTGGTGCCTCTGGTAGCTGGTGAACAGCTCACCACCGACCTGCAAGGGATTAGCATCAGTGAGGTGCGTGCCACTCTATACCAAGGGGAGCGCAGGATCGCGACGACATCGGGCGAGATCCTTTTCGCCCACTTCGGACTCTCCGGTCCGGCCATCCTCAGCTTGAGTCTACTCGCAGAGGAGGCATTAGCGACGGGACCCTGCCGCCTTTCGCTCGACCTGGTGCCCTCGTGGAATGAGGCGCGCCTCGATCAGCACTTCCAGCAGGCCCTGGCCGGCGCGGGCAAATCCGGCTATCATGCCCTGCTAAGGGGGTTCATGCCCCATGCTTTGGCTGATGAGGCCGCAGCGCGGTGTGGCATTCGCTCTGCTCAGACCATGAGCCAACTCACTGCTCTACAGCGTGCACAGTTATGTCGAATATGTAAGGAGTTTGAGATCACCCTTAGCGGCACCCGCCCGATTCGCGAGGCCATGATTACCTTGGGCGGGGCCAGCACGAAGGAGGTCCATCCCATGACGATGGCCTCGCGGCTGGTGTGCGGGCTTTACTTTGCCGGCGAGGTGCTCGACGTGGCCGGGGATACGGGGGGCTACAACTTGCAGATCGCCTTTACTACGGGCTACATCGCCGGTGAGAGCGCTGCCCAAGCCCTTCAGAACACAAAAGACAGCACGGAGTCATAGAGCCATGTTTCGTAGAGCGCTCTACTTCTGCGCCGACTGGCTGCGGGCTTTCGTCTCCGCCCTCGGTGCCCTGTGCCCGCCCAGGTGGAGCCTGGCGATCATTGCCCTGGGAGCTCTTTTGGTGCTCTCTGGCTCGCTCTACTATACCACCCAGCACACCGTGTTTCTGGAGATCAACGACCTGCGCTTCGCTCACCGCACGCATGCCCGCACAGCCTCTCAGGTTCTGCGCGAGGCCGGCGTGTCACCCGAGGCGGAGGACCGCCTGCAGATGCCCACCGAGGAGGCGCTGCTCCACGGCGAGCCGATCCGTCTGACCATCGCCCGCACGGCGACCGTAGTGCACGATGGCACCGTTACCCAGTTCCGAACCCAAGCTGCGGACCTCGCCGGCTTGGTCCAGGATGGCCGACTGGTCGTCTTCCCTCATGACCACATCGAGGTGATGGGGCAGGATGCCAGCCTCGATGTGCCTCTCCCCGCGCCCAAGTCACTCCCAAGATCCGGCGTGTTAGCCTGGCTGGACGAGATACGTCGCCCCATCCGGGTCACCATCCGCCGGGCAGTGCCCCTCAGAGTCCAGGATGGCCCCGCCGACACGACCCTCTACACCACGGCGCGCACCGTAGGTCAGGCTCTGTATGAGTGCGGCCTCATCCTCTATGTGGGAGATCGTGTCTCCCCCGACCCAGAAGCCATGTTAGCCCCGGGCCAGAGCATCATTATCGAGCGCGCCAAGCCGGTGATCTTGAGCGCCGACGGCATCAAAAGAACTTTACGCACGCGCACCAAGAAGGTATCCGAGCTACTCGCAGCCGAGGGTGTCACCATGGGGCCAAAGGATTATGCCTTGCCCGACCCGAGGACTACCATAGCCCGCGACCTTGAGGTCTCGGTGGTACGTGTGTTCGACGAGTACTATAGTGAGGAAGTGCCCATCGCCTACAGAACCCGCTGGGAGCCTGATCCTGCGATGGAGATTGACCAAAGCCAGGTCACCCGCTGGGGACGCGAGGGCGCGCGACGACAACGCATTCGCATCCATTATGAGAACGGCAAGGAGCTGTACCGTACCGAAGAGGAAGAGTGGGTCGCACGCGAGCCGCTGGACCGTATCATCAACTACGGCACCAAGATTGTGCTGCGCACCCTGGAGACGCCTACTGGCGCTCTCACTTACTGGCGCAAGCTGCGTATGTTAGCCACCTCCTATAATGCCCCCACGGCAGGAGTCTCTCGTTCCAGCCCCTGGTATGGGCGGACTCGCTTGGGCTGGCAGGCAGCGAAGGGAATCGTAGCTGTAGACCCTGGCGTCATTAGCCTCGGCCAGAGCGTCTACGTACTTGGCTACGGCGTGGCCGTCGCTGCGGATACTGGCGGTGCAATCAAAGGACGGCGCATTGACCTATGCTATGACGAAGACAACCTGGAGTTTTGGTATCGCTGGGTGGATGTGTACCTGCTTACCCCGGTGCCCCCAGAGGACAAGATCGAGTGGCTCGTGCCCAATACTCCCCGCCAAAGAGAGTGAGGCTTGGCAGATGGATATCCTGGCCATCCTGCGGCACTACAACATACGGCCATCGAAAGGCTTGGGGCAGAACTTTCTTGTAGATGAGAGTGTGCTCGAGCGCATCCTGGAGGCGAGCGACCTGTCGCCGGGTGACATCATCCTGGAAGTAGGGCCAGGGACGGGCCTCTTGACGCGCCGTCTTGCGCAGGTAGCGGCCTCGGTGATCGCTATCGAGCTGGACCGCAAGATGCTCCCTGTCCTGGCCGAGGCCCTGCGCGGTTATACGAATGTGCATATCATCCAGGGGGACATCCTTGAGCTCAATCCCGTCACGGAGATTACCAGAGCCTTGGAGATCACAGACGTCGGTTCGCTGCGCTACCAGGTCATCGCCAACCTGCCCTACTACATCACCTCAGCGGCCCTGCGCCACCTGTTGGCCGCCCGCGTCCGACCTGAGCGCCTGACCGTGATGGTGCAACGCGAAGTCGCCCAGCGCATCATGGCTCCACCAGGAGAACTCAGCCTGCTAGCCATCAGCGTACAGGTATTCGGCGCTCCGGAGATCGCTTGTCTGGTCCCCGCCAGGGCCTTTTTCCCCCAGCCCAAGGTGGATTCGGCGGTATTGCGCGTGCGCATCTACGACCGCCCGCGAGTGGCAGTCGAAGAACAGACGCGCTTTTTCGCCACCGTCCGCGCCGGGTTCGCCCAGAAGCGCAAGCAGGTGCATAACAGCCTCACCCACGCCCTGCACGTTCCACGCGAAGGCGTCCTGGCGGCATTGGCTGAAGCGGGAATTGCTCCCGATAGGCGCCCCCAGACCCTGAGCATCGAGGAATGGGCCAGCCTGGCCAAAGCCCTGCCCTTGGGCTAGTCTGCCGACGTGGTTAGGGCTGCCACGGCGCTGGATAGGCGACGACTACTGTGCGGTGTGTGCTGCCCCACGCCGGCCAGCAGGTGACCAGGGTGAGGCGCTGGTCGTTGGTGGGGAGGATGAAACGCAGGTTGCTCTCAAGCACCTCCGGAGGCACCCCCTTGAGCGGCAAGCGGTACACGGTGTCCACGCGGTAGCGATAGGGAGAGTCACCCACCCAGACAAACACATCATCGCCGGGTTTGAGCAGGTGTAGCTTCTGGAACACGCTGCCACGCACGTTGTGATGCCCGGCAATGACCGTGTTTCCCACGTGCCCCGGACGGGCCATCCCCTCGTGAAATCCTGCGGCGTAGTCGGCCACGTCCCAAGACCGTTTCAGCACGCCATTCTCGTATTGCTCTTTCATGTGCACAGTGATCACTTTCACGTCTAGCTCGATGGCTGGTGCGGTGATGCGCGTGGGATCGCCGTCCGCAGGATAGTGGATCGGCGTCGGCGTGGGCCAGGGG
>Ga0172365_10001172_pt1 | contig 18717 bp, 18 predicted proteins | sample LakKivSesite48cm_FD_114535 | JGI IMG/M metagenome (GOLD analysis project Ga0172365, IMG submission 114535) | Sediment microbial communities from Lake Kivu, Rwanda - Sediment site 48cm | ecosystem: Environmental > Aquatic > Freshwater > Lake > Sediment | place: Rwanda: Western Province, Lake... | reverse complement strand
TTTTTCATCGCTTATTATAATTTTTTGCAAAGGTTTGCCATTTCGATGGCTATCATGGCGGATTCGAAGCCTTTGTTGCCGTGCTTTGTGCCTGCACGCTCAACCGCCTGCTCTATGGTGTCGGTGGTCAGGACGCCGAATATCACGGGGACGCCTGTCTCAAGAGATGTGTGCGCAATCCCCTTTGCCACTTCCGAGGCGATGTATTCATAATGGTCTGTCCCGCCGCGGATTACCGCCCCGAGGGCGATAATGGCATCCACCTTTTTTTTCAGGGCGATCTTTTTCGCCACAGATGGAATCTCGAACGAACCGGGCACCCACACGACGCTCACGTCATCTTCTTTCATTCCGTGCCGGAGCAGGCAGTCAAGAGCGCCCTCAAGAAGTTTTGAACTGATGAACTCGTTGAACCGGCTCACAATGAGCGCCATCTTCAATCCTCTTCCATCAAAACAACCTTCAATCTTTTTTACCATCTTTATCTCCTTTCATTATTCCCGGATAAACAGGGGAGAATATATGTCCAAGTTTTTCTTCCTTCGTCTTCAGATAATCCCTGTTATAATCGCTCACGCCGACAATAAGCGGCACGCGCCCCACGACTTCAAGCCCATATCCCGATATCCCGATTAACTTGCGCGGGTTATTGGTCATCAGGCGAATCTTTTTCAGTCCGAGGTCACACAGGATTTGCGCACCGATTCCATATTCCCGCAAATCAGGCTGAAGTCCCAGCTCCTCATTCGCCTCAACCGTGTCACGCCCCTGGTCCTGAAGTTCATAAGCGAGGAGTTTATTTTTCAGCCCGATGCCCCGCCCTTCCTGGTGCATGTAAAGAATGACGCCGTGCCCCTCTTCTTTAATCAGGCGTTGCGCCTCGCGAAGCTGCGGACCGCAATCACATCGGAATGAGCCAAGCGTGTCGCCTGTGAAGCATTGTGAATGGACGCGGACAAGAGCGCATTCCTGAGTCTCCGGTTCGCCCATCACCATTGCCACATGGAGCTCTTTGTCAATTATGCCCTCATACAGGTGAATCTTCCAGTGACCGTAAGCGTTCGGAATGTATGTGGAAACGATGCGTCGGATGAGTTTTTCCTTGCGCATGCGGAAGGCAATGATGTCGCGGATTGTCACAATTCCCATTACGAAGCGCTCAGCGATTTGCTCAAGTTCCGGCAGGCGCGCCATCTCGCCGTTTTCCTTCATGATTTCGCATAGGACGGCTGATGGTGGGATGCCGGCAAGGTTACAGAGGTCAACCGACCCTTCCGTATGACCGGCGCGCTCAAGCACGCCCCCCGGACGTGCGCAGATGGGGAAGATATGACCCGGACGCGCAAGGTCGGATGGTCTGGCTGACGGGTCAACAAAAACGGCAACAGTTCTTGCGCGGTCGCGTGCGGAGATTCCAGTGGTAGTCCCTTCGCGGGCATCCACAGAGATGGTAAAGTTTGTGCCCAGTTTGGATGTGTTGTCTCGAACCATCAAGTCAAGGTCAAGCTCGCGCGCCCTTTTTTCCATGCAGGAGATGCAGATGAGACCGCGGCCGTGCTGAGCCATGAAATTGATGATTTCCGGTGTGACTGCAGTTGCGGGAATGGCAAAATCCCCTTCGTTCTCACGGTCTTCATCATCCACCATGATGAGCATTTTGCCCTTTTTGAATAGCTCTATTGCCTGTTCAACAGTAAGAAAGGACATTCCCTCACCTCAATTATGCCATAAAGCCCGCCCTGCGGAGCAAATCCTCTGTCAGACCGGCTTTATCATTGTGCATGTATGGTTCCAGAAACTTCATTGAGTATTTTGCAAAGATATCAGTTTCCACATTGACCATGTCGCCCTTTTTTCGCACACCAAGCGTTGTGTGCTCAAACGTGTAAGGAATGACCGCAATGGATATAAGTCCCTGTTTTTCAACGATGGAGGCGATTGTCAGACTGATGCCGTCAATGGCTATGGAGCCTTTTTCCACGCAATAAGGAAAAAGAGCGTCCTGGATGCGGAAAAAGAAGCGCCATGAGCCGGATTCCCTCTCAATCTCTGCCACTTCGCCCATGCCATCCACATGCCCAAGGACAAAATGTCCGCTCAGACGCCCCGTTGGCTGGAGTGAGCGCTCTAAATTGAGCGGGTCGCCGATTTTTCGCAGGGAGATTGTGGTGCGTGAAATGCTCTCCGGCGAGACAAAGACAGAAAAGTCATTAACATTACGTTCCTCCACAGTGAGACAGACGCCATCTACTGCAATGCTATCTCCGATGGAAAGGGATTGCATGACACGTTCCGCCCTGATAGTCAGACGTTGAGAATGACCATCACGCCGTTTAGAGGCGAGCCGCCCGATTTCCTCGATGATTCCCGAAAACACCGTATCTGCCTTACAGGTAATCATTCTGCAGACGTAAAAATAACACCACACAAAGCCTCCCATGCTTGTCAATAAAAATACTGGAATCAGAACTGGTCTACACATGGGTTATATCACTTAAAATCCATGATTGACATTACTTTTATTAGAAGTATTATTATATATCTGGATTGTTTTGATGTCTGGTAGTTTGTAAAAAATTAAGGAGATGAATTCATGTCGTTCATTGTGTTGCCTGTGGCGCTGATGGGCGGTCTGGCTGTTGTAATGGCTATCATGCTGATTGTAGCCGATAAGAAGCTTGCCGTGAAGGAAAATCCCCTTATTGATGAGATTCTGGAAGCCCTTCCCGGGGCAAATTGCGGTGCATGTGGTTTTGCTGGTTGTCGAGACTTTGCAGAGGAGAAGGTCAAAAACCCGACAGGACCCGCCTTCTGTCCCTCTGGGGGCGAAAGTGCCAGTAAGGCAATTGCTGAAATCCTTGGTGTGAAGATGGAGATGCGAAAGCCCACCGTGGCGCGCATAAAATGTTCCGGCACGAATGATGTATCCGCTTTTATAGGCGATTATGAGGGCATCCAGGACTGCCGTGCCGCCATGCTGGTCTATCCGGGACACAAAATCTGTCCATATGGCTGTGTCGGTCTGGGCTCATGTATGTGTGCCTGTAAATTTGGTGCCATTAGTCTCTATAATGGGATTGTCAGGATAGATGAAGAGAAATGTGTGGCGTGCCGCGCCTGTGTCAATGCGTGCCCCAAGCATTTGATAGAGATGATGCCGAAAGGTAGTAAGATATACGTTGCCTGTTCGAGCAATGACAGTGGGGGACGCGTCCGCACTGCCTGTTCTGCCGGCTGTATCGGGTGTATGAGGTGTGAGAAGGCATGTCCAGTTGAAGCCGTCAAGGTTACAGACTTTCTATCAAAGGTGGACCAGGAGAAGTGCATACAATGTGGGAAATGTGTTGAGGTCTGTCCTGTTCAGGTAATTCGTGATTTGCGTGAAAAACCCGCTGAGGTTGAAGAAACCGTCATAGCATAATACTTTACAGTCTTATTTATAAATGAGTCCACAACTATGCCAGGGATTTCAGAAACGAAGAATAAAAGGTTTATTTTAATCACCTTTTTGCTTTTCTGGGCTCTTTATGGTTCTGTCACAAACCTCTGGAATCAATACGGTTATAATCTGATGCACGCCGGTGTGGAGGCATTGGCGGAGCGAGGCGTATTTTACCTGGAAGGGAGCCCCACACCCAGATTTGCACAGATTGAAGTTGCCAAACCTATGCCCGGATATCAAACCTCTACGGATGTCTTCCGGCACCATGGACATCTATACCCAATCAAGCAACCGGGGATGTTCTTCCTCGGTGCTATTGTTTATAAACCGCTATCGCTTATTGGATTAAGATACGTCAGGGAATATAACTTGACAAGTGCGCTGGTCTCCTGGTTCACATCCGGACTTATAGGTGCCTTTCTCGTGACTCTTCTCCTGTGGCAGGGAATCATAGAGGGTCTGGGCAGAAAGTCGGCTCTTATTGTCGCTATGTCTATCGGTCTCAGTTCAATCTTTTTTCCATACTCTGGTGTTCTCCATCATGACTTTCTTGGCGGATGCTTTTCATATTTTGCCTATTATTTACTATTTGGACCCGAAGCGCGGAAGAGTTCATCGCCTCTACGTCTTTTGTTTGGAGGTTTTCTGGCGGGATTTGCATTTACCACATCAGCCCTGACATTTTTCTTTGTGATACCCTTTGGCATTGGAGTTCTGTCATCAAGGGGGATGAGTTCCTTTAGATATTTTGCTGAGGGATATATCGCTGGTTTATTACCGCTATTATTTTACAACACGGTCTGCTTCGGGAATCCATTTCTGATGTCGAATGCCGTTGCTCAGGATATTTATACACATCCATCATTTGTCTCTTTCCCGAAGCTATTTGATAAATTTATCATATATTTCATATCCATGCGTTGGGGGCTCTGGACATTTTCCCCCGTATTATATTTTGCGGCGGCAGGGCTGGTATTGCGGGTCACCGGTGCTCATAAGAAAAGTGACGGCTGGGTTCTCCTTTGCGCAGTTATTCCTGTTATCTTTTTTATCCTGACAATACCATCAAGGGGAGGCGCAGAATTCGGACCAAGATACCTCCTTCCCGTCATCCCATTGTTATCAGTTGGATTAATCCCCATTTTAAAGGCGCTGGATATGAAAAAACATGGGATGGCAATGTGGCATTGGATATTATGGGCGATTTTAGGACTTTCATTTTGCGCGGGAGTGACGATATGTTTCACGGGGGCGCTTCGTGGAAGCATGTATGGTATGGAAGTTCATCCCTTTCTTTATCGACTTGAGGTGGGGATGGGGCTTTCGGGAATTCAGGAGACACCGGGTGCCTTTCCGCTTCTTTATCCAATCATTTTTCTCCTTGCGGCATTTTTTTATTATATCCCTGAACGTTTTTTATGGAAAGATGATTTGTCATTAACAGATTCCATCCACGAATCTTCACGAATTGTCACGAATTAGCGAAAAGGAGGATTTAGTATGCAGATTCAAACAACGATTGCGGGTGCGCCGAAATTGTTTGGTGAACCGATGAGGGGGCATGTCTCACTTGGCTCATCATTACGCGCTATTCTTTTTATTATTCCCGTGGGACTTTTAGGTCTTATTCTTATCATTCTCCACTTGCCAGAGTACACCATCATCGGTGTTGAGATTGGGTTTGCAATTATTGTGGGAATTGTAGTTTCAGGGGTGCGCGTGGCGGCACAGTGGGAGAAAGGGGTCGTCCTTCGTCTGGGGAAATTCCATGCCATCAAGGGACCGGGGATGATTTATATTTTGCCCATCCTTGAGCATGTGAATTTTGTGGACACACGAACTCAGGTTTTGAATATCCCCAGTCAGAAGGTCATTACAAAGGATAATGTCCCCACCCAGATCGATGGAGTTGTGTTTTTCCTTGTGATAAGTGCTGAAAAGGCGATTCTGAGCATACAGGATTTCAAGTTCGCCATTGCGCAATACTCCCAGACTGCCCTGCGCGATGTGGTCGGCGGTCTGACGCTCGATGAGCTTTTGTCCGAGAGGGAGCAGGTGCAGGCGACGATTGGTGAGATTGTGGAGGTTCACATCAAGAACTGGGGTCTTCACGTGGATTCCATCCGCCTTCAGGACATTGACATGCCGGAGGAATTGAAGAAGATGATGTCCCGCCAGGCATCGGCAGAGCGGGAAAAACGTGCCACCATCACAAAGGCAGAGGGTGACAAGCTGGCGGCACTGAATCTTTCTGAGGCGGCAGCCGTTATGAGGAACAGTCCCGGCGCCATGCGTCTGCGCACGCTTCAGACTATCGATGGTCTTGGACCCACATCCTCAAACACGGTTGTCATCTTTCCTGCGGAGCTGAATGATGCGGTTCATGAGATTGGAATCTTTCTTGGAAAGAAAAACAAGGAAGAGAAACAAGAATAGAGAAGGAACGTTCCGAAAAGGCATGAAATCAGGAATTGTGCAGGTTTAACATCAATAATCTGAGTTATCTGCGAAATCTTTGATTCAATCGTTTCTAAAATCTTCCGGAATTATGAACCATCGATAGCCTGTCGCACCACCTGTGATAATTTTTCCTTACCGAAAGGTTTCTGAATAATCTTGATTCCAAGATTCATAATCTCCTGATTCCCCTCAAGCGGATATCCGGAGACAAGAACCATTTTGACATTTGGTGAGTGCTTCTTGAGTTCCCTGAAAAGTGTCACGCCATCTATTTCAGGCATGACAATATCAGAAATCACAAGGTCAATATTTTCCTTAGACTGCTCAAAAATTTCCACCGCTTTTTTTCCATCCGATGCCATCAAAACCCTGTATCCCAGGTATTCAAGCCTTGCCTTGTTCACAAGGAGAACGTTGAGGTCATCCTCGGCGAGAAGGACGAGCTCATTTTTGCCCCACCGAAGCCCTGTAGATAACTCCTCGCCCTCCTCCTTAAACTCCTTAGATGCTGGCAGATAGATGGCAAACGTGGTGCCCTTGTCCACTATTGAATCAGCCGTGATATATCCTCCGTGTTGCTTCACAATGCCATACACCTGAGATAGCCCCAGACCGGTTCCTCTGCCTTTTTCCTTTGTGGTGAAGAATGGTTCAAAGATATGGGGAAGGTTCTCAGGCGGAATGCCGCAACCTGTGTCAGTTACTTCCACCATGACCCATTCCCCTGCCGGCATGTTGGGGTAGGGTGTGGTTTTGCCAGACTCAGTGATAAAGGGTGAGATGGAAATCTTCAATTCTCCACCATTGGGCATGGCGTCCCTTGCATTGATGACTAAGTTCATAATTGCCTGTTCTATTCTTGTGGGGTCAACGCAAACCCAGTCACTCCCAGGAGAGGTTACAAGTTGCAATTTGATGTTTTCCTGAATAATGCGCTGAAGCAGTTTTACCGCCTCTTTGATATATGAGCCAAGGGAGAGATTTATTGACTCCATAATGGACTTCCGGCTGAAGTCGAGAATTTGCCTGATAAGACGAGTTGCATGGTCAACAAGGGAAAAGATGTTATTCAGATGTTTTGCCGTTGATTCCCCTACACCTGGTTCAAGGAGGGCGAGCTCCACATAGCCGGAAATACCCTGGAGCATATTGTTAAAGTCATGTGCGATTCCGGCAGCCATTTCACCAACGGCGGCAAGGCGTTCCTGCTGGACAATCTGCTCCTGGGTGTTGCGCAGATTGACCAATGTCTCCTCAAGTCTCCGGTTCGCTTCCCTCAGTTCCTGTTCAGCCTGGATTCGTCTCATGGCAGGCGCCGCAAGGTCCACCAAAGATTTCAATAGCGCCATGTTTTTTTCCGTATAGCGGTCGGGCTGGTATGATTGAACGGAGAGGATGCCGAAGAGCTCTCCACCAACGGTTATTGGTGCGAACATCAGACTCTCTGAGGGACGGGATTCGTCACCGAAGGGGGTGAGGCTGGTTCCTTCACCGGGTTTCCTGTTCAAAAGGCAACATCGTCCTTCAGCAATTTCCTTAATATATACAAGTTTGACCGGTGCTCCCTTTATTTCATCAATAGAGACCTTTATGCCATTTATGGTGTCTATAACGAGAACCATGTTGAACGTCCCGGACTCCTTAATTCTCTCTGCGATGAAAAAGGAATCCCAGGAGAAGAGCTCAAGCGTGGCATCCTTGAGAATTCTTGCAAATGTCTCCAGTGTGTCAGCATTTACAAGGTTCAGCCCCAGGTTTGCGAAGGTCCTGCGTTCAAGTTCAGCCTTCTTATGCTCGGTGATGTCAACGAATATGCCGCGCAGTCCAACCACTTCCCCTTCACGCTTGATGGTGCTTGAATAGATAATGACAGGGAATGTGCTTCCATCCTTCCGCAGGGCAGTGTATTCCCTTTCCCTTCCGATGCCATCCCGAATTACAGTCTGGATACCCTTTAATGCCCTTTCCCTGTCATCGGCAATAAACAACTGAAGTGCGTTCAGACCTTTTTGGAAATCCTCATTTGTATATCCAAACATCTGATAGGCTGTGTTGTTGGCAAAAGTGAGATTACCATTTATGTCAATTTCAAAGATGGACTGTGGGAGCAAATTCACCAGTTCCTTGAATCTTTTTTCACTTTCCCACAGTTTTCTTTCCGCATCTCGACGTTTGCGCCGTATTCTTGCCTCGCGCAATTCCCGCTCAATGGCTGGAAGGAGACGAGTTAGTTTGCCCTTTGTAAAATAGTCGTGTGCCCCAGCCTTCATTGCACTTACGGCAATGTCCTCGCCAACTGTGCCGGAAACGATGATGAATGGAATGTCGAGCCCGTTTCCCTTGACTATCTCCAGTGCATTTAAGGCGTTGAATTGTGGCATGGAGTAATCGCAGAGGATAATGTCCCATTCCCTGTGAGTGAGAACATCGATAAGCTGTGATGGCGTATCTATCCTTTCCCATTGGAGGTCATACCCGCCGCGTTCCACCTCACGAACGAACAAAAGGGCGTCGTTCTCAGAATCCTCAACAATTAAAAGTCGCAAGGGTTTTTTCATGGTTTGCTCAACTCCTTTTTGGAGCAGGTTCATTCAGCAGTAACCAGTATAAACCCAGTTGAAGAACAGCTTCGCTGAACTCAACAAAATTCACCGGTTTCCGAACGTAGCTGTTGGCGCCTGATTTATAACTTTTTATAAGGTCTGTTTCTTCACGTGAGGATGTGAGAATAACAACGGGGATGAGCATGGTTTTTGCCTCGGCACGGATGCGTTTCAGGACTTCGATACCATCCACTTTGGGTAGTTTGAGGTCAAGGAGAATAACTGTGGGCATGTCATCAGGGTTGCGGTTGGCATAGGCACCCTTGCAAAAAAGATAGTCAAGCGCCTCCGCACCGTCCTGGACAATATCTACCTCATTAACAATGTTATTTTTCTTAAGACCCCTGATGGTCAAATCAATATCGTCAGGATTGTCCTCCACAAGTAAGATTCTTTTTGGTGTGTCCATTTTTTCCTCCTGTGGATTAAAGTGTGAAATAAAAAGTTGCCCCCTCGTTTCCTGCACTCTCAGCCCAGACGCGACCTCCATGGCGATGGATTATGCGTTGAACGGTGGCAAGACCGATTCCGGTGCCGGGGAAATCTTTTGCGGAATGCAGTCGCTGGAAGGCGCCGAAGAGTTTGTCAACATACGTCATATCGAAACCGACTCCGTTATCGCGGATAAAGTATGTCTTTTTGCCGTCAATTACTTTTGCTCCAAATTCAATCTGCGCTTCCGTCTGCCTGCTTGTGAATTTCCAGGCATTCCCAAGCAAATTTTCCAGAACAAGTTTCAAAAGATTCCTGTCGCCTTTTAACGTCAAGCCATCCTGAATAAGGAAAGTCACATGACGCGCAGGGGCGCTTTTTTGTAAGGATTCTGCTATGGAATGCGCAAGAGAACTCATGTCAACGTCATCCAGACGCATCTCGCTTCGTGTCACCTGTGATAGTTTTAACAGGTCATCGATGAGGAGTGCCATATTCTGTGTGGCTTGACGCACACGATGCAGGAAATCCTTGCCTGTGGTGTCCAATTTGTCCTCATAATCTTCCAGTAGCGCCAGGCTGAAACCGTCAATACTTCTGAGTGGCGCTCGCAGGTCGTGAGAGACCGAGTAAGCAAAGGACTCCAGCTCTTTGTTGACGATTCCAAGTTGCATGACCCGGAGTTTCAACTCTTCATTCAGTTTTACCGTTGCTTCTTCTGCGAATTTGCGCTTTATATCTATTTTATTGAGGGAGTGAGCATTCCACCAGATAACAACTGTCAATATAATTAAAGTCAATACGACCCTGATGGAAGTCCCAAATTCAGTGCCATAATAATGAAATTTAACTTCCCCCTGTAATCTCAGCCAGGCTAAGATTATTGTAATGCCTATAACAGCCGGTAAAAGATGCCTTGCCATCCGCCCGCCTGCATTATCACTGGTAATAATTTCCATCATCCCACGGTCCGGGTATAAGCAGAGTATCCCGGCAGAAATGAAGTTAAATGCGAGAGCGGTATTGAGCGCCATTGGAATATATGAAGCAATGCCATAAAGCCTTCTGACGCCAAAGGTATAACCTGTCAGGGCAGTGATGGATATTACAAAGGATACTAAAATGGTGAATTCACATGGGCGATAACCCCGTCGAGTTTCTAAATTTATAATCAGCAGGGAGATGCCAACAAGAAAGAAATCAACGGCAGTATTGGGTGCCATTCGATTAGGAGGGGTATATATTTTTAATTTTTCTCGAAATAATACCTGATCCACTCCAAAGTCATAACCAAAGAAGCTAACAATTTTGGTCATGGCAATCAGGAGGAGAAGAATTGCGCTCGTTTTGGCAATCCATTTATGAGTATCTTTATTACTGCTCGCTGATACCCCTTGCATTAATAATGATAAACCCGAGAGAATAAAACAAACAGCTGTTGCTGGATTCATAGCGGTCATTCCAGGAATGACGCTCTTTAAAATGGCGATATCAAATGTCCAACCAATCAACGCAATGAATCCCATGAGCGTAACAACCACGCTTGCTAATTGCGAAAATAATTTAAATACTGCAATACAGTGGATGTTCGTTTGATTGCCTGTGGTTTCATCAATCATAACTTTTGCTCTCGGCCAAGCAGTATAAAAACCGTGATAAGGTTCCGGGGAATTCCGTGATTTTTTTGTATATGTTTCTTCCGTATATAGTTTTTTTATCAGACCATGTGGGTATGCGGTCAATATTAAAATAAAGATTTAATTATATATATTTAATAATATTAATTATGGATAACAGGATTATTTTTATAAACTAACATTTATGTTATGATAATTGTCAAGAAAACAATACATTAAAATTTTCTTTTGCGATTACTGTTTTACTTCTGAGTTTGCCGGTGTGGTCAGTTTTTTGAAGCGCGTCAGTGAAGGCGCTCATTTCGTCTTTTTGTCTTTTTATTTTTATACATGCGTTGGTCTGCCATGAACAAAAGCTTATCCAGTGTTTTAGGATATTTAGGATTATACCGCGCGCAGCCAATGCTTGCTGATAGGTGATAGGGCTGTGTTGTTTTGCTTTTGTGAATGAAAAGGGCGTCCTTAAGGCGCTGGATGAGGGCATCTGTGCCATTCATCTCCACCTCAAGGGCGAGGACGACGAACTCATCGCCTCCAATGCGCCCTATGATGTCGGATTCACGAAAGGTTTTTTTCAGAATGGATGCGAAATCCATAAGGGCGCGGTCTCCTTCCGGATGCCCGAAGGTATCATTGATTTCCTTCAGGTTGTCAAGGTCGATGAAGATGAGTATCATGTCGCGCTCAACACGGTGAGCAAGCATCAATTGCTGGCGGGCGAGTGCCATGAATCCACGGCGATTATAAACTCCTGTCAGGTCATCTTCAAGAGAGAGCGCCTTGATTTCAGCCTCCGCCTTTTTTCGGTCTGTAATATCCCCTCCCACGGATTGTATCTCTAACAATCTCCCCTCATTATCAAACAGACCCAGGATATTCCAACGTAGCCAGCGTTGCTCCCCATCAGGTGTGATGACACGGGTTTCGTGGCTTGAGCTGTCATGTTCGCGGGTGAGACTCGCAAGCTGTTTCTCAAGTGATAATCTATCCTCTGCGTAGATAAATTCCATGAAATTATGCCCGAGGAGTTCCTCATGCGTTTTTCCAAAGAAGCGACAGCAGGCATCATTGACGAAGGTGAGAACTGCCTGTGGAGTGATGCGACAGATGAGCTCCGTCTGCTGTTCAACGACGGCGCGATAGCGTGTCTCGCTCTCCAGAAGCGCCTCATAAATTATTTTCTGCTCTGTGATATCAACCAGAATCCCCTGATAGTGAGTCAGCAATCCCTTGTCGTCAAAGATTGCCTTTGTCCGATTTGAGACCCAGCGCACCTCACCCGATTTTGCAAGCAGGCGGAAATCCATCTGGAATTCCGGTATCCCTTCTGAGGCATGACGTGCGAGTTCACGAATGACTTTCCGGGCATCATCAGGGTGCATGATGTCCTGCCATGAGACCCTGCCTGACATCATGTCATCCGCCGTGTAGCCAATCTGTTTCACATTATCGGAGACGTATTCCACCGGCCAGTCATCCGCCGAGCGCCACAAAAATAGGATGACGGGGCTCCTGTTAATAATTGCTTCCAGTTCCCTCATTTTTTTCAGGGCGCGCAGAAGGTCACCTGAAGACCTTTTCTGTTCAGTGATGTCACGGGTATGGATGCCTATTCTCTCCACGCCGCCGCGGGCATTGAAAAAGGGATAAATGATGGTTTCAAAATACCGCTCCTCATGTTGTTCCTCAAAACGGACAATCTTTGTTGATGTGATAACCTCCTCCACAGATTTCTTCCACTCTCCGGACCTCAGGGGAGATATCAGGTCATAGATATTCTGTCTGATAAGTTCATCCGCGGGTCTGCCAATATTCTTCGCCGCCGACTGATTAATTGCGGTCATGAAACCCTTGCGATTTATAATAAAGGCATCATCCGGTGTGGAGTCGAGAAATGCCCGTGCAGTCATCATGTTTTCCCGCAGGTCGCCCTCCACCATCTTTCTGTCTGTTATACCTTCAAGGAGAGCCATACCACCTATCACCTGTCCGCTTTTTTGCCACGGCGGGTCTCCAGATTTACTTCCAAAGTCATAAATGGGTATCGTTCGCAAGGAAATATATACCCGTTTATTGTGCAAGGTGCCTTGATAATATCCTTCATAAGAGCCCTCCTCGCCCTCAAGCGCCTTGCGAAGAGCTGGCAGAATGGAGGGGTCTTTTAACGTTGTCAGGTCAAAATTGAGGAGTTGCTCACCGCTAAGTTTTGTTTTTGAAAGTATTTCCTCATTGAAGTGGGTTATCTGCAGATTGGTATTATAATATAAAATGCCGATTGGGAAATGACACAGCAGTTTTCGCATTTGTTCACCCGCTTTCAGATGGGATTGGTGGATTCTCCGCTTTTCGGATATCTCCAACTCCTCCATCCGCTTCATTAGCTTCCTTACCTGTTCCTCCAGTTCAGGCACGTTTTCATTGTCGGTTGCCATGGGGTGCATTAACCTCTTATCATACCTTCACATTTGACGATTACCCGGTTTTCTGGAGAGTCTCCCTTACCACGTCAGCCAGTTGTTCCCGGCTGAATGGTTTTTGAATAAGGGCGGCAATGCCCTGATTTAAGAGTTTGTCATCCTCATGCCCGATGGAATATCCCGTGGCGAGAACCATTTTGACATCGGGCTTTTGCCGTTTGAGACGGTTAAACAGCTCCATACCGCTGATTCCCGGCATGATAATATCAGAAATCACGAGTTGAATATCCTTTGCATGCCGCTCAAAGATATCCAGAGCCATCTCTCCGCCGGTTGCCGTTATGACTTTGTAACCAAGGCGTTCAAGCCGTGTCTTGTTCACAAAAAGGACTATGGAGTCATCCTCGACGAGGAGGATGGTGACTTCATCCGTTCGGGGTGTGGGTTCTGGTTTTTTTTCTTCCATAATAAGAATCCACGTATCTCTAATATATAAACATTTATTTATATATCCTTATCTAAGTTAAAGTCAACCACAATAGTATCAACCATGACGCTGTCTTTATCTGATACATCACAAGTAAAACCCCCTGATAGATGCCTGTCGCTGTTTATTTTATAACAATCTTTTTATAACCCAATCCCCTGGCAAGACCGCTGGCTCCATTCAGGCGGATTTTCAGTGTGATATTGCATTGGACGTCAGACGTCCATTCCTCGTGGATGACCTCTGCCCCTTTCACGACGCCCTCCATGTGCTCATATTCCACGCTTCCAATCCTGATGCGTTCTGCGAGACCAAGGTAGCGCAAGGCGTTGCGCTCAGCATCAAGAATGGCGGCACGGCGTGCGCTTAATTTTATTTTACTTGGTTCCATTTCGCATGCCTGATGGCTCTTGATTCCCCCTGCGCCAGAAACAATAAGGAATTGCCCCTGCATGTGGGCGTTGGACATCGGTTGCGCCCTCACGTGGAGAATGCGTGAGCTTTCGCAGGAAAAAATGATGAGACATAGAAGCCATAAGTGAAGGAAATTCCTCACTCTCATGATGTCTTCCTTTCAACAAGCATAGAAAACATGGAATTCACCACAGAGTCACAGAGTGCACAGAGAATTATATAATATTTTCTTTGTTTTATTACACTCTGTGTTCTCTGTGATTCTGTGGTGAAAATATATTCCTTATTATTTTTGAATTTTCTCAATAACCTCCAGCGTGTCTTTCACGAGTCGTGAAATGGAAAGGCGGTTTTTGCCACTCAGCCCCGTTTCAATGGTGTCATGGATGGGCGATGACCATTTCTCGGGGATGTTTCTTGCACCGACTATCAGGCCGACAATAGACCCCACCGTGGCGCCATTGCAATCGGTGTCAAAACATGCCTGCACGGCACGGCAGATGGACTTTTCAAAATTCGCCCCACCCCACAGGAGCCCAGTTGCGACAATCATGGCGTTGCTGATGGTGTGGCACCAGTCATAGGGATTGTTTTCATCCCATTGATTGTGAATCTGCATGACCGCCTCATCATAACTCACGCCCTGTGCATGCCACTCCATGACCTCGCAGATTGCCTTGTGCAGACGGCTTGTGGATGGAATCTGCGCCAGACCTGCGCGAATGATTGTCCTGATGTCATCCGTTGCAAAGCATGAGGCGAGCATTGCGGCAACCCACATGGCGCCATAAATGCCATTTTTAACATGTGAGATGCAAGAATCACGCCAGGCGAGGGATGCGGCGCACTCCGGCTGACCCGGCATGATATAACCGTAAAGGTCTGCGCGTATCTGTGCCCCAATCCATTCACGATACGGGTTGCGAAATGTGGCGGATGCGGGTGGGAAGATATTTTGGCAGAAATTGCGATATGCAACCCGTTCCGCCGTGCAGGTACGCAGGATGGGCAGGTTGTTCATCCAGAAATCCGCAACATCCTCAGGGGTAAAGTCCCGACCGTATTTTTGAATGATGCCGAGCGCCGCAATTGTGTAATTCATATCGTCATCCTCCGGCATACATTCCACAAATTCGATGAACGGACGGTCTTTGGTGACTTCATACTTTTTGCGGATATCGTCGGGGACAATTGTACTGAAATAATTGGAAAGGGGAGACCGGACGGCGTCCCTGAGAAAATCATGCATGCGTTTACGCCGCCAGCCTTCAACTGGCTTGCCGAGGAGACAGCCGCACGTGCGTCCAAGCCATGCACCGTTAATCTTGTCTTCGAGTTCAACATCAGTGATTTTGAGCGGTGAAAGGGAGACGGCTTCGCCCCTCAAGGTGCGTATTTTTTCAAGGTTAGAGGGCTCTTGATATGCAAATCCCTTGAGGATAGGGAGATTGATGGTCATATCCAGAAATTCCTGCGCCTTAATCTGGTTCTCAGGTCGCTCGAAGTCAAGAGTGACGAGGCGCTTGAACTCCTCTGCGTAAGGGGCGATTTCCCTTCCTTCATCCTTGCATTGCCGCCATTCAATCTCAAGTGCCTCACGGTTAAGCCAGAGATAGGGATATTTACACATGCCCCCACCGTCGCTTGGAAATCAAAAGATATAGCATTCCAAAGGTTTTTTTAAATCATGGAAAAAGGGAGGACATGTCAAGGGAGATAGAAGATGATTTTGGGCAATTCCGTTTTATATCATTGACGTCTTGTCTGGCCATAATTGAAAAGAAGATTGCGTTGGGTTCGGGAGAAAATTGAGGAGCAGAGTTAAAATGTCAAATAAAGGGATTGAATTATAGTTTTATTATCTAATTTTATGCATCAGAATGAAAGCCTGTACTCATGGAAAACTAATGCAAAGAAAAATATCCGAAAGATTGGTTACCCAAATAGATTTTTCATGCTTGTTTGATTCGTTCAAAATGAGTTCAGATAGCAGGCACGTAACTTTTGTTGCTAAATCGGGCAATAAATGGTTTGTCGTCGTGGATGGAAAAGAGAAAAAACAGTATGATGCAATCGTTGTTCTGGGAAGAGGAAAGATTGTCTTTGATACCCCAACCAGTCTCCATTACCTCGCTCAAAATGGCAAGAGTATTTATTTAGTAGAAGAGAATATAGAATAAACCAAACATAGGGTTTTTCGGGTGGCTGATATAGGAATATTAGTTCAACGTAAGGTGGGTGTATATATTTTAAATTGACACTGACCCGTCTTGTTGACTAAAAAGATAATTGGTTTCTGCGACATTGACCATAAATTTATGTGTTTAAAGATAGGGTAGTAGCATGAGAAAATTAGAATTTGAGACTGAGCTAACGGGTGGGCAAAGTCTGAACTTGCCCCCGGAAGTGGCGATGGCGTTGCCTGAAAAGGGGAAAGCCACGGTCATTGTCTGCATTGACATGGACCCAGATGACGCAATCTGGCAGAAGGCAGCATGTGGTCAGTTCCTAAAGGATGACTCGGAGGCAGACGCTGTCTATGACAAATATTGTTGAATTCGGGGATGTGTATATATGTGCCTTTCCATTCACATCGGGGCGCGATGTCAAAGCCAGACCAGTGCTCGTATTGGTTAATTTGGGGCTCGATTGTCTTGTTTACCGTATAACCTCAGTGCCTCACCAGGGTTTTCTGGATATATCTCTTACCAAGTGGCAGGAGGCTGGTCTGGAAAAGCCGTCAACCATCAGACCTTCACGTCTTGTAACAATTGAAAAAAGTCTTCTCAAGGTTCGCATTGGTAAACTCGCATCCGACGATTTGGACCGAGTAAGAGCGCTATGGAACGAAAAATTCCGTCTTTAACAGTCCTGTCAACTACCCAATAAGATGAATCGGAGGTGTCATATGGGGGAAAGGATGTCTTTGACGGATTTTTCTTTCGCCCATTGGGCAAGCGTCTCCTGCAAATCCTCCATAGTATGAATGATGGCTTCATCCGATTTGCTCTCTCTGGAAAGGAGCTCTGCGGGGCGGCATCCGACAGCAAAAATATCGGATAATTTTGTTTTGTCCGGCGGAAGTGTGGGGATGAAGAGCCCCTCTGTGGTTTCAGAAACAATGCCCGCCTTCAGGAGCAATCGCAGGATATGGTCCATCTCTACCGCCCGTATGGGAACTCGTCTCAGGAGGCGGTGGAAATCAATCCCGCCACTTCCGCGCTGGAAGTTATCCGCAATCACCATGAAGACCATGAACACAAGGCGTGAGTCCATGATGGTGCAACCTTTTTTTCTGAATGCCTCCGCTCGCAGACGGGCGTAGTTTTGAAGGAGGAATGTAATCTCGCATCCGAGTAACACAATAAGCCACGTGAAATATATCCAGATGAGGAATATGGGTATTGTGCCAAGGGTTTTGCTGAGGATTGTGAGGTTTGGACTGAGGACATAATAACCCAGCCCCACCTTTGCTATCTCCCATAAAACACCGGCGCATACACCGCCAATCAGGGCATAAGTGAATTTCACGCGGGTATATGGCAGGACAAAAAATGCCAGTGTCATCGCCATGCAGGTCACGAGGTAAGGGATAATCAGTGACATGAGTCTGCCCACGATGAATAGCCGGCGTGTCATCTCGGCTGTGAGAATGATTGACGCCCCGATGAGTAGCGGGACGCAGACCAGTATGGTGGTGAAACGGGAAAAGATGGAGACGATGCGGCGGTGGCGTCTTGCCTGCCAGATTTCATTGAATGCCTTCTCCACATTGCTGAAAAGGAGCATGGCAGAAAGCATGAGTCCGACAACGCCGAAAGCCCCGACAGCCGTGGAATTTCTGCGGAAGGCGTCAAAATAGCCGCGGATGATTGCCTGTATGTCCATTCCGCTCTTAGGGATGAGGATGCTCTCTACAAACTCCACAACCCGGCTTTCCATCTTTTCCACGCCGCCGAAAAAGATGGGCACAAAAAGCGAGATGATGGCAAGGAGGGGAAAAATTGCCAGAAGTGTGGTGAAGGTCAGGGTGGCGGCACGTTGAAGACACATGTCACGCACCACCTCACGATACCAGAGATAAAGAAACTCGATGCCTTTTTGCACCCATTTGACCGGACGCGAAAGAATCTTTCCCTCCTCATTCACGATGAAGTCACGTATTGTCCTGATATTCAGCATGACCCCAACACTCCGATTCTCAAATTCTTAAATTCTCCAATTTACATCATCATCCCCTGATGGTTCCGAGATAGTGTGCGGTGAACTGTCTCTCTTTCACGTGCGGAGGGATGTAATCGGGAAGCAGGATGGGGGAGACCCTGTTTTTATCAATCCCGAGTTTTTTCACCTCCCTGGAGTAAGCGATGACATGAGCGAGCGTCAGCGGTGCGGTCTTTTTCTGTGAAAGGGCGAACTGTGCGGCGAACTTCCCCGCCCGGCGTCCGAATACGGTTATCTCCAGCTGTGAATTGCCCATGAGGCGGTTGCGACCGTGCGTCCCGCCCTGCACCTCGCCTGCGGCAAAAAGCCCCGGGACGTTTGTCTCTGTGTGCGCACTTACATCCAGCCCGCCATTCTGGAAGTGTAACGTGGGATAGACAAGCATCGGCTCTTTTGTGATATCGATATCGAAACGCTTGAACTGCCGCACCATGGCGGGGAGCTCACGCTCGATTGTGCCTGTGCCTTCAAGTTCCTCAATGATGGGCGAGTCGAGCCAGACGCCCATCTGACCTGAGGGCGTCTGGATGCCGTTTTTGCGCTCAAGGCATTCGCGGATGAATGCCGATGATTCCACATCGCGCGGCTCAAGCGGAAAGAC